>Ga0316601_100001071_pt1 | contig 12920 bp, 15 predicted proteins | sample OWC_soil_day5_no_FD_207663 | JGI IMG/M metagenome (GOLD analysis project Ga0316601, IMG submission 207663) | Wetland soil microbial communities from Old Woman Creek delta, Ohio, United States - OWC_soil_day5_noCT | ecosystem: Environmental > Terrestrial > Soil > Wetlands | place: USA: Ohio...
ACAGTTATATTAAGCTTTCTTAGTCTTTCACAAATATATTGGATAACTTTTATTGCAATACCGTCATCTCCTAAAAGTCTATTCCCAATAGCAACCAGCTTTAAATTCATATTATCAACCTCCTAAAATAAATTAAAAACTGTTAATTCTTCTATTGTGAAGGTATGTATAAGAGAATCACAAGGATAATTCAATATGAAAGTGAAATGTGGATATTGAATTATAAAAATTTCATATATTGGGTATACTAACGTAAGTATTTCAAATATTTATTTAACCCTCGATATATAGTCTCACATAAAATTATATGAATAGAGATTTCATTTGATTCTATTATCATAAGAAATATTTACAAATTTTTTTAATGGGAATATATTGACAAGGAAAAATATTTTATATATACTTTGATTATCAAACTAATTACTTTGATGGTCAAAGTATTTGATAGTCAAAAATAAACATAAGGAGAGGATTGTATGAAACTACCTCCTTTAAGGTTAGGTGAGTTAACTGCAGTAGTTCCTATTATTCAAGGTGGAATGGGAATCGGTGTTTCAAGATCAAGCTTGGCAGCGGCTGTAGCAAATGAAGGCGGCATAGGAGTAATTTCTGGTGCACAAATTGGTTTTGAAGAAGAAGATTTTGCAAATAACAGTGCTCAAGCAAATTTAAGAGCGTTAAGAGATGAAATTAGAAAGGCTAAGACTTTAAGCCCTAATGGAATAATTGGACTTAATCTCATGGTTGCTATGAACAACTATAAAGAAATGGTTAAAGCAGCTGTAGAAGAAAATATAGATTTAATAATATCAGGAGCGGGACTTCCAACAGATCTTCCTGCACTGGTAAAGGGAGCTAAAACTAAAATAGCACCTATAGTATCTTCTGGTAAGGCAGCTAGTGTTATTACAAAGATGTGGGAAAAAAGATATGAGTACATACCAGATATGGTTATAGTTGAAGGTCCAGAAGCTGGAGGACATTTAGGTTTTTCAGTAGAGCAGCTTGAAGCCAAGCCTAGGGTTACACTAGAGCAGCTGGTGAAAGACGTAATTGAAGCATTAAAGCCTTATATGGATAAATACAATAGAAAAATTCCAGTAATAGCGGCTGGCGGCATATTTGATGGCAAGGACATAGCTAAGTTTTTAAAGCTAGGTGCTGCGGGAGTACAAATGGCTACAAGATTTATAGCTACAGAGGAATGTGATGCTGATATTAAATACAAGGAACAGTTTATTAATGCTAAAGAGGAAGATATACAGTTAGTAAAAAGTCCTGTTGGCATGCCTGGAAGAGCAATTAGAAATGAACTTCTAGAGAGATTAGAAAATGGAAATCTTGCTGTTAAAAAATGTTATAACTGTTTAAAGCATTGTGATCCTAAAAATACACCTTATTGTATCTCTCAAGCATTAATGGAGGCAGTAAGGGGAAATGTTAAAGAGGGATTACTTTTTACAGGAAGCAATGCTTACAGAATGGATAAAATTCTAAAGGTTAAAGAACTTATGAGAGAACTAGTTCAAGAAGCAGAAGCAGCATATGTTTAGTAAAATGTTAATTTAATTTTAAAGTGGTGATAAATATGGGTAAATCAAAAAAAGTACTTAATGAATTGTTAGTTGAACTATTTAAGGACATTCTTGAAATCGAGCAGAAGGCCTTGAATGAAGGTAGATTCAGTGATTTATCAATTACTGAAATACACACTATTGAGGCAATTGGAATGTATAAGCCAAGAACCATGTCAGAGGTGGCTAGTGCCCTTGATATTACAGTGGGGACTTTAACTACTGCAATCAACAATTTAGTTAAAAAAGAATATGTTGAACGTAAAAGAATCGAAGAGGATAGAAGAGTAGTTTTGATTCAGCTTACTAAAAAAGGCAAGCTTGCATATAGGGTTCATGAGCAATTTCATCTAGATATGATTAAAGCTACCATTGACGGTTTGACAGACCATGAAGAGGATGTACTTGTAAGCTCTCTTGAAAAGTTAAATGTATTTTTTAAGGACAAATATAATTTGAAAGATGGTAAAAAGAATGAGTAAGGAATTAAAGAATGTAAAAATTTTAGGTACAGGAAGATATGTACCGGAAAAGATTGTTACAAACGATGACTTATCCAAAATAGTGGATACCAGTGATGAATGGATATATACAAGAACAGGTATTAGAGAAAGAAGAATATCTGAAGGAGAAAATACATCAGAGCTTTCTACAAAGGCTGCTTTAGAAGCTATTAAAGCTTCAGAAATTGCCGCAGAGGATATAGATCTTTTAATAGTAGCAACTTGTACTCCAGATAAGTTTGTACCTTCTACAGCATGTTTGGTTCAAGCAAATATTGGCGCAGTTAATGCTACTTGCTTCGATATTTCAGCAGCTTGCACAGGATTCCTTTATGCTTTAAATACTGCAGCTCAATTTATTAAATCAGGACAATGTAAGACTGCCTTAGTAATTGGAGCAGAGGTTTTATCTAAAATACTAGATTGGAATGACAGAGCTACTTGCGTATTATTTGGAGATGGAGCAGGTGCTGCAATTTTAACGGCCAGCGAAGAAGAAGGAATTACTTCTATATACACTAAAAGTGATGGAGTCAAAGGTTTAGTATTAAATTGCGAAGCCCTTGAAGTAAGAAATCCTTTTACCCCACTGTCAGAAAGGAATAATAGTTTTGTTTCTATGGAGGGTGGAGAAGTATTCAAATTTGCAGTGAAGGCCATGGAAGAAAGCATAGAAAATGTTCTAAAATCTTCCGGAAACAGCATCGATGATATAAAGCTTATTGTGCCTCATCAAGCCAATAAGAGAATTATTGATACTTGCGTAAAAAGACTGAAGGTAGATGAAAGTAAGTTTTATGTGAATTTGCACAACTATGGCAACACCTCTGCTGCTAGTATACCTATTGCTTTTGATGAGGTTGTAAAAAAAGGTTTAATCAAAAGAGGAGATAAGGTAATATTAGTTGGTTTTGGCGGGGGATTAACCTGGGGTGCCGCACTTATAAGTTTTTAATTAAAATTAAAATATAAAAATAATTTATTTTTGGAGGTATTATATTATGGTATTTGAAAAAGTTAAGAAAATAGTGGTTGATCAAGTAGGCGTGGAAGAGTCAGAGGTTACTTTAACTAGTACTTTTGAAGATTTAGGAGTAGACTCACTAGGAATATTCGAGCTTATAATGGCTTTAGAAGAAGAGTTTGAGATTGAAATTCCAAATGAAGATGCAGAAAACATAAAGAACATTGGAGATGCAGTAAAGTACATACAAGCAAAATGTGAATAGGAGGCTGCCATGATTAAATCAAATATATGCGAAATGATAGGAATTGATTATCCGATCTTTCAAGGTGGCATGGCTTGGGTTGCTGACAGCAGTTTAGCTGCAGCAGTCTCCAAGGCAGGTGGATTAGGAATACTAGCTGCAGCAAATGCACCTGTTGAATTGATAAGAGAGGAAATTAGAAAGACAAAGAAGCTTACAGATAAGCCTTTCGGAGTGAACATTATGCTTCTTAGCAGCAATGCTGAGGAGGTTGCAAAGCTAGTTTGTGAAGAAGGGGTAAAGGTTGTAACTACTGGAGCTGGAAATCCTGGCAAGTACATTGAAATGTGGAAGGCTCATGGCATAAAGGTTATTCCGGTTGTAGCTTCTGTAGCCTTAGCTATAAGAATGGAACGCTGTGGTGTAGATGCCGTTGTGGCAGAAGGCTGTGAATCTGGTGGCCACGTTGGGGAATTAACTACTATGGCTTTAGTTCCTCAGGTGGTAGATGCAGTAAATATTCCTGTTATTGCAGCAGGTGGTATTGGAGATGGAAGAGGAGTTGCAGCAGCTTTTGCTCTTGGTGCATCAGGAGTACAAATTGGGACTAGATTCTTAGTTGCAAAAGAATGTACTGTTCATGAGAATTATAAGGAAAAGGTTTTAAAGGCTAAGGATATTGATACTGTTGTAACAGGAAGATCTACTGGTCATCCAGTGAGAGTTTTAAGAAATAAATTAGTAAGACAGTACCAACTTTTAGAAAAAGAAGGTGCAGATGCTGAAAAAATTGAAGAATTAGGAAGAGGTGCATTACCTAAAGCAGTTCGCGAAGGGGATGTGGATTTTGGTTCTGTTATGGCAGGACAAATAGCAGGTTTAGTACGGAAGGAGCAAAGCTGCTCAGAAATTATTATTGAAATGTTTAATGAAGCTAAAGATGTTATATATAAAATTAATGGAATTATAGATAAGTAATTAAGAAATATTGAGGTGTGTTATATGGGAAAGGTTGCATTTATATTCGCGGGCCAGGGGGCACAATACGTTGGCATGGGAAAAGAGTTAGCAGAAAATATTGAACCGTGTAAAGATGTTTTTAAGAAGGCTGATGAGGCTTTAGGCTTTAGCATAAGTAATATGTGTTTTGAAGGTCCAAAGGAAGCTTTAGATATGACTGAAAACACTCAACCAGCCATTCTTGCTACAAGCATTGCTGCTTTAAGAGCTTTAGAAGAAAAGGGCTTTACCCCTGATGTTGTAGCTGGACTGAGCCTTGGAGAATATGGTGCTCTTGTAGCTAGCAAGGTACTGGAATTCAGTACTGCTGTATCTTTAGTTAAAAAAAGGGGAAGATTTATGCAGGAAGCTGTACCTAAAGGTGTAGGAACTATGGCTGCAATTCTTGGACTAGGAGAAGATGGTGTTAGGGCTGCTTGCACTGAAGCTAGCGATGCAGGCATCGTTGAACCAGCTAATTTTAACTGCCCAGGCCAAATCGTAATTGGTGGAGAAGTAGAGGCTGTTAAAAAGGCTTGCGAAATTGCTAAGGAAAAAGGTGCTTCAAGAGCTATGATGCTATCAGTAAGTGCTCCATTCCATACCTCAATGTTAAGTGGTGCTGCAAAAAAATTGGAAGAAGAATTAAAGGATATAAATTTAGGTGAGATAAACACTCCTGTCTATACTAATGTAACAGGAGATTACATAGAAAATAAAGATATGATAAAGAACTTATTAAAGAAACAAGTGATGAGTGCAGTGCTTTGGGAAAATACAATAAAAAGGATGCTTGAGGACGGAGTAGATACCTTCGTTGAAATAGGTCCTGGAAAAGTGCTTTCCGGCTTTGTAAAAAAAATAGATAAGACAGTAACAATCTTAAATGTAGAGGATATGAAATCCCTAGAGAAAACTATAGAAGTTTTGGGGCTAAAGTCCTAAAGGGGCTTTAGAAGGAGACTTGCAAGCGGGAGTGAGCGAGCTTTAGTTACCCAGGATTTCCACTGAAAGGAGAAAGTTTATGTTAAAGGGAAAGACAGCAGTAGTAACTGGTGCTGCTAGAGGAATAGGCAGAGCTATAGCTCTAAAGCTTGCATCTCTAGGAGCAAATGTAGTTATTAATTATAGAAGCAGCAGTAAAGAAGCAGAGGACTTAGCAAAGGAAATAGAGGCAGTTGGAGGAAAAGCACTAACTGTTCAGGCTGATGTAAGCAGCTTTGAGGATGCTGGAAAGCTAATAAAAGAAGCTACAGATAAATTTGGAGCATTAGATATTTTAGTAAATAATGCAGGAATAACTAGAGATGCTTTACTTTTAAGAATGAAGGAAAGTGACTTTGATAGTGTTATAAACACAAACTTAAAGGGCGCATTTAACTGCATAAAGCATGCAAGTGCAGTTATGTTAAAGCAAAAAAGCGGAAAGATAGTAAATATATCTTCTGTAATCGGACTTATAGGAAATGCAGGTCAGTTAAACTATGCTGCTGCTAAAGCAGGGGTTATAGGCATGACTAAATCTGCAGCTAAGGAGCTAGCTTCAAGAGGAATCACAGTTAATGCTATTGCTCCAGGATATATTGAAACAGACATGACAGAGGTTCTTCCAGAAAAGGTTAAGGAAGGAATTCTTCAAAACGTACCATTAAAGAGAATAGGAAAGCCAGAAGATGTGGCAAATTTAACAGCATTTTTAGTTTCATCATCAGCAGATTATATTACTGGTCAAGTAATTAACGTTGATGGCGGAATGGTGATGTAAGGATGGTGAAGGATATGAAAAAAAGAGTAGTAATAACTGGTATGGGAGCTGTAACACCAATAGGAAATACCGTTGAAGATTTTTGGAAAAATGCAAAAGAGGGCCTATGCGGCATCGATTATATAACTTATTTTGATACTGAAAACTTTAAGGTTAAGGTTGCAGCAGAGGTTAAGGATTTTGATCCAGCAAACTTCGTAGAGAAAAAAGAAGTTAAAAGAATGGATAAATTTTGTCATTATGCATTAGCTTCAGCAAAGGAAGCTATGGAGCAAAGTAAATTAGATTTAGAAAAGGTAAACGCAGAAAGATTTGGCGTATTAGTTGGTTCTGGTATAGGAGGACTTGGTACAATTGAAAGAGAATGCAAAAACCTATTAGAAAAAGGACCAAATAGAGTTTCACCAATGCTAATACCAATGATAATAGCAAATATGGCATCCGGAAATTTAGCAATAAAGTATGGTGCAAAAGGAATATGTACTTCTGTAGTAACAGCTTGTGCTTCTGGAACAAATGCTATAGGAGAAGCTTTTAGAATGATTCAATGGGGTCTTGCCGATGTAATGATGTCAGGTGGAACAGAAGGTTCTATAACACCTCTAGGAATGGCTGGCTTTACTTCTCTAACAGCCTTATCAAACAGCAACGATCCAAAGAGAGCTTCAATTCCCTTTGATGCAGAGAGAAGCGGCTTTGTAATGGGAGAAGGAGCTGGAATAGTTATTCTTGAATCCTTAGAGCATGCTGAAGCAAGAGGAGCTAAAATTTTAGCTGAGGTAGTTGGATATGGATCAACTAGTGATGCATATCACATGACTTCACCTGCACCAAATGGCGAAGGCGGAGCAAGGGCAATGAAGCTTGCTATTGAAGAAGCTGGAATTAAACCAGAAGAACTTTCATATATAAATGCCCATGGAACATCAACTCCTTATAACGATAAATTTGAAACAGCTGCAATAAAGACTGTACTCGGTGAACATGCATATAAGGTGCCTGTAAGTTCAACTAAGTCAATGACTGGTCATTTGCTTGGTGCAGCTGGTGCAGTGGAAGCTATTATATGTGTAAAGGCTATGGAGGATAACTTCCTGCCACCTACAATAGGATATAAGACACCGGATCCAGAATGTGACTTAGATTATATTCCAAACGTGGGAAGAGAGGCAGAGGTAGTTTATACACTGTCAAACTCTTTAGGCTTTGGAGGACATAATGCCACTATATTATTAAAGAAGTGGATGGACTAAGGGAGGATTATAAATGGATTATAAATCAATTCGTGAATTAATAGAAGCGGTGAGTAAATCCGAGCTTTCACATTTAGAGGTAGAGTCAGAAGGTCTTCGTATAATTATGAAGAAGGAATGTCAGCAAGCAGTGGTTACTACTGTGTTAGATAATGCTTATGGAAATAGAATTCTTGAACAGCCAGTAACTGTAACAAGAAATGTTGAAGAACCACAAAAGAGTGTTGCTGCAGAAAAAATAGAAGCTCCAGCAGCAGAAAAAGCTGCAGAAAATCTTAAAGCAGTGGCTTCTCCTATAGTTGGAACCTTCTACAGCTCGGCTAGTCCAGATTCACCAGCCTTTGTTAAGATTGGCTCAAAGGTGAAAAAGGGTGATGTGCTTTGCATAGTTGAGGCTATGAAGCTGATGAATGAAATAGAAAGTGAATTTGATGGAGAAATCGTTGAAATACTTGCACATAATGAACAACTAGTTGAATATAACCAACCATTGTTTAAAATTAAAGCATAGTATTAGATTTAGGAAGAAGGTTATTTTAATGTTAGATATAAAAGCAATTCAGGAAATTATTCCTCATAGATATCCATTTTTGCTTATAGATAAAATTGAAAGCTTAGAATCAGGCAAGAGTGCTGTAGGGTATAAAAATGTAACTATGAATGAATACTTCTTTCAGGGACATTTTCCACAGGAGCCTGTTATGCCTGGGGTTTTAATTGTTGAAGCTTTAGCGCAGGTTGGGGCTGTGGCAATACTAAGCGAAGAAAAATACAAAGGCAAGATTGCCTATTTTGCAGGTATAAATAACTTGAAGTTTAGACAAAAGGTTGTTCCTGGCGATGTATTAAGACTAGAAGTTGAAATTATAAAAGTTAAGGGACCTATAGGAATTGGAAAGGCAATAGCTACAGTTGACGGAAAGAAGGCTGTAGAAGGAGAGCTTACTTTTGCTATAGGAATGTAGAAAAGGGAAATAGAGAAGAAGGTGAAGTATGTTTCAGAAAATATTAATTGCTAATCGTGGAGAAATAGCAGTAAGAATAATTCGTGCATGCCATGAGATGGGTATAAAAACAGTGGCTGTTTATTCCGAAATGGATGCAGAGGCTCTTCATACTCAAATGGCTGATGAGGCGGTGTGCATTGGACCTGCTAAGGCTAAGGATAGCTATTTAAATATACAAAACATATTAAGTGCTACAGTTTTAACTGGTGCAGAGGCTATACATCCTGGCTTTGGGTTTTTATCTGAGAATAGTAAATTTGCAAAGATGTGCAGTGAATGTAATATAACTTTTATTGGACCGGATGCAGAAACTATTGATAAGATGGGGAACAAGTCAAGAGCTAGAGAAATAATGATTGCTGCTGGAGTGCCTGTTGTACCAGGCTCAGAAGGTGCTGTAGCTGATGATAAAGAAGCCTTAAAGCTAGCAAGAGAGATTGGATATCCAGTTATGGTTAAAGCTTCTGCTGGCGGCGGTGGAAGAGGTATAAGAATAGTACATAGCGATGAGGAAATGGTTAAAGCTTTTAATACAGCTAAAACAGAGGCGCTAAATGCCTTTGGTGATGATACTATGTATGTTGAAAAGTTTGTAGAAAACCCTAGACATATTGAGTTTCAAGTTTTAGGAGACAGCTTTGGAAATGTAATTCACTTAGGTGAAAGAGACTGTTCCGTTCAAAGAAGAAATCAAAAGGTTTTAGAAGAAGCGCCATCAGCAGTTATGACTGAAGAGCTTAGAGCAGAAATGGGTCTGGTAGCTGTAAATGCTGCTAAGGCTGTAGATTATAAAAATGCTGGAACTATTGAATTTTTGCTAGATAAGCATGGCAAGTATTATTTCATGGAAATGAATACTCGTATTCAGGTTGAGCATGGAATTACTGAGCTAGTAACTGGTGTTGACTTAATTAAAGAACAATTAAGAGTTGCTGCCGGTGAAAGACTGCAATATACGCAAGAGGAAATTAAAATTAAGGGTCATGCCATAGAGTGCCGTATTAATGCAGAAGATCCAGAAAAAGGCTTTAGACCATCACCAGGAACAATCGAGAGACTGCACCTTCCAGGAGGACCTGGAGTTAGATTAGATAGTGCAGTGTATCAAGGATATACTATACCACCTACCTACGATTCAATGATAGGTAAGCTTATGGTATATGGTACAAATAGAGAAGAGGCATTAAATAAAATGAGAAGAGCTCTAGGAGAATTCGTTATAGAAGGACTAGAAACAAATATAGATTTTCAATATTTGATTTTGGAAAATGAGGCCTTTAAAAAGGGAATTTATGATACTGGCTTCATTTCAAAGGAATTAAAATTTAATTACTAGATTTCTATGCAAGCTCAAGATTTTTTTGGGCTTGTATATCTATAATAGTAATATTATGTGAGGTTGGTGAATGCTAACATGCTTAATACGTTTTTTAAAAAGAAAAAATATATAACAGTTTCTTCTACTGCAATGGAAGCCGCTGGGACACCTAAAAGTGCACCTGCAGTTAAAGTAGAAGAGGATGGTGAACAAAAGCCTAATATACCAAGTGGAATGTGGATTAAATGTACTGGTTGCGGCCAGACTTTATATAAACCAGACTTAGAGGAGGCGCTGATGACCTGTCAATTCTGCAATGCTCATTTTAGAATGTCTGCACAGGAAAGAATAAAGTCTATTTTAGATGAGGGCAGCTTTCAAGAGCTTGATAAGAATATGATTAGCGTGAATCCCCTCAATTATCCTGATTATGAGGCTAAGCTAGAAAATTTGTCAAAGAGCACAGATATAAATGAAGCAGTGGTAACAGGGCTTGGAAAGATAAATGACTTAGAGTTAATTATTGCTGTAATGGACAGCAGGTTTATGATGGGAAGCATGGGTTCTGCAGTTGGTGAAAAGCTAACAAGGGCAGTTGAAAAGGCTACAGAGATGAGATTGCCTATAGTTATTTTCACAGCCTCTGGCGGAGCTAGAATGCAGGAGGGAATATTCTCTCTTATGCAGATGGCAAAGGTTAGTGCTGCAGTTGCTAGGCACAGCGAGGCAGGACTTCTATACATTACTGTACTAACAGATCCTACTACTGGTGGAGTAACAGCAAGCTTTGCAATGCTAGGTGATATAATTTTATCAGAGCCTAATGCTCTCATAGGCTTTGCAGGCAGAAGAGTTATAGAGCAAACTATAAAACAAAAGCTTCCAGAAGAGTTTCAAAAGGCAGAATTTTTATTAGATCATGGTTTTGTAGACAACATTGTACACAGGAAAAAGCTGAAGGAAACTATTGGTATACTTTTAATGATGCATAAGGAGGGCAAGTAATGGCTACTCTTGAGGTTGAAAAGAAAATAGAAGATTTAATTGTAAAGATTGATGAATTGAAAAGTTTTTCAAAAGAACAAGATATTGATTTATCTTCAGAAATTAAAGTTTTAGAAGATAAGCTTCATAATATGCAGAGTACTGTTTATGAAAATCTAACGGCTTGGGATAAGCTAAGCTTAGCAAAGCTTATGGAAAGACCAACAGCATTAGATTATATACAAAAGATTTTTGATAACTTTATTGAGCTTCATGGTGATCGTGGATATGCTGATGATGCTTCTATTGTGGGAGGGGTTGCCTTCCTTGGAGGAATACCAGTTACGATAATAGGGCAGCAAAAGGGCAGAAATACAAAAGAGAATATTAAAAGAAACTTTGGAATGCCTCATCCAGAAGGTTATAGAAAAGCTTTAAGACTTATGAAGCAGGCAGAAAAGTTTAAGAGGCCTGTAATCTGCTTTGTAGATACTCCAGGTGCTTTTTGCGGTATTGGAGCTGAGGAAAGAGGCCAAGGAGAGGCTATAGCTGTAAATCTTATGGAGATGTCAGCATTAAATACTCCTACAATTTCTATTTTTATAGGTGAAGGTGGAAGCGGCGGTGCCTTGGCATTAGCAGTTTCAGATGAAGTTTGGATGCTTGAGCATTCAGTATATTCAATACTATCTCCAGAAGGTTTTGCTAGTATCCTTTGGAAGGATAGCAGCAGAGCTAAAGAAGCAGCAGGTATAATGAAAATTACCGCTCAAGATTTAAAGAGTTTCGGAATTATAGATAAGGTTTTAAAAGAGCCTCTTGGAGGTGCTCATAAAGACGCTGATAAAATGGCAAGTACTATTAAAGAAAGCTTATTGCAGGCAGTACCTAAGCTTTTAAGCAAATCCTCAAAGGATTTATTAGAGGAAAGGTATAACAAGTTCAGAAAAATGGGTGAATTTAGTGAGTAGAGGATTAGCGGTGCTAATCCTCTTTTATTTTGCTATTTTGAAGGATATACTTGCATGTGTTATAATGGTATAAAATAACAAAAATAAATTTAGAAAGGATTGTTTAATTATGAGTATAAGAAATGCTGCAAAGGCTTTGATAATTAAAGATAATAAAATTCTCCTTAATAAATGTATTAACACTACAGGTTTTGCTATGGATGGAATATATGCTAATGAAGTATATTACGATTTGCCTGGTGGCGGACAAAAACAATACGAAACTTTGGAAGAGGCTATAATGAGAGAATGTGCAGAGGAAACTGGCTATAACGTAGCTCCAGATAGATTGGCAGCACTATATGAAGAAATATATATGGATACTGAAGCAAGAAAAAAATATCCGGATTATTCTCATAAAATCTTTTTTGTTTTTATTTGTCATTTATTAAATGAAGAGAGAAAGGCTCTCACTGAAAAGGATATAGACCAAATAGAAAGTGAATGGGTTGATATAGAAGATATAGCTAATATAAAGCTTCAGCCCAAAACTGTAAAAATTAAATTACCATTAATATTAAGTGCAGAAAGTCCTGTTTTCTTGGGTTCAAAAAGGATAGAATAGGTGGCTAGGAGGAGTTTTCCGAAAGTAATATAGATTAATGAGGTGAATTTTATTGTTGAAAGAAGAAAATGAGAATAAAACAATAGATGAGATGTTTTCCTACAACGTTAAGAAAGATAATAAAGTATTTATATATTGGTATGATAAGCAAATAAAAATAATCTCAGGTGAAAAGGCTAAGAAGTTTCTTGCTCAAATTGAAGGAGCAGATAGCTTGGAAGCTCAACAGCTTATGGCAAAGGTTACAGGAAATCTTAAGCGAAAAAAGGATGGGGATATAAATACTATTGTAATTAGAGGTACTCATTTCAGTAGAAATAAAAGTAATTACTAAGGGTGAAAGACTTTTAAAATTATATATTATAATGATGTAGGTTTAATTTTCCCTCGGACTAATGTTTGGGGGGATTTATTTTACATTTATTTCCTAGGAAATAAATGTAAAATATTTATAGGTAATAAGAGAATATCTATGATGAATTTCCTTTTTACCACCAATAACTTCTATTAAAATTGTTTAAACAGGAAAGTTATAGTATAATTATAATTTGCGATGATGTAGTAAAATTTATAATAGCATACGAAGAATTTAAATATATAGGAACGTGAGGAATGGTAATGGGCAAAGCATTATTTGTGACGGAGAAGCCTTCTGTGGCTATGGAATTTGTTAAATTGTTGAATGTAAAGGGAAATAAGGGCGATGGTTACATCGAATCAGACAAGGCTGTTTT
>Ga0316601_100001072_pt1 | contig 12919 bp, 9 predicted proteins | sample OWC_soil_day5_no_FD_207663 | JGI IMG/M metagenome (GOLD analysis project Ga0316601, IMG submission 207663) | Wetland soil microbial communities from Old Woman Creek delta, Ohio, United States - OWC_soil_day5_noCT | ecosystem: Environmental > Terrestrial > Soil > Wetlands | place: USA: Ohio...
GGACCAGAGCTCTTCCGCGATGTGCGGGGCAAACGGCGCAAGCAGGAGGACGAATGGCTCGAGAATCGTGCGCGGGCGCTGCTCCGACTTTGTGAGCTCGTTCACGAAAATCATCAGTTGCGCGATGGCAGTGTTGAACCGGAGTCCCTCGATGTCCTCGCCCACTTTCTTGACGGTCGCGTGATAGATGCGTTCGGCATCGGATGCCGGGGGAACTGATGACAGTCGTGGATCCAGGTGTCCTTCATCGTCCATGTACAGGCGCCAAACGCGGTTCAGGAACCGGTACACACCCTCAACGCCCCGGGTGCTCCACGGTTTCATGTCCTCCAGGGGCCCCATGAACATTTCAAACAGCCGGATGGCATCGGCGCCGTATTCGGACACGACATCATCGGGGTTCACGACATTGCCCCGCGACTTGGACATCTTCCGGCCGTCTTCGCCCAGAATGATTCCCTGATGCCGGAGCTTCATGAATGGCTCCCTGGTGCTGACATGGCCAAGATCGAAGAGCACCTTGTGCCAGAATCGCGCATACATCAGGTGAAGGACTGCATGCTCCGAACCGCCAACATAGATATCAATGGGCATCCAGTACCGTTCCCGCTCGGGGTCGCAGAATGCCTTTGGGTTTTTCGGGTCAATGAATCGCAGATAGTACCAGCAGGACCCGGCCCATTGGGGCATGGTGTTGGTCTCCCGCCGACCGCGCATTCCCGTGCCGGGATCGGTGACATTCACCCAATCGGCGGCAAGTGCCAGGGGCGACTCGGTGGATCCGCTGGGCTGGAACTTCTTCAGATCCGGGAGAAGGAGAGGAAGTTCACGCTCGGCGAGTGGAGCCATCGTTCCGTCTTCCAGGTGCACGATCGGAATCGGTTCGCCCCAATAGCGCTGGCGGGAGAAGAGCCAGTCGCGCAGTTTGTACTGCACCACGGCTTTCCCGCATCCCTTCGCGACGAGCCATGCGATGATGCGGGACTTGGCTTCCGGCGTCTGCAGTCCGTCAAGTGAGACTTCTGCATTGGCGGAATTCACCCCGACGCCGTCGCCTGTGTAGGCTTCGCGCTGGATGTCACCGCCGCTGACCACTTCCATGATGGGGAGATCGTACTTCCGGGCGAAGGCGTAGTCGCGTTCGTCATGACCGGGGACGGCCATGATGGCGCCGGTCCCGTATCCCATGAGCACGTAGTCAGCTATCCACACGGGTATCGCACTGCCGGTGGCGGGGTTTACGACAGCACCCCCCGTTGCCACGCCGGTCTTGTCCTGCTCGACGTCCCGGTCCCTTTCGCTTTTGCGTCTGGCCTGTTCGCGGTACTCTTCAACCGACTGCCGCTGGGCCGGCGTCGTCAGCTGATCGACCAGAGGGTGTTCGGGAGCCAGCACCATGTAGGTCGCACCGAACAGCGTATCGGGCCGTGTTGTGAAGACACGCATTCCGCCCGGCCGGCCGACCAGCGGAAAATCGATCTCCGCGCCCTCCGAGCGCCCGATCCAGTTCCGTTGCTGTTCCATCGTCGACGATGGCCAGTCGAGTTCTGCGGCGTCCCGCAGCAGGCGCTCGGCATACGCCGTGATGCGCATCATCCACTGCTTCATGGGCCGCCGCTCGACGGAGTATCCCTTTTCAACCCACTCGTCGACTTCCTCGTTGGCGAGCACGGTCCCCAGCCCTTCGCACCAGTTCACCGGAATCTCCGCGATATACGCGAGCCGGTATTTCGCGAGCAGGTCGTGCTGTTCCTTGCGCGACTTTGCATTCCATTCTGCCGCGGTGAAAGGGGGTTCAGCGGGAAGCACGACCGAACCTTGCTGCGCCAGCGCATCGATCAGGGTCTGAATGGGCCGGGCACGATCCTCCCGGCTGTCGTACCAGGAATTGTAGATATGGAGAAATATCCACTGCGTCCACTTGTAGTACCCGGGATCGGTCGTGTCTACTTCTCTCTCCCAGTCATAGCTCAGCCCCAGCGCCTTGATCTGGCGGCGGAATGTGGCGATGTTCTGTTCCGTGGTGATCCGCGGATGGATGTTTGTCTGCATTGCATACCGTTCAGCGGGAAGGCCGAATGCATCCCAGCCCATGGGATGCAGGATATGGAATCCACGCATGCGTTTGTAGCGGGTGACTACGTCCGTCGCCGTGTACCCTTCCGGATGTCCCACATGCAAACCCGCCCCCGATGGATACGGATACATGTCCAGGATATACAACTTGGGTTTTTCCGAGAGCGGTTCAGTCCGGAATGTGTGGTGTTCATCCCAGTACTCCTGCCATTTTGCTTCAATCGCGCTGAACGGGTAAGGCACCGTTTGCTTCCTTTTCGATGGTCTCTTGAGCTGGTTCGTTGGTGTGGTCGTACTGCAGATACAGTTGTGCGGTGGCATTGCTTCCGAGTCGCATCCGCTGACGGATCTCATCGGCTGTGGCTCCGTCCCTGGCCATCAGCAGTGCTGCGGTATGGCGAAGCGAGTACGGTGTCACCCGCCGGAGTTTCCCCTGTTTCACGCCCGCCGCCGTGAGGCTTGCATTGACGCGGTCCCGGACGCCGCGGGTGGTCATGCGCTGGCCGCGCGTCCGGTTCCCTGCACTGGCAAAGAGGGGTTCGGCCGGGCGGTGCGTACCGCGGAGAGAGAGATAACGGGAGAGGGCGGCGGTGACATCAGAAGGAAGTGCCACACGCTCGTCCTTCGTCTTGCGTCCCTTGCCCTGCACCGCCATCCAGTTCCCGCCGTCCTCCTCGAACAGATCGCGGACATCAGCCCTGACGAGTTCAATCTCCGACAGCGCGCACCGGAGCATGAGGAGGATCATGGCGTAGTCCCGCGTCCCTCTCAGCTCATCCTGCGGAACGGCTGCGACGATTGCCTGGACATCTTCGGGCGAGAGGTATTCCCGCGAATGCGTTGACGGACGGCTGTTGCCGCCCACGTACCGGCCCGGGTTCTCTTTCAGAACCCCTGCGCGCACCAGGTAGTCGCAGAACCGGCGGAAGGCCGTGAGGTACGTCGACACACTGACCGCGGAGAGATGTTTGCGGCGTTCGAGGTGACGCTTGTACCGCCGCACGTCACTGACCCGGAAGCGGAAGTTGCGATCGCGTGGAAACCACCGGAGAAACTCCCGCAGGGCGCGCATGTAGGTGCCCCGCGTCTCGGGCGCTGAACTCCGCAAACTGGCGACAAAGCCGCTGAAATAGCGCGCGAGGGATTTCGCCGAGAGGCGGACCTGATGGACTGTCGGATCGGGCATGGGAAATGTCAACCGGGAATGTGCAATAACAGAAGCTAAGGAAAGTCAGGCCAACAAGCAAGCCATCAGCAGGCCCCGTGTTCTGGCCCGGTGTTCGGTGGAGGCCTCACGGCCATCAGCAGCGGAAGTGCGGTCCGGGGATGCAACGGGGCCATTGCCGTCAGCACTGCAGCGGCGCCGGGATCGCCGAGGAGCAGGCCCCTCGGGCTTGTCAGCGAACGGGAAGGTATGCAGGCCTCACGCCACCCGGAGGACCATCATCGTGATGTCATCCGACTGGGGAGCGCCTCCGGCATGGGTAATGATGTCCTGGTAGATGGCATCGATGAGACCCTGGGCTCCCCACCCACCTGCCTTCCGGATCACCGTCTCCAGCCGTTCTTCGCCGTACTCCTGACCCTGCGCGTCCATCGCCTCGCTCACGCCATCCGTGAAGAGGACAAGGAGATCTCCGCTTCGCAGATCCACAATACCCTCTTCATAGGGGGTCGTGGTTTCCAGCACGCCAAGGATCATTCCCCCCTTGTCCAAACGCTCCACACTGCCGTCGGCACGCATCACGTATGGATGGTTGTGTCCTGCATTGACATACGTGAGCCGGTTGGTACGGTGATCGAGCGACCCCCAGAAAAATGTCACGAACCGCGTGCCCCCCGTATTCGGGCACATCAGGTCATTGACCCTGCCCGTCAGCTCGCCGAGCGGGAGATCCAGCGGCACAAGTGCCCGAATGGTGGCCTGAATGTTCGCCATCAGCAGCGATGCGGGAGTCCCCTTCCCGGATACATCACCGATAGCGATGACCAGCCGATGCTCATCAAGCGTGATGACGTCGTAGTAGTCGCCACCGACCTGCTTCGAAGAGAAATTCGCCGCGCCGATTTCCAGGCCCGGCAGCGACGGAAGGACGCTCGGCAGCAGGCCTTTCTGTATTTCGCGAGCGATCACAAGCTCGTCCTCGAGCCGCTGTTTCTCAATCCCCTCCTGGAACAGCCGTGCATTCTCCAGCGAGATCATGGCCAGACTGGACAAGGCAGAGAGGAATTCCAAATCCGCCTGCGTGAATGACTCCCGATTGAGCTTTTCTCCAAGCAGGAGAAGGCCCTTGGTCTGACCCTGGACCTGCATCGGAACAATCACTCTCAGACTGAGCGCGCTCAGGATGGGACGCGGATCCACGGCACCGGTAACGATCAGCTCTTCCGTCCTCACCGCAGTCTTCACACGCGTGAGCTCCACGAGGAGCTCCGGCTGAGGGACCGGTCCCTCAAGGCGGGATGCGGCGATTCGCATATCCCGGTCGGTCTTCAGGCACACAAGGTACCGGTTGACGCCCACCTGTCCCATCAGGGAGAAGACCAAAAGGCGGATGAGTCTGTCGGGATCAAGAACCAGGCCGAACTCTTTTCCCAGCTCGAACAGCGTGTTCAGCTCCTGAATCTTCCGGTCCAGCTTCCGGTTGACGAGTCCCAGTTCCTCGATGATGTGGCACTTCTCAATCGCTGTCGCCGCGATGCTGGCAAGTGAGCTGAGATAGGTCTCCTCCCGTTTCTGCAAGGGCTTCTTGTTCAGTCGTTTGCCGAACGCCAGTATGCCGATGGGGCGGTTCGAGCTGTGCAGGGGGATCAGGATGTGCGTGTTCTGTTCTCTGAAGAACTTCACCCACGGTGACCGGCGCGCATCCACGCGACCGGCATGTTCGATCGATTCGGGCAATTCAGGGATCTCCAGAAGTGTCCCGACGAGGCTCGAAGAAACGCCCTTCGTCATTTCAACGCAGTACTTCCCATCGGGATGCGCAAGCAGGACAAGCGCCCTGGCCGAAAGGAGTTTGCCCATCAGGGTGAGCAGGATGTGGCCGAGGATGAACCGGAGGTCAAGAGAAGCGTTGATGAGTGTGCTGAACTCAAACAGAGCGGCGTGTTCGAAGTGGCTTTCGTACGATGGATCGGGTCGTCGCATGTCAGCGATGCAGATACTTGGTCAGGCGTACCTCATTCCGTTTCCCCGGATTGATTTCGTACTCTACCTTGTCCATGAGGCTCTTCATCAGAAACACGCCCAGACCGCCCTTGCGGTAGTGCGAGAAGTAGTCCTTCATGTCCGGCGCATGGAGGCGTGACGGGTCGAAGCCCGAGCCGGTATCCCGGATCGTGACTTCAAAGGTCCCGTTTTTGCGTTTTACGGTGACGGTGATGTCCCGGTTGGGGTCGAACCGGTAGGCGTGCTTGATCACATTGGTGCACGCCTCGTCAACTGCCAGCGCGATTTTGCTCACGTCCTCATCCGTGAACCCGAATGACCGCGCCTCGTCCGAGATGAATTCCCGGACGGCAATGAGTCGTTCAGTACGGCTCTCAATATGGAGTGTACGGGACGTCACGGCTATCTGGCCGACCCGGCAAACTTGTTGAAGGCTTCCTGTTCGTCCTTCGTGATCTCGTACAAGAGAGGGAACCCGAGGAGGTCGAAGACATTATAGACCTTGGCGGACATATTGGAGAGCTTGATGTCGCCCTTGTTCTTCCGCACATCCTCAATGTAGGCCATGAACACACCCAGGCCTGCACTGCTGATGTACGACAGGTCTCTGCAATTGATGATGATGTTATAGCGTTGAGCGTTCAGAAGAGACTGGAAGGCCTCTTCGAGCTTTGGCGCGGTGTGCGCATCCAGGTACCCTTTGAGCTCGAGCACCTGGACGTTCTCGCGTTCTCGTTGCGCTATCGTGAAATCACTCATACCATCGTCCTCCCGTAAACAACAAGGTAGTCACCTGCTATGCCGTCAACCCAAGCCACTTCACAACCACTAGCGTCATATCATCATGAGGGGACTCGTTCTCGATGAACGCGTCGACGGCACGCAGGATATCTTCCTTCATGCGAGCAGCCGACTTGCCGTCTGCAAGTCCGGCAGCAGCACGCAGACGCTCGTACCCGAATTCATCACTATTCCTGTGGGCTTCAGTCACCCCATCAGTATAGAACACACACGCATCCCCGGGTGCAAGCTGGAGCGTATGTTCCTCAATAGTGTCGGAAAAGAAGTCGTCCTCTGCAAGTCCCAGACCCATGCCGTCGGGCCGGAGATATGCGCTGTCCGATCGTCCCACGTGCAGGAGCGGACAGTGTCCGGCCCGTGCGATCTGAAACCTGCCCGTGCGCACATCCAGAATGCCGTACAGCAGACTGACGAAGGAGTGTTTGTCGATGGATGCGGACAGCACCGCATTGGCACGTACCATGAAGTCCCGGGGCGAGGCATAGAGTGCGCTCAGGGACTGGAAGATCCCTTTCACTTCCGACATGTAGAATGCGGCGGGGATGCCCTTCCCGGACACATCGCCGACAATGACCCCGATCGTGGTCTCCGAGAGCTCTACAAAGTCATAATAGTCGCCCCCCACCTCAAAGGCCGGCGTGGAGATGGCATCGATATCCACGCCGCGAACCGCCGGCAGCCCCTGAGGAAGCAGCTTCCGCTGCATCTCCTGGGCGAGCGTCATCTCCTGAACGAGCCGTTCGCGTTCAATGGATTTCTTGATCAGCCGCGAGTTCTCAATGGCAACCGTCGCCTGATCGGCGAACGTGGAGAGCAGTTCCACATCATCCTTCACGAATCCGTACTCTGACTCCTTCGTTGCATAGAGGAATCCGATGGGGCCGACATGGGAGACCAGCGGGACGATGACCAGTGAACCCGGGCGGGGGACGCCTTTGGGACCCCCGGCGAACCGTGGATCTTTCGCCACAGCGTCGACAACGATCGGCTTGCGGTCGCGATATACCGCCGAGCGCAAATACTGGAGACCTGTACCCAGGAGATCCTCGATCTCGCCGCGGGTGATGTTCTTCATGCCGACGATCTGCGTGTGCCATGCAGGGAGCAGATCGCTTTCCTCTCCCTTTCCCTCTTCCACGGCCGGAAGGAGCTCGAGCCAGCAACTCTGTGCCCCCACCACCTGGAGCGTCATGCTGGTCACCGATTCGGTCAGTTTCTCGAAGTCAAACACCTGCGTGACCAGCTTGCTGAGCGTGTGGATCGATGCCACTTCCGAGCGCTTGCGGTCAAAGGCCCCTGCCGTCGGCAGATGAAAGAGCGTGGTGGCGAAGACCATTCCGCAGAAGAGATTGCCGAACCAGATCGAGAGTGACACGGCCTCCTGAACGGGGCGCGAGTAGTACAACAGCCCGCGTGAGAGGAGATCGTTCTGGCTCAGCAGGATATTCCCGACGGTGAACAGAAGAAAGAGAAAGAACGAGAAGACCAGCGTGAGGATCTTCTCCCGTTTCGTCTGGTAGACGATCCAGGGCATCCTGAACGCATTGACCACCGCCATGACGAGTGTGAGTCCGTACAGCACGGATGTCACCGTGCTGGATTCCAGGGGGCGGATGAGCAGAGACGACACGGCAGTGGCCAGCAACAGGACGATGAAAATCTGGAAATTCCGGACGGTCGACTTTTTCTGGTACATAAGCACCAGATCGTGGAGGAACCGGAGCGTGACCATGGCAAAGATACCGGCCAGGAGGCCGAAGAGGGACGACAGGAACAGGCTTGCATAGTCCAGCGGACGGAGCGTGAACTCCTTGGCGTCAAAACCGTCGGCCGGGAGGAAGCCCATGAGGCCGGCACCGATCATGAACACCGCGGCGATGAACAGGAAGACGCCCAGCCGCCTGGCGGGATTGACGGCGTGGCTCGGGACGGATGCCTGCAGCGTGAGGAATATCAGGAAGAATGCTCCGGCGGCGGCCAGTTCCCTCAGGAACATCAGGCCGCCCATATCCATTTCCACGTTCATCCGGATGATATCCACCGCGAACTTGACGAGGAAAAGGAGAAACGACCCGCTCAAATACAGAAATCGCCGGAATTTCAACATCCTCAGACCTTTATGTGAAGCCAGGTGCCTTTCCTATACTTCAGGTAGATCCAGATGCTGTACACAATGATGTAAGCAGGCAACGCCAGCCAGGCTCCGACGATGCCGTATCCCAGGATCACTCCCAGGACATAGCAGGTGGGCAGGAAGATCACCCAGTGCGTCAGCACTTCCACCCACATGACGAACATCGTTGCCCCTGCCGCCTGGAGCGCATGCGCCAGGACGATGCCCGGGGCATAGAACATCTGTGCCGCGCCCGCGATCTGAAGCAACGGACGGGCCACCGCTGCAACATCCGGATTGTTCGTGATAACGCTGATCACGGCGTCCGGAAACACCATGAACACACACCCGAGGGCGATCGTATAGTATGTCGCAAGCCTCGATGCTTCAAGGCCATAGCGCCGGGCGAGGTCAAGTTGCCCTTTTCCCATGCTCTGTCCCACGAGCGTCTGTGCGCCGGTGCCAAATCCGAAGCAGGGGAGGAACGACAGGAAGAGGGCAGAAATCACGACCTGTGTCGCCGCCTGTTCAGTCGTCCCCACATACCCTGCAATGGCAGCAAACACGAGAAAACCGAGCAGGATCAGGATATTCTGAAACGAAACAGGTATCGAAATCTTCACAATCTGGCGCAAAAGATCGCTACGGATGCGCAGCTTCGAGTAGTACTTGTACGTTTTTCGATATCCGGGCGTAAAAGTTGCAGCCACGAAGTAGAGAAGTCCCAGGATGTTCGAAAGAGCGACGGCGAGTCCTGCTCCGGGGAGCCCCATCCGAGGAGCGCCGAAATTGCCGAAGATGAGAATGTAGTTGAAGATGATGTTGGAGAAGTTGATGACAATGGCTGAATACATGAAGACTTTGGTGTGCCCGATGCCGTTGAAGAAACCTCGGTAGGAGACGACGAACAGAAAGATGCCGATCCCGATGAAACGCCATTCCATGTAGCCCGCGCCCTCGTCTGCAACATCCGGGTCGGCCGCAAAGAAATTGATGAAATCATGGGAAAAGATGTAGCCCGGCACGCTGATAAGGATGCCGAGAATCAACGAGAGGAGAAGCGAGTTGTTCAGGACTTCACCGGCACCCGGAAAGTCCCGTTCACCGGTCCGTCGCGCAACCAGCACATGAGTCCCTGTCGCCAGGCTGGAGAAGGCACTGGTGAGTGCCCAGGCGGCGAGGGACGCAAGCGCCATGGCGGCCAGCGCGACTTTTGTGTTCTCAAGACGCCCCACCATGGCGGTCTCGGCCACCGAGACGACCATCTGCGACGAGAGGCCGGCGACGGCCGGGGTGGCGATCTTCAGAACCGAGCGGGTCAGCGCCTTTTCAGGGAGAAGTCCCATGCACTCCTGCCTTGATCCACGCGCAATGCTCGTTAACCGGGTCTATAGCGAGAGCTGGGAGATATATCGCTCCGCTTCCCGCCCGTAGGTTGTCGTGGGATAGTTCTTTTTGAGACGCTTCAGGATATCCAGCGCACGCTCTTTATCACCAGCCTGTGCAAGATTTCGTGCGGCATTGTAGAGGTACTCGGCAATGGTCCCCTCTGTGGGTTCCTTGGCCGCAGCACGTTCAAAGAAGGTCCCTGCCGCGTCGTGGTGCCCGAGCGCCTCATGGCATGCAGCAATGCCTGCGAGACGAGATGCCTCCAGGACAGCATCCGACATGCTGCACGATTCAAACTCTTGAAGGGCCTCGGTGTATTTCCCGAGCTGGTAGTAGGCGTCTGCGAGGTAGAACTGCGCAAGCTCTCCATTCGTCGAGTTGCCGTACTCGTCCACGATGGTTTTCAGACCCACAAGATTCCGCTCGGGAACCCCGTCCACGGCCTGCTGGTACTGCCCGTTGTCATACAACGGATGGATCGCCGAAAGCGCCGTGGCAGCGCGTTCGTTGTTGTCCGCCTGGTTCTTGAAGTACACAACCAGTGCGATAATGACGACGGCAAACGCAGTGATGCCGATGCTGATCTGCCTCTTGTATGTGTTGTAGAAGGTCGTCAGCTTCATGTACGACGTGATGAGCGTATCCTGTTTCAGTTCACGCTTGGAGATCTTCTTTTTGGGTCTGAGCATGGGGATCCATTCAGTAAGTGCTGCAGAAAGAGGGTATGCTGTGCGCCTGTCGGGAGTCGAACCCGAAACCTTTGGCTCCGGAGGCCAACACTCTATCCAATTGAGCTACAGGCGCATTTCCAATGCAAAGCGAAACCCGCCAACCGTCAAGCAGAACGCGAGTTACGGCGATCATACGGTGATAATGAAGGTAAGCAAACAGCCATCGAATTGCAAGGGACCCGTTGGGGTAGAGGACCTCATGTGAGGCATTCAGGGGACCTTGTTGGAGTGGAACCTCCTGTGAGACAACCAGGGGGCTTCAGGGGACATGCCTTCTCACAGGAACCTGCTTCTCCACCCCGGATCAGCCAGCCTGGGTATCGATCACCCCGGGATCAACCGCACGCAATCGCCCTTCACTGATAACGCCCCTCCGAAGGATCCGGGGTATAGGGCCGGAGACATCCAGCACGGTAGAGGGCTGGGACGGTGGGAGTGTACCGCCATCCAGGAACAGATCCACTCCCTTGGGTATGGCGCGCCGGATCTCAGCAACGCTGTGCAAGGGCGGCTGGCCCGAGATGTTCGCGCTGGAAGAGGTCAGCGGACAACCTGCGAGTTCGAGCAGACGAAGGCAGACGGGGCTCGAAGGAATGCGCACGCCGATGGTACCGGTTCCCCGGGAGAGCAGATCGGGAACCTGTTTCGAAGCTCTGAAAACCAGGGTCAGCGGCCCGGGCCAGAAGGCGTCGATAAAGCGCTGTGCCACAGGAGTGATCTCATCTGTCAGCGAATGCAGCTGTTCCTGCGACCGCGCAATCACCAGGATCGGCTTCTGGTCCGTCCTGTATTTCAGAGCACGGACTTTCGCAATTGCCGATCCGTCCCAGGCATTTGCGCCGATGCCGTACAGAGTCTCCGTCGGATAAACGATGACTCCTCCTGCCTGTATCACCTCGGCCGCCAGCACAAGAGGCTTGTCTTCCGGTTTCGCAAGAGAGACAGCCATGGTCAGGGCCATTTAGTTCTCCGCACGATATTGTGAGAGAAATTCGCCTATGGGTGCGAGCAGACTCGCAGGTGTGAGATCGCGCATGCAGACAAATGTACCGATGGGACACTCCTGCCCGCCGTGTATCCCGCACGGCCGGCAGGCAAGCCCCTGGAGCTCAAAGACACGGTCCCGAGGGCCAAGCGGGGCGAAGCCGAACGACGGGACGGTCGCCCCGAACAGGGCAAACACCGGTGTTCCAACCGCACCGGCCAGGTGCATGGGCGCGCTGTCGTTACTCACGAGCAGCGCACAACGGCGCAGGAGCTCGGCCGACTGCACGAGGCTCAGGCGTCCGGCAGCATTCAGGATGGCAGCACCTTCGCCGCATCCTTCCGCAATCCGGGCGCAGAGTGCTGCATCATCCGCTCCACCGACCAGAACCACTGGCACGCCGTCATGAAGAAGCGCACGTGCCACGGCGAGGAAGTGTTCTTCCGGCCAGCGTTTGGTGAACCATACTGATCCCGGCGCCAGTGCCACCATCGGCCGATGAGAGTCCACCCCCCGTTGCGCCCGGAATTCGCCAAGCAATCCGTCGACGACGCCAACATCTCCACGGGCAGGATACAGCCGGGGAAGAACCCGATCCCGCACGGTGATGCTGAGCGGGCCTAGCAATGAAAGATTTCGTTCTATCTCGTGTGCGTCGGGATTGTACGCGACTACGTCGCTGAACAACATCTTCCCCGCACTCTTCGAGAACCCTATTCGGCGTGGAATCCGCGCGCACCAGACCGCCAGCGAACTGCGAGCAGACCGGTGGGGAACCAGGGCAACCTGGCACTGAAGGGCAGAGAGCGTGCGAACGAGCCTGACGAATCCACCCAATCCCCGGTCGGCGCCGCGCTTGTCATACTCGATCACCTCATCAATCGCCGGATGGTTCCGGAGAACTGCCGCAGCGGCAGGAATCGCTGCAAACAGGATATGCGCGTCAGGCCACGTTTCGCGAATGACCTGCGCCACCGGCAGAGTCAGGATGATATCTCCGGGAAACGCCGTGTGGAAAATCAGGATGCGGGAATGTGCCGTCATACACCTTCCTCTGCATCCTGCTCCACCTGCTGCTTCTGCTCATACTCCGGCGTATGCTTCCACCGCTTGTGCATCCAGAGCCAGTGATCGGGGCGCATGCGGATGCACCGTTCGACGACGGCCGTGTGGCGCTTCGTGAGCTCCAGAATTTGAGCCTCCCTATCTCCGGTGAGTCCGGTGGAATCGACGGACTCGAAGACGGCATCGTACGTGCCGTCCTCCCTGCGCAGAAGAACCGTCACGATGATCGGCGCACCTGAACGGAGGGCGAACGCTGCGGCTCCCCGATGGGTTGCAGATGGTCTGCCAAAGAACGGGATGAACACGGACTCCCGCGGTCCGCTCTGATCCCCCAGAATGAGGACAACCTTCCCTTCCTGCAGTCCCTTCAGCACTTCACGGACAGACGGACCCATGGGGACAGTCTGCACGTCGAACCGGCGCCGGCGGCTGTCGATCATGGCATCGATCCGTTCATTGCGCTGCCGCTGGACGATTGCCACCCATGGAACCGGAACATGGAGTTTCAATCCTGTCAGGAGAAGCTCCCACGATCCGAAGTGAGCGGAGATCAGAATCAGGCCACGCCCGCGGGAGAGCGCTTTGTGCAC
>Ga0316601_100001077_pt1 | contig 12899 bp, 11 predicted proteins | sample OWC_soil_day5_no_FD_207663 | JGI IMG/M metagenome (GOLD analysis project Ga0316601, IMG submission 207663) | Wetland soil microbial communities from Old Woman Creek delta, Ohio, United States - OWC_soil_day5_noCT | ecosystem: Environmental > Terrestrial > Soil > Wetlands | place: USA: Ohio...
TGACCTGGGCCTGCCGGTCGCGGAGCTGATCACGATCGGGGAGGGCGAGGCACGGCCCGTCTACTTCGCGGCGGTGGGCTCCCCGGTCGAGTTCGCCCATCGCTGGGTCGACGCGCAGAACCACACCTGCGTGCCGACGGAGACCATCCACGGGCGTCGCTGCTTGCCGCGCGCGATCACCCTCCCCATGCAGCCGGGATCGTGGGCCGACGCCGCCTGCACCTCCGAGCTGGTCTACAACCCCGAGGACGCGACCCATGCGGTCCGGTTCGATGGCACCGTGATCGGCTGGGTGCACCCGCTGTCCCGCTACTACGGGACGGAGGTGTACGTGCGGCTCGGGGGGGAGTGCACCCGGCTGCCAGACCCCGCCGCCTTGCTGTCGCATGTGGGTGACCCGGTGGATCTCCAGGGGTTGCCCGCGCTGACCCTCCAGCCGGCCGACTCTTGAGGCTGCCGTTCGACAGGCACTCGCGCATCGGGCGCGGGCGTGCATACTGATCCTCTGTGCGTGGGTTGACGTTGTTCGCTGCCCTGCTCGCGTCGGGCACCGTGGGGTGCGTCGAGCTCGGCGTGATCACGGATGGGACCAGCGTGTCGGTCGGCCGGCCGAGCAACGGCTACCTGCGCGACGGGCACCGCCTCCCCGATCGAGGCGAGGGGTTCGTGACGCGCGACCCGTGGAAACAGCGCGGCAATCGCTACGGGACCGACGAGCTCCTCGATCTGGTGACCGGGGTCGGACGGCGGCTCGCGACCCAGCCGGGGCCGCGCCTCGTCGTCGCGGATCTCTCGGGGCCAAACGGCGGCGAGTCGCGGAAGTGGCATCGCTCGCACCAGAGTGGCCGCGACGTCGACCTCGTCTACTTCATGCGCGACGCGCAGGGCAAGCCGTTCGAGGCCGATGCGATGCGCGTGTTCGATCCCCATGGCAAAGCCCGGGACGACAGCGGCATCACCGTCGATCTCCCGCGCACCTGGCTGCTCGTCAAGGAGCTGGTGACGGCGCACGAGGCGACCGTGCAGTGGGTCTTCATGTACGAGCCGATCGCGCAGAAGCTCCTCGAGCACGCGCGAGCGCACGACGAGCCCGAGGAGCTCATCGCGCGCGTCCGCCTCGCGCTCAAGCAGCCCGGAGACAGCGCGCCGCACAACGATCACATGCACGTCCGCGTCTACTGCTCCGACCGCGACCGGTCGCTCGGCTGCGTCGACATTGGCCCGATGGAGCTCTACGCGCTGCGCGAGTCCGAGCGCGCGGCGGCGGGCGAGTATGCGGCGATCATCGCGCTGTTCCTCGGCGACGCCACGCACACACTCGCGACGGAGGTCCTCGCGACCGCGACGTCGGCGACCGAGGCCGAGCCGCCGACCGTCGTCGCGACGACGACGCCCGGGTCGGCGGGGGATGCGGCCGCTGCCGTCGCCGTCACGACTCCGGCGGGCGGCGCACCGCGGCCGGTCAGCGCCGTGATGGGCGTGCCGCGCGATCTGCCGTCGCTCGGGCGGATGTTGCGCCGCCCGTTCGACCGGATCTTCGAGCGTCGCTGGCCGTAGGTCGGGTCGCTACGACGGGCAGGGGCCGACGGGGTTGACCTTCGGCGCGGGGGCGGACTCGTAGGCCGGCGCGGCCCCGGGGGCTGCGTCGGACGGCGCATCGGCCGGCGCGGTCGAGGCATCGGCCGGTGCGCCATCGATCGGTGCGACGCCGGCATCGACGGAGCCGGTCGGCGCGGTCTCCTCGGCGGTCAGCATGCGCAGCGTTCGCAGCGCCTGCTCGAACGAGCGGACGTGCGTCGCGCGCGCGTCGTTCGACGGTGCCGCGAGCACGAGGCTGATCGCGCGATCGGGGGCGAGGGCGACCGCCTGGCGCAGGAACTTCTTGCCGTCCTCGTACTCGAACCACACCGTCGGTAGGCCGCTGGCCTCGTTGTCCTTGGGGCCCGGCTGCACGGGCCCGACGCGCATCCTCAGCGCGGACAGCTTGGTGCGCAGCGCGCACGCGTACTTCGACGCGAGCGACTCGGGACTCGTGCGGCACGCGATCGGCCACGAGCAGTACAGCTCGCGCGTGAAGGTCTCGGCGGTCAACACGATCTGCCCCTGCGGCTGGCTCCGCATCATCCACAGCAGCAGGCCGGGGTAGCTCGGCTGATCCGTCGCACGCCAGCCGCGTGGGATCACGAGGCGCAGGCGATCCGCGCGCGACGTGAACACCTGGTTCTCGAGCTCGGCGCTCGACTCGCGAACCGAAATCCCGACGACGCCGATCGCGATCGCGCCGAGCAGCGCGAGTGCGGTCGTGGCGGCGAGCAGGCGACGCATCGACGACGAACGTACTCGGCCGCCGAGGATTTGCGCGCGATGCGTTCGTCAATCCGGACCTGAACAGAGACCCAGGTAAAAACTTGCCTATAATCGCGGCGCTCTTGTTGACCGATTACATTCACACGAATATTGTGACGATACGCCGACGGACACTGGTCGTTCCAGCGTCCCTCAGCATTCGAGACTGCCCGTAGGGGGATTCGCACTGGGAAACGTCGATGCGCTGCTCTCGGGAGCAGGGCACAGGCGGTGCGATCGCCACACGTGTGTCTCGACGAGCCACGCCGAGGGGGATTCCGTTGTTCACACGTCACCGAGACAGGTCCGAGCACGCGTCGACGACGGGAACCGTCGTGCCGTTTCGCGCGCATCGCCGGCCCGTCCTCGCGGACGTCGCGCAGCGCAAGGACGACGACGCGCCGCTCGCCACCGCCGCGCCGACGGCGCGGTTCGCACTGCTCAAGGAAGACGAGCTCCGCGCGATCGAGGGGACCTACGGCGAGGGCATCAGCGCCGTCCAGATCGTCGACGTGTTCACCAGCCGCGGGATCAAGTTCTCCGAGGCGAGCTTCCGCAAGTACGTCCAGCAGGGCCTGTTGCCGCGCAGCCGTCGCGTCGGCCGCAAGGGCAAGCACCGCGGCTCGATGGGCGTCTACCCGGCCAAGACCGTTCGCCGGATCAACGCGGTCAAGTCGCTGATGGCCGACGGCTACACCATCGAGGAGATCCAGGGGCAGTTCCTGCTCTACACGGACCTCGTCGAGGGCGTCGCCGAGAACCTCACCGAGCTGTGGACCCGGATCGCGGTCGACGTCACGCGGCTCGATCCGAAAGCCAAGCGCGAGCTCGACAAGGAGCTCGCCGATGCCCGCCGCGACGGCGACCGCCTGGTCGAGCGCCTCGGCGACCTCACGCGGCGCGTCGCAGCGCCGCGCACCGACAGCCTCCGTCTTGCCGGCGCCGCTGGCGGCGCTGAGGACCTGCTCTAGCACCGACAGCCTTCGTCTTTCCGGCGCCGCGGGGGCGCTGAGAACCTGATCTGCCACCAGCACCAAGGGGAATCACATGAGCGACGACAATCACGACGACGATGATCTCCACACGGAGCTTGCGACCGACGCCGACGACGGCGAGGCCGAGGGTGAGGGTGACAGCGACACGGAGGAGGTGGTGGTCGACGGCGAGGCGCCGGAGATCAGCCGCAAGATCCGCCGGCGCCGCCGGCGCACGCGGCCGCGGAGCAAGACGATCGCGATGAAGCGGCTGACCCGCGAGGAGCTGCGCGTCGGCGCGCTGATGTACCCGCCGGTCGACATCCCGCGCCCGACGACCCGGGCCGAGTGCAAGGAGGAGATGCGCCCGTGCCCGTGGGTCGCGTGCAAGCACCACCTCTACCTCGACATCAACCCGGAGACCGGGTCGATCAAGATCAACTTCCCCGATCTCGAGCCGTGGGATCTCAAGCACACGTGCGCGCTCGACGTCGCCGAGCGTGGCGGCATCACGCTCGAGGAGGTCGGCGAGATCATGAACCTGACGCGGGAGCGGATCCGCCAGGTCGAGGTGCGCGGCCTGCTCAAGCTGAAGATGGGATCGCCGTCGCCCGACGAGCTTGGCGCGGAGTTGCTCGCGGCGAAGGCTCAGAACCAGAACTGATTCGTGGTACACGCGGCGCATGATCAAGCGCGCGTTGGTCTCGGTTTCCGATAAACGCGGGGTGGTCGAGCTGGCGCGAGTGCTGGCCGAGCAGGGCGTCGAGATCCTGTCGACCGGTGGCACGGCGGCGGCGCTCGCCGCGGCGGGGATCGCCGTCAAGCAGGTCTCGGAGCACACGGGTGCTCCGGAGATCCTCGACGGGCGGGTCAAGACGCTGCACCCCAAGATCCACGGCGGGCTCCTCGGCCGCGACACGCCGGAGCACGTCCAGGAGATGACGGCGAACGGGATCACCCCGATCGATCTGGTCGTCGTGAACCTGTATCCGTTCGAGGCGACGATCGCCAAGCCCGGGACCTCTCTCGACGATGCGATCGAGAACATCGACATCGGTGGCCCGTCGATGCTGCGCTCGGCCGCGAAGAACCACGAGCGGGTGACGGTCGTCGTCGATCCGGACGACTACCACCTGATCATCGAAGGGCTGCGCGGGGGCGATCTGTCGCCGGGGCAGCGGTTCCGGTTCGCGCGCAAGGCGTTCGCGCACACCGCGGCATACGACGCTTCGATCGCCGCGTACCTGTCGTCGATCGACGACAGCGCCGCCCTCGCCCGACACGAGGCGCCGGCGCGCCGCGCGCTCCCCGACACGCTGTCGCTGCAGTGGAGCCGGCTCTACGAGCTGCGCTACGGCGAGAATCCGCACCAGAGCGCCGCGTTCTACGCGGACGCGCGGTCACCGCTCGAGCGCACGACGTCGGATCGCCCGACCATCGCCGGCGCCGAGGTCCTCGGCGGCAAGCAGCTCTCGTACAACAACATCCTCGATCTCGATGCCGCGCTCGGCCTGTGCCTCGAGCTCTCCGAGCCGGCCGCGGTCGTCGTCAAGCACAACAACCCGTGCGGAGTCGCGATCGACCGCGATGTCGCGGCGGCGTACAGGCGCGCGCGCGAGGCCGACGCGACGTCGGCGTTCGGCGGCATCGTCGCGGTCAACCGCGAGGTCGATGCAGACCTCGCGAACCTCCTGGTCGAGACCTTCCTCGAGTGCGTCGTCGCGCCGGGCTACTCCGCCGCGGCGCGCGACATCCTCGCGAGCAAGAAGAACCTCCGCCTCGTCGCGGCGAGCGGCACCTGGCGTGCGCCGACCGGCGAGCTCGCGTGGTCGGTCCGCACGATCGCGGGCGGCGCTCTGGTCCAGAGCGTCGATCACGGCATGGTCGAGCTCGGCAGCGCCAAGGTCGCCACGACCCGCGCGCCGAGCGACGCCGAGCGCGCGGACCTCGCGTTCGCGTGGTGCGTCGCCAAGCACGTCAAGTCCAACGCGATCGTGTTCGCCAAGGGCGGCGTCACCCTCGCGATCGGCGCTGGCCAGATGAGTCGGGTCGACTCGGTGCGGATCTGCGAGCGCAAGGCCGGCGCCGCGCTCCAGGGCGCGGTCGTCGCCTCCGATGCGTTCTTCCCGTTCCGCGACGGTGTCGACGTGCTCGCCGCGGCGGGGGCGGTCGCCGTCGTCCAGCCGGGCGGCTCGGTCCGCGACGAGGAAGTGATCGGCGCGGCGAACGAGCACGGCCTCGCGATGCTGTTCACCGGCATGCGCCACTTCCGTCACTGACGCGCGGGCGGGGCGGTCACCGGCGCGGACAGCAGGTAGATCGGGAACGTGAAGTTGTCGGCGACGCGCACGAACAGCGTCATCGACCACCCCTCGGTCGAGATCAGCTCGCGGATCCGCAGGACCTGCGACGGCTTGATCGTCAGCGGGAGCTCGATCGCGACCTTCTGCGTCGCGCCGGGCGCGACGGAGAGCGGCGGGATCCGGGTCTCGGCCACGAGCTGCGCGTTCTGCCGCACCTCGAGCGAGTTGTCCTCGATCTCGACGAGCGTCGACGTCGGGTTCTTGATCGTGACGTCGAACGAGACGCCGACCGTGATCGAGCCCTTGCGCAGCGCCGATGCCAGCTCGAGCGCGCTCGGGGCGTCGGCGCGGAAGCTGCCCCAGTCGACCGTGTACTCGCACTTGAGGATCTGGCTCTTGTGGTGGAGCGAGCGCCCGACCGCGATGAACCGGTAGCTGTTCCACGCCAGGAGCCCGAGCAACACCGCCCACGCGAGCACCCGGGCCGCGGGCCGGCTGCGCTTGCGCGTGCGCGCATCGGGGATCAGCGGCGCGCCGGCGACGGTGCCGCCGATCGCCGCGAGCGCGATGCCGATGACCTGCGCTCCGAACGAGACGCACAGCTGGGTCGTGAAGCTCCACGTCGGGTGATCGACGGCGATCCGCGCCGCGACGATCGCCGGCAGCGCGAACACCGCTCCGAACCCGAAGGTCAGGAGCGGGTGCGACAGCATCGACTTGAGGATGCTCGAGTAGCGCAGCTTGTGGCGTTGCAGCACCGGTGACATGAAGTCCGCTGCGACCGAGGCGAATAGCACGATGTAGCTGAGCGCCGTCGCCAGCAGCGCGCGCCCCGGATCCGATGAGTACCCGATCCAGAAGATCGTGCCCTGCGCGACGAGCAGGAACACGAACAGCTTGATCTCCTCCCACATCTGGAACAGGAGCGGGTGCTCCTCGGTCGGCTCGCCGACGAGCTGCGCGTCCTCCTCGAGCGACGCCGACACCATCTCCTTGATCGGGAACAGCGTGATCTGCACGACCATCAGGCTCGCGACGATCGCGGCGTTGGTGATCACCGCCTGCTCCTGCTGCGCGAAGAACTGCTGGATCAGGAGCTTGCTCGCGAACTGCCACTCCTCGGGCAGCACGTAGTCGAGCAAGAGATCGAGCACGTGCTCGTGGTTCGCGATGATCGCCCACGCGACGATGCCGAGCACGACGATCGAGGCGACGAGGTAGGTCGCCAGCCACGCCGCGCTCCGCTTGCGCAGCCGGCGCACCGCGGTCGGCGCGTCGACCGCGGCGAGCTTGAGCTGGGTTCCGGCCCCGAGCATGCGCCGCGACTATAGGCCGCGGCTCAGCGTGCGGTGCGCCGGCGGCGCGCAAACAGGCCGACCGCGAGCACGAGGAGGCCGGCACCGTGGCCACCCCCGGTCGCGCAGCCGCCGGTCGACGGCTCGTCCTCGGTCAGGCCATCGTGGTCGTGGTCGAACATCGGGTTGTCGGTGTCGTCCGCCTTGCCGAGGCAGAACAGCTTGGCCCTGAAGCAGCTCGGCGCGCCCGCGGAGACATCGAGCACCGGCTGGCTGACGGCCGGCGAGAGTACGGTCTCGTCGCCGCCGCAGATCGACGCGAGGTAGGGCTCCCCGGCAAGGCCGGCGGCGAACGCCTCGTGCAGGGCGCCGGCGACCACGTCGTTGGCCCACGTCCGATCCATGCCGTCCCAGTCCTTGGCGCTCGCCAGGAACCGGCACGCGTCGATCGGACCGGGGAGGAAGCGCCGCTGACAGACCGCCTGCTCGTTCTGCTTGTTCGGGCCGGGCACCGGCGGGCACGCCTTGTCGTCGAGGCCGCGCGCGACGCCGGCGACGCGGACCGCGTTGGCGACCAGGCGGATGACGGTCTCGGTCTCGGTGCGGGCGCACGTCGCCGCATCGATCTGGACGTCGGGCGACAGCTCGGTGCCGTCGCAGAAGTCCGACAGCGAGAACCACGCGTGCTGCGGGTTCGGCATGCCGTGGTGCGCGCAGTTGTCCTGGATCGTGTGGAGGGCGCGACCGAGCGCGTGGGCGGCGTCGCCGACGTTGGCGTTGGTCGGACGAGTGCGGACGGCGGCGAGGTTCTGCCGCAGGTCATCGCCGAGCTGCCACATCCGCGCCGCGGTGCGATCGGCCGCGACGCACGCGGTCTCGCCGTCATCGATCTGGGCGTGGGCGCGGAGGTCGTCCCACTCGCGCGAGTCGGTCACGTAGTTCTCGGTCGCGACCCGCTGGCAGAAGTCGCGCGGCAGCCCCGCGGCGACACAGCGCTCCTTCGCGATGTCCGCGTGGGCGCCCGGCTTGAGCGCGTGGGCGGTCCCGACCGCTCCGATCAGGACGGCGACGACACACCAGCTCGAGGACCGCGACACGAGGGGCCGCTACGCATCCGACGTGCCAGGTGCGAGGTGCACGGGCCGTGCCCTGGGGGCCGATTCCGCTGGCCACTGCAGTTGCCGGCGGCAGCGCTCACCGGAAGCTCCGGTGGTAAACCTCGCGCATGAAGATCCTCGTCATCGGCGGCGGCGGACGCGAGCACGCGCTGGCGTGGCGGCTCGCGCAGGGCGGTCACACCGTGATCGCCGCGCCGGGCAACCCGGGGATCGAGCAGGTCGCACGCTGCGTCGCGATCGCGGTCGACGAGCACGAACGGCTCGGCGAGCTCGCGCGGACGGAGGGCGTCGACCTCGTCGTGGTCGGCCCCGAGGTGCCGCTGGTCGCGGGGCTCGCGGACAAGCTCCGCGCGCGCGGCGTCGCGACCTTCGGCCCGGGCGCGGCGGGCGCGCAGCTCGAGGGTTCCAAGGCGTTCAGCAAGCAGTTCTTCGCGCGCCACGGGATCCCGACGGCGCCGTTCGTCGTGGTGACCACGGTCGCGGAGGCGGATGCGGCGATCGAGCAGCTCGGCGGGCTCGTCGTCGTCAAGGCCGACGGGCTCGCGGCGGGGAAGGGCGTCGTCGTCGCGGCGGATGCGGCCGAGGCCCGGGCCGCGGCGCGCGAGATGCTCGCCGGCCGGTTCGGGACGGCCGGCGCGAGCCTGGTGATCGAGAAGAAGATCATCGGCCGCGAGGTCTCGGTCCTCGCGCTGACCGATGGGCATCGGCTCGAGCTGCTGCCGGCGGTCGAGGATCACAAGACGATCTTCGACGGTGACACGGGGCCGAACACCGGCGGCATGGGCACGGTCTCGCCCGCCTGGATCGGCGAGGACGTGATGCACCGGATCACGAGCGAGGTGCTGTTGCCGACGGTGCGCGGGCTCGCCGCCGACGGGATCGACTATCGCGGCGTGCTGTACGCCGGCGTGATGGTCGATGGCGCGGGGACGCCGTGGTTGCTCGAGTACAACTGCCGGTTCGGGGATCCGGAGACCCAGCCGATCATGGCGCGGCTCCGCGGGGACCTCGGGGCGGTACTCCTGGGCGCCGCGAAGGGCGAGATGCCCGGCGGCGCGCTCGCGTGGGATGCGCGGGTCGCGGTCTGCGTCGTGGTCGCGGCCGCGGGCTATCCGGGCGCGGTGAAGTCCGGCGATCCGATCGGCGGTCTCGACGAGGTGACCGACGATGTCGTCGTGTTTCACGCGGGGACGGCGCGCGCCGGCGGGGCGATCGTCTCGGCGGGTGGACGGGTGCTCGGCGTGACGGCGCTCGGCGTCAGCGTCGACCAGGCGCGCGGCAAGGCGTACGCCGCGGTCGATCGGATCGACCTGCCGGGCAAGCAGGTCCGGCGCGATATCGGCGCACGCGGTCGGGCCTGACCGACGACGAGGGCGCGGTGGTGATACCGTCGTCGCCATGCCGCACGTTGCAGGTCTGCGTGGAGTGCTCCCCGAGCCGTCGAAGCTCGCCGAGGTGATCGCCGCGCCGGTCGAGCTCGCGAAGGGGCTCGCCGCCGGCACGCTCGTCCGCGATCCCGGGCTCGCGGTCTATCGCTATCACCAGACGTTCGCGGGGCCCGGCGGGCGCGCGTTCACGCGCAAGTCGACGTTCTGTGCGGTGCGGCTGTCGGCGTGGACCGAGGGCGCGATCCGACCGCACGAGGCGACGACGGCCGCGCAGCGCGATGCCGCGCTCGCCCAGATCCGCGCCAGCGGTGGTCACACCGAGGCCGTGCTCTACGGCGTGCGCGATGCCGCGAGCGAGGTCGATCGGCTGTTCCGCAAGGCGGAGAGCAGCCGGCCGCTGTTCGAGATCACGACGGCCGACGGCACCGCGCACAAGCTGTGGCGCGCGCAGGATGCCGAGCTGATCGGCAAGCTGCGCAACTACTTCACGCCGAAGAAGCTGCACCTGCTCGAGGGTCACGACCGCTACGAGGGGATGCTCGCGTACCGCGACGAGCTCGCGAAGCAGCAGGAGCTGGTGATGTACTCGTCGGCGAACTACGGGCTCGCCTGCATCGTCCCGATGGACGACCCGGCGCTGTTCGCGGCGGCGCGGCACCGCGTGATCCGCGGCGTCACGGTGACCAGCGAGGCCGTGATCACCGCCGCGAAGCAGCACTTCATCGTCGAGAAGCTCGCCGGCGCGGCCACGGATCTCGACAAGGTGTTCCGCTCGCTCGCCGAGAACCTCGCGCACCAGCCGGCGTTCGTCGCCGTGTTCGCGGGCGAGGCCGACGCCTGGAAGCTGACGCTGTCTCCCGAGGTCAGCCCGATCGCCGAGGGCGTCAAGGTCCATCGCGCGCTGCAGAAGCTCGACCCGATCGTCGTCGAGCACCTGTTCGTCGAGCGCCTCCTCCCGGGGGCGCAGGCCACGACCGAGATCGACGCGCGGCGTGCGATCGCGGCGCTCGCCACCGATGGCAAGGTCGCGCTGATCACGCGGCCGTTGACCGTCGAGCAGATCGCGCATGTCGACGAGGTCGGAGAGCTGTTGCCCCCGCAGTCGACTGCGTTTCATCCGCCGATGGCCGCCGGGCTCGTCAGCCTGATCATCGACCCCGACGAAGATCTTGCTTGAAGCGGCGGAGCTCGACGGGCCGATCCGCGTAGCCCGAGTCGGCGATCGCCTGCTGCTTCGGCGAATCGAACAGCGTGTGCATCATGAGATCCTGATCGTCGAGGATGCCGGCCTGGCCGCGGTCCTCGGTGAGCACGCCGACGTGCCGCGGGAACAGCACGATGTCGCCGGCCCGCGTGAACGGTAGCGGCGTGCCGCGGCCGTCGCGATAGACGCCGTCCTCGCCGCGGGTGCCGCCGGGCGCGAGGAGCTTGGTGACCTGGGGCAGTGCGCCCGTCCACATGTACGGGACGTTCGCGCCCATCCGGCGGGCGCCGTAGACGACGAAGTCCGCGCAGTCCGAGCCTTCGAGCCGCTCGCTCTGGTGGCTGGTCTGCGAGAGGCCGGCCGAGGCCCAGATGTACGGCTGGCCATACATCTCGGTGAGGTATCCGAGGTAGCTGTCGTCGGTGCGGATCGACACCCGCGTCACCGCGTCGGTCAGGCCGCCCGAGCCCTTGCCGCGCCGCGCGTCGATCCCAGGCGTGGTCAGCGTCCGATCGCCCTGGGTGACGGCGAGCTGGAACCGCATCGTGCCGACGCCGTCGCCGTGATCGGTGATCAGGGTCGGGCGCACGTCGGCGGCGATCGACGCCCGGTTCGCGGAGCCGTCGATCGCGGTCGCGCGGTACTCGATCGTCTCGAAGTGGAACGTCGGCCCGTCGCCGTTGGAGATGTTGGCCTCGGTCGGCTCGATCCGGTTCCACGCGAGCGCGATCCGCGGTGCGCGCGCGAGTGGCTCGGCGGTGATCCGTTTGCCGCGGAGCTCGAGCGCGGGCGCATCGGAGTAGATCGTGCGCTTGCCGTCCTCGACCTCGATCGCGGCGTACAGCGTGACGGGCTGATCGCGGCGCGCATAGGCCGGCCGCTCGCTCGCCGCGGCATCGCCGACCTGGGCGACGATGTGGACCGCGACGACCTTGCCGCGCGCTGCCGGATCGCCCAGCACGGGTACGAGCGGGGTAGCCGGTCCGATCGCGGCGGGAGGGGGCACGGGAGCCGTCCGCGCGGCGGGAGCCGGCGCAACCGATGGAGCGCTGCTCGCGGACGAGCAGGCAGCGATCAGGAGGAGGGCGGGGCGCATCGAGGATCTAACGCGTGAGGTGGCTTTCTGATTTCCTTGATCTGACGCACACCGTCACGGCGTAGCCCGGAAATAGGGTTGTGACTCCGCGGGTTGTCATGGCAAGTTGCCCGCGTCGTCACCCGGATGTGAACCGCCCGTCGCGGGCACCCATCAGAGTGAAGCAGGACAACGTGTGGAGGATGGACATGTGGAGCTTTGCAGATCGAGTCGTGAAGGCTGTGTCGGATGTGACCGTCGGGACCGTGATCGTGCTCGTGCACGTCGTGCTCGCTGACCGTCGATCGAGCTCGCGTCGTCGTTCGGTCGTTCGCCCGGTCGCCCAGCGCCTTCCCTCGTAAGTCGCGTCGCCTTGCCCTACGATGGCGGCGATGGCGCCTCGGGCCAAGCGTACGACCCGGCGACCGCCCCTGCCACCGCGCAAGAAGCCCGCGAAGGTCGACGGCGAGCTGATCAAGATGGCGGAGCTGTCGAAGCGGTCCGGCGTCCCCGGCCCGACGATCAAGCACTACATCCGCGAGGGCCTGCTCCCCGGACCCGAGGTCCGCACGAGCCGCAACATGGCGTACTACGATGCCCGGCTCGCCGGCCGGATCCGCGTGATCAAGGAGCTGCAGGCCGCGCGGTTCCTGCCGCTGCGCGTGATCGGCGAGCTGCTCGAGGCCGCGCCGAGTGACAAGCTCAAGCCGGACCGCGACGTCGCGCAGCGCAAGGTGATGAGCTCGCTCGCCGCGGCGCCCGAGGACCGGAGCTCCGAGTGGGGCGGCGGGGTCCAGCGTCGCAAGCGGAGCGAGGTGATCAGGACCTCCGGCGTCACCCGCGCCGAGCTCGATCAGCTCGAGAAGGCGGGGGTGCTCGAGCTGCGCGGCGAGGGCGAGACGGCCGGCTACGGCGGCGCCGATCTGCGGCTGCTCGACCTCCTCGCCGACGTGCGCCGCCTCGGGTTCGGGGGGCTGTTCCCCGCCTCCGTCGCCGCCGCGTACCTGGTCGCGGTCACGAAGCTCGTCGAGCTCGAGATCGACGTCTTCCGCGACCACGTGCTCGACGACGAGCTCGCCAGACCGCCGGCGGAGGTCGCCAAGGCCGCCGTCGAGCTCGGCGAGCGGCTGATCGTCGCGCTGCGCGCGAAGCTGCTGCCGGCCCAGCTCGGCCGCCTCGCGCCGCGCTAAGGGCCT
>Ga0316601_100001080_pt1 | contig 12887 bp, 11 predicted proteins | sample OWC_soil_day5_no_FD_207663 | JGI IMG/M metagenome (GOLD analysis project Ga0316601, IMG submission 207663) | Wetland soil microbial communities from Old Woman Creek delta, Ohio, United States - OWC_soil_day5_noCT | ecosystem: Environmental > Terrestrial > Soil > Wetlands | place: USA: Ohio...
CCAGGTACCGCCGCCACCGATGCCGAGTACGAGAATCACGAACAGGAAGATGAACGCGCGCCGCGTCGACCGTCCCCATCGCCGCTCGGGCCGCAGATCGAAGTCCTGATCGGGGACGCGGACGCCGGCGACGTCGAGGAGCCCGCCGGTCAGCAGATCATTGAGATAGCTCTCGCCGACGGCCGCGGACTGGCGCAGCGCCGCGGACGCCGCGTTCGTCGGCTTCTCCTTCGAGATCACGCGCGGGCGAACGCCCTCGACGCTCATCGGCGGCGGGGCGGTCTGCTTGGGTGCGCGCGACGACGGCATCGGGGCCGGCGCATCCGCCAGCGCACGTGCGGGGCTCGGGAGCGCGGGCTCGTCGCGGGTCTGCAGGTCCGAGGCAGGCGAGATCGCCATCGTCCGCATCTGCGGCGGAGCGGTCGGCACCGCGTGCGGCGCCATCTGCGGAGGCGGGGGGGCCGCGGAGCGCGGCGCGGGCGGACGCGAGCGCTGGAGGTCCTGGCGGTTGTCGGTCTCGCCGCGCGGCGGCACCGGGGTCGGGATCGGCGCGGGCGGATCGAGGGTCTGCCCGGCGCGCGCGCGCTTGAGCATCGACAGGATCTGCGGGCTCGTCGGATCGAGGTTCTGCGCGTGCTGGAGCACCGGCACCGCGCGCTCGTAGTCACTGCGGCGGAGCAGGACCTCGCCGAGCAGCGCGAACCCCTGCCGGTTCGAGCGGTCGATCTTCACGACGCGGAGGAGCTCGCCCTGGGCTTCCTTCCACTGGTGCATCGCGGCGTGTGCGCGCGCGAGCATGACGCGGCCTTCGAGGCTGTCGGGCGACGCCTCGAGACCGAGGTTACCGACACCCACCGCATCGCGCGGTCGGCCGAGCGCCAAGTAGGCCTCGCCGAGATCGATGAACGCCGGTGATCCCGGATCGCGGCGAACCAGATCGATCAGTTCCTCAATTTCTTGAGCCGTGGGACGGCGATCCGCATCGACCATCAGCGCGCCAAGCGTAACCCCTAAGGGCCAGGCCCCGCAAACCTACATGCCCCTTCGAATCGCGTATCCTGCTCTTGATGGGTAGCAGCTTCGGGGTCCTGTTTCGCATCACGACCTTCGGGGAGTCGCACGGGGCCGGTCTCGGCGTCGTCATCGACGGCTGCCCTCCCCGGCTCGCCCTCGATCTCGCGCAGATCCAGGCCGAGCTCGACCGCCGCCGCCCCGGGCAGAGCCGGCTGGTCACCCAGCGCAAGGAGGCCGATCAGGTCGAGATCTTGTCGGGCCTCCTCGACGGGCTGACCCTCGGCACCCCGATCGCGATGCTGATCCGCAACCAGGACGCGCGCGGCAAGGACTACGAGGAGATCGCCGGGGCGTACCGGCCGAGCCATGCGGACTACACCTATGATGCGAAGTACGGGATCCGCGCGATCGCCGGCGGAGGTCGCTCCAGCGCGCGCGAGACCGCCGGGCGCGTCGCCGCCGGGGCGGTCGCCCAGCAGCTGCTCGCGCGCCAGGGGATCGAGATCGTGGCGTGGGTCGACGAGGTCTGCGGCATCACCGCCAGCGTCGACGATCAGACCGTCACGCGCGCGGCCGTCGACGTCAACGACATCCGCTGCCCCGACACGGAGATCGCGGCGAAGATGATCGAGCGCGTCGAGCAGGCGCGCAAGGCCGGCAACTCCGTCGGCGGCGTGATCCGCGCCGTCGCACGCGGCGTCCCCGCCGGCTGGGGCGAGCCGGTGTTCGACAAGCTCGATGCGGATCTCGCGAAGGCGATGATGAGCCTCCCCGCGGTCAAGGGCGTCGAGATCGGCTCGGGCTTCGCCGGCACGCTGATGACCGGGAGCGAGCACAACGACCTGTTCGAGAAGCGCGCGGACGGCCGGATCGGCACCCGGACCAACCGCTCCGGCGGCATCCAGGGCGGGATCTCCAACGGCGAGGCGGTCACGCTGCGGATCGCGTTCAAGCCGACCGCGACGATCATGCAGCCGCAGGACAGCGTCGACGCGGCCGGCAACTCCGTCGTCCTCGCCCCCAAGGGCCGCCACGATCCGTGCGTGCTCCCCCGGGCCGTCCCGATCGTCGAGGCGATGGCCGCCCTGGTCCTCGCGGACCACTGCCTGCGCCAGCAGGCCAAGGCGATCCCGGGGACCTGATCGACTGTCAGACGGGCCCCCTAGGTTCAGGGGATGGGCCCGGCCAGCGCACAGCTCCTCGACGAGCTCGGCTACGACCCCGACGACGGGGTCCCCGACGTGCGTGACGTCGAGCTCGACGTCGGCGAGATGGTCCGGGCCCGCGACGGCGCGGTCCCGGTCGCGGTGGCGCGCCTCGGCAGCGGCCGGCTGGTCGTGGTCGTCGACGAGTGCCCGCACGACGGCGGCCGGATCTCCGACGGCTTCGTCGACGGCGAGCACCTGGTGTGCGCCCGGCACAACTGGGAGCTCGAGGTCACGGGCAACCGCTGCAAGCGCGCGACTGCGGCATGCAAGCTGCGGTAATGCTACGGAATTGTTGACCGCGCCTCCGCTCGCACGCTAGCGTCGGCAGACGTGGGAGCCGTCCTGGTCCATATCGATCTCGACGGCGGGCGCCCGCACCCGTCCTCGATCGCGGCGCTCGCGGCCGGTCGCGCGGTTGCTTCGTCGTGGGGCGCGACGCTCTACGCCGCACTCGTCGTCCACGATCCGAGCGAGCGCGGTGCGCCCGACACGACCGGCAAGATCGCGAGCAGCTCGCGGGTCCCTGGCGTCGAGGCGGTCCAGTCAGCGCTCGCCCGCGCCGGCGCTGACAAGGTCGTGATCGCGGTCATCGATACGCCGGTCGCACCGCTGTGGAGCGCGATCGGCGGCGCGTGGCAGGTCGTCCTCGATCACCTGCGTCCGCGCCTCGTGCTGTTCGGTGCCGACAGTCCATCGACGGCCGAGCTCGGACCACGCACCGGTGCGCGGATCGGCGCCCGCCTGCTGATGCGCGCGCGCGTTCTCGGCGGCGACGAGGTCGAGCTCCGTGATCGCGACGGTGGCTACGTCCGAGCGAGCGACACCGGGGCTGCGGTCGCGATGATCGGCGGCGTCCACCCCGTGATTCCCGGCGAGGATGATGTCGACCTCGTCGTGCTCGTCGCTCCGAGCTCCGCGGATCCGCGGGTCGAGCTGGTCGGGACCTCGCCGGCGGAGGTCGCGCACACCGGCGGCGCGATCGTCGCGATCGGCGACGATGTCGCCACGGATGCGGGGATCGCGCGCAATGCCGTCCGGCTCGCGGCGCTGCTCGGCGCACCGCTCGTCGGTGGATCCGGAGCGGCGCGCGCGGGCTCGGTCGCACCCGGCGGCGTGATCGAGCGCGGCGCCGCGCTCGCACCGGACGTGTGCGTGGTGATCGGGACGGTGGCGCTCGATCTCGCAGGTGCGAGCAGCCTGGTCCGGATCCACAGCTCGAGCGCCAAGGGCGTCGACGGCGCGCTGACCGGACCTGTCGATCAGAGCCTCGCGGATCTGTGCCGCGTCCTGGGGGGCTCGTGACGGTCGCGATCTGGCTCGGCAGCGCGGCCCCCGCACGGACGATCCGCTGGCTCGATGGCGCCCTCGCGGCGGCGGCGAAGTTCACGCAGGCCGATCCGCGCAAGGCGCCCGCCGTCGCGATCGCCGCGGGTGATCCGACCTGGCTCGACCTCGCCGCGGATCGCGCGACCCGCGCCGGCCTCACGAGCGCCGGGGTCGCGACCGACCTGCAGCTCGACTACCTCGGCTGGGCGCAGATCGTCGCCGCCGCCGCGCGCCACCTCGGCGCGTCGACGATCCTGGTCGACGAGGCGAGCCGAAGCGAGCGGTTCCCGGAGGTCGCCGCGATCGCCGAGCTCCTCGACGCCGCGCAGCTCACACACGTGGTCTCGATCGCGCCCGACGGTGCGACGATCCACGCGAGCCGCGCCGCCGGGAATGCGCTGCAGACGATCCGGGTCCGCGGCCCCGCGGTGATCGGCCTGCGGATCGCGGGTCCCGCGATCGACGAGTACCCGACCCCGACGCCATCCGCGTCGATGAAGCGCCTCGACCTCCCGGCGATCGGGCTCGATCCGGCGGTCATCGCGCATCGCGCGCTGCCACCGCGTGCGCCGCAGAATCCGCGCCACACGATCGAGCGCGTCGCCGAGTACCTCGCCGTCCACGTCGTCCCGCGCAGCCCGCGAACGCGGAGCGGCTGATTGGCGCAGGCTCGCATGGCTGCCACCCTCGTCGCCGCGCCCCGCGTCCAGGTGATCGCACCCGCGCAGCTCGGCGCGACGGCGATCGCCGCGCTCCGCGCACGGGGCATCGAAGCGCGCGCCGCCGAAGAGCCGAACACCGAGGACGTGATCGCGTGGGCGCTCGAGGGCGCTCCGACCGGGGCCGCCGCCGTCGAGCTCGGCGCCGCGTGTGCGCGCGCCGCCCAGACCGGGCGTCCCGTGTGCCTGCTCGCGCCGTCCCCTCGGGGCGCGGGCCGGGCCGCCGTCGAGCGGGCCGCCGCCCTCGCCTACCTGCGCGCCCATGGCGCCGCGCTCGCCCACGATGTCGATGCGTGGCTCGAGGCCGTGGTGATGCTCGTGCGGTTCGGCATGCCGCCGGGGCCGCGGGCCGCGGTGATCGCACCGCCGGGCTCGTGGCTCGAGGCGCAGGCGCTCGTCCTCGCGAACGACGCGGAGCTGATGGGGACGCGTCCGCCCGTGATCGGTGGCGACGAGCCGACCGATGTCGTCCTCTACGATCCGGCGCTCGGCGCACCGCGGGAGACCACGCCCGGCCTGCACGTCCCCGTCGTCGCGCGCGGCGAGCTCGCCGGCGACGCGATCGTCCTCTACGGCGCGCGCCCGGCCCTCGGTGCCGTCGCGATCCTCGGTCGCGCCGCGGAGCGGATCGCAGTCGGCCTCGGACCGGCGCCGAACGCCGCGTCGGCGGAGCTCGCGATCGACGACGAGCGGCTGCGCCGCCAGCTCGCGAAGCTCGGCGATGGCCGGCTCGGCGATCACGAGACCAAGGTCCTGCTCGCCGCGTACGGCGTCCCGATCACACGACAGGCCGTCGCGACCACGCCGTCGGCGGCGGTCAAGCTCGCGCGCCGCGCCGGCTACCCCGTCGAGCTCAAGCCGTGGGGCCACGATCTCCCGACCGAGCCCGCGGGGTGCCCCGTCGAGCGCAACGTGTCGAGCGATGCCCTCGTGCGCCAGGCGTTCACCGCCGTGCTGACCGCCGCGAGCCGGCCGACCTCCGACGGCGCCGCCGTGATCGTCCGCGAGACGCCGCCGCGGGGCCGCGAGGTCACGGTCTCGTTGCTCGAGCTGCCGTCGCTCGGCTGGACCGTCGTCCTCGACGCGCCGGGTGCGCCGCAGCTCGCCGCGGCGCCGGCGCCCCTGCGCCTGATCGACGCGCAGGCGCTCGCGCGGCAGGTGGTCGCGTCGCGCGCGGGTGATCCCGAGCCCGATCGCGCGGGGCTGGCGAACCTGTTGCGGCGCGTCTCGCACCTCGTCGTCGATCTCGACGGCCGGATCTCGCGGCTCGATCTGCCGCGCGTCGTCGTCGGCGGGCGCGGCACGCGCACGCTCGTCGTCGATGCGTTCGCCGTTCTCGGCTAGAGCTTCGTCGTCGCGGGCGCCAGCCCCTTGCGGCCGTCGTCGCACTCGATCTTCTTGAAGCCGTGCGACTTGAGGCGCTTCACGGACAGGCCGCTGACCTCGCGAACGGCCTTGACCTGCAGGTTCTGATCGTCGTGGAGCAGGCGCTGCAGCATCTGCTTCGAGCACATCTCCCACTTCACACGCAGGGTCGTGCCGTCGGCGGTGACCTCGGCCACGTTGCGATCGGCGGCGAACGCCTCCTCGAGGACCCGCGCGAACTCGTCGCGCGCTGCCTGATCGTCTTTCACCTCGAGCGGCGGTGGGGGCTCGGGGGCCGCCGGTCCCGTCGACCACGTCTGCCGGTAGGCGAACGTGGCGAGCGCCGCGGCACCGACGACGGCCGCGATCGCGAGCCCGACCTTCTCGTCACGTGCGAGCGTCACCGGGCGACCTCGAGCTCCGCGTGCCGGGCGAGCTCGAGCAGCTGGTCGCGGGTGTTGAGGAGCGGGTCGTCGAGCACGCGCTCGAGGAGGATCGCGATCAGGCGCCCGATCGCCGGGCCCGGAGGCTGCGCGAGCACGTCGATCAGATCCTTGCCGCTGACCGCGAGGTCCTTCGACGCCAGCGGGTGCCGCTCGGCGAGGATCCGCTCGGCGAGGGAGATCACGGGCGACGCGGGCACGTGCGCACGCCACAGCAGGATCACCAGGCTCGCGTGCTCGCGCCCGATCGCCGAGAACAGCTTGCGCAGATCGGGCGCCGCCAGCTCGGGCACCTCGGCTGCGCGCGCGATGCTGACGAGGTGCGCGGCCGCCGTCGCCTCGTGGTTCGAGAACTTGAGCGCGCGGAGGACCGCGTCGACCTGCTGGGAGACGAGCCCGTCGCGCCGCCGCGGATCGAAGGCCGGGCTGCCGAGCTCGACGAGCAGCGCGGCGAGCATGATCGCCGAACGCGCTCGCGTGCCCTCGTTCGCCCCGCTCGCCACCCGCGACGCCTCGTCGACCCGCGCCAGCCAGGCCTCGACCACGGCGGCACGCCCTCCCCGCGCCGGTCCCCAGGCATCGAAGCCCGCGGTGAGCTGCGGCAGGATCAGCGCGATGATGCCGGTGCGCTCCGCGATCGCGAGGCCGCGCGAGGGCTGCCGGGTCGCGAGCAGCTTGTGGAGCTCGTCGGAGATCCGCTCCTTGCTGACCTTCGCCAGCGAGGGCAGCGCGGGGATGATGCCGCGCTCGGTGTCCGGATCGAGCGCGAACTCGAGCACCGCGGCGAACCGGACCGCGCGCATCACGCGGAGACCGTCCTCGGTGAACCGCGCGACCGCATCCTCGTACACGTTGCCGGTCGGGCCGACCGCCCGCAGCTTCTGCTCGACGATGTCGACGCGCCCGCCGTACGGATCGATCAGCTGATCGGTCGCCGGGTCGTACGCCATCGCGTTGACGCGGAGATCGCGGCGCGCGAGATCCTCGAGGAGCGGCACGCCGAACGTGACGTGATCGGGCCGGCGCGCATCGGTGTACGCGCCCTCGCCGCGATACGTCGTGACCTCGACGTGGGACTCCTCGCCTCTCCCCGTCACGATCGTCACCGTGCCGTGCTGCAGCCCGGTCGGGATCGTCCGCTTGAACAGCGCCATCACGTCGGCGGGGGGCGCGCTGGTCGCGACGTCCCAGTCCCCAGGCATCCGGCCGAGGATCGCGTCGCGCACCGCGCCTCCGACGGTGACTGCCTGGTGGCCCGCGGCCGTGAGCGTCGTGCACACGGCGCGGACGTTCGGCGGCACCGCCGCCGCCAGCCGCTTGCGCGCGTCGACGTCGTCCATGGAGCCCGCTACTCGGTCGCCGCGGCGCCGCGCAGGCGGTTGAAGATGTCGATCGCGCGGCTGCGCAGCTTCTGGGCCTCGGCCACGTTGCCGCCCTGCTCCTTGATCAGCGCGAGGCCCTGGTACGCGCGCGCGAGCTCGACCTCGTGCTTGACCGCGGCGAGAATGTCGATCGCCCGGCGGAAGTCGTCCTCGGCCTGCAGCGTGTGGCCGAGAGCGCCCGCGACCTCCGCCTTGACGCGGTAGCCACAGCCGATGTGCACGCGGAGCCCGACGGCCTCGCTGACCGCGACCGCCGCGTGCGCCTCGACGTCCGCGGCCTCGAGGTCGCCCATCTGGAGGAACACCTGCGCGAGCCGCTGGTGGGTGACCGCGAGCGCGACGCGGTCGCCGAGCCCGGACGCGATGAGCTTGGCGTCCTGGAGGTCCTTGACCGCCTCGACGCCCCTGCCCATCGCTGCCTTGACCTCACCCGCGCGCGACAGCACGTCGGCGAGCGCCAGCTTGTCACCGATCTCCTGCGCCATCGTGCGCGCCTCGCCGAGCATGTCGAGGGCGAGCTCGTGGTTGCCATCCTCGGCATGGACGCCGCCGAGATCGCACAGCGACTGGACGACGCCGACGAGATCGCCGATATCCCGACGCAGATCGAGCGCCTCGCGGAACTGATTGATCGCCGCCTTGAAGTTGCCGGTGTCGTGGTGCACGCGTCCGATGTTCGCGAGCGACAGGGCGATCGAGCGGCGATCTCCGAGGGCGCGGCGAATCGTCAGGGCCTGGCGATGGAAGTCGAGCGCCTGGCCGAACGCGCCGCGCAGCCAGTTGACGCGCCCCATGTCGTCGAGCGTCGACGCGATGCCGCGATCGTCGCGCGACCGCTCGAACAGCTCGTGCGCGCGCCGCAGGTGATCCATGGCGTTGTCGTACTTGCCGAGCCGGCGCTGCCCGCGCGCGAGCCGGCTGTACGCGGCGCCGGCCTTCGCGAGGTTGTCGTAGCGCCACGAGAGCTGCAGCATCTCGGTGAAGCAGTCCATCGCCTCGTCGGTGCGCCCACTCTGCTCGAGTACGTCGCCGAGGTTGTGCAGGCCGTCGAGCCGCGCGGGCGCGTCCCCCTCGCCCACCATCTTGAGACCCTTCTCGTAGAGCGCGCGCGCCTCGTCGGGCGCGTACCGCGAGCGTGCGCGATCGCCACCCTGCAGGTAGCAGCGCGCCGCGCGCCGGAGATCACCACCGCGCTCGTAGAGACCGGCGAGGAACTCGAGCTGCTCGTCGCTGCGCTGCGTGGTCTTCGCCTCGAGCCACTGCGCGGCCGACAGGTAGTAGCGCGCGAGGCGCCCCGGTTCCGTCGAGCGGACGATCAGCTCGCGCTCGAGGTTATGCTTGAACACGATCTCGGTCTCGCCCGGGATGCTCGAGTCATCCGCGTCGAGCGGCAACAGGTAGTCGCGATCCGCCATGATCGAGATCAGATCGGAGATCCGGCGGCGGACCTCCTCGCCGTTGCCCCACTCGATCTCGAGCGCACCGGGCGCCGGCGTCGGGACTGGCTGCTCGAGCCGCGTCAGCGCGATCACCGCGGACACCCAGAACACGTTGCCGAACACGGCGGCCTTCTCGAGCAGATCGCGCTCGTCGTTCTCGAGCGCCGCGATCCGCGCAGAGATCGCCTCCTCGATGCTGATCGGCAGCTCCGTATCCGCGGCCTTGTCCGGATCGAGGCGCCAGACCGGGCCGGAGGTATCGATCGTCCCGTTGTCGAGGAACAGCCGCACGAGCTGCTCGAGGAACGCCGGGTTGCCGCCGGTCATCTCGACGGCGTTCTGGATCGTGTCCTCGGGGACCTCCGGGCAACGCACGAGCAGGTTCTTGAACATCTGCTCGGCGTCGTCGGGCTCGAGGTTCCGCAGATCGATCCGCTCGTGATCGACCCCGCCCTGCCCCCAGTCGCCGGCAAAGACGAGCATCTCGGGGCGCGCCGCGGTCAACAGGACCACGCTCGATCCGCCGAGGCCGCTCGCGAGATCCTTGATCAGGCCGAGCGTCTCGCCGTCGGCCCACTGCATGTCATCGAGCACGAGCATGAGGGGCGAGGTCACCGCATCGAGCTCGATGAACCGGCGCAGCGCGGTGCGCGCGATCTCCTGGTGCTGCTTGGGGCTCTCGGTGACCGCGCGCAAGAACGGCGTCGGCGGGAACTCCAGCCCGACGAACGCGCCGAGGAAGTGCAGCATCTCCGCCACCTGATCCGAGCCCATCACGGTGCGGATCTCGTGCGCGAACCGCAGCTTGCTCGCGTCGTCGGGATTCGGCGTCAGCTCGAACCGGTCGCGCATCATCGACGACAGCGCCGCGAGGCGGACCGGCTGGCCGGCGGCGTTGCGCTCGGCGGCACCGTGGAACACGCGCAGCCCGCGATCCTTCTTCGTCGCGAGGTCGCTGATCAGCTCGTTGATCAGGCGCGTCTTGCCGGTGCCCTGGTTGCCGACGATCGTGACCAGCTGCGGCGCCTGGAAGTCGATCGCGCGAGTGACCACGTCGTGCAGCGTCGCGAGGTGGTCGGCGCGCCCGACGAGCGGGCTCCGCACGACGCGCGTCGGCTCCGGCTCGGTGTCGATCCGGACGAGGCTGCGATGGCGCTCGGGGATCGGCGGCGGCCGCTGGATCGTTCGCGATCCCATGATCGGCGTCGCCGTCGCCGTTGGCCGGCGAGGACCCGGGGGACCGGACGCTCCTGTGGACACCGCGCACGAGGGTACCCAACCACCTCGATCCGTCGCAAGCGTGGCGGCCCGCTGGTCGCCGGCCAGCCGTTCGGTGTACGCTCGGCTCAGGGATGGGAAGCCACCGGTCTAAGGCCGCGTCGTGGGGTGCATCTTTGCTTGCATCCGCCGTGCTCTCGCTCCTGGCGGGCTGCCCGACCGTTGACCTCGGTGACACACCGTCGGACATCGGCCTGTGCAACCCGCCGCAGGGCATCGAGTACTTCAAGACCGAGGTGTGGCCCAAGTTCGTGCGGCCGACCGACGCGACCAACGGCTGCACCAAGGCCGGCGGCTGCCACAACGAGGCCGGCGGCAACGCCCTGGCCTTCAAGGGCGGGGCGAACCCCACGGCGACCGACTTCACATTCAACTACCGCCAGACGCAGATCTACCTCAACTGCGGCAACCCCGAGGCGAGCCCGCTGCGGACCAAGCCGCTGTCGTCGATGGATCCCCACGGCGGCGGAGACCTGATGGCCCCCGGCAGCGAGCCCGATACGACCTTCCTGATGTGGTTCCAAGAGTGAGTGCCAGGCGGCTCGTCCTCGCGATCGCGATGCTCGTTGCCCTGACGGGGAGCGCCAGCGCCGAGGCGTACCTCCGCGTCCTCGCGCAGAAGGCGCCCGTGCACTCGGGTCCCGCGGGCAGCTACCGCACGGTGTTCATCGCCGAGCGCGGCCAGGTGTTCCAGGTGCTCGAGCGCGGCACCAAGGACTTCTGGTTCAAGGTCGAGCTCGAGGATGGGACGAGCGGCTGGATCCTCGGCGATGTCGTGTTCCCGTTCGATGTCGGCCCGACCGAGGACGGCGTGTTCACCCGGATGGGCCGCGCGATCAAGCGCGCGATCCTCGGCCCCTCGCCGGTCGCCTACGCCGACGTCGGCCTGTCGTTCTCGGCCGGGATCTTCGACAACGAGGGCGTGTTCCTGCTGCGACCGTCGTGGCTGATCGATCCGTACTGGGCGCTCGAGGGCTTCGCCGGCCTGTCGCCGCGCTCGGAGAAGGACATCTTCCTCGGCGGCCTCGCGTTCGTCCTGCGGATGGCCCCGGGCGCCGTGGTCGGCCCGTACGTCAGCGTCGGCCTCGGCGCCGCGTACATCCGGCCCAAGGCCGACAACTTCATCGACGAGAAAGAGACGCTGATGGCGCTCGGTGCCGGCGGCGGCTTCGAGATCACGTTCAAGAAGCAGATCACGCTGCGGCTCGACGCGCGCAACTGGTCCTTGTTCGACGAGAACAAGGCCAGCAACGGCCAGGAGTACTCTGGCGGACTGGCGATCTTCTTCTGATGGAGGCTTCCATGCGTCGCATTCGTGCCCTCGCCTTCATGCTCGCTGTGCTCACCCTCGCCGCGTGTGGCCGCCAGGCGGTCCGCGCGTCGGAGAAGGAGTTCCTCGCCGATCAGGTGATGATCTTCGACGACGATCCGCAGCACGCCGCGACCAACGAGCACATCCGTACCAATCGCGAGGGCGCGGCCGGCGGCCAGGGGGCCGGCGGCGGAGGGTGTGGGTGCAACTAGCCCGCGCCAGCTCGCTGCTCGTGCTGTGCGCGACGGGTCTCGCACCCGGCCTCGCACTCGCCGAGGATCGCGCCGAGTTCTCGACGGCGCTGTTCGCGGAGAAGCGCGACGGCGGCAAGGGCGGGCTGACCGTCGTGCATCCGCAGGCCGATTTCGGGATCGATCTCGGCCGGTTCGTGACGCTCGACATCGCCTACGCCGCCGATGCGGTGTCCGGCGCGACGGCGCAGATCTACCAGGTCGACGCCGTGTCGGCCGCGACCACGTTCTCCGACGTCCGCCACGAGGGCTCGCTGTCGCTCGGCTTCAAGGGTCGGCGCTCGCGGCTCTCGTTCGGCACGACCGTCGGCACCGAGCGCGACTACGTGTCGCGCCAGATCGGCGGCGCCGCCTCGATCGACCTGCCGGGCCGCAACACGACGTTCGCCCTCGCCTACCGGCACAGCTTCGACGAGGTCTGCAACAAGGACAACTCGATGCTGACGCCGCTCGAGGCGAAGGCGCTCCTCGGCAGCGACCCGTGTGACAAGAAGGGCCTGATCTTCGGCAAGGACCGGCTCGACCCGACGACGATGCTCGGGCTCACGCGCTGGGAGGAGATCTCGATCGACACCGTGCAGGTCGCGCTGACGCAGAACCTGTCGCCGACGATGAACCTGCAGCTCGGACTCTACGGCCAGGTGCTCGAGGGCTTTCAGTCCAATCCCTACCGCCGCGTCCGCATCGGCCCCAACGCGCCGCAGGAGCACATCCCGTCGACCCGCGCGCGCTGGTCGGTGTCGGCGCGCCTCAACCGCTTCCTGCCCAAGCTCCGGGCCGCGGTCCACATGGACGCGCGGTTCTACGACGACACCTGGGGCGTGCTCGGCGGCAACGTCGAGGCGGCGTACTCGCAGTACGTCGGCAAGAACCTCCTCGTCCGGTTCTTCGCGCGCGCGTACCAGCAGACGGCAGCGACGTTCTTCAAGGACGCCTTCTTCTACGAGACCGAGTCGACCGCGGGCGAGTATTTCACCGGTGACCGCGAGCTGTCGCCCGTCCGCAACGCGACGGTCGGCGCCAAGCTCACGTTGATCTCGATCGGCAACGAGAAGCCGGTGTGGGGCCTGTTCGACAAGCTGCAGTTCAACCTGCGCGGCGACGTCCTGTTCCTCGATCTGGTCGCCGCCGACGACACGGCGGCGAACTC
>Ga0316601_100001082_pt1 | contig 12885 bp, 13 predicted proteins | sample OWC_soil_day5_no_FD_207663 | JGI IMG/M metagenome (GOLD analysis project Ga0316601, IMG submission 207663) | Wetland soil microbial communities from Old Woman Creek delta, Ohio, United States - OWC_soil_day5_noCT | ecosystem: Environmental > Terrestrial > Soil > Wetlands | place: USA: Ohio...
ACGCGGCATTTCTGCCGCGTTTCTTTACTCTTCATAGGCAACGACCCTGATCAATCCGATTGTCTCGCCGCTATCGTCGGTGGCGGATGTATCGGAAACCGAAAGCACCTTCGTGACATTCTTGTCCGCAAGAAAGCTGTTCACCTGGTCGTCAAGCTGCTGCAGTTCCCGCATGGTCTTCATAGGCCTTATTTCCATCCCGAAGGACTTCACCTTGTATGCCATATCGCACCTCCCCGTGAGAAGAATGGCTGCAGAGCAATTGCCTTTTTCCACCGGCAGACTTTATACGCCTACAACCTCTTTCACTCCCGGTATTTTCTGTTTCAGTGTTTTTTCTATGCCGTTTTTCAGGGTCATCGTAGACATTGGGCAGTGTCCGCAAGCGCCGACCAGCTTCACTTTCACCACACCGTCTTCCGTCACTTCCACAAGTTCCACATCCCCACCGTCTGCCTGCAAGGCCGGACGGATCATGTCAAGCACCTTCTTCACTTCTTCTATCATGGGACTTCCTCCTTTGTTCATGGTTACCGGGTAATATCCTGCAATTTTTACCCTCTGTGAATAGTTTTAAACAATTTTCCCGATAAGTCCAGCTGTTTCATTCACTGCTTACCGTTCGGGTATTTTGTGCCGGTTTCAATACTAGCCGTTTCTCTTCCCCGGTATTCCGGGATTCGTAAGCGGATAGGGATCTATTATCTCGGCAAGGGCCTCCGGTGAAAGCAACTCACGTGAAACTATTATTTCCTTTGAACTTCGCCCGGTCCGCACCGATTCCTTCGCCACCTCGGCAGCGGCGGCATAGCCGATATAGGGGGCTAGAACCGTAACCATGCCAACCGAACCTTCCAGGAACCCGGCACAGCGGGTCACGTTCGCGGTAATTCCATTTATGCAGGACTCATGCAGCTTGTTCACGGCATTTTTCAGGATATCCATGGAAAAGAGCAGGTTGTAGACGATGACAGGCATCATAACATTCAGTTCGAGTTGTCCGGCCTGCGCCGCAAGTGTTACCGTAGCATCCGCGCCGATTACCTGGTACGAAACCATGTTGACCATTTCAGGCACGACCGGATTGACTTTTCCCGGCATGATAGACGATCCGGGCTGGACCGGCGGAAGATTTATCTCGTTAAGCCCCGTCATCGGCCCCGATGAAAGCAGCCGCAGGTCGTTCACGATACGGGTGAGGTTGATGGCCACTCCTTTCAGAACCGAACTGAGGCGTACGAAGGGATCCATGTTCTGGGTCGTTTCCACCAGGTTTTTCGACGGATACACCGGAAATCCGGTCATCTCGCCGATTTCTTCAACTACCAGCCCGATATAGCGCGGCTCCGCATTCAATCCCGTTCCGACAGCCGTGCCGCCCAAACCCAGTTCACAAAGTCCATCGAGGCATCCTTCCATGGCACTGATGTTTTTGTCTATGGCAACGGCATATGCTTCGAACTCCTGGCCCAACCTGATGGGAACGGCATCCTGCAGGTGCGTGCGCCCTGATTTCAGGACCCTGTCAAACTCCTCCCCCTTTTGATGGAGGGATTCACTCAACCTGTGCAGTTGAGTACGAAGCATGGAATACATCTTCAGAGATGCAAGCCGCATGGCAGTCGGTATGACGTCATTGGTCGACTGCGCCATATTAACATGGTCATTGGGATGCACTCTGGCATATTCACCGCGGGTACCTCCCAGCAATTCCTCCGCACGGTTTGCAAGCACCTCGTTGACGTTCATGTTATGCGATGTTCCGGCTCCCGCCTGGAAAGGATCCACCACGAAATGTCCGTCAAACCTTCCTTCCAGTGCCTCGGTTGCGGCGGAAACTATAGCTTCCCCAATGCGGCTGTCAAGACGGCCCGTTGCCATATTGGCCAGCGCAGCGCACTTTTTGATGACAAGGGTCGCCCAGACAAAGTCGGGATGAGGTTTAAGGCCGGATATCGGGAAATTGACAACTGCCCTGGCGGTCTGGGCTCCGTAGTAAACATGGGCCGGCACCTCGATTGTCCCCAACGTGTCCTTTTCAACCCGGTTTGCCATAACTCTTGCCCCTTCCGCTGTTTTTTTTGTTGCTGCCGGACTTTTGCTTTTCATTCTTTCCCTGTAACGATGTCTTGCAGCAAACGGTAAAGCTCGTGCATGTCTTTCACAAGAAATACGGGACTTCCCACCGCCTCAGGCAAACGCAGGTCGATATCATACCGGTCGCCGACAAACAGGCACTCGGAAGGAGACTTTTCGATACGGGAAAAAATCCTTTCCAGCACCGGCATATCCGGCTTGGGCCGCCAATAATCCTCTACGGTAAATACCCCCCGGAAAAATTCCGTGATGCCGAGAGACCCCATGATCCTGTCACTCAGGAATCGGTTATTATTGGTGTAAATGTAGAGGTCGTATCCCTCCGCCAGCCTGGCCAGAAAGCTGATCAGGGTTTCGTCCCTCGGCAGGTATGGCTCGGGTCTGATTTCAGCGGCAAAATGAGAGTGCAGCCGGCGCAGGTCTCCACCAAGGTCCGTGCAGGCAACTGTCAAGGGGGTTTCCTGGCCACTTGTCGCAGAGAGTCTCTTCTGGGCTCCCTCTATGAGCAACCGTGCCGCAGCCTCATCAACACCCTTTATGGATGCGATATATCTGCACGAGCTGGCCTTGATTTCTTTTGCAAGAGCGTCACTGACGTAAAGAGTACCGTCGAGATCGAAAATTATGGTCTTTACATCCGCGAACAAGGATTACAAAACCTTTCTGCCGGAAAATTACCGCGGCATACGCCGGCATGCGCGACAAAATTTACAAGTACATACAGTACAGGACAATCTTTCACAAGACTTCCGCACAAGTCTTCCAATGGGAAAGATAACGGCAGTTTTACGGAAAGCGGGATCAACCCCGTAGAGGCCCGAATAAAGGGGCTTCAGCATACAGGATATCTAACAATCTGTCAATAAGGGCCCATACAACTTGCACATCTCATGCACTGCCTTCCTGACATCGTCTCTCAGCTTTTCCGGCTCGAGGATTTCGGCACTGTCACCAAAGGAAAGGACCCAGGAAACAATTTCCATCACTCCTCCGGCTTCAAATGCCAGAATAATGCTTCCATCACTTTGTTTCTCGATGCTCTGGGTCGGGTGCCAAACCCTGTCATGAATTGTATGGGCTACCCGCGGGGAGAAACGCACCCTGACCGGCATCGGGGTTTCCCCGACAATCCCGAAGGCCGTTTTGAATTGCTGCTCGGGGCTGAAGTCCTCGGGGATCTCAAACCGTTCCCTGGACACCTCGACAGTCGATATCCTTTCCACCGCAAAGGTACGCAATGCCTGCCTGTTATGGGCGAAGCCGAGAAGGTACAAACCACCCTTGTAGGACACCATGGTATACGGGTCGATTTTGTAGCTTGCTTTCGCACCGCTCCCGCCTGTCGTGTATTCGAGCATCAGTGAATACTGAAACAGGAGGGCTTCACGGACCGTTTTCAGGGTTTCCGAGGCCTTTGCGTAATCCCTGCGCCCCTGCAGAACCGGCATCGATACCCCTGCAATACGCTCCATATGGGCGGCATATCTCGGAGGGAGTACGGAATTGATCTTTCCGTATATGGATTCCATGTCATCCTGGAACGGGGTCCCCTTGAGAAAGTCGAGCTGAGACCGGAGAAATGAAATGGTCATCAACTCCTGCAAGGTGAAGCTTATCGGCGGGATATCCTTGAACCTTGTCAGGAAGCGGTATGCCTTCCTGCCGTTCCGCCACTCGGAGACAAGAGGGTAGCCCGCCTCGTGGATAACGCTCAAATCCCGGTAAATTGTTCTCCGGTCGACACCCGTTTCCTCCGCAAGTTCTTCTACGGTAACACCATACCGCGCTTCGATCAGGCGGATGATATCGTGGACTCTCCCTGCCTGGGAATATTTTTTCTCCGGTTTGCCTTTTTTCATGAAACCACGCGCTTCCGCATCAATAGTTTTCGTGATAGCCGAGAACAACAAGGATGCAGCTCCCGTCGGCAATGACATTTACTCCATTTTCCCTGCACATGTCTACCGCTTTGGAGCTCTCCGCTCCCGGCTGCATCCAGATATTCACGATACCTTTCGTAATTGCCGCCGCGACTACCTGTTCCGTCACATGGGGAGGTGTTATTACTGAAATGCTCCTGACGTGGGAAGGAAGATCCATGATGTCCGCGACGCAATCAATCCCTTCGATTTTCGCCTCTTTCGGATTGACGGGAATAGCAACAAGACTATGCTGCTGATAGCATCTCATCACTTTGTTCCCATATTTGTCACGGTTCGCCGAGGCACCGACCACGCCAAAGGCCTCGGACCGCAGAAATCTGTCGATCTGTTCCTGAATGTTCATAATTGTCTCCCGCTTACCTGAGTTTCAGTTTTTTCATGATAATGCCGAGGTATTTATTGACCGGGTTACTTCTTGCCAATAAGGAAATCAACGGTTTTTGCCTTTTGCCGAGCTTTTCGAGTTCGTCGATGATCCTTTTTTCCGTGCCATACTTCAGGCCCTCCCTGAAAGTTTTCAGGGCTTCTTTCCTGTTCCCCTGGAAAAGAAAAATTCTGCCGAGATTAAGGTAATGGACAGGGTTCTCCGGATCCTTTTCCAGTGCTTCCCCGCACAGCATTATCGCCTTTTTGTATTGGCCCCTTTCCTTGGCAATGCAGGCAGCCAGATAGGAATGACAGGCTGGTCCTGCACCCCCGTGGGAAGCCTTCTCGAAACACACAAGTGCCGAAAGCCAGTTTCCCCTGTCGGCGGCCTCAACCCCTTTTAGGAATAATGCTTCGGATTCTGTCAAATTCATGCTCGCCACTCTCTATTATAAACATTTCCGAAAGCCTTGAGGTATTCCTGGCGGAGACGATCTCCGGCATGGTTGTCGATGACATCCCAGGGGAGAGTATCACCGGGGATGATATTCCTGTATACCATGGCGTCGGTATTCAGCCGTAGTTCTTTTGCCGCACGCCTCCAGTTTCCCAGCCGGCTGTTCTGTATCAGGAAAGTGGAAAGCCGCCGGTCTCCCCGGGACAGAAGCGCCTGAAGATATGCGTCCCGCAGACTTTCCAACTTCATCTTGACATTTGAGAGCCTGCCAAAGGCATTCTGAAGATAGTTTGCCTTCTGCTCAAGTGATTTGAGGTTTTCCATGCCGCACCATTGGAATGGAGTAGAAGGCTTTGGAACAAAAGGATTGACGGAGAGAATCACTTCACCCAGCCTTCCTCTTCCCCTCGCAGCCTCGATTACCATCTCCCGGATTCGCTTCACCAGGCCCACCAATTCCAGGAGATCCCCGTCCGTCTCTCCAGGAAGGCCGATAATGAAATACAGCTTGAGGTTCAGGATGTCTTTCCGGATCAGCCGGTCGCAGGCTGACAGTATCTGCTCTTCCGAAATGTTTTTCCCGATGAGGTCCCGCAGACGCTGGGAGCCGCCCTCCGGCGCCAGCGCAATCGTCCTGTGACCGCTCGCCTTCAGAACATCGATCATTTCCTCGTCCAATCCGTCAATCCTCAGGGACGAAACCGAAACCTTGCCCCCGCACTCCAGAATATGGCGGGATAGCTCGCCTATACCGCGAAAGTCGGAAACCGCTGCAGCGACCAGGCCCACCTTGCGTCGATGCTTCAGCCCTTCGGCAACCTCCTTTTTGAGGCTTTCGAGGGAACGCTGCCGGTACGGCAGGTACATGTATCCCGCTGCACAAAAACGGCAGCCATGGGGGCACCCACGGGACAATTCCACCAGGTACATGTCGGAAAACTCCGTTTCCGGGGAAAGAATCACCGTGGTCGCGCCAGCCAGGTCGAGATCAGCCGACCACACCCGTTTTACGCGCGACGGCACCCCCTCGGTGCAGGTAATGGCGGTCACGCGGCATTCGTCGTAACTGAAAGAATAGAATCGGGGCACATAGATCCCCGGCAGCTGCGCCGACTTTTGCAGAAGAGTCGTTCGATCAGGGACTGTTTCATTTTTCAGCAGGTCGAGGAATGGCCACAGCACGGCCTCCCCCTCTCCTATGCAGATAAGATCAAGAAAATCGGCAACCGGCTCCGGATTGAGCGTCAATGCCGCTCCGCCGCCCATGACCAGCGGGCTTTTCTCTCCCCTTTCGGCGGACAGGGGTGGGATTCCGGCGAGATCAAATATTGCGGGTATATTAAGGTAGTCATTCTCGAAAGAGACAGAAAAAGCGATGATATCGAAGTCGGACAGGGGTCGCTGTGATTCCAGGGAAAGGAGACGGCTTGCGGATTTTTCATACTCCCTCAACTCTCTCGAATCGGGCAGAAAAGCCCGTTCGCACAGTATGTCGGGGGAGGAATTGAACAGTGCGTAAACAGCCTGAAATCCGAGGTTGCTCATGGCAACGGCATAGTGGTTCGGATACACGAGACACACCGTCACTTTGCCGCCCCACTTCTTGTGGGCTATCCCCGTTTCCGCAGCGAGGGTCTTTCGATATTTCTCGATTATTTTCCATGACATGGGAAAAAAGTAGCATGGATGCGAACAGTTTGGAAGGGGAAAAAAACCCCCGGCCTTCCCGTGGAGGGGGAACGAATGAAGGCCGGGGAAATGAAAACGTGTGAAAGGACGGCGGATACCGTCGTTCCGATTACCGGTTGCCGGAACAGGACCGTGAGGGTCGGGATGATGATATCCGGCGACCCCGCGTAAGGGCAAAGAAATTCTTTCCTACTAGTCTACCGATTTCCGGAGGAATGTCGGAATGTCGTACTGGTCATCCTCATCAATGAAGAAACCGCGCTGCTGCCTGGAAAAGGCATCGGGCTGCTGCTTCTGCCTGTTGCGGATAAAGGCCGGGATCTCCCGGTTTATTTCTGTTTTCTCGGAAAACTGCGCAACGTTGTTTTTCAGTTCCTTCCTGGTTTTTTCCACATCGAAACGGTCTCCGAAACCGGTGGCAATGGCCGTAATTTTCACAAAGTCGTTGAGATCCTCATCGATGACCAGACCGACGATGATATTGGCGTCTTCATGAACCTTTTCGTGGATTATGCGGCTTGCGGCGTCGAATTCGTCCATGGTCATATTCGAGGAGCCGGAAATATTCACCAGGACACCTTTTGCGCCAGAGATGTCGATATCTTCCAGAAGCGGGCTGGAGATGGCCTTGGTAGCGGCTTCAACGGCCCTGTTGTCCCCGGAGGCAATACCGATGCCCATCATTGCCATGCCCCTTTCGCTCATGATGGCCTTGACATCGGCAAAGTCGACGTTGATGAGGCCGGAGGTCGTAATCAGGTCGGATATACCCTGTACAGCCTGACGGAGCACATCGTCGGAAGGTTTGAAAGCGTCCAGAATCGACATCGATTTCCCTGCCAGTCCCAGGAGACGGTCATTCGGTATGACGATAAGGGAATCGACATGCTTTTTCAGTTCGGCAACGCCATACTCAGCCTTGGTAAGTCGCTGCTTTCCCTCGCGTGTAAATGGTTTTGTCACCACCCCGACAGTCAGGGCGCCCAGTTCCTTTGCCACATCGGCAATTACCGGGGCTGCGCCGGTACCGGTGCCGCCACCCAAACCCGCGGCGACGAAAACCATATCGGCTCCGCTCAGCATTTCCGCCAGCCGTTCACGGTCCTCAACGGCAGCCTCTTTTCCCATTTCCGGATTCGCCCCGGCTCCCAGACCCTTGGTGGACTGGCCGCCAATCTGTATTTTCACCGGTGCCTTGGACATGCGCAGCGCTTGCACATCGGTATTGGCGACTATGAAATCGACACCGTGAATGTTGCAGTTGATCATGGTGTTAACTGCGTTGCCACCGCCTCCGCCTACTCCGATAACCTTGATTTTCGCACTCTGGTCAATGCTTTCATCAAATTCGAACATCTTTTGCCCCCTTTTTTTTAATAGCCGTCATTGAATGTAATCAGAAGAACTCACCAAACCATTCCCTCATCCTTCTTGTCACCCGTCTGAAAACGTTGTCATCCGTCTGCACTGTGGGAAATTCGCGTATTCCCAGGTTCTTGCTTCCATACACCACCAGGCCGACACCGGTTGCATGAATCGGTGAGTTCACCACATCGACGAGTCCGCCGATATTCTGCGGTAAGCCCCGGCGCACTGGAAGGTTGAAAATCTGTTCGGCCAGCTCGGGAGTCCCCTCGAGAATTGAAGTGCCGCCGGTGAGCACCACGCCGGATGCAATCCTGTCCTCATAGCCCGACTTCACGATTTCCCTGTTCACCAGGGTAAAAATCTCTTCCATGCGCGGCTCAAGTATCTCGGCAAGAAGCTGACGGGAAAGGACCCGCGGCTTTCTTCCGCCAACACTCGGGACTTCGATGGTTTCATCTTTGCCCACGATGGAGGAAAAACAGCACCCGTATTTCTTCTTGATCTTCTCGGCCTCCGCCATAGGCGTGCGGAGCCCTACCGCAATATCGTTGGTCAGATGATTGCCGCCAAGAGACAGCACGGAGGTATGCTTGATTGCGCCGTCGACAAAAATGGCGATATCGGTCGTTCCACCTCCGATATCAATCAGCGCCACCCCTATCTCCTTCTCTTCAGGAGAGATCACTGCCTCGGATGAGGCTAGCTGCTCAAGAACGATATCGGCAACGTCGAGGCCCGCCCTGTTGCACGATTTGATTATATTCTGGGCGCTTGCAACAGCACCGGTAACAATGTGAACCTTGGCCTCCAGACGCACTCCGCTCATTCCCAACGGCTCGCGGATTCCATCCTGGTCATCGATGATGAACTCCTGAGGGAGAATATGGATGACTTCACGGTCCATCGGGATGGCTATCGCCTTGGCCGCATCGATAACCCTGCGGACGTCGTCAGAGGTTACTTCCCTGTTCTTGATGGCTATCACGCCCTGGGAGTTGAAACCCTTGATATGACCACCGGCAATACCCGCATAGACCGATTTGATCTCGCAGCCGGCCATGAGTTCGGCTTCCTCCACCGCCTTCTTGATGGATGCAACCGTGGTTTCGATATTGATCACCACTCCCTTGCGCAAGCCGCGTGAAGGACTTGTGCCGATCCCGACAATATCGACACCATCTTCGGTGACATTCCCGACAATGGCACAGATCTTCGTGGTACCGATATCAAGTCCTACAATCAGATTTTCCCTCCTGTTAGACATGGGCCCCCCTTCTCATTCAAACCTTTTTTACCACAATTTTATCATTATAGTTCAAATCAATATATTCAAGCTCCGGCAGTTGTGTCGACAATTCCTTGTATATCCTTGCGAGACGGGTGAGTTTTTCCGGAAAATTCCCATTACCCAGCTTGACCGGTACGCCCCCCTGAGCCGTAAACAAGGTGTATCCATACCCCTTGTCCACATGAATCTCCGAAATATCAGCCAATTTGAAGACCGTCCCCGCCTTGAGAAGGTCTGCCAACTGGAGGGCCGTCTTCAGCATAACCTTGCATCCGGCCGGATCCTTGGAGAGATCCTCTCCCGTAATGCCTGTTATGACCGGAAAATCGAGATTATCCCCCTTCGTAAGGGGTTTGAAGATCTCACCTTTCCCATCAAGGTAATACAGATACCCCATATTCACGACTGCCGCAGGTTCCCACTCAGTAATCTCGATGGAGAGAGTACGGGGGAAGTATCGATTGACCCTTACTTTCTCTACCCACGGGTTTTTCTTTATCTGCGCGGCCACACGCCGCAGGTCGAGACGAAGCATCGAATCCCCGGGCTTAACCCCGGACAGGGCAATAATTTCTTCTCGTTTGAGCCTCTTGGACTTCGACGCCTCTATTTTTTCCAGCCTGAAGAACGTGGCCCGTGCCAGAAGTTCATATGTTTCAAGACAGACGACAACCAGAATCGCTGCAATTGCAAGAACACTGGCTATACGCGCGCCTCGTTTGAGAAACCGCCGGTAATTCATCGGCTTGCGCGACTTCTTCTGCTTTTTGGGCCGGTTCCTGTTTTGCAGCCTCTGTTTTTTGTGATTCAGGTCTCGCATGGCTCAGTATTCAACCACCTATTTTCAGGGAAGCGGAAACCGCTATTCTCTCAACGAGCTCCTCAAAATCTATGCCGGACCCTTGCGCTATTTCCGGCAATAGGCTTGTAGCTGTCATTCCCGGCAAGGTATTCACCTCGAGAACGTAACATTCTCCAATGTCCGTAATCAGCAGGTCGACACGGCTGTAATCGGAACAGCCAAGCGCCCGGTGTGCGGCAAGCCCCATGTCGAGGGCGGTCCGGTACAATACCTCCGGAAGACGGGCCGGATAGATGTGCTCCGCCATGCCGGGCGTATATTTCGCTTCAAAATCGTAAAACTCGTTCGCCGGCACGATCTCGATCGCCCCGAGAGCCTGATCCGCAAGGATCCCTACCTGAATCTCCCGGGCCGCAATAAACCGTTCGACGAGGATCTCGTTATCATATGCAAAAGCAAGCTCCAGCGCGGGGCCGATCTCCTGCGGTGTAGCCACAATGCTTATCCCCACCGATGAGCCTTCCTGACAGGGCTTTACAACCACGGGAAAGGGAAACCCCATGGACTCCGCATCGCAGGATTCACCCTTTCGCAATACGATGTACGGGGCAACTTTTAGACCTGCAGCCTGAAAAGCCGCCTTCGCATGGATCTTGTTGAGTGCGAGGGCGCTCGCCAGCACACCGGAGCCGGTATAGGGGATGCCCATCAGCTCAAGCACTCCCTGGATCGTCCCATCCTCACCATACCGCCCATGCAGCGCGATAAAGGCAACATCGACCTGCTCCCGTTCGAGCACCCGGGAAATGTCACGGCCCACGTCGATGGCTACTGTTTTATAACCTCTCGAAACGAGAGCCTCGTGAACAGCGGCGCCGCTTTTCAATGATACTTCCCGCTCCTGGGAAAGGCCCCCCAGCAACACTCCAACTTTTTTTGTTTTCAGTTCTTCTCTGGTCATGAGTGGCAACTTTCTGTCATTTCAGGGATTCGCGACCGGAATTCTCATGGAATCAATCCGTTCCCGATATCTTTACTTCTTCCTCGAGGGTAATACCGGTCATTTCTCTCACTCTAGACTTGATGAGTTCCCCCAGTCGGAGGAAATCGGATGCTTTTGCGCCACCGCGGTTGACCAGAAAGTTCGTGTGAACCTCCGACACCTGCGCTCCACCCATGCGGTAGCCACGGAAACCCGCTTCGTCGATGAGGCGCCAGGCAGGTTTTTCCGGCGGGTTCTTGAAGAAGGAGCCCGCATTCGGAAATCCCACCTGCTGGGTTGATTTGCGATGGGCCAGAAAAGCCTCGACCCGTTGTGAAATTAACGATTTTTCTTCACTCTCGAGCCTGAATAGAGCGCCAAGGACAATCTCTCCGGGATCCAGCTTCAAAAAGCGGTACCCGAACTCACATTGATCCTTTCTCTTCTTTGTGATGGCGCCATGCACAAGGGAAACGATCTCTTCCACCCTGTCCATAATTGCATGTCCACCCGCGCCGGCGTTCATTGCCAGGGCTCCGCCGAGCTTGCCCGGTATCCCCGTGAGGAATTCCAGGCCTCCGAGGCCGCTCTCCGTCGCAAAGGCGGAAAGAATCCTGTTATCTACCCCGGCCCCGGCTCGAATACAATTCGAACAAGTATACTCCAAATGTGAAAAATCTTCCAGTGAGATTGCTACCCCTTTGAAACCTCCGTCCCTGACCAGCAGATTGTATCCCCCGCCCACCACCAGGCAGGGTATCCCCCAACGGGAGAGCAATGTGCAAAGATTCAGCAAATCATCCTCGTCCGCGGGTATGGCGAAGCAATCCGCCGGTCCACCCACTTTGAGCGAGGTATGGAGCGCCATCGGTTCGTTGAAAAGGACCTTGCCCCTGACTGTCCTTTGTATTTGCGAGCGGACCTCATCCGTCAAAGATGTTCTCCGAGTCTCTTCAGCAAAGCTTCGCCGGTCTGCCAGATATTTCCCGCACCGAGGGTGAGGACGATGTCACCCGGTTTCAGTATTTGCAGCAGATGTTCATTAACTGCATCCCTGTTGGGGACGTACGCTACATCCTTCTGCCCATGCTTTTTAATGCTCTTATACAGGGATTCGGCGTTTACGCCTTCTATCGGAGTTTCCCCGGCCGGATAGATATCGGTAAGAACCAGCACATCGGCATCGTAGAACGACTTCACAAACTCATCGAAAAGCTCTTTCGTTCTCGAATAGCGGTGCGGCTGGAAGACGACCACGAGCCGCCGGTCCCATCCGCCCTTCGCCGCAGCAAGGGTGGCACGTATCTCCGCGGGGTGATGGCCATAGTCATCGACCACCATTACGTCGCCTATCTCTCCCTTGACCTGGAAGCGGCGTCCCACTCCGCCGAATTCCTGAAAACCCTCCTGGATCTTGCCGAAGGGAACGTTCAACTCCATTGCTACGGCGATCGTCGCAAGGGCATTCATAACGTTGTGGGCTCCCGGCATCCTGAAGGTTATCTCTCCAAGACGTTCTCCGCGATAATAGGCTGCAAACGAAGCGCTTCCGCCGGACATCCTGATCTCACCGGCACGGAAATCGGCCTGGGAACTGAGGCCATAGGTGATGAACCGTTTTTTCACCTGCGGGATGATGTCCGCAACGTTGCCGTTGTCGAGGCAAAGCACGGCAAGACCGTAGAAAGGAACCTTGTTGATGAACTCGACAAAGGTCTCCTTGATCTGATCAATGCCGCTGTAAAAATCCAGGTGGTCTGCGTCAATATTGGTAACCACCGCTATGGTCGGCGAGAGCTTGAGAAAAGAACCGTCGGACTCATCGGCTTCAGCGACCAGGAACTTCCCCTGTCCCAGCCTGGCGTTGGTACCTATGGAATTCAGTTTCCCGCC
>Ga0316601_100001084_pt1 | contig 12883 bp, 12 predicted proteins | sample OWC_soil_day5_no_FD_207663 | JGI IMG/M metagenome (GOLD analysis project Ga0316601, IMG submission 207663) | Wetland soil microbial communities from Old Woman Creek delta, Ohio, United States - OWC_soil_day5_noCT | ecosystem: Environmental > Terrestrial > Soil > Wetlands | place: USA: Ohio...
GCAAATAACAAACTAGAAACGTTCCTCCCGTTTTCCAACGCGCAATACAAAAATGAATTTGCAGATCGCATCATGGCTAGCCCGAATTGGACTAGCGTGCAGGAGTTTCTCAACTATATATCAGACCTGTCTGGATATAAAAGACAGTTGCATCTCCCTGTAGACGAATGGGTTGCCAATAATGCTCTTGTGAGGTATGAAAATAGTAAGTTTGAGAGCGATAACAACGTTCTCATCTTGCATAGCATGTTCACTACACTATGCGCGCAAAGAGAATTGCCCGACGTTGAATTTTTTATCAACCGACGCGATTTCCCTCAACTCACTTTGAACGACACAGAGCCCTACAATCACATGTTCGGAAATTCTCAAAAACTGCTTTCGCATAACTACGAACAGTACAGCCCTATTCTGTCCGGATCGACGACCAAAGGGTACGCGGATGTAATTTTCCCGACATTTGAAGACTGGGCCAGAGCAGTATACCAAGAAAGCGGTGATGTATTCCCTAATTTATGTAAAACATATCCAGTTATTGAGCAGATACCATGGGAAAATAAGATACCTAAAGTAATTTTCAGAGGAGCTACCACAGGTGTAGGTGTTACTAATGATACTAATCAGCGTTTGAAAGCCTTAAAGCTAGGAGAACAATATCCTGATCTGTTTGATATAGGCATAACATATTGGAATTTACGAGCCCGCAAAAACCAGCACAGTATCTACTTGCAGACAATCGAAAGAGATTCGTATCCTGTGGCTAATTGGTTGTCATTACAAGAGCAGTCAGAATATAAGTATATTCTGACTTTAGAGGGACACGTAGCTGCTTATCGACTCTCGTACGAACTATCTTCGGGCTCTTTAATTTTGCTTGCAAAATCAAAATGGACTATGTGGTATTACGCGGGAATGGGATTTGAGGCGTATACTCATTACGTTCCTGTCGAAGAAGACTTGAGCGATTTGGTCGAGCGCGTACAATGGTGCATGAAAAACGACGACAAGTGTAGAAAAATCGTTCGCAACGCAAGATCTTTCTACGAACGGTATCTAGGCACAGCTGGCATTCTCAATTTTTTGCAAAATCAGCTCTGGCAGATTAGCAAATGGACAGGAACGTACAATTATCTTCCTGACTTAAAAGAATGGATGGTGAACGATGAGCAATCGCAGATGGAAAAAGAGTTGAAGTTAGTGTGGACAAACGAGCAATTTAAGTACGATTTACCAGAAGGGCCCGGATACCCCAGGTGTATTGGGAAGCTCGATGGCATGATGTATGTGATGAGATCGAAAGCGCTAAGCGACTTGAAGTTCTCCAAAGTCTTGTTTGACAGCGTGAATAGTAAGAACGAGGTGTACCGAGTCAACAACTTCTCCGTGTTACGGAAACACGCGAAGAACAAATTGAAACAGCTTGAGAATGTGCACGAAAATTACATCGGCATCAAAAGCATTAACAAGTTAATTGCTAAAGTCCCAAATTTTGCATACGTCTTCGGACCACTCAAAGACTCCAATGATGTGTACGTGGAATACATTCCGAGTATATCCTTGTTAGATTGGATTAATTCTTCATCATTCAATGTGACAAAGCTTATTTCCGTAATCGTCCAAATAAATTTAGCGTTAAGTGTTGCTCAAAATAATGTTGGATTTATTCATAACGATCTATATCCTTGGAACATTGTTATTCAGAATACTCCATCTTTATCATTTGATTACTTTGTTGAGTATTCAAAAGACAATCTACCCACCATTTTGAAAAATCCCGCCATGAGTCAGCAGTTGAGAATAGAAACTTCTATTATTCCTATTATTGTTGATTATGGAAAATCTAGATCGGTAGTTTTTGAAAAAGACTATGGTCTTATTGATCACGGTTTTGTAAACATCTTTAAAAATAATCAAATTTTAGATACATTGACCCTAATATATGGAATTTTGAAAGTAGTTCATGATAATGAAAATATTAGCCGAACAGATAAAGAATTGTTAATGAAACTCACTGATTTCGCAAATCTTATTCAACTACCTCAAGCAAGAGATATCAAACGATGGTCCAAATACGGGGCGTTATTCAACATCACGTCTCCTGAGATGGGGTACAAAGTAACTTCTTGCAGGCCTATAAATTTTATAAATTTTTTATATAATAGTTTAAATCATCAACAATTGCCTCGGATTATAAATATACCAAAGGGCAGTTTCACATACATTACTGAAAAAGGAAATCCGATCCTGACCAAATACGTGATGAAATTTGGTAATGAAAAAAGAGCGATACTTGAGTTTATATACTACTTGAACAAATCTACGCCACCCATCGATAATAATAATTTCTTTCAAAATATTATTAAAAATTTATTAACCAGACGTCTTAATTGGGTTAGTAACGAAATTGACAAAAATAACGACTACGAAATTAAAACTAAATGGAAAATTATTAAAAAAATGTTTAGATATCAACCACCCGTTCTCACACACCAAGTTACTATCAATTACCCAACACCTGCCTCTATATGGCTAGATAATGAGATTGATTCAACGTATATATCGAAGATTATTAACACTAAAAATTTCACTATTAGTGATAACGACTGGGCTCAGACACTGTCTTTGTGTGTCGACGCATTCTTATTCGACTATTCGACAATAAACGAGCATTTTATGCATTTCATACAAATGAATGCCTTCCTTTATCAAAACGCTATCGCATCGAATGATACTCTTCTCAAATTGCGTAAACTCATCTAGATTCGTGTTCTTGGAACATAAATCTAACTTTTATTGTACATCACCGCGATTATAACTATCACAGCCACACCTCCTATTAACACCAATGGCATCATTCCGATACCTTCTGACTTCGCTACTTGAACTTCGTCTCCGTATAGATCACTCCCTTGATATCCATCAGGAATAAGAGGTGGTCGAACACTTGTGACCATTCGTGGCCTGTTTAGATTATCTTTGAAATACATTTTGATAAATAAAGATTATTTATTCGCAGCATCCTGCGATGCTCTACTTTGACTCATCAGTCAAATCTCTGATGATTGAGACCAATGTGTCTGATTTCTTTCCCGAATAAGGAAGCGCCTTTTTCTTTGCTAAACTTTCCAAAACCGATTTACTTGTATAACTCGAAATCTGACTTACTGGGACCTCGTAGATCCCAATCATCCATTCTGCTTCTTCTTCTGTTATTGATTTGACCCTACTGTTTTCATATAGATATTTGAGCGCTCCTTTTATAATCGACTCGTCGCGTTTTGACAGTTTGTCCCTGTAATTCTCAAATATTTTCAAATACTGATGTCTGATTCTCCCTTTCAACTCTTTTCTCACGTCTTCAGCCTCTAATAAACAAATTGAGATCAGCTTGTTAATCGTAGCTGGATAGACATTCTCTTCAAAAGCTGGTTTCAGAGGCTCTGTTTCCACAAGATCTTCCACAAGATCTTCTACGAGATCTTTGTCTTGTTTGTTAAGAATAGGTTTTTTCCCCTTCTTTTTTGTAGGCGATGAACTGAGTCTTGGCATTTTTTGATGAAAAATGCCATCTTTAAATCAATATTGATTTAAATGAAAAAAAGATGAATTTAAAGATTAAGAGATAATAAATAAATAAAATGCAATTAACTTTAGATCAATTGAATATTATAGATCAAATAAAAGCTGGCTTCAACACAGTCATTACAGGCCCTGGCGGAAGTGGAAAAACGACCATAATCAGAGAACTATCTTCTAGTATATCCAAAAACTTATCGGTTACAGCAATGACTGGTGCAGCATCTGTCTTGATAAATGGCACGACTTTGCACTCTTGTCTCGGCATTGGATTAGGAAATGCAACTAAACATGAATTACTGGTCAAGATTCGTAATTCTAGAAAATTGTCCAAAAAATGGGAAACTTTAGAAATGCTGATAATTGACGAAATTAGTATGTTATCTTCTGAATTATTTGATAAACTTAATTATTTGGCGAAAAATATACGCAACAGTAAAACTCCTTTCGGCGGCATTCAATTAGTGTTAAGCGGAGATTTCTTACAACTACCTTGCATCAAGGGAAACTTTTGTTTTGAATCAGAAACATGGCAAGAATGCAACTTTCAAATTTTTAACTTATCACTCATTTTGAGACAATCCGACCTCATCTTTCAAGATTGTCTGAATAACGCCAGATTTGGCAAACTATCTCAGGACAACCTGCAATACATCACAAATCCTAAAGATGACGACGCCAGCGATGATAAAACCTTAAAGATCAAACCAACCAAAATATTCTGCTTTAACGCAGACGTAGACGAAATTAACAACAGAAAGTTGTCCAAAATTCAATCAGTGAAGCATAAATACACTGCCGAGTTCGAATACTTATTTTCGACACGGACGTTTGGAATCGAAAGCGTGTCGAAGCTGTGCAATGCGCAACCTGTACTGCATTTAGCAATCGGCGCTCAAGTCATGTTACTGGTGAACGTTTTTGACAATCTGGTAAACGGGAGTAGAGGCGTTGTCGTAGATTTTCACACAGATGACACGCCAATTGTTTTGTTCAAAAACGGCATCCGACGACAAATCCCCTTTCATAGCTACGAAGTCGTCGAAGGCAAAAAAATATTGGCCAGAATTTGGCAAATTCCTTTACGACTCGCGTATGCTATCACTGTCCATAAAAGTCAAGGTATGAGTCTTGACTCTGCAGTCGTTGATCTAAAAGGAGTCTTTGAGTACGGACAGGCATATGTAGCATTGTCAAGAGTTCGAAGTGTTAATGGGTTGATTCTAATCAATGCGACATGTGAATCATTTCGAGCACATCCAAAAGCACTCGCTTTTTACCAAGCTCTCGAACCCTGAGATCTTCTATCTATTTTATGACGAGTCTCGTCATTTATAACACGACGTGTTATAAATGTTGTTTTTTATGCTGAAGATCTAAAAGAAGGCAAAAGCGATGCTGACGCATCATTTATTTGTGCCGCTTGAGAGGTGCTCGCTATGGGATGTTGTGTTGATGGCGTAGCGATCATAGCAGGATCAAATGTCAATGAAAATTGAGCATACATCCATGCAATGTTGTCGAGCATTTCATCTGTTGTCAAAACAGCATCTGCTTTGCAATTTAAGAAAGATAAATTGATAAATAAATGGAACATTCTGGTTACACATACCAATCATTAGATGATTTAGACGCTGTTAGGAACAGAGAAGATAGATCTGTCTTAACAATATGTTCAATGCATCCTGAACGCTTCTTAACAGCCGATGTTGCTCATCCAGATGAAGTGAAGCATTTGACAATTATGTTAGGATTTTTATACAATGAATATTTCTACTATTGTAAGGAAGTAGACAAATATCTTGATAAAAGTTGGTTCTACAAATATACTGATAGCCTATGTTCTGATATTACTAATTTTCATAATCTTGAAACATTAGTGGCTGAAGATTTAAAGTTATCTACTGATTTATGGATCAAATTTGCTAATAATTCAAAACATCTAAAAGAAATACACTTTTCAGTATGCACTTCAGGTTCTAATAATGAATATTTTAACGATTTCGATTTTTAGTTTAGAAAAGGTATTTTTTGAAAAGATATATTTGCCATATTTTCCACCAGGGCCAAGTAATATTAAACATCTCGAATTGCATGTATTTGGTGAACATGACAATCAAAGTGATACACACACCGAACAAGTTAAAAGTTATGCACAAAATTTTTCGACACACACTAACATAAAATCTTTAGTTCTTGAACAAACAAAAAAAGCACCTTATAATGTAAAAGATTTGAAGTTGGATCAAATGTATCAATTGGAAGAACTAACATTAATAGATTGGGAAATTGATATTGAACCAATATTAATGCTTCCAAATCTTAAAAAATTTTCTAGTTTAAATTGATAAGTTTTTTCTTGGTCAATTATAAATGAATAGACCTTATTGTTTTCAGGAATTGAAAGATATAGAAACAGAGATTCACTCTAAGTATCGTTTGAGCGACGTATTTGCAAGTCATTTTCCGTGTTTGCATCGATACAGAGTAAAAAAAGGCGGTCGAAAAGAACAATACATATTATCGAATGATTCACCAATCGATAACAATTTAATAGATCAAACATGTTCAATTTGTTTCAAACTGAGAGTTGGTAAGCAAAACGAACAACTATCTATTGAAGATATTCAATTGAAAGATGGAAATACTAAAGAATTAGACATTAACTATCTCAAAAATAAAAACAATTTCTACAGATGGCTGTTTCAACATGATTACTAGAATCAATCGATTTCGATTATCACTGTATACTCGTAATCCAAACATCACTTGGGACATTATTCAACAAAACCCGAATAGACGTTGGATTGCTAAATGCAGTAGCAAAATCCAAAAAAGTCGTGGAATTGGAATTATCTTGACATAAATAAAAACATGTCACGTTATTATGGACAGTTCGATCCACCTGTTGATAAAGTTATTCATGAGAGATATTTTCCTAATAAATATGCTGGTGTAAGCATAGAGTGTGGAGCGTTTGATGGATTAATGGAGAATAATACAAAATTCTTTGAAGACAATTATGACTGGAAGACGTATAACGTTGAGCCATTTAACCACGTTTTCTCAAAATTGGTAATAAATAGACCTAACAGCATTAATATAAATAAGGCTTTATCAAATGAAAACGGCTTCAAAAAGATGAGAGTGTATGATATTCACGGTCTTGGTATTTTTAATGGTAATGGTTCAATTGAGCACACCGATAGTCATAAAAAATTATTGGAAAGTGTGAGCGATTCATTCATCGAACAGGAAGTTGAAACAATCACTTATAAAGATTTAATCAAAGATTTGGGTATTAGTAAAATTGATTTGTTTGTTTTAGATGTTGAAGGTTATGAGACTAGAGTAATAGATGGCATGGTAGACTGTGATATACTACCTGATGTTTTTGTAATCGAGCATGGTCATGTAAATCCAGGCTATTTTGATAGATATCTTGATAAATTAAGTTGTAAATATAAACTTGATTTCATAAGTCATGTGAATTCTTTTTATATCAAGACTTAATTTATTCGCAAAGAAGCTTATTTTTCTTGACCACGTTTTCTCCCATCTGTTTAAGGTATTCGAGTGCTTTAGCTGCAGCGTCTTTCTCTTGAGCTATCTTAGTGATCCCGAAGCCCTCGGATATAATTTTTGGCACGTTGTTCTTCACGAACGATAACACAGTATACCTTACTCCATTACTGTCTTCTTTAGTCGTGTAAACAGTTTTTCCAAATCGGAGTTGTGAGCTTGCTCTATCGAAGAATTCCTTTAGGCGCGTTTTCGCATCGTGTAGGTCTTCATCTGAGAGAGGGATGTCCTCGTCTATTAACAGGGATTCGATAATACTGCTCGCAATTTCATTACCTACGCCAACATATTTAAAAGTTTGAATCAGTATTATCTTGGTGACTCCTATAAAAGCCTCGAATACGTCTTCCATCAATTTTTGTCTTTTTTCTTCGTTAAGTTTTTCTTCTTCAGGAGCCTTAATATAAGGCCAAAATCCTAATTTTTCAGCAAACGAACTATACGATTCAGTCGAACCATACTTAATTTTTAATCTCGCCAGTGTTTTCACACAACTTGGATTGTGCAACTGTGGAAATCTTTTATAAAAATACCAAACTAATGCTTCATTCGCAGTTGAATCTCCTAGGATCTCGTACAATTCATAATTGTTTTCAGCATCAATTAAAGGACTAGTAAAGGCAGATTGATATATATCAATTCTGTCAACAAGAACTGATATATACTTGATCTTCAAACTAGCTTTACTAAACACATTTGTTAAAAATTCTTTCGTTAGATTCATTTTATATTCACCATAAATATAAAACCTCAAAAATCATTTTTAGCACTGCCTGGCCTCCGATGGTTTCGATCGTATTGGAGCAGGTACAGCAATCATAAATCTAATTGCATAAATTAGATTTAAAGAAAACTAATCTATTATAAAATGTCTAACGTCCAACAATTAACAGCGTAATGAACAATTACAAGTTTTGACCTTCTGAAAATCAATTTTTTCACTAAACGAATATATTGCCGGAAATTCATATTCCGCGGAAATATGAATGAAACGCTATGGCTCAGTCAACCGGTTGCTCTTTCCAGTCTGTAATTCCAAAACGTAGACGGCAAGATCCAAGAACTTACGACAACATTCATATTCCGCGGAATATGAATGAAAATTAAGCACAGATAAGTTATTCTACGTTCAACTTTTCTTCATCAAGCTTTATAAACTCCTCAACTAACTCTTCTTCAGTCATGCTGACAAGCTCTATATCATTCATCCTTACGTTAACATTACCTTTTTGGGTCTCTTTGAACCGTCCGAACAAATTTTTAGTGTTAGGTTGATATTCTAACTTCAGAATAATTTCCATTCTTTCGAACCGTCGCTTCAAAAGTCCTATTCTAGTTGTGACATAAACATTTTGACCACATATAACATAGTATTGATAACGTTCATTCAATTTGTTCTTCTTGATCAAAATGAACTGTTCTAGTCTATTTAGAGTCTTGACCTTAGGCACTCTGTCTTCGATAGATGTATTTAACTTGTCCTGAACAACAGCTAATTCGCCCTGTATATTGTCAAACTCGCCTTGAAAATCTTCGTTTTGACTTATCAAGTGTTGATTCTGGGTAATCAAATTATCATTCTGGGTAATTAAATGATCATTTTGATTTTTGATATGCTTCATTTCAAGTTTCATATCTGACATAGCAGCTTCAAGGCTTGTTATTTCACTTTCGGCTTTTCGTTTATTGAAGCACAGTGTATACTCAACGTAAAGTTTCATTAGATCTTCAATATCTATGTAATACTGTCTGATTATATGGCCATTCTTAGTTTTGAGTTGCATGATGGCCATTTTAATATCTTTAGGTTCCATAATAAGAAATTTAGAGTTTTGCACATTTGACGGCAGTAATGCTATCTCTTGCTGAATCGACGGATATTGTTCTATTTCTGGATCCTTACGAGTTAGTTCTCTATACTCAATGTTGTTATTCTTGAGCATTTTGATAAAATTCTGTTTTTGTTTTTTATATTCGCCTTCATATCCAAACCATTCTAAAACGCTGGTACCAAGCAGGGTACCCTGCAGGGTACCCGTGTTTCCAATCATGACTTGCCAAAAGTAATCAAACATGACCATATTGAGCTTAAAGCCTGTTACTTCAATGAATTTACAGATGTCCAAAAGACAGTGTCCTTCAGCTAATGCTTTTATGATCATAGGGTTACTGGGGCCCTTTGGATCGATAACGACGCCCATGAAAGTAGTAGTGTTTTGAACTGACATTTTATTATTATTTATAGTTTTGACCTTCTGAAAATCAATTTTTTCACTAAACGAATATATTGCCGGAAATTCATATTCCGCGGAAATATGAATGAAACGCTATGGCTCAGTCAACCGGTTGCTCTTTCCAAAACGTAGACGGCAAGATCCAAGAACTTACGACAACATTCATATTCCGCGGAATATGAATGAAAATTAAGCACAGATAAGTTATTCTACGTTCAACTTTTCTTCATCAAGCTTTATAAACTCCTCAACTAACTTTCAAAGCAAATCTTTCATGAATAGTCTTAGTAGTGAGACCTATGTACACATTATGATCAAAGTTATTCTCAATAACATAAATATAACCAATCTTTGACATTTTATTATTATTTATAGTTTTGACCATCTGAAAATCAATTTTTATTTCAAAAATTTTACAATATTAAAAATGGATATTGAAAATTTTATGCCTAAGTATCCCAATATTGTTAATTTTGACGATCCACTCTTCAATCCGTACGATGAAGACTTTTCAAATGTGATAGTTACTAAAAAGGAATTTCAAGAGCTCAAGCTATCAAAGAAAGAAGAGACAAATCTTAAGAGAGGTGAGTACTACAACCACCAGAAAATGATAGCTCGCTTCATGTCATCGTTGACTCCGTATAACGAATTACTCGTTTTTCATGAGATGGGAACTGGTAAGACGTGCACCGCCGTCAGTGTGATTGAAAAACTCAGATACGAGAAAAACTCTCCTATCAAACAAGCTCTTGTGATTGCAAGGGGGTCTGGATTGTTAAAAAACTTTGTAAATGAGTTGCTTTTCAAATGCACTGACGGGCGCTACATTCCGGCTAACTACGAATTGCTGACAGACAATGAACGCATATACAGAGTCAAAAAAGAAACTAATAAGTTTTACACGTTCTACACGTTCGAACGGTTCGCGAGACTGCTGAGCAATAAGCAAGATTCGGACATTATCCAGCAATTCAGCAACACAGTTGTCGTTATTGACGAGGTGCACAATATCCGTGAGAAAGAGGCTCCGAGTGAAAAGAAACTCAGAAAGAACGCCAAGAAGATTAACCCGATTTTCTTCAGAGACCCGCTGTATATTTACAAACAGTTCCACCGATTCTTGCACATCATCAAACACTCTAAGATCCTCCTCATGTCCGGCACAGTGATGAAAGACGACCCGTCGGAGTTCGCGAGCGTCATGAATCTCATACTGCCGTTGGATCAGCAGTTCCCAGCTGACAAAGAGTTCATGAGCACGTACTTTGATTTGACGACAGCGCGGCCGATTATGCAGGCTAGCAAGTACCAAGACTTCGTCAGTAAAATCAAAGGTCGTGTGTCGTATCTCAAAGCTATGAGTACTAATGTCAAAAAAGTATTTTTTGGGGTTAGTGTAGGGAAACTGCGATATTTCAAAGTAGCGCTTGATGAAATGAGTGAATTTCAAAGTGCACATTACGCCGCTGCATATAGAAATGACGACAATCACATCTTTAACAAGTCACGGCAAGCAATCTTATTCGTCTTTCCCGACGGAACATATGGAAAAGATGGCTACACTCAAAAAAGATACGTTGTAAAAACAAAAAAAATGTACTCAATGGCTAACAAACCTCAATATAAAAATATCTACACTCTAGGCCCCGAACTATTAGCTGCCATTGGATACGGAGATGTTAACAGTAAATTGAACAATTTATACAGATACAGCAGTAAATACACAAAGACTATAAGAACCATTTTAAACAACCTACCCACAAAAGCACTTGTATATTGCGAATTTGTTCACGGAGGAGGAGCAATTTTGTTTTCCAAGATACTTGAACTCTTCGGCTTTTCACGCGCCGAAGGCACAGAGCGAACGATAGGCCTCAGATACGCAATATTAACAGCTGAAACAACTACTCATTATCAATCACTAAACATCATCAAGAGGTTCAATAACCCCGATAATGTCGACGGAGAGTATATAGCAGTCATTATCGGCAGTCGAATCATCAGCGAAGGATTCACTCTTAAAGATATAAGACAAGAGTTTATCTTAACTCCTCATTGGGAACCCGACATTTTCTTATCTGTATCGTATTTTGTATTAAAATGATTTAAGGATAAGAAAATTATAATAAAAAGAAAACATGTCAAACATTCAACAAATAACACAAGAAAATCAACAATTGAAACAGCGAAATGATCAATTGGCACAACAAAATGGTCAATTAAATCAACGAATTAATCAATTAACCCAACAATTGGCCGATGCCAACCGAAACATTCAAACTAAAGAGTCTAATAATAAAAGTTTAGAAAAAGATCTTTTAACTTATAAAGCAGAGATTGGAAGAATGAGTCAAGTAAATTTACATCTCTCTCAAAAAGCAACAACACCGACTTGTTCCAGATGTCGAATGTAATTTTTTTATGTTAGAATTTTGTATCTTTTAAAAAGATAAAAAATTATTTGGCGCCGGCCGCTTGCAGGTCACTGCGTTCCTCGCGGCTAAATTCCCAATTGCTTGTTTAATTCTCTGATTGCTTCTATTTGACATTCTTGATTGTAAATATCATTAGCGATTTGTTTATTAAACCGAGTTGTGGCTTCAATCATTACATCTAATTGCTTTAACTTTTTTTCATTTTCTTCAATCATTTTATCTTTCTCTATAATTAAGATTTGATTTTGTTTAGATATTTCACCTGCCATGTCATCCAATTCTTTTTGAAGATCTTGTGGCAAATTATCAAAAATATAAATACAATCTGAATCGTTACCATTTTTAACAAAATGATCCAATAAGGCGCCTAAGGCGCTGCGGCGCTCTGCGCCCTCTTGATGCGTAAAATTTTGATAATTATTTAAGATATGCATCGTCTCCTCTTGGCGTAACAAAGTCATTGTTTTTAATTATAAATTATTTTTATTTTAAAGATTTGAATTACTCTTTAAAATGGATAAATTCGATTGGGAATCTGATGCCCGCGAAGCGGGCGGCCCGAAGGGTATCAAGATCGTAATTCTTGAAAAATATAACCAAAAAGTTAGCACACATCAAATTTATTACTTTTGCCATAAAACATCTTTTGATCCTACCAATTTACAAAATTATTCTTTGGAACAACTTTACGATTTCTGTATTTCACCTCGATCAGCATTTAGATTTTTTATTATAGCTGCAATTATCAATGTTTTGTCCATAGATTCTGAAGACGCGCAAAAATATTTGAAAGAGTTTGAACAAAAATATTTAAGCGTGATTCGTTCAATTGATATTGCCAAATCAATAAATCTAGATGATCAACCAAAAGAAGTTCAAAGTGTCAAACAACTTGTAACTTCCCATTTTTTGAATTTATTGGACGTTGTAAATAATGTAGAAGAACTTTATGAAGGATTACAAAAAAATTTGAAAGGAATAAATATAGGTCGAAAAATTCCCATATGTGCATCGATCTTGAGATTACAGAATCGAAATGAGTTAGCTGACATG
>Ga0316601_100001086_pt1 | contig 12875 bp, 9 predicted proteins | sample OWC_soil_day5_no_FD_207663 | JGI IMG/M metagenome (GOLD analysis project Ga0316601, IMG submission 207663) | Wetland soil microbial communities from Old Woman Creek delta, Ohio, United States - OWC_soil_day5_noCT | ecosystem: Environmental > Terrestrial > Soil > Wetlands | place: USA: Ohio...
AACCACTAGATAAGCAACATACTTATCTAGTGGTTTTTACTATTAAAATTTATTCATACCTCGGGATATGCGTATTATTTATCTAATCCCTTAGCTATAACTTCTTTAATTTCTGTTTTTATATGCTCTGCTCTTGGTCCAAATATTGCTTGAATACTGTTACCAACTTCTAGTACACCAGCAGCTCCTAATTGCTTAAGTTCCGCTTTATCCACATTTTTAACATCCTTAATACTAACACGTAAACGAGTAATACAAGCATCTAAATTTGTGATATTTTCTTTTCCACCTAATGCTTTTAATACTAATATTGCGTGCTCTTGACCTTTAACATTAGTTATTCCAGCATCTTTGCCTTCTTCTTCATCTACTTCACGACCTGGAGTTTTAAGATTCCATCTTCTTATAACAAAACGGAAACCGAAGTAGTAAATAACTGCAAATACTAAACCTACAGGAATTACTAACCACCAAGCTGTTCTATTTGGAATTACACCAAATAATAAGAAATCTATTATTCCACCTGAGAAGGTCATTCCTATTTTAACATTTAAAAGTTGCATTGTCATAAATGATAATCCTGCGAATACGCAGTGTATTCCATATAATACTGGTGCTACGAATAAGAATGAGAATTCAATTGGTTCTGTAATACCTGTTAAGAAAGACGTTAATGCTGCAGATCCTAGAATACCAGTTATCAACAATTTCTTTTCTGGTTTTGCTTCATGAATCATTGCAAGTGCTGCTGCTGGAAGTCCAAACATCATGAATGGGAATTTACCAGTCATAAAGGTTCCTGCTGTAAATGATACACCATCTTTTAACTGAGCCATAAATATAGCTTGGTCTCCGTTTACTACTTGACCAGCTGCATTTATATATTCACCAAATTGATACCAAAATGGGTTATAGAAAATGTGATGTAATCCAAATGGAATTAACGATCTTTCTATTACTCCAAATATGAACGCTGCTGCTGTTGGATTAGCATCAATCATACTTTTTGAGAAAACAGTTAATCCTGTTTGAATTGGAGGCCATACAAAACTCATTGCAATACCTAGTCCAATAGCAACTAATGCTGTAATGATAGGTACAAACCTCTTACCTGCAAAGAATCCGAGGTACGAAGGTAATTCAATATTGTAATATTTTTTATATAATTGCGCTGCTACGATACCTATTATAATACCACCAAATACTCCTGTTTGAAGTGTTGGAATTCCTAACACACTTGCAAACTCTGGATGTGCTCTACCTAAAAGGTCTGGAGTAACTCCAGCAACAATACCTAAAGTTTTGTTCATTATTAAGAAACCAACTATTGCTGCAAGTCCAGCAACACCTTCGCCATCAGCTAGGCCTACTGCAACCCCTACTGCAAATAATAGTGCAAGGTTACCAAAAATAACATCCCCAGACTGTTCCATAATTTTAGCTACTAATTGGAACCAATGAGCATTGAACATTGGAGCACTTGCTAAGAACTGTGGGTTTTGAAACATGTTACCAAAAGCAAGTAATATTCCTGCAGCTGGTAATAGCGCTACTGGTAGCATTAATGATTTTCCTACTTTTTGTAAAACACCAAAAGCTTTTTTCATTTATATTCCCCTCTCTTTTGTGCCATGTTACCAAAAATAAAAGGCATGAGCAAAGTCATACTATAGCTTACCCAAAGTGTAGCTATTATAGCATAATGACTTTTGCTCATGCCTGATCGTATCAGTAACACGCAAATTTAATTATTAAATTAGTTTTCCTGTGTAAACTTTTACATATAAGTTCGCACTCATGATTAACTTGTATACACATAATATCATGTGTTATTACTTTTTTCAACATTTTTTTGAAATATTTTTTATACTTTTTTTAATTTTCTTAATAATGCTAAAATTATACAAATTGAATTACTAATGTTAATTTATGGCACATTCAAATTAATATGTATTATTTTTTTATTAATGCAAATTAAAATTCATTATCTTTTAGTGTTAGTTTTTATAATTAACTTCCTGCGTGCCTTTAAATTCAATAGATTATCCAAACTTTACACAATGCAAAAAAATTAAATAATTAGAATCTAACACATATTGTTGATTTTTCTTTTGTCACTTTATGATTTTTTCTGCTTTAACCATATCAAAAACTTCTATCATCAAATAATTTTCACACTGATTAAATTGTTGAGTAAATTTTATACTTTGCTCATAGTTGAATTGTTTTTATGTTATATTATATTTAAATTAAAAAACATAGGAAATAAATGGTGTAATTAGTTTTTATCAAAATCTAATTAACAAAAATTTATTTCCTATAATAAGAACAAAATCATATATTGCTAGAAATGCTATCTCTCTTCACTAAGCACTTCTAAACGCATTTTATTAAAATATCCTAAAAATCATAAACTCGCTAACGCTCAAACATATGATTTTCTTAACGGCTCTTTCAATAAAATACGTTAAGAATTGCTAAGTTTGTTCAAATAGCCTTTTACGCAATATATGACTTTTCAGCGTGCTGAAGGATGGAAATTATAAAATTAAAAATTAACTGAAGTAACCTTTTTATATTCAATTATTTAAAGATTAAAAAGTTATCCATAAACTAAGAATTTTATAATTTCCTATAAAATCAAAACTCCTTCGTATTTTACCTTAAGAATCCTATTTCAGTGCATCTTCTCTTAATTTATCTACTTTATTATCTACTTTGTTATTTTGTAGCATCATATATAGATAAAATGGAATTCCTACTAACATAAGAATAAATCCATACATCACTACTTCTGATCCAGTTCCATATATAGCATATATAGAATATCCAAAGGCAAGTATTGAAATAAAGGAGTTCTTTAAAAAATTCCATATATTAAATTCTTTAGATTGTTTTCTTAAAAGCACAATTTCTGCTGCTGCTGAAAATGCATAAGATGGAAGAAATGCTAGAGTCCCTAGTAGAATCATAAAATCAAAAGCACTTCTTAAAGAGCCAACATAATTCAATATTAATAATACATTGGCACATATTCCACTTATAACAAGAGAAGCAACCGGGGTATTAAATTTAGGGTTTATATTTCCAAATACTTTAGGAAATAAATTATCTTTTGAAGCTGCATAAGCACTTCGTCCTGTAGTTAATATCCAACCAGAAGTTGCACCTAGTGTTGAAATAATGGCACCTAATGCTATAAAGTTTCCACCCCAAGTAGCACCCGTAGCAGCATTTATTATATCTGCTAATGGAGCTTTTGATTGTGAAAGCTGTGCTTGATTCATAGCTCCCATTGCTACTACTGAAATAAGTATATATATAATTGCTGAAATTAAAGTTCCAATTATAGTACTATATTTAATATTTTTTTCTGGGTTTTTTATTTCTCCTGCCGGTACTGTAGCACTTTCAAGCCCTACAAAAGCCCATAAGGTTATAGCTATAGCAGCTGGTAACGTACCAAGCCCTGAAAGCTTTGCATCCGTTACCGTACTAAGATATTGTGGATTAAATTTTAATAAACCAATAATTACAAAAACAATAAGTGGAATAATCTTCAATACAGTTGTTATTATTCCGACTATTCCAGCCTCTTTTACACCTAATATATTAATTATTGTAAAAATCCAAAGCACTGCTGACGTCAATAAGAAAGCGATTATCGGAGTATTAGCTTGTGGAAAAAAGTAAGTTAAGTAACTCATAAATGCTGTAATTATAGCTGCATTACCTACCCAAGCACCTATCCAGTATGTCCAAGCTATAAGAAAGGCTGCGAAATCTCCAAAAGCCGCTCTCGTATATACTATAGGACCGCCAGTTTTAGGCATTGCTGAACCTAAGTTAGCGAAACTTAAGGCAATTAAAATCGATCCAATTGCTGTAATAATCCATGCAATCATAGCAGTTTTAGGATTGGTCACAGCTGCTAGAGAGGCAGGAGCCATAAATATTCCCGAGCCAATTATATTTCCTACTACTATAGCAATCGCTGCCATAAGACCTAATTCTCTCTTTAAATTATTTCCTTCTAAACTTTCTATTCCTTTATTATTTTTCATTACCCTTCTCCTTTGCATAAGTATTAATTTAAAAGCATATTTACATCTAAATATACATTTGTATTTTTATGTAATTAAATACAGTATTTTTACCATACTCACATTTAGCTAGCATTTTGAGCACGATTTAATATATCATATTTTTTTATTCAAATCTACTTTTTTTGATATTTTTTTGAATAATTATGCACGAATTTCATGCCCTAGAATAATAAATAACAGATAGATTCTATACTATAGTATGAACCTATCTGTTACCAATTATTTGTGATACTTGAATTCAACGACACTCAAAAAAAAAAATCCTCCACTTCTAGAAGTGGAGGATAATTTTTATGGCAAATTCACATTTCTTTCAGTTAATTCTTTAATGTCTTTCGCTGGTAATGGTTTGCTAATTAAGTACCCTTGAATTGCGTAACTTTTTAATTTCTTTAGGATAATAAATTGTTCGATATCTTCAACACCTTCTACAACAACTTTTATATTTAAACTATGTGCCATTGCAATTATAGCTTTTATAATTTCAATATTTTGAGTATCTTGAGCAATATTGATAATTAAAGATCTATCTATTTTTAAAATATCAACTGGAAGCCTATTTACATAACTTAAAGAAGAATAACCTGTACCAAAATCGTCCAAAGCAATATTCACACCCAAATTTTTAATCTTATTTAAGGTTTTTATTGCTAAATCAACATTTTGCATTGCATCATTTTCCGTTATTTCTAAAACAAGATATTTAGGCTCCAAATTTGCTGCTTTTAAAGCGTCACTAACTATATCTACAAAATTATATTGCTCTAATTGTTTAAAAGTTATGTTCACAGTAACATAGTTTTTCATACCAGAGTTTTGCCACTCAGTGCATTGCTTACAGGCTTCCCTAATTACCCATTCGCCTAGTTCAATAATATAACCGTTATTTTCAGCCATTGGAATAAACTCAGATGGTGGTATTATTTTTTTATCATGATTCCACCTGATTAATGCTTCAAACCCTATTATCTTTTTACTTTGTACGTGAGTAATCGGTTGATAATATAAGAGCATTTCTTTTTTTTCAAGAGCTTTATATAAATTGCTTTCTAAAATAAGATTAGTAATTCCTGCTTTATTCATATTTCCAGAATATACCTTATAGCAATTCCCTCCATTTTTTTTAGCTTCATACATAGCAATATCTGAATTTTTCATCAAGGTACATGTATCCACTCCATCATCAGGATATATACTTATTCCTATACTTACTGCAGTATACAACGCATTCCCCTGATATATAAAGGATTCTTTTAATAGGTTTCTGATACGGATAGCTAAATTTTCAGCCTCGCCCTCTGAATTTATATTATCCTGTAATATAATAAACTCATCTCCACCAATACGTGCCACTATATCTTCAGAAGATATAACATTTTTAAAACGAGCACCCACCTTTTGAATTAAAACGTCACCCGTGTCATGCCCTAAGCTGTCATTAACCCTTTTAAAATTATCTAAATCTACAAACAATATAGCAAATTTCCCACCATGTTTTTTCCTTTTGTCTATAGTTGAATTTATGTTCTCTATTATCATTTTTCTATTAGGAAGTCCAGTTAGCATATCCTTATTAGCAAGTTCCAAGTTTTTACAACTGTATTTTTCTAGCTCATCTAGCATATCATTAAAACCTGAAGCTAAGGTCGTTATTTCGTCATTTTCACTCATTTTCATTCTAATAGTTAAATCTTTTGTGTCACTTATGTTATGTATTATTGTATTCATTTTCATTATTCTTCTTGATATCATTTTATTTAAATATCTCAATGATATCACTATAAAAATCAAAGTTAATATAGTAATAATGATAATAAAATATGTTATACTCTTTTGGGCTTGTCTATATATTTCTCTAATTACATTTATTTTAATAACTAAATATGGATTATCTTCAATATCAGTCAATATTTCGTAACCTATTGCAGAATTTTTATTAATATTTTCAATAGCCATATTATTATTCCACTTTAAGTCTTTGCTAAGCTTTGATACTTCACTATATTTCTCCATCTTTAAATTAACCTTAACACTTGAAGCAATATGAGAAATTTGTCCCTCATCTAGATATCTACCTGCAATTATAAATCCCCCAGATGCTTTGTTACCATATGTGGTTGTTATAGGTTCCGCAACAAGAATAGTTGGAATATTATTAATTTCACTAATACCTTTAATACTTTCTGAGTGCTTTACCATCACTAAACGCTGAACTTTAAGTATAATTTCCCTTTCTAATTTTCCCTCAATAAACTCCTCTTTATCCGCATTCAAATTGAAACCTCTGCTCAATATGATTTTCCCTTCTTTATCGATATAAATCATAAAATTAATTCTAAATGTTTTAAATGATTGAAGATCACTAAAGTTTGAAGAAACGTAATCTTTATTATTACCCTTTAAAAAATCATATGAATCATCCCATTTTGAATAGTCTTCTACGAAGGCACTTATATTATCTACTTCTCCATTCATAGCATTATGAACTCTTTCCACATCCCGAGTAATATTTTTTCTTTCTATTTTATCAAAATTACTTAATAATATGTTATTGGATAAAAATAATATGATTATTATAAACATTGTTGCCGATAGACATACTCCTCGTAAAAACTTATTATATAATTTCATATTTTCTCCTTATTTGAATGTTATTAATTATTAATCTTTTAAGAATATTATATAATTTTATTAAATAATTGTAAATAATTTTCTTAAAACGCTCAAATTATGGTAATTTATATCATTTTAAAATACTTAATAAAAAAAGCTAACAATAATGATAAATCATTATGTTAGCTTACTTTTATAAATGGAGAACTTTCCTTTTGAAATGCCGTTAACCTACTGTATTGCCCTTTTGATTATTTTTTTGTTGTTTATCTTTTGTATCTTTACTTGATTTTTTTTCTTTATTTTTATTAGACATGTTAATCACCTCTTTAATATGTATTATAAAACTATAAAGTTTAGAAATATCAGTTATTATAACTTAACTATATATTTCCTTTATCATTATTTACACTTTATTAAATTTAATACACATCTTTAACTAGGAGTAAAAATATTCATGAATTAATAATCTATATTACTGATAAAGTTTATAGGCTAATTTTGCTTTTTATGATAAAATAAAATTATTGAAATATATATTTTATTCACTAATGCTTGAGTAGTTTCAGGGAATTTATGAATTAATTTTGAAGGGGATGCATCTATGAAACCAAAGATTAAAAATATAAGCATTTATGATCTAAAACCAAACATGATTTTAGCAGAAGATTTAATTTTAAACGGCTTAACTTTAGTTGCAAAGGACATTACAATAAATATTTCCATGATAAAAAAAATACTAGAATTTTACCCATCAGACACTATATACATTTATGCTGATGAAGAAGAAACGGTGATGTCTAGTTCACAAAATTTAAGGCAACAGAGTTTAATCCAAACTGAAAATGTATTAAATCATTTTTCAAATAATATAGATAATTTTTTAAATAGCATAGAAAAAAATACTGAGCCGGACTTAACAGAAATAAGAACTATGTCCAAAGAAATTTTAGAAAACCTTAAGGATTATGGTGCTATTTTAAAAAGCATAACAAATTCTAGAAATATCGACGAGTATCTTATACGTCATTGTGTTAATGTTGCACTTTTAAGTTCTATGTTAGGAAAATGGTTAAATTTATCTAATAAAGATTTAACACTTTTGACTTATACAGCTTTTCTTCATGATATAGGTAAAACGAAAATTAATCCCGCTATATTAAATAAATCTTCAAAACTTACAAAATCAGAGTTTGAAGAAATAAAAAAACATTCAGTTTACTCTTATGAACTTGTGAAGAATATACCATATTTGGACAAGTCCGTAAGCCTAGGTGTGCTTATGCACCATGAGCGTATAGATGGTTCGGGTTATCCTCTTGGTTTAAAAGAAGATAAAATTAATACTTTTGCAAAAATAATAGGAATTACCGATATGTTTGATGCTATGACCTCTGATAAAGTCTATAGCAAAAAACAAAACCCCTTCAAAGTGTTAGAGATTATGCAACATGATTGCATGGGTTTATTAGATTATAATTATCTAACTACCTTTATTAAGCAAATGTCAAATTACTACACTGGCGAAATGGTAAAGCTTAGTAATGGGTCTACTGGAAAAATAATCAAAATAGACATAAATAATATTTCCAAACCTCTGATATCTATTGATTCAACCTTTATAGATTTAAGCAAGGAAAAGAATTTATCAATTACGGAACTTCTATCCTAGGCACCTTTATATATGCCTAAGTGCAGATTCAAATCCATCTATGATATAACCTTTAATTAATAGTGGCTTTGAATTTAAAACTTTAGAAGCATTTAATAATTAATTTACCTAGTAGAGGAGTGTTTACCATGAAAAATATTGACAAAAAAAAGAGTCTTTTAGCTGATATGTCTTTGCTACTAGTGGCAATTGTGTGGGGAGGCGGATTTATAGCTGTAAAAGGTGCTTTAGATAGTGTTACACCTTTTTATTTGATGACATCGCGTTTTGGTATTTCTGTGATAATTATGCTCTTAATCTTCTGGAAAAAAGTCAAACTTATTACTAAAAAGGATCTAAAAATCGGAACTTCAATTGGACTTCTTCTATTCTTAGGCTTTACTGCTCAAACTATTGGTATGCAATATACAACTGCTGGTAAAAATGCTTTTTTAACTGGTACTAATGTAATTATTGTACCCTTTCTTTATTGGATAGTTAGCAAAAGAAAACCAGATATATATTCATTAATATCTACTTTTCTGTGTTTTATTGGAATAGGCATGTTAACCTTAGATGGAGGTATACATATTGGATTTGGAGACAGTTTGACCTTACTATGCTCAGTGTTTTTCGCAGCTCATATAGTTTCTGTGGGATTTTTCGCTGAAAAAGTTGATGCTATTTTACTTGTAATAATACAGCTGGGTGCTGCTGCAGTGTTTTCGCTTATAGCTGCTTTAATTTATGAACCAATGCCACAGCCATTAAATTCAAATATAATCTTTGCAATTGGTTATTTAGCAGTTTTTAGTACAATGCTTGCATTTCTTATACAAAATGTAGCACAGAAATATACTTCATCTACTCATACTGCAATCATTTTATGTTTAGAATCCCCATTTGGTTCTATCTTATCTGTTATAATGCTTAATGAAATATTTACGATAAAAATGATTTTGGGGTGCTTAACTATATTTATGGCAATTATTACAACAGAAACAAAGTGGGATTTCTTAAAAAAGAAGAAATTAACCTCTACTACATAAACTAAATACTAATATAAAATATAGAAAACCCATGGGCAAAATTATTACCCATGGGTTTTTATACTTCAATAATATGATATTTAAATGCATTTATAATAGTAGTAGTATTATAAATCATTTTTCTTTCTCCTTTTCCATAGTCCAAATGCTGATGACCGTGAAAAAAACATTTAGGAGAATATTTATTTAAAATATCGATAAATACTTCAAAGCCTTGATGGCAAAGATCCTTTCCATCTCCTATACCTTTAGCTGGTGCATGGGTCACTAATATATCAAACCCTTTATTCTTCCATATACTTAATTTTAATTTCGCAACTCTTTTTTGCATTTCCTTCTCTGAATATTGAAAAGGTCCTTTATTATAGTCAATCGATCCTCCAAGACCCAATATTCTAATATTTTTATATACTATAATCTTATCATCAATAGGAATACATCCAGCTGGTGGTTCTTTTAAGTACTTTGCATCATGATTACCATTAACATAAAATACGGGTGCATTAATCATAGTAGCTATATATTCTAAATAACTTGCTTTTAAATCTCCACAGGATATTACCATCTCAATTTCTTTAAATCTATCATAATCAAAATGATCCCAAATATAGCTATCTTCAATATCTGAAACTAATAAAACTTTAATTTTAATCACCTACTTATCTTTTGATATTCTATTCTGCTCTAGGAAGCTGGCCTACCACATTATCTACAAACCAATTCATATATAACATATCCTCATAGTTTCCTATGTCCCCATCATTTATCCTAAGTTGACCCTCGGTGTCATATACAGGACCAACAAAGGTATGAAATCTATTTTCAATAATTAGTTCTCTCATAATATCTACTAACTTTTGAGTTTGGACGGGAACATTATGCTTTGAATATATAATATCCACTAGTCCCGAGTCCATCCCCCACCAAAAACTTACACGTTTAGATTCAGTACTAAATATACCTTTAAAACTACCATTTACGATATTTCTAAGTATTTTCACGTAAAACTGTCCCCAGTCCCATGTAATTAAAGCATAGTTTACTTCAGGTATCCATTTTTCCTCTTTTTCGCTATATTTTAAAGAATATAATCCAAAGTCTCTTGATCCCTTACCTAACGCTATTAAATCATTTTGCATTATAAGATCTGCTCCACTTTTATGAAGCTCTTGAATTAATTCTTTAGAATGATTGATATCTCCTGTTTCATTAAGCCATGAAACCATAACAGAGGCATTAGGATTTACAGTTTTAACTCCTAATGCAAAAGCATTAATTCCTGTTATAATCTCTGTTTGATTATAAATGTCTATATATCCTATAATATTTGATTTTGTAATGGCTCCCGCAATAAGACCTAATAAAAATCTTGGTTCATGAGAACGCCCAAAATAAGTGCTTACATTTCTAAACGCCTTTACTGGAGAGCAGTTGAAAAATTTAATATTCTCGTACTTTAAAGCTGCTCGCAAAGTTATGTTAAGATAGTGTGGACATGTTGTAAATATAATATCATAATTTTCCTCGCATAGCTCGCTTAAACTTTCATAGCCATCACCATTAGCCTCAAAATTCTCTATAATAGAGGTTTCTATTTCACTTCCTAATTGTTTTTCAGCGTACAGTCTTCCTAAATTATGAACATAACTCCAACCTGATGTTTGAATAGTTTTCTCAAAAACAAAAGCTACCCTTATTTTTTTATGTTGAGTCACTAAATTTGTAAATGACGTAATCACATTTTTTTTATGCACATCAAAAGGTTCTGTTTGAATATCTACTGCATTATTTTTTGAAAGTATCCTAAGTTCTTCTAAGAATTTATCAACTCTTAATTTTCTCTTTGTTTCTTTAAATTCATCTGAGATACCATAAATCTTTATATATTCTAGAAATGCATCTCCAGTGGTAATATTTAATTTATCTCCACCTAATTCGTAAAAAGTATGCCTAAAGGGTGTATAAACATTTTTTAAAAAATGCTCATATTTGTTTGAAAACAAATTAAGCTTAGGATTATATTCATCCAAATACTTACCAAGCTGAGTAAAGCTACCCTCCTCGGAAAACCATATAGCATTTATTCCCGTCTTGTTATTAAAATCTAAAAATTCATAGTATATTATATTCTTTAAATCCTTCTCATCCCTTTTAGGAACTAGCCTAGTAACCTCTCCTTCTATTGCATAAGCATCTACATATTTTAGTACACTTACTCGCTTATTTCCCTCCATAACGTAGAATTCATTCATATATTCATAAATTTTTACTGGGTCAGTTATTCCGTCATTAATATGGTGAGTATAAACCGCTTGCCATTTCATAGAGAACTCACTATCTTCGCTAGCTAGAGGAAGGAAGTTCATTGCAAAATCTCTACTTCTTGTATAAAAATAAGTTCCAATTATCTTTTTTAATGGAATGCTTTTTATTCCTAAGGGGACTTCTGCCACGATGTCTACTTTTTTTAAAATACTATCTAAGGAGGATATATGCCCAGAGTTTCCTCTTGATATGTCCATGTAATATTTAGCTTTAGCTATTTTACTGGCCTTTTTATATTCTTCAACAGATGAAAAATTGTTCATATACTCACTCCTTATTTTTTATATATTAATTACCATTATAACCTATTATGGCAAATGTTCTAGTATCTATTATTATATACCAAAGAATATTTTAACAATATTTCGCAAGATACAATAATTATAAATTATTTTTCCTTCTGAAGTTGTTAATATTGCAGCTTCGAAGAAGATGAACAGCTTCACAGATGATGATTTAATATATTATTAATAAACAAATTTAAAAAAACATGCTATAATAATATTGTCAGACAATTTGAAAAGTAAAATAAAAATCTCTAAAGGATGGGTAAACTATGAACATAGCTTTTTTTCTTACGCCTAAAAATGAAGTTGTTTATGAAAAGCCAAGTTCTACAATGAGGCAAGCATTAGAACGAATGGAATACCATAGGTATACGGCTGTACCCTTAGTAAATGAAACTGGTAATTATGTAGGCACTTTAACTGAAGGTGATTTATTATGGAAAATAAAAAATACCCCAAATTTAAGTTTTAATGATACAAGTAAGATTTTAATTGAAGATATCCCTAGACACATCTGTAACAAAGCAGTATTAATTAATTCAGACATAGAGAGCTTAATATTTTTAGCTAAAGATCAAAATTTTATTCCTGTTGTAGATGATAATAATATTTTTATTGGAATAATAAAAAGAAGTGATATAATAACTTATTGTTACAATTTATTGTATGATAATGATGAATTAGAAAAATTTAGATTAATCGCTAAATAATACATTTAATTACTACCACTTAAATAAAACACCTATACTAGCTCAATGCTGGTATAGGTGTTTTTTTATTAATTTTCATCCTATTCTTACTCTAAACCACTTGCTGCTTCTTTATCTATAATTATCGTTACATC
>Ga0316601_100001089_pt1 | contig 12869 bp, 11 predicted proteins | sample OWC_soil_day5_no_FD_207663 | JGI IMG/M metagenome (GOLD analysis project Ga0316601, IMG submission 207663) | Wetland soil microbial communities from Old Woman Creek delta, Ohio, United States - OWC_soil_day5_noCT | ecosystem: Environmental > Terrestrial > Soil > Wetlands | place: USA: Ohio...
CGGCGAACAGCGCATCGGCGAGCCGTGCGTCGACGCCCGCGATGTCCTCGGCGCGCATGCCCGTCAGCAGGCAGCGGACGCCGCACGAGATGTCGAACCCGACGCCGCCGGCTGACACCACGCCGCCCGCCGCCGGATCGAAGGCCGCGACCCCTCCGATCGGGAACCCGTAGCCCCAGTGCGCGTCGGGCATGACGTGCACCGCCTCGACGATGCCCGGCAGCGTCGCGACATTGCACGCTTGCTCGCGGACCTTGTCGTCCATGTCCCGGATCAGCGCTTCCCCGGCGTGGAGCTGGACGGGCACGCGCATCGCGCCGGTGCGCGGAATCTCCCAGCTGGTGCCTCCGTCGATCAGGTCGCTGGTGTCCATGATTGCCTCACACGTCGAGGACGGTCTGTGCGAGCCACGCGTCCGCCTCGTGCGCGACGCGCAGCGCGGTCATCGTCGCGCCCTTCGGTTCGACCGCGGGCTGGTGGCGCGCGACGTCCACGGGCTCGCCCCACGCCGTCGCCACGAGACCGTGGTCCGCGATGCGCACCTCGAAGCGGCCGAACAGCATGTGGCGCGTGGCCATCTCGTAGATCAGCGCGTTCAGCCAGTCGACGAGCAGCAGCTCGTCGTCGGGAGCGGAGCAGCGGATCGGCACGGCCGTCGTCGCGCGGACACGATCGGGATCGGTCACCACGGCGGTCAGCGCGCGCCCGGCCTCGGCGAAGGCCTGGTCGAGCGTCTCGCTCCGCCCGCGAATCCCGATGTCCGCGCCGTGGGCGAAGTGCTCGAACACGATCGGGTACCCAGCAAGACCCGCGCCGAGGGGAGGTCGGGCGGCATCGGGAGTAGGATACGCACGTGGAGCGGAGGCTGATCGTGCTTGTCCTCGCGGGTTGCGGCCGGATCGGGTTCGATCCGAGCGGTGGCGATGGCGGCGGCACCGGCGGCGATGGCAGTCAGCTGCCCGATGCGACGACGGCGTGCGTGGCCGATGGGTACTGCCCGCCGAGCTGTGGCGCCGCAGATCCCGATTGCCAGACGGTGTGCGGCGACACGCAGTGCGTGGGCAACGCCGGCGAGACCTGCCAGAGCTGCACGAGCGACTGCAGGACCACGGCGAACGTGTGCGGCAACGGCGCGTGCGGCGCGGGGGAGGACGGGACGACCTGCGCCTTCGACTGCGGCCCCGTGCCGTGGACCTGGGCGCAGGACGAGGCGGAGCTGTTCGCGGCGATCAACAACGCGCGCACCACGGGAACGTCGTGCGGTGGGGGCCCGGTGACCTTCGCACCGGCGCTCACCCTCGATCCCGGACTCCACGCTGCGGCCCGTGATCTGGCGTGGGAAGCGGCCCACCTGAACCTCACGCTCAATCGATGCAACGGCCAGTCGTTGTTCGGCTACGCGGCGTCCGTGAACGCCAGTAACTTCAACATCGCGACCAGCGCTGCGACCACCCAGGATCGGCTCGCAAGCTTGCTCGGAGGCTCTTGCTCGTCCGTCATGGCTCCGACCCGCACCGTGGCGGCGGTCGGGATCGCCGTCGACCAGGCCACGCCATACGTCCTGCTGCTCCGCTGACCGGCAGGACTAGGGCGTCACGCCGATCGCACCGCTGATGTTGTGCAGGCCTGAACCGAACGCGAGGGATCCGAGATCCTCGACGACCCCGCCCGCGCGAAACGCGAGCTGGCGAACCGAGACGTTCTCCGAGACCAGCACGCGGCCCTGGAGCGCGCCGCGATCGATCGTCGCGAGATCACCTGGGAGCTGCGGCGGCGCGCCGCGGTAGGCGACCTCGCCGCGCACGCGCCACGCGCCCTGCGGACCGCCGGCATCGAGCACGAACAGCGCGTCGCCGAACGCGCTCGCGACGACCGCCGTGTTGTCGAACGGCGACGCTGCGATCGCCTCGGGATCCTCGACCGGCACCGTCGGGTGTGCGGTGAGCTCGGGGTGCAGCCCGTTGTCGATCGAGACCACGGCGACGCGGTTCGGGAGCCCCGAGAACTGGCTGACGTCGCCGACCAGGAACGTGTCGCCGGTGTGGGTGAGCGCGGAGCCGCCGACGATCGCCAGGTCATCGCCGAACGCGTCGACGCCGACGACGCGCGCGGGCGTGTCGCTCCAGTCGAGCAGGTGGACATCGTTGCCCGCGGGCGAGTCGAGCAGATCCGCGGCGGCCACGATCGCGGGCACGCCCTGCGGCGCACTCCCTCCGAACGCGAGGCCCGCCGGGAGCCTGCCGGCCGCGAGCATGCCGTGCTCGGTGAGTGTGCCGTCGCAGCCGATCGTCACGAGGTAGATGCCGCCGCCGTTGTCCCGCGTGTTGCCGTCGAGGATCAGTGCGCGATCGCCACGCTCCTCGATGACCACGCGCGACGCGTAGAACGCGCCCCCGAGCTCGGAGTGCACGACCGTCGGCGCGCCGCTGGCGTCGAGCCGGAACACGCCGAGCTTGCCGTTCTCGAGCGCCACGATCCCGACCTCGCCGTCGGGCGTGAACGCGATCGTCCCGGTCAGGGCGCGGCCCATCGTGAACAGGCGGCCGGGGCGGGTCAGCGTGCCGTCGACCGAGAGGTCGAGTACCTCGTAGCCGCCCGCCTGGGCGCCCGCGGCGTCGTAGGGCCGCGAGACCACGACGTGACGCGCACGATCCGGAGCCGCCGGCGTGCGTGGGCAGCCGCTGATCATCGAGGAATCCACCGGGGCATCGACCGCCGTGCCGGCGTCGTCGCCACCACACGCAGCGAATCCGACGAGGAACACGAGCTTCCGCATGACGCGCGCATCCTGCATCAGGGCGGGTCCGGCGGGAACCGAAATCACGTCCACCTACATGGAGGCATGGCCGCCGTGCGACCGCATGCAGCCGAGGTCGATCTCGGGCGTACTATCAGGGGATGCGTCTTGTCACTGCCGTCTTGCTCGTCACCACCGCGACCGCCCAGGCGCACATCGCGCTGACGTTCCCGCCCCCCCGGATCGCAGACCAGAAGGAGGGGCCGTGCGGCAAGGTCGGCTCGACCCGCGGCACGACGGTGACGGCGTTCCAGCCCGGCGAGACGATCACGGTGGAGTGGAACGAGACGGTGGATCACCCGGGTCACTACCGGATCGCGTTCGACGACGCCGGCAACGACGCCTTCCAGAACCCGAACAACCCGAACGACAACTTCCCGTCGACGATGGTCGAGCCGATCGCCGACAAGGCCGGTGGTCACTACACGCAGCAGGTCACGTTGCCGACCGAGCCGTGCACGGATTGCACGCTGCAGCTGATGCAGATCATGACGACGACGGTCCCGTACAACTCGTTCTACTACCAGTGCGCCGACATCACGATCGGCGGCGATGCCCCGCCGCCGGGTGACGTCGACGGTGGCTGCTCGGCAGGCGCGGGTGCCGGACCGGGGCTGCTCGTCGTCGTCCTCGGCGCGCTGGCGCGGCGCCGCCGCCGATGCGCGTCCGGTGCGTGATCACTCACGACGCTGCAACCACTGCGTGACGTCCTGAAGGGCCTTGCGCTGCGTCGGGCCCGCCCGCTCGAGCCGCCCCTTCGCGGCGCGCGCGAGCTCGAGAGCGCGCGGGCGCTGGCCGGCGGATCGCCAGAGCAGCTTCGCGAGCGCGAGCTCGGTGCGGGCCTTCTCCTCGACGGGGACCGAATCGACCTGGCGCAGGAGGAGCGCACGCTCGAGCAGCGGGCCGGCGTCCTGGGGGCGGCCCGTGATCGTGTACAGCTCGCCGAGAGCCGTCAGGGTGAAGGCGAGATCGGGATCCTTGGTTCCCGCCTTGCTGCCGATCGTCAGGGCGCGCTGGAGATACACCTCGGCCTGGCGATGGTCTGGTTTGCGGACCAGCACATCGCCAAAGTCGTAGAGCAGGCCGGCGAGCTCGGCTTGATCCTCTGACTTCTCGAGGATGGCGAGTGCCCGCTGATAGGCCCGGATCGCCTCGTCGGTCTGGTCGAGCGTGTCCAGCACGTTGCCGAGGTTGTGGAGCGTCTCCGCGACGTCGGCGTGATCGGGGCCTCGCGCCGACTCGTAGATCGCCAGCGCGCGACGGTACGCCTGGACGGACTCTGGATACTTGGCCTGGCGCTCGAACACCGATGCAAGGTTCGCCAGAGCGAGTGCTTTCTGCGGGTGCATCGCGGGGAAGACCTCGTCGGCCACGGCGATCGCGGCCTGAAACCGCTGCTCGGCCTCCGGGTAGTCATCCTGTGACCACGCGACGTTTCCGAGGTTGTTCAGCGACGAGAACACGTACGGGTGCAGCTCGCCGAACAGCTTCTTGCGGATCGCCAGGGCGCGTTCGTGGCGAGCACGCGCAACCGCGAAGTTGCGGAGCTTGCGCTCGACGCCACCGAGATCGTTGAGCACCATCGACATCTGCCAGCTGTCCTGCTGGTTCATGGCTTCGCGCGCCGCGAGCGCGGCCAGGTACTTGGCCCGGGCGGGCTCGAGCTGACCCTTGGTCTCGAGGATCAGCGCCTCGTAGTTCGTCAGCTGCGCCGACAGCTCGGCATTGCCGCCCAGGCCCTCGATCGCGGCGCCGGCCATGCGCACGGCGAACTCGGCCCGCTCGAACTGCCGCTCCTCGTAGCCCTGGATCCAGGCCAGCGTGGACCACGCCTGTGCGGCCACCAGGCGATGATTTCCCGCGTCGGCTGCCACGATCGCCTGCTCGAGCAGCGTGATCGCCGTCGCCGTGTCCCCAGATCGATCCTCGAGATCGCCCAGCACCAGCAGCGTCTCTGCGTCGAGCGGACGGTAATCGAGCGCCTTCATACGCGCGGCGATCGCCTTGGCACTCTCGAGGGCCGGGCCGATCCGTCCGAGCAGCCGGAGCGCCTTCACCGCCGCGAGCTCGGTGCGCTCGGCTTCGACGCGATCGCGGATCTCCTGCTCCGGCGGTCGAACGGGACCGCTGAGCGCGGTGATGTCGGCGCATTCGCTGATCGCGGTCAAGCCCAGTGCAGCCCGCACGGATCCCATCACGACCTTGCGGTCGGCCTCCGCAAGGCCCTGGGTCAACGCGCGGAGCTCGTCGCGCCTGCGATCCAGGCAGGTCATGCGCAGGTCGAGCAGCGACTCGGATTGCTCGCCGCGAAGCCGCGTCGCTTCGCAGGCGCTGCGGCGCATCGTGATCCAGGAGCGGCGGTAGTCGTCGACGACGCCTTCGACGCGCCCGAAGATCTGGTCAGTGTCCTTGAGACCGGCTGCCGAGAACGCGGTGCGGATCCGGCCCTTGAGGAACGGATCCCAGACGCCGGTGAGGGCGGCTTCGTCGACCGCACACGGGGTGTCGCTGTCGCGGGACCACGGCCCGACGATGACGATGGCCGAGGTCAGCACCACCGCCGCTCCCATGCCGATCGCCAGGCGGCGCCTCGAGCGTGGAGCTGCCGCGTCGCGGAGCGCGGTGAGGAGCGCGGGCATGTCGGCGTGGCGTGCGGCCGGATCGACCCGCAGCCCGCGCTCGATCACCTCGCGTACGCGTTGCGGAACGTCGGTGCGCGCGGGGGGCGGGAGCTCCTGCCGCTCGATCGAGATGGCGAGGGCCGCGAGCGTCGACCCCGTGAACGGTCGGCTGCCGAACAGGCACTCCCACACGACCACGCAGAATGCGAACTGATCGCTGCGCGCGTCGACCACACCACTCGCCAGCTGCTCGGGAGCCATGTACGCCGGTGTCCCCATCAGCGCGCCGGTCTGCGTCATCGGCGTGTCGATCGAGGAGCCACCGGCCAGCGGCACGATCGGATTGCTCGGGCGCGTGTCGACGCGCGCGAGGCCGAAGTCGCTCACGCGCGGCCGGTCGTCCACTCCGACGAGCACGTTCTCGGGCTTGAAGTCGCGATGCACGAGTCCCGCGGCGTGTGCAGCCGCGAGCCCGGTGCCGGCATGCAGCAGCAGCCCGACGATCTCGCGCCAGCCTCGAGGCGCCGCCGCGAGCCAGGACCGCAGCGTGCCGCCGCGGACGTACTCCATCGCGACATAGAGTCGATCGTCGACGGTCGCGACCTCGAACACGGTCACGACGTTCGGGTGGGCGAGCTTGGCCATCGCGATCGCCTCGCGGTGAAGCCGATCGTTGCCCGAGCCCGCGCGATGCACCTTGAGCGCGACATCGCGACCGAGCGACTGATCACGCGCGAGATAGACCGTGCCCATGCCGCCTCGCCCGAGCACCCTCTCGACCACGTACCGATCGTTGATCCTGACGTCGACCATCGAGACTAGAGGCTCGCGGTCGTCCTGCGAGTTCGGCGTCCCGATCGCCGTCGATCCACCTCCGAGTGCGGCCGCGACGATCACGCGGCAGTCGGGGCAGCTATCGATGTGCACCGCGACCTCGTGTAACAGCTCGCGCTCGAGCGTCTGCTCGACCATCGCCATCAAGACGTTGTCGTCGGGGCACCTCACCGCCGACACAGCACGAAGTAGTGGTCGAGCGGGCGTTCGCCTTTGAACGCGGCGCCGATCGAGACGTGGCGCGAGACCCGGCGCATGAAGTCGCGCGTACGGTCGTAGACGAACCGTTGCAGCCGCCAGTCATTGGGCACCACGCGCGGCCAGCCGCTCGCGACCCGGCCGTCGGGGACCTGGAAGTAGTCGATCACGATCGCACCGCGCGCGGACCACGCCGGGCGGTCGGCCGTCGGGATCGCGACGAAGTAGCCGGGGCCGACGAGGCGCCGGGTCGGCCCCTCGTTGTAGCCGAACAGCCGAACCCCGACGTCGCCGGTGGGCTCCGGCCGGCAGAACCGCTTCTGGAACCGGCGCAGCGGGGAGGGCAGGGGCAGGGTGTTGAGCCCGTCGTGGATCACCTCCTCGAGCGGGCGCGCGTCGCCGACGAAGTGCGCCAGGTCGATCGGCGCGGCGTGCGCGGCCTTCTCGTAGAGCGTTCGCTGGCGAGCGCGGTCGAGCTGCCCGAGCTCGCTCCACCGCGCCCTCGCGTCGAGGCCGTCGAGGTGCGCGCCGATCGCCGCGATGTCGGCGTGCTCGTCATCGATCAGACCCGTGAGCCCTCGCATCCGTCGAGGGTAGCGCGCCTGGGTGCTAGGTGTAGCGGAACTCGAGCAACGGCTGCTGCCGGTAGAGCCCATTGTGGGGCTCGTAGTTGAACGGCTGGTACTGGATCGGCCACGGGTTCGCGGTCGGTGCGCCGTGGCCGTACTGGATCGTCAGCGCCATCGGCGTGACGCCGCGGTACGACGAGTCGATCGGGAGATCGCAGTTGCCGTGGCCGCCGGCCGAGAACAGCGTGAGCAGGAGCTGATCGCCGAGGTCGTAGAACACGTCGAAGCCGCGCTCGATCATCTCGTGGCCGCGGATCATCGTGTGCATTCCGGCGCGCTCCATGAACTGCCGGAACTGGTTGCGCCCGAACGTGAACCGCGGGTTCTGGCGCTGGAGCTCGACCGGGACGTGATCGGTGTGGCCCGGGTCGCTCCACATCATCTGGAAGCGCATCTCGGGATCGTTGAGGCTGGACAGGTCGTGGAAGCGCGCCTCGAAGCTGTCCTCGCGAGGGATCCCGCCATGCACGAACAGCGTCCGCTCACAGATGAACGAGGTGGGCATGCTCTCGAACAGCTGGCGATAGGCCTCGAGCATCTCGATCGGCACGTACGGCTCGATCGAGGCGAGCGCCTCCGCGGGGTAGACGCCGCTGGAGATGCGGTTGTCGAACCACGTCAGCCACTCGTGGTTACCGCGCAGCAGGATCACCTGGTCCGGCATCGCGACGAACAGCTGGAGCGCCGCGCGCAGGACGCCATCGAAGCTGAACCGCCCGCGGTCGATGTAGTCGCCGAGGAACACCAGCTTGACGTCCGGGTAGCGCTGCGGGTCCCACTGGTGCGCCCACGCGCGCTCGATGAAGTTGGACTGCAGGAGCGCGGCCTTGAGGCAGCTGTAGCAGCCGTGGAGATCGCCCAGGACGACCAGCTCCACGGGGTGGCTGGGCCGCGCCACGTAGACGAAGCCGTCGAGGAAGCTCGCGCCGACCGGAACCTTCGCGACGTCCTTGATGCCGGTGAGCTGCCCGTTCCCGACGGTGCGCTGCCGGTACCACTGCATCATCGCCTGCTGGACCAGGTTGTAGTCCCAGTCGATCTGCGCCTTGCGCTCGACCGGATGCGGCGAGTACGTCTGCTCGAGCGGGTCGAGCAGCGGGTGCGCGAACGTCACGAGATCCTTCCACACCGGCGGGCCGACGATCAGCGGCGCGGCCTGTGCGCCCGCGGTCGGGACGGGGCGGGTGACCCGCGCCGCCGGGGCCGGCCGGAAGTGCGCCACCAGCTCCTGGTAGAGCTCCTGCTCGGGCTGCGTGATCATCCCGTCGGCGTGCACGAGAGCCTGGACCAGCTCGAGCGCGACCACCTGGTCCGGCGCGGTCAGACCGCGGAACAGCGTGAGCGCGCGGAGCCGGAGGCGGGTCGGGACGAAGGTGCCATCGCCCACGGGCGTCACCTCCTGGGCGAGCGCGGCGATCTCGGTGTCGAGCCGCCGGTACAGCTCGTCGAAGTGCGCGCGCCACGCGACGCGGACCTGCGCGCGCTCGTCGGTGGCGCCGGTCGTCGACTGCTCGACCATCAGCAGCAGCGAGTCGACGTACCGGTGGATGAAGTCCTGCTCGCGGTGGTGGAACAGCCCGTCGATGTAGCCGACCGTGAGCAGGAGGTCGACGATCGACGTGAAGCGCGCCGCGTCGCTGTCTTCACCCGAGGCCGCGGGCTCGGGGTGCTCGGACGCACGGATGAGAACCTCCACGCACCGATCAGTACCGTTCGGCCACCAGTTCGCAAGCGGCGTGGCAAAGCAGTTTCGGGCGGCGGTCCGGGGGCCGCGCGGCGCGATGCTCGGTGATGCTCAATGCAGCGGCTCCTTGCGCGAGAACAGCCGGCGGAGGAGCGGTCGCGGTCGGTAGTCCTCGTCGAGATCTGCGAAGGTTTCGACGGGCTCGGGCTTGGAAGCCGCAATGCCCGCGCGGAAGAACGCCTCTTCGGCGTCGGAGAAGCCCTTCAACGTCCTGGGATCCGACATGACTACCGGTGAAGCAATCGGGGTGCCGATCGCAGCGCGGACACCTGCATCACGCCTGGTCCGACCCTTGCTCTATCGAGAGTAGGAGATCCGCCATGCCCACCTTCACCCGCACAATCATTGGCGTCGCCGCGCTCGGGCTCGCGGCGTGCGGCGCAGAACCCGCGGTCGAGCCGACCGAATACGACGATGTTGCGCAGATGCTCGCGTCCTCGGTGACCTCCGACGCGGGCGGTGGCCTGCACGGAGCGATCGACGACGCCTTGATGCTGGCGTTCGGCGAGGTCCCGGTAGGGTTCGGGTTCGACCGGTTCGGCTGGGCCTCGGGCCGCCACGGCGACGGGACCTACAAGTACCGGCTGACGTGCGCCGACGTCACCGGCCGCACGTTGCCTGCCTGCGACGCCACCACCGACAGCGCCACGGTGATCGCGGCCTGGTACGGCGTGACTCACGCGGTCGCGTACGACCACCGGTTCAACCGCGCGGCGATCTGGCAGTTCGAGCACCTGCAGACGTCGATGGGCACGATCACCGGCGTCAACGGGCTCTCGGCGCAGGCCACGTTCGGCGTGATCGGCAAGCCCGCGAACTACACGCTGACCACCACGTTCGACGAGCGCTACCTCCTCGACGGCCGCGAGGTGAGGGGCGCGGATCTGACGGGCGACCTCGCGGTCACCCGCAACGACGAGCGGTTCGACATCGATGCGCTGATCACGCTCGACATCGGTGCGATCACCGCGGCGATCGAGCTCGATGGTGACCAGGTCGTCCGCGTCAACCTCGACACCTCGTTCCCCGGCGAGTAGGCGCGAGCCGCCGGCTGCGAATCGGCTACCATCGTCGCGTTGCCGCAGCCGGTCATCGGATCGATCCGTCATCTGTCGCGGATCCGGATCTCCAACGTGTTTCTCCTCGACGGCCAGCGTGGGGATCGCTGGCTCGTCGACACCGGGCACTGGTCGGAGCGGGCGACGCTGCTGTGGGAGCTCCGGCGGGCAGGGCTGCGACCGGGCGAGCTCACGGGTGTCCTCCTCACGCATCGTCACTCGGATCACGCGGGCAACGCGGCGTTCCTCCAGCGGCACTACGGCGCGAAGATCTACGCACACCGAGATGACGCGGTGGTGCTCGAAGGGGCTGTCGAGCGTCCCCGGATCCGGCCCGGCCCCGGGGCCACGGCGCTCGCGAGGGTGTTCGCTCGGATCGAGAACCTGCTTCCGGCAGCGAGCCTGCGCGTCGACCACGCTCTCGAGGGCGGCGAGGTGGTCGCGGGCCTCGAGGTCCACGCGGTGCCGGGCCACACGGACGGTTCGGTGTTCTATCGTCACGAGACGACGTCGAGCCTGCTCTCGGGCGACATGTTGCTCGCCGCCTTCCCACCGCTCACGCTCGTCCAGGGCATGGCGCTGCCGTACCCCGCGTACGCGAGGAACCTGCCCCAGGCCTACGAGTCGCTCCGGTCCTTTCACGAGAGCGGGTTCGACTACGACAACCTGCTCGCAGGCCATGGTCGTCCGATCATCGGAGGCGCGCGCGCGACCGCGATGCAGCTCCTCGGCGACGTCGGGGGCCGCGTTCGGTAGGCCTGGCGGCGGCTCGTGGGTCGACAACTAGCGACCGCGCGGACGCCCCTCGGTGCGGGGCCTTGGTACGCTGGGATGTGTCCGAGCAAGCTGGCGATCGTGGTCAGCGGACCGTGGTCGATCGGAGCACGCCTGGCGCTTCGGTGACCGGCGGCGAGCCGATGACGCCCGCGCAGGCGATGCTGCTGTTCGAGGCGCACCGCGTGCGCGCGTTCGCGATCGGGCTCGTCGGTGTGGCGACGCTGGGTGCCATCGTGGTGTGGCGGCTGGGCGGCGCTCCGCTCGGGCAGCTCGTGCATGGGCTCGCGCTCGCGACCACCGCGCTCGTCGCGATGGGCTACCTCGCGCTGTCACGCGATCACCGCGACTACCGTCCGTGGCGAGCGAACGTGATGGCCTACGTCGCGATCGTGGCCGTGGCGAGCGGCTATGCCTACTGGGGGGTGTTCTCCGCGTTCGCCGCGGTCGTCCCGGTGTCCTGCTACGTGTTCTCGTCGAACAGCAGCGTGTCGCTGGCGATCACGGGTGGCTCGATCTGCGTCGTGGCCCACTCCGGCCTCGGGATCGCGCAGCTCGAGGGCTGGATCGCAGATCACGGCCTGGTCTCGGTGGCGCCGAGCGTCAGCGCGCCGTTCCAGGTGATCATCCTGGTCGTCCTCCAGCTGATCACGATCATCGCGCTGATCGGCGGGCGTCAAGTGCGGCGCTCGATGCAGCAGGTGCTCGACGACAACGACCACGCCCACCGCGCACTCGCGCAGCGGGATGCGCTGCTCGCCGAAGCCCATGCCGAGGTTCGTCGGGCGCGCGCGGTGGGTGGTGGCCGATACACCGGGCAGACGGTCGGACGGTTCCGGCTCGGGTCGCTGCTCGGCCGTGGAGCGATGGGCGAGGTCTACGCCGCGGAGGATGACGCCGGCGCTCCCTGCGCGGTGAAGGTGCTCGCGACCCACTTGCTCGGAGACTCGGCGGCGCAGCAGCGGTTCCAGCGCGAGGCCCACGCGATCGGCGCGCTCGACACGCCGAACATCGTCAAGATGCTCGAGGTGTCCGCGCCGGATGCGGTGCTCCCGTTCATCGCGATGGAGCGCCTCGATGGCACCGACCTCGCGGACATGATCAAGCAGCAACCGGTCCGCGAGCTCTCCGAGGTGGTCGCGATCGTGCGCGCGGTCGCGACCGGGCTCGACGCCGCCCATCACGCAGGCGTCGTCCATCGCGACCTCAAGCCCGCGAACCTGTTCGCCGCGCGGACGCCGAGCGGCGTCGTCTGGAAGATCCTCGACTTCGGCGTGTCCAAGCTCTCGACCGCCGATGCGACCGCGACGCAGGGCGGCCTGATCGGGACCCCGGCGTACATGGCGCCGGAGCAGGCGCGCGGCAGCGCCGTCGATCACCGCGCCGATGTCTATGCGCTCGGCGTCGTCGCGTATCGGCTGCTGACCGGCACGCCCGTGGTCATCCCGGCCGACGTGCCCACGATGATCCACGAGGTCGTGTTCAAGATGCCGCCGCGCCCGGCGGACTCCGCCGAGATCCCGCGCGCCGTCGAGCTGGTGCTCGCGGTCGCCCTCGCGAAGGACCCGGACGATCGGTTCGCGAGCGCGGGGGAGCTCGCCGACGCGCTCGCGGTCGCGGCGAGCGGAGAGCTTCGTCTCGACGTCGAGCGCCGCGCATCGAACGTGCTGGGAAAGACACCGTGGGGGAGCTGGCTGCGCTCCGGGCGCGGGCGGCGTACGACCCGCCTGTTCTAGGTCGGTCGAGTTGCGTGGTGCTCGAGCGCGCTTCGTGGTTTGATGGCGATGCTCGATGGTCACGAGGTCGTTGGTACTGACCGCGTTGGTCGCGGCCGCGTGCGGCCGGGTAGGGTTCGAGACCGGCGATGCCTCGGCCTGCGTGCCCGGCGACGACACGTGCCCGTTCGGGTGCGTCGGCACCGATCCGGACTGCGCGACGAGCTGCGGCGACGGCCGCTGCATCGGCAACGCCGGCGAGCTGTGCAGCACGTGCGCGGCGGACTGCGCGACGATCGAGCCCGTGTGTGGCAACGGCGCGTGCGATCCGGGGGAGCCCGAAGCTGGATGCATCGCCGATTGCGGCCCGGCCACATGGCCGTGGCTCGCCGACGAGGAGCAGCTGGTCGCGCTGATCGACCAGACCCGGACCGCGGGCTTCATGTGCACGACGATGCCCATGACCCAGCCAGCGCTCGCGCTGGATCCGACCCTCGAA
>Ga0316601_100001095_pt1 | contig 12838 bp, 10 predicted proteins | sample OWC_soil_day5_no_FD_207663 | JGI IMG/M metagenome (GOLD analysis project Ga0316601, IMG submission 207663) | Wetland soil microbial communities from Old Woman Creek delta, Ohio, United States - OWC_soil_day5_noCT | ecosystem: Environmental > Terrestrial > Soil > Wetlands | place: USA: Ohio...
ATACGTAATAATTGGAAAAATACCTAGACCTCCAGTGTACGGATTCGTAATGATGCGCGCCACAAGGGAGGCTCTTAGATGCGTACATGGAACCGTGTCCTCGTTGCTTCGGGATTTGTGACGGCTTCGGTCATCGGCTGCGCCGTGGATGGGCTGTCCGAGCAGGAGGCAGATGACGCTCGCAGCCGGTTGGCGTGCGAGTCGCTCACGACCGAGCCACAGGAGATCGAGGAGTGCAGTGACGTCGCGTCCGATGCCGCCGTCGCCGAGCTCGTCAGTCGCGAGGGCGAGGATGCCGGCCTGCACCGCTGCTCGACGCTGCACCTCCCGCTGATCGAGCGCGAGCGCATCGACCTCGAGGTCGCCGCGTACATGCAGAACATCGCGCCCGGCAAGTCCGCCGTGACGGGCGGGACGATTCCCGTCTACTGGCACGTCATCAACAACGGCTCCGGGCTCGCGAACGGCGACATCCCCGACTCGCAGATCACCGCGCAGCTCAACGTGCTGAACGCGGCGTACGGGCCGTGGGGTTGGCAGTTCAGCCTCGCCGCGACGGATCGCACGACGAACGCGAGCTGGTACACGTGCTCGGGCGGCACGTGCGAGACGCAGATGAAGAACGCGCTCCGCAAGGGCACCGCCGACGATCTCAACATCTACTCGAACAACATGGGCGGCGGCCTGCTCGGCTGGGCGACGTTCCCATCGAGCTACGCGTCGAACCCGAAGAACGACGGCGTCGTCATCCTCTACTCGTCGGTGCCCGGCGGCACCGCGGCGCCGTATAACCTCGGCGATACCGCGACCCACGAGGTCGGCCACTGGATGGGCCTCTATCACACGTTCCAAGGTGGCTGCGCACGCAAGGCGAGCGGCGGCGACGGCGTCGCGGACACGCCGGCCGAGAAGTCGCCGGCCTACGGCTGCCCGGTCGGGCGTAACAGCTGCGCGAACATCGCGGGCCTCGACCCGATCGAGAACTTCATGGACTACACCGATGACTCCTGCATGGATCGGTTCAGCGCGGGCCAGGACGCGCGCATGGACTCGATGTTCACGACGTACCGCTTCGGCAAGTAGTCAGCGCCGTAGCTTCTGGACGCGGTCGCGCGCGACGGCGACTTCGTCGTCGCCCATCCGCCCGAACAGATCGAGCGCGACGTGCTGCGACTGTCCCGTCGCGGCATCGCGCGCGCTGACCTGCAGCATGCCGGAGGTGTCGAGCGCGAAGGCGACTTCGATCTCGACGCCGCCGCGTGGGCGTCGCGGTAGCTCGCCGAGCACGACGTCGCCCAGCACGACGTTCTCGGTGAGCCTGCGCGTCTCGCCCTGGCAGACGACGATGCGCACCGCGTCCTGATCGTCGCGCACGGTCACGTAGCGCTTGGTGACGGTGATCGGCAGCGGCGTGCTGCGCCAGATCAAGGTCTCGCAGTAGCCGCCGAGCGTCCCGACGCCGAAGCTGCTCGGCGTCACGTCGACGACGATCTGGCGCGGCGGCGGCAGCGGTGGCGGTGTCGACACCGTGGGAGCCGGAAACGCGGGGGCCGCGGCGAGATCAGCGAGCTCGATCTCGACACCCTCGCGCGTGAGCGGCCACTCGAGCTCTTCGAGCGCTTCGTCGATCGACGTCACGGCGACGTTCGCCGCCGCGGCGAGACTCGGCATCACCGCGACACTCGGCATCACCGCGACACTCGGCATCACCGGGACGCCCGGATCGATCTCCTCGAGCGCTTCTTCGATCGACGTGACGGCGCGCATGCGCGGACCGCTCGCCTGCGGAATGGGCTCGGCGAGCGGAAACCCGGTGTCGACGTCGGGGCTCGGTGCCGTCGGCTCCTGGGCATCGAACTGGACGTGGACCGCGTTCGTCGGGCTGCGGTGGAGCAGCTGCTCGAGCGAAGCCGCTTGCAGCGCCGCGCCGATCGCGACGGCATCTTCGGGGCTGATGTCCGTGCGCGCCGCGCGCGCGAAGAACGAGGCGACTCGACTGCGCACGCTCGGGATGCGCGTCGTTCCGCCGACGAGGATCACGTCGCTGACGCGCTCCATCTTGACCTGCGCGACCGAGAGCGCGTCGCGCGTGACCGAGATCGTGCGGTCGACGAGATCCGAGATCATCGTGACCAGCTCGTTGTGGGTCAGCTCGAAGTCGAACGGGACCGGCCGGCGCCGGCTGTCGTACGTGAAGTCGGGGATCGCGATGGTCGCGCGCGCCCTGGTCGACAGCTCGATCTTGATCTGCTCGGCCGCCATGCGCAGCCGCATCATCGCGACGAGGTCGCTCCGCGGATCCATGCGGTGATCGGCGATCACCTTCGCGACCATGCGGTCGACGATGCGCTCGTCGATGTCGTCGCCGCCGAGGAACGAATCGCCCGCGGTCCCGAGGACCGTGTACTTCTGATCCTCGAGCCTCATCACCGTGAGATCGAACGTGCCGCCCCCGAAGTCGTAGACCGCGATGATCTCGTTGAGCCGGCGCGTGTTGCCGTACGCGAGCGCGGCGGCGGTCGGCTCGTTGAGCACGCGCACGACCTCGAGCCCGGCGATCGCACCCGCGCTCGCCGTCGCCGAGCGTTGCGCATCGTTGAAGTTCGCGGGCACCGTGATCACGGCGTGATTCACGGGGCGGTTGATGCTCTTCACCGCGACCTCGCGCAGGTGATCGAGGAGGATCGCGGAGAGCTCGACCGCGGTGAACGTCCCCGCGCAGGTCTCGATCACCGGCGTCTCGTCGGCGCCGGCCGCGATCTGGTACGGCACGCGCGACCTCGCCTGCCGGACGGCGACCGATGCCGCGGTCTGCCCCATGAGGCGCTTGAACGAGTAGATCGTGTTCCGCGGATCGATGACCTTGTGTGCCTTGGCCGCGGCGCCGACGATGACACCGCCCACGACCGAGCCGTCGACGAACGACACCACCGACGGATGCACAGAAACGCCGTCGGGATCGGCGAGGACGTTCACCTTGCCGAGCTCGTCTTCCCACGCCACGACGGAGTTCGACGTGCCGAGGTCGATACCGACGATGGCGCTCATGGGGTCAGATAAACCTAATCGATTCTCACCGGCTGCGAGTCATCGAAACCACCTGAACGAGATCCATGGCCGTCGTTGCTGGGGACGACTTACCTCAGCGTTACCAGATGCAACATCGCCGGCCGTCCGCACGGCCGCCGCCGACCTAACCCTTCGAACACAGGTGGACGGATCGGCACCTCGCCGAGCACGGCACGTGCTTGGACCTGGCCCATGAACCGCCTCCTCGTGCTCGCCCTCGCACTCGGTCTCGGCGGCTGTCCCGGATCGCAGACGGTCGAGCTCTGCACCGAGACGTCCTGTGACGGCACTTGCAACGCCGCGACCGGCGAGTGCACGGAGGAACCGGCGGACTCGTGTGCGCCGGATCGGTCGGTCGGCGACTTCGCATTCTGCACGAAGACCACCGACACCTCGTACGTCGTGGTCGCCCGCTACGAGGGTCCCGCCAAGCTCGATCTCGATGCCAGTGACATCCGGCTCAACGGGAAGTCGATCGACGCGCGCGCGGCGTTCGACGCCGCGACGCAGACGTTCACGTTCCACACGACCGACGCCCCGCCGTCGAAGTACAGCTTCCTGTTCCGCATGCGGACCGATGCGGGCACGGACGTGCGCCCGCTGTTCGTGCCGATGTGGATCGGTGCCGGCGTGCGCTACGCCGGCTTCACCTGGCACGACTCGATCCTCTACCAGATCTTCACCGACCGCTTCTTCGACGGCGATCGGTCCAACAACCTCGATAACTCGGTCGGCGATCTGGCGCGCGTCACCGACGGTCGCAGCAAGTGGCAGGGCGGCGACTTCGCGGGCATCACGCAGAAGATCCGCGAGGGTTACTTCGACGCGATGGGCGTCAACACGCTGTGGATCAGCTCGCCGATCCTGAGCTCGCACAACTCGCAGCCCTCGATCTCGCTCGCCGACCAGACGCGCTACGCGAGCTACCACGCGTACCACCCGATCGCGACCGGCTACACGCACCTCGACGATCTCGGCTACGCCAACCCGATCGAGTCCGCGTTCGGAACGCCCGACGAGCTGCACGAGCTCGTGAACGTCGCGCACGCCAAAGGCATGCGCATCATCCCCGACTTCGTGACCAACCACGTCCAGCGCGAGGCCAAGCTGTTCGCCCAGCACCCCGAGTGGTTCTACGGCTACTCGCCTTGCGACAATCGCTGGGACGTCGCTCGCCTCGACTGCTGGTTCACGACCGACATGCCCGACTTCAATTACGGCGGGAACCCCGCCGCGATCACGAAGGTCGTCGATCACGCGCTGTGGATGATCCAGGAATTCAACTTCGACGGCTTCCGCGCCGACGCGCTCAAGCACATGGACGATCGCTTCGTCCGCGCACTCAAGAAGGCGGTCGTCGAAGAGATCGAGACCACCGTGAACGACCACGCGTTCGCGCTCGAGCCGACGGTGTTCTACATGGTCGGCGAGTCCCTCGGCGGCTGGGCGCGGTACCACACGCGCGCGGACATGGTGCAGGGCCAGGTCGACGAGGAGTACTACAACAAGACCAAGGCCGCGCTGCTCACGTTCCAGATCAGCGTGCGCCAGCTCGCCGAGTTCGCGATCCCGAACGACACCGCGTACACGATGCCGCGCGAGACGTTCGGCAGCCAGGGCGGCTACCCCGGCGCCATCATGGGCAACTTCTTCGGCAACCACGATCAGGTACGCGCGCTCACCGAGTCGTTCTCCCGCGGCGGCGGCTACGAGCGCCTGCGGCTCGCACAGACGTTCCTCATGACCTCGCCGCGCAACATCCCGATGCTCTATCAGGGCGACGACATCGGCACCGAAGGCGGACCCGATCCCGACAACCGCAAGATGCAGCGGTTCACCGGGCTCTCCACCGAAGAGCAGCGCTCGCTCGACAACGTCCGCAAGGCCGGCGCGCTGCGCGCTGCGCACCCCGCGCTGCGCCGAGGCACGCGCACGACCGTGCACCTCGAAGATTGGTTCTGGGTCTACAAGGTCACGTACGAGAACGACGAGGTCTACGTCGCGATCAACCGCGACGCCGACAAGCAGTGGTCGCCGCCGGCCGGGTTCGTCGACGGGCTCGGCACCTGCGCGAATGGCGTCGTGCCGATCCTGTCGGCGTGCATCTTCGTCCGCTGAGGCCGCGCGACGGGAGCGCGCGACGATCAAGGACCCGAACGCGTCACCTTGCGAACCCCGCCGGCTCGCTGGTCTGCGAGCTTCGCGAGGGTGTCGAGGTCCTTCGCGTAGAGCTCCGTGTGCGCGCACTTGGCGCAGACATACGCGGTGACGCGCACGCCGACGCGAGCCATCTTGTCGCCGAAGATGCCCATCTTGCCGGTCCGTCCGTAGTGCGCGGTGAGCGTCAACGGATAGCTCGCGTTGTCACTGCTGTAGTCGGGGACCCGTGCCTCTTCGATCTCGTAGAGGTCGAGTCCTCGGCACTTGGGGCAGCCGCCTTGCTTCATTGCACCAGCATGGCACCCGCACTGCACCAGGTGCACTCGCACGCTGTCGGTTCTCCCCGACACGCGGTCACGCGAGTTGCCACGCGCGCGTGGGAGTTATCGAGTCGTCGGGGCTGGTCCCGCCCTTGCTGGAGAGGCCCCGCATGGCGTTCGCGTTCCTACTTATCTTCGCAATCTTCGCCCTCCCGATCGGGCTCTACATCTGGCACGTCGCGGTTCGGGTTCCCGCCGCCGGCCGTGCGCGGCAGGAACAAACCTGGCGCCCGCTCGCGGAGCGGCTCGGCGGACACTTCGCGCCCTCGACGGGAGGAGCGCGCTTCCACGCGATGACGATCCCGTTCGGCGCGACGCAGGTGACGTGCCTCGTCTTCGATCGTGCGGCTCACGATCCCGCGCTGTCGTCGATGCGCACCGAGGTCGGCGGCTGGCGAACGTTCGTGCAGGCGCCGGTCCCCGAACGCCGCGGCGTCGCGCTCGCGATCGAACCGCGTCACAAGTGGTCGTCGCCGAAATTCTCGTCGGGCCATCCCGCGCTCGACGCGCAGCACGTGTTCGCGCCCTTGCTCGGCACGCAGCCGTATGCGGTGACCAATCGGATCACACCGGACCTCGCGCACGCGCTGACCGTGCTCGGGCCGCGCTACGACTACGTGCAGGCGGGCCCCGCGTTCGTCAGCCTCGAGCTCCCGGGCATCTGCCAAGATCCGCAGGTGCTCGAAGCAGCGGTCCGCATCGTCGGTGCGCTCGCACAGCCCGCAGCCGACGCGATCGCGATCGCGCGGTAACGATCACGGACCCGGCGCCGGCGAGATCCTCGCACCGGGCTGGATCTCTGGTGCTCCGGCCGCGTACAGCACGACGTACCCGACACCACCACCACCGCCACCGCCACCGTTGGCCGCGCTGCTGCCCGCGTTTCCCATCGGGCTCTGCGCTGCGCCGCCGGTCCCCCCCATCCCTCCACTCGTCGAGCCGCCAGCACCACCGGACGCGACGAACGGAAATGCGCCTGTGAGGTCGGGTTGTCCGCCGATCCCTCCTTGGCCCACCGATCCGCCGCCCGCGCCGCCGCCTCCGTTCGCGACGAGGACCGCCGTCGAGCCGATCACGATCGACGGAGCGTCGAGCCCGATCAGTCCGCCCGATCCCCCTCCACCACCCCCACTACCGAGTGCCATGTTCTGCTCCGGTCTCCCGCCAGCACCCGACGCGTTGATCGTGCCCTCGATCCGGATCGTGCGGCCGGCGATCAGATACACGGCGCCGCCACTGTCACCACCCGGTCCACCGATCTGTCCGCCATCGCCAGCGCCGCCGAACCCGCCGCGGCAGCCGCCGCGGACCACGTCGAGGCTGCTCGTGTTTGCTGGCGCGCCACCGGCCTTCGGCGCGGTCCCGTTCGCGCCCGTGCCACCCGCGCCGCCAGCAGCCGCGAACGTTCCGCCGGCCCCGCCACCGCCGCCACCTCCACCACCGCTGGCCGTGCCGTTGGTTCCGCTGGTCGAGCAACCCGAGAAGCCCGATCCAGCGGGCGGCGCGATCTGCCGGCTGCTGACGTCGAGCGCGCCGGTCAGGACGATCTCGTCGAGCGCGAACACGACGAGTGGTCGCGACCCGACCGCGCGGACGACCGCGCTGATCTCGATCCTGCGCGCCGCGACGACGCAGACCTCGGACGTGTCAGGCTGCGCGACGAGCTGGGTGCACTCGTGCTCCGTCTGTCTGCCGGTGTTGATCTCGGCGTCGCTCGCGAGCATGTCGGCCGGTGCAGCGTCGAGGCACACGCCGAGCACCCCACCGTTGCCGGCGTGGATCCCTCCGGCGCACAGGTCCGGAGTCGGCCCGTCGGTGCTCTCGCGTGGATCGAGGAACAGCCTGTCGCAACCTGCAAGCAACGCGAGCACGACCATGACTCGCACCGACCCAGTGTATCGCGGCTGGTGACTCGACGTCGATGCCGGAGTCGCGGGCCTCAAAACGTTCCGGACAACGGAGACGTGTCGGCGCGTCCCGGACTATCGAGGATCCACGTGCCGAGCGCGAACAGCCCCACGCCGAAGCCAAACGTGATTCCAGAGACCGTGCACATCTGATCGCTGTCGTCACCGCCGCGCAGGCAGGGGATCAAGAAGCCCGCGCCGATGATCCCGTAGAAGATGCCGCCGATGCGCGTGATCCCCGCGAGGTTCCAGGTCGACGTCGAGTGCGCCTTGACCTGCACGCCTCCGACGGCGGACCAGTTGTGCAGGTTCGTCAGCTGCACGCGACTCGTGCGCGCGAACAGGTTCGTCTTCTCGCGCATGAGGAGCGTGCGCGACGGTTCGATGCGCTGCGTGCACGGCGTCGTGCAGACCTCGCGACCATCGACGACCACGGACCACGACGTCTCGGGTTCCGCCGACACGAGCTGCACGTCGATCGGTCCACCCATCGGCGCGCCGACCGGTCGACCCATCTGAAATTGTCCGCTGGCGGCAGCCTGCCGAACGGGGAGCAGAAACATCTGGATCGGCGACGAGCAACTCGCGTCGGGATATTGGTCGGTCGAGCTCGCGCACGACGTGGCTTCGCCCGAGCGGCGGATGATCTGCTTGCTCGCCGTACTCGTCGCCGCCGCGGAGCCAACCACCGTCACGCTCGCTTCGACGCTCGCCTTGGTCGTGCCACCGGCGTTGAGTTGGTACGCGCCGATCGCGAGCCCGCCGACGATGTGCGTGGCACCCTGGCAGTCGCCCTCGATCGCCGGCATCGTCCCCGGCGCGACGCCGAGCCGATACTGTCCCGTGATCGTCGTCTGCATGGTCAGGCTGCCCGACCCCTGCAACTCGCCCTTGAGCGAGGCCGCACCCAGCGGCAGCTTCGCGTAGAGCTCGTCCTCGTTCTTGATCTCGATCGCATCCGACGACGGCGTCGTGCGCACCCAGTAGTAAGGCTCTCGCGTGCGGCACTGCGTGAGCACGACCATCGTGCAACCGGAGAACGAGACCACCACGCCGCCCTGCCGGACTTGGGACTCGAGGTTCGCCTTCTCGGATGCAGGCCACTCGGTGACGAGGGGTTGGTCTTGACCAGCGGCCGTCCGACACCGCGAGCCTTCACCCGACAGCGTCGGCACGTTCGGGCTCGCGACGATGGACACCGGCCGACACCCGGCGACCAGCGCGAGGATCAGTACACGCGTGGCGAGCCCCATCACGCTCCACGCTATCACGACCGATCCCGGCTTCTGGTGCTCGAGCTACGGCCGATACGTCCCGCGCGCGATCCGGCGTGGGAGGATGATTGCCCAGCCACCGTCGGGGGCTTTGACGGCCGCGCTCGTCTCGCGGCGATGCTCGTGGACGTAGCGCCGAGCGTCGTCGAGCAGGCGGAACTTCGGGCCGGGGTACATGCCCTCACCACTGGACAGCCAGACTTCATAGAGCGCCAACATGGTTCGCGCCTGTTGCGAGGCACGTGCCATCCGCGGGGCAAGTGATGTCGCGATGGTGACATCCGCGCACTCGCACGATCTGCAGAGCGCGCTCGCGCGGCTTGCGCGTTTCCGCGCGCTCGGCGGCACACACATGTCACCGGCACGCGATTTCTGTCGTCGTCGATGGCCGGTCGTCTACGATGTGGCGGATGCGCCGTTGCTGCGTGCTGTTGTTGCTCGGCGCATGTAATTTTCGGGTGACGGTCGTCACCGAGGATGCGGCACCCACGATCGACGCGCCGCCGCCCGTGCAGTCGTGGTGGGATGCGGGCTACCGCTATCGTCGGCGGCTCGTGGTGACGACCGGCGCGGTGACGCCTGACAAGGGCTATGCCGGGTACACCGTGCGGCTCGCTCCATTCGATCCCGCGACCTTCACCGGGCTGGGGGCGAGCTGCGACGACCTCCGCGTCGTGACCTACGACGGCGCGACGTGGACCGAGCTGCCGCGCCACCTGCTCGGATGCGGGACGGCGGCGGCCGATCTGCGGTTCGCCGCGCCGATCGATCTGCCGAGCCAAGCGTCGTGGTACGGCGCGTACGTCTACTACGGCAACCCGAGCGCCGCCGCGCCATCGAGCAACGGGGTCTATCTGTGGTGGGACGACGCCGCGACGAATCGCGCCGCGATGTACGCGCGCGGACGCTTCGACCCGTGGCTCTCGACCGGCCACGACAACTCGCTGCAGTGGAACGCGGCCGGTTACTACACCTACGACACGGGCGACGACTCGCAGTCGAGCTACCGGCGCGCGGTCGAGGAGCGCGATGTCTTCATCGAAGCCGAGCTGTTCCACACCGGCTGTTACACCAACAACATGCAGACCAGCGTCTGCGTGCGCGGCGTGATCGCGTCGGGGACCGGAGCGAGCGAGCAGGCCGATCACTACTACTGCACGACGCGCGCGCAGAATCCGTCGTGCAACGACACCGACCAGGGCATCTACGACGGCGACATCGTGAAGACCGACAACGAGATCATCGCGGTGCAGGGGATGGCCGATCCGCCGCCGATCGTCCCGAACCAGTGGCGCAAGCAAGCGCTCGCGGCGTTCGGCGCGACGCCCACGCAGCTGCGGTTCTGGGACGCCGATGCGGGCTGGTCCGCACTCGCGGTGCCGCCGGCGAGCGCGCTGCAAGCGACCGGCAGCGACGCGACCGATCACACGCAGCGCGGCTTTGCCGGCGTGATGACCGCACAGGACATCGGCCGCCTCCGCAACGTCGTGATCCGCCGCTACGTCGAGCCCGAGCCGAGCCTCACCGTCGAGCAGGAAGAGGTCCGACTCGAGTCACAGTAGGTCGGCGCGCGGCATCGGGTCGCCGGCAGATCTGCGCCGCAACACCCCGAGCCGTGCACCGCGGGCGAAGCGCCGTGACGATCACCGGCGCAAGCGCCGGCAGCGGACGCGCTCGTGATACCGTGCACCGAGATGACGAAGGTCGTCCTCGTGGTGCTCGCGCTCGTTGCGGCGACCCCACAGGCGCACGCGCAACGCGCCGAGGCCGACGCCGCGTTCGAGCGCGGCCGCGCGCTCATGAAGAGCGGTGATTACGAGGGTGCGTGCGAGGCGTTCGAGACCTCGCTCCGTCTCGATCCGACGATCGGTACCGTCTACAACCTCGCGGGCTGCCACGAGAAGCTCGGCAAGCTGGCGAGCGCGTACACGGAGCTCAAGCAGGTCGCCGAGCGTGACAGCAACAAGGCGCGCGCCGCTGACGCGGCCGCCCGCGTGGTCGCGCTCGAGCCCCGGCTGACCCGCTTCAAGCTGATCATCACCGAGTCGACGGTCGGCCTCGTCGTCGAGCGCGACGGCGTCGACATCACCGCGTTCGCGGGTCAGGTCGTCCCGGTCGATCCGCGACGCTACACGTTCACGGCGACGGCACCCGGGCTCGAGCCATACACGACGGTGGTCGACCTGACGCGCGAGGGCGCGACGATCGACGTCACGATCCCGGCGCTGTCGACGAAGCGCGAAGCACCGCCGCCGAGCGGGCCACCGGCCGGCTATCCGCGCTCGCTCGCGCAGCGTCCGTTCACGATGCCGGATGGCCTGTACGAGCTCGGCGCCGCGACGCTGCTGTCGACCTCGGACACGATGTTCCAGCAGGCCCCGATCGACGCCTTCGTGGCAGGGCGGGTCGGCATCCAGCAGTTCGAGATGGGCCTCGCCACGAGCGTCCACGCCCGCTACGCGGAGGTGACGATGACGCGGCCGAGGTTGTGGCGGTCGGTCACCGGCACGCTCGCGTACGCGATCACCCCGATGTTCGCGGGCCGGCTCGTGTACACGCGCTACCACCCGATCGGCGATCTCGGGCAGGGCTCCGATCTGGCGATCGCGATGCTGCGCAAGTACCTCGTCGCACCGCGGGTCGCGATCGCGGGCTCGGCGGGCTTCGTGTTCCTGCAACGCGGCGACGTCAACGAGCTGGTGCTCGAGTCGACGTTCGGACCACAGATCACCGCGACCGACGCGCTGTCGTTCGAGGTCGTCGCCGACCTCGGCGTCGCGGTGGGTGGTGAGCTGTACTCCCACACGCTCGAGCTCGGCGTGGCAGCGCAGGCCCTCTACACCATCACGCGCGATCTCGACGTGTTCGCGCGTGGCTTCGTCGGGCTCCTCCCGGCGGTCGAGAACAGCAGCTCGAACGACTTCCGTAGCGTGACGATCGGCGTCAACTGGCGCCCTTGACCATTGTAGGCTAGCGCTGTGGATCCCGGCTCGACCCTCGCGGGACGCTACCGTGTCGGGCGCACGCTCGGACGGGGTGGGATGGGGATCGTCGTCGAAGCGACGCACCTCCAGCTCGGGACACCCGTCGCGATCAAGGTCCTCCGCAGCGACGCCGCCGACGACCCCGAGCTGGTCGAGCGGTTCATGCGAGAAGCGCGATCCGCGGCCCGCCTGCGCGGCGAGCACGTCTGCCGCGTGACGGACTTCGGAACGACCGAGGACGGCGCGCCGTTCATGGTCATGGAGTACCTCGAGGGCGAGGATCTGATGAGCGTCGTCGATCGGAACGGCCCGCTCGACGCGACCCAGACCGCGACCTACATCCTGCAGGCCTGCATCGGGGTCGCCGAAGCGCACGCGCTCGGCATCGTCCATCGCGATCTCAAGCCGGGCAACCTGTTCGTCGTCAAGCAACCCGACGGACGACGCTCGATCAAGCTGCTCGATTTCGGCATCGCGAAGTCGCGCGGCGGCACCGTCGACGGGCGCCTCACCAACACGACGAAGGCGATGGGCTCCCCCGCGTACATGTCGCCGGAGCAGTTGAAGGCCGCCGCCACGGTCGACAGCCGCAGCGACGTGTGGTCGCTCGGCGTCACGATGTTCGAGCTGCTGACGGAGCACCGGCCCTTCAAGGGCGACACGCCGTACGAGCTCGCGATCGCGATCGCCGGCGAGACACCCGCGCCGCTCCCCGCCAGCGTCCCGGAGGAGCTCTCGCGCATCGTGATGCGGTGTCTCGAGAAGGATCCGGATCGCCGCTATCGCGACGTCGCCGAGCTCGCCGCGGCGCTCGCGCCGCTCGTCAAGCACGGCCGCGATCTCGCGGCGCAGGCGAAGGCCGCGCTCGTTCCCGATACCGCGACCGATCCCGACGTCAGTGGTCCGCGCCCCGAGCCCTCGCCCGCGACGCTGACGACGCTGCGCGGTGCCAGCGGTTCGGTCGACGCGACCGACGCACGCCGGCGATCGCGGTGGCTGCTCCCGCTCTCGCTCGGCGCCGTCGTCGCGCTCGCCGCCGGCGGCGTGTGGTGGTGGTCGTCGCGACCAACCACAGACGTCGAGCCGGCGCAGGCGCCGCCGTCGATCGACGCGATCGCGGTCGA
>Ga0316601_100001096_pt1 | contig 12834 bp, 9 predicted proteins | sample OWC_soil_day5_no_FD_207663 | JGI IMG/M metagenome (GOLD analysis project Ga0316601, IMG submission 207663) | Wetland soil microbial communities from Old Woman Creek delta, Ohio, United States - OWC_soil_day5_noCT | ecosystem: Environmental > Terrestrial > Soil > Wetlands | place: USA: Ohio...
CCAAGCTTCATTAATGCAACATCATCGGTTTTTATTTTTTCTATCACATCTTCCCCAATCTCAAAAACATCAAGGAACCTGCTCTCGAACACATACCTCCTGAATCTGTCGATGTCATAGCATGCGGTGTATATCTGAGCCTGCTTATTGGAATCAAGTTCCTTCAGAAGAGGATTTCTCCGTAACTGAATCTCTTTCCATTCCCTGTTCATTTCATCGTAAAGACTTGCCTCCTGGTCGTCCTTCCATGACTGTATTGTCCATTGTTTATCTTCCTGGTACCCCAGACAATGCGGCTCCCGAACGAAGAAATAAATCTCTTCATTAACCGGCCCTTTCTCGGTTTCCTTTCTCATTATTCCCTGACCAATCGGATAATACCGGCAATTTGCAGGCCTGTCTGAATAAATTGAACAGCCCTCAGGGGTTAGAAAGGGGCATTTCTTTTCCTGATCGTCAAGCATTTTCAGTCTTACGAGAGGCTGTTTTGACTTGTCATCGAGCTCCATGGTGGTATACATATCGAGGAATTCTTCAGAGGATTTTCCGAGCCTCTTTTTCATTCTTATAATATCATAAGGAGTGAGCAGGATATTGATATTGCTGCAGCATTTGGTAAAACATTGCACGCCTTTATGACACCTGAACTTAAACTCCGACTGGAGCGTCAGTTGCGTTGGTTCAACATCTCTCATGCTTGGTAAGGGCATCGTAATCCAATCCTTTCTTTCTGCTTGTCAGCAGTTCTCTGATGGCATCATCAACAGTGTTATTCCCGATTCACCTCAACACACTGCCGGGGATAAAGCCGAAATCGAAGGTGCCAGAAAAATTTTCAATTCGAAGTGTTCTTACGAAATTTTTTATTTTAATAAAAAAGGCCGGCAGAAATCTCTGCCGGCCCTGAAGTCTTCTGAGAACTAAATCAATGGGACGATCAGCAGTGCAACGATGTTGATGACCTTGATCATCGGGTTGATTGCTGGTCCTGCTGTATCCTTGTACGGGTCGCCGACAGTGTCACCTGTGACAGAGGCTTTATGCCCATCGCTCCCCTTCTTGTGCACAACGCCTTTGCTGTCGGTAACGCCTACTTCAAAGGATTTCTTGGCATTGTCCCATGCGCCACCGCCACTGGTCATTGCGATAGCCTGGAACAATCCTGTGACGATACTACCGATGAGGACTCCTCCGAGTGCCTCCCTGCCCAAAAGTAATCCGACAAGTATCGGTGTAACTACAGGAATAAGGGCAGGAACCATCATCTGTTTTATTGCACCTTTCGTAACAATATCAACGCACGCTGCATAATCTGGTTTTGCCTTAAACTCCATGATTCCCGGGATTTCTCTGAACTGCCTTCTTACCTCGTCAACAATAAAACCGGCAGCCTTTCCAACTGCCTCCATCAGCAGAGATCCAAAATAATAGGGAAGGAGTCCGCCGATAAAGAGTCCGACAAGAACCAACGGGTTTGAAAGGTCAAATGCCAGCGTCGTTCCAAATGACCTCGAATACTCTGCAAAGAGAACCAAAGCAGCAAGAGCTGCTGAACCGATAGCATAACCCTTTGTAACCGCCTTTGTTGTATTTCCAACTGCATCCAATGGGTCCGTGATTTCACGGATTTCTTTTGGAAGCTCTGCCATCTCTGCAATACCACCGGCGTTGTCAGTAATCGGGCCGTATGAGTCGATGGCCACAATAATACCGGTCATTGAAAGCATCGAAACTGCTGACAGAGCAATTGCAAAAAGTCCTGCTGTCGCTTGTTCCGGAGTGAGGTTGCTGAATCCGCCGGCACCAATATAGAACGCCCAAACGATTGCTCCACAAATTACGATAACAGGCGCTCCCGTCGATTTCATACTGACTGCAAGTCCGGCAATAACATTTGTTCCATGGCCGGTAAGGCTTGCTTGTGCAATATGCTTCACAGGATTAAAACTGGTGGATGTAAAATACTCGGTAATCATAACAATCAGACCGGTGAGCAGAAGACCTATCAGTGCTGTTGTAAAGACTCCCATCTGCGTAAAAGGCAGATTACCTGCATTATCAAGAGCACCAGGCTGCCCCAGGAACCATCCTGCTACAAAATAGAAGGCTATCGCAGCCAGGATACCGGATACCGCCAGTCCTTTATAAAGAGCGCCCATAATATACTGGCTTTTGCCAAGGCGCACAAAGTATGTCCCGATGACGGAAGCTATGATTGAGATGCCGCCTATAAGCAATGGGAACTCAACCCATGCGCTTTCCGGTCCAAACGCGGTCTTTGCGAGAAGCATTGCTGCAACGAGCGTAACGGTGTATGTTTCATAAAGGTCAGCCGCCATTCCTGCGCAGTCACCGACGTTGTCACCGACATTATCTGCGATAACTGCAGGGTTTCTCGGATCATCCTCAGGGATTCCGGCCTCAACCTTACCGACAAGGTCTGCACCGACGTCTGCAGCCTTGGTATAAATACCGCCTGCAATACGGGCAAAGACACTCACGAGAGAGCATCCAAAACCAAGCCCTACAAGGGCATGAAATGCATTTTCACCTGCATAAGACTTCGCAATAGAATAGTAGCCTGCTAATCCAAGAATGCCCAATCCGACAACCATGATGCCGGTAACAGAGCCACCCTTAAATGCAACATTCAGTGCTGCAGCAAGTCCTTTGTATGCAGCCTGTGTAGTACGGACATTAGACCGCACCGTAACCATCATACCGATATATCCGGCTACTGCGGAACCCACTGCTCCGATTATAAAACCAACTGCAGTCCATGTGCCCAGGAAGAACAACAATATCGTGATTACCACACCTACCATTGCAACAGTCGTATATTCACGTTTGAGAAAAGCAGTTGCACCTTCACGCACGGCATCTGAAATCCCCAGCATGCGCTCACTGCCTTTATCCTGCTTGATAACCCATGATGCGGTAATCAAGGAATAAAGGATACCCAGTGCGCCACATGCCAAAGCAAATAGAATAATATTACTCATACATACCCTCCTTTTTTAATCTTACTGACCGAGTTACAAGTGAAAAGGAAAAATTATTTCTTAACCTTCCACCTCCCTCCTCTTTTTTAGTTTCTTTTGAACAAATTTTCTTATTTAACATCAACATCCCTTTCCGTTGCCTTAGCAAAAACCATTGCAGTTGCCCTGTAAAGCATATGTGCCATTTTTGAGAATGGCGCATATGCAAAGAGGAAAAATACTACAACGAGATGCGAAAAATAGATCAGATATGACAGCAATGCCAAATCTGCTAATCTGAACAATTCTGAAAGAATGCCGGTAGCCATGACCGCAAAAATAATGTATATCAGGAGCCAGTCATAATAACCGCCTTTCCCGGCCTTCTCCTGATTTTTCATCCGGTTATTCATGACAAGTGATATGCCGAACATAAGGCCTATGGCACTGATATTGGCAAGCCATTTTACAGGGTCCGTCAACGGATATGGTGACGGGCCAAGCAGCCATGGATAAGGCGTTTTCCCCATTGCATGCATTATCTCATAACCATATAAATAAAGGACCGCCCATGCGGTTGTTATTGCAAGTCCGATGAAACTGAAAAACACCAGCATGTGGGCTAGCTTCCTCGATTGGGTTACATTGCACATTTCGAACCGCTTGTGAGTCAGTATATCACCGATTGTTGCAGTTATGGCACTTGTTATGCTGCCTTGCGGCTTGACGCCTGTAGCCCGGACCATGTCTTTCCAGTAACGGGAAACACCGATGGCAAGCGAAACAACAGCAAAGAAGAAAATCGGGACAAAAACACCATCGATGAAATACGACTTTATTAATGAAGAGTAAGCGATGTCTCCGGCTTCATTCCGTATGCTCTCCAGATTCAGATGACCCAAGCCTCCCAGGATCATGAGAAAGATGACAACAGGGACTGCAAGAAGAAGACCCAGTGCCCCTGGATTTCCGACCGCCTTCCCCATAAACCCCGGAACAGAGTAACGCTCGATGGACATTTTTCTCACAGCATTCAGGACTTCACCCGGTTTTGCACCCCGCGGACAATATGCCGTACAATCACTGCACTGATGGCAAAGCCAGATATCCGGATTACCGAATAACTTGTCTTTCAGACCCCATTGTGCATAGATCATCTCTTTTCTTGGGAACGGGTTGTCAGAAGGAGTGAGATTACACACTACCGAGCATGTTGCGCACTGATAACATTTTTTCAGAGATTCCCCGCCACCTTTTATGATTGCGTTGACAAACTGCAAATCAGGGGTCAGGGCAACGCCGGCAAATGGCTCCGGTGCCTTTGCAACCTCAACCTGAGCATCAGGTGTTTTAGCTGTCTCTGTTTTTGTTGCTTGAGCTTCTACTTTTTCTTCTGCCATAGCTATTCCTCCAATCCTATTCTACAATTCCTTGAACGGATTCGGGCCTATTTCTTTAACCCTTTCCACAAACTCATTAATCATATCCGGTAATTTGTGATATTCATCAATGCCCACCTGCAACATCTTAACACGATCGGCCTCAAGTTGTAGTTTGTTTAAGGTTTCTCCAACTTTGCTGAACCGAACACTTGCAAGTTCACTCCCCTTTACGAAATGACACTGATAGTTCTCACCAAATTTACACCCGATCAGGAGGAATCCGTCAAAACCCTTTGAAAAAGCATCTGCTATCCAAACAAGGTGCATTCCCCCGAGGCACCGTAAGGGAATAATGCGGATGCTCGGGTCGAGCGCTTTGCGCTGAAAAGCCATGGTATCAATAGCCGGATACGCATCATTTTCACACACGAGGCAGATAATCCGGAACTCTTCCTCGGGTATATCGATTGATTTGATCATTGAGCCTATGATATCGATGCTATAGTCTTTAAATGAAACAATTCTTTCAGGGCAGGCTCCCATACAGGTTCCGCACCGTCTGCACCGGTTCACTTTATAGAATGGTATTCCCTTTTCATCTTCATCAATTGCTCCAAAGGGGCACTCTTCAGTACACCTCTTGCAGGCGGTACACCTGATCAGCTGCGGGTCAGGGAACGTCAGGTCCCATGCCCGTGGATGGACTGCGACACCTTTGGAAATATGATCAATACATTGTATTGCCTTAAATGCAGCTCCTGCAGCATCTTCCTGCGCATCCGTCATATTCATAGGCTGTCTGACAGGCCCTGCAGCATAGATACCTGTTCTCCTTGTTTCATACTGGAAACAGATGAAGTTCGAATCTGCAAACCCGCAAGCACCTTCAAGAGAGGGCAACTCGGGACCCTGCCGGTATGTTAAATTTAGAATAAACTCCGGTTTTGGCGTAGAGTCAAGATACGCTTTTTTGGCTTCATCCCCTTTTGCAGCGGCCAGCGTGATCCCATCAAGATATTCCTGCGGAGCCCTTGTTGTAGGTACCATTCCGGTTGCAAGGACGACAAGATCGGCTTCGACCTTGATCTTTTCCCCAAGGAGTGTGTTCTCCATCTCAACGGAGAGATTCCCGTTCCCGGCATCGGATACCCCTTTCACATCCGCTTTCGTAAGCATAATGCCAGGATCGTTCTGTGCTTCCTTATAGAATGCTTCAAGCCTCCCCGGGGTTCTCATATCTTTATAAAATATCATTGCAAGCGCATTTGGGTTCTGTCTTACATAGCGTGCCTGCTTCAGGGATGTTGCGCAGCACATGGAGGAACAGTACGGAAGGTGATCAGGATCCCGCTGACCGGCGCACTGAATAAATGCCACCTTTTCCGCATCTTTCCCATCTGAGGGTCGGGCAATCGAGCCTTTCTTTGCGATCTGTTCGAATTCGATGTTCGTCACAACATTCTTGAATTTGCCATAACCGAGATGACCAAGCTTTGTCGCATCGTACGGCACCCATCCCGTAGCCATTACAATGGCACCAATCTTCTCATTCACCGGTCCGCTGCTGGTAGCGATTGTTACCTCATATAACCCGGGCTGCCCTTCTGTCTTTTCCATCTTTGCTGACTTGTGGACAGTAATATTCGGATTGCTTTCTACTTCCTGAATAACTTTTTCGATCTCTGTATCAACGATTACCGGCTCTTTGTAATCCCGTGTCGGGATCTTCTTGTATAATTTATGTGCAAAACCGCCAAGCTGCGGCTCCTTCTCGACCAGAATAACCTTATAGCCTGCCTTTGCTGATTCAAGTGCTGCAGTCATCCCGGTAATACCACCACCGATCACTAAAATGGTATTACTCAGGTTCTCAAGGATAGAAGGTTCCGGGAGATCACCCTTCTGAGCCTTTATGCTACCCATAGCAATGTAGTCCTCAGCCACACTCTGCGTTTCATCAGTCTTCGGTGTTTGCGTCCATGCTACAAATTCACGGATGTTCACGCGCTCTATCAAACACCCCGGGAAATCAAACTCATCAAATTTAACACGCGGAGAGCATGCAGCAAGTATGATTGTATTAATACCATTCTTCGTTATGTCACCTTTTATGAGTTGCAGTCCTTCAGGGCTGCAGAGAACATCATGGATTTTTATGTTTTCTTCTTTGACAGCACCGGATTTTGAGGCCTTTGCGAGCTTCTCTATATCAATGGATTCCCCGATCCCACAGCCTTTGCAGATATAGACACCGTATTTTTTCTCCATGCCTACCTCCTATTCACGCTCTGGATGCACTTGATAACAACACCAGTTGCATCCTGGACTGATCTTGCAACATCAGCAGGGCTTTTCAGTGTTCCTACTGCGTATATCCCCTTTTTGAGTGCTGCGTCATCCACAAGTCCGTCAGGTGTATACGATATATTCGTCCCGACTTTTGAGTCTCTGGTTGTGAGATCCATGCCGGTCGCAAGAACCACCATGTCAAAAGTTGCCTTTTTCTTTCCGCCTCCGTAAATATCTTCAAATTCAACAGTAATATCACCACCGGTTCCCTCGGTAATACCTGCCACTTTTCCTTTGATAAACGTGACATTCGGATCATCCTTGATCTTCCAGTAAAATCTCGGCTCGTAAAGGCCGGGGGTCCTGATATCGATATAATAGATCGTTACTTTTGAATCGGGGTACTGCTCTCTTACGTACATAGCATGCTTCAACGAAGCGAGACAGCATATATAGGAACAATAATGGAGATGATTCTCATCCCGTGAGCCCGCACACTGGACAAAGGCAATATTCTTGACCTCTTTTCCATCGGATGGCCGGGTAATCTTGCCCTGGGTAGGCCCGTCAGAGGATGCTATCCTCTCCATCATCATATTGGTTATGACATTCTTAACATTGCCCCCGCCGAGAAGGTCAAGTTTTTTCATATCATAGGGATCCCATCCGGTGGCAAGAACAACTGCGCCAACGTTTATCGTGACCGTCTCTGGTTTCATGCCGAGATCGATTGCATTGTATTTGCACGCTTCAAGGCATGGTTTCATGCAGTCTTTCGGACAGGCTTTCGCATCAATAACATATTGGAAAGGGAATGCCTGATCATGCGGAAGGTATGCTGCTTTTGTCTGATTCATTCCAAAATTGAAATCATTGTTTCTGAAAGAAGGGCAGGCCTGCGCACAGGCATCGCATCCAACACATTTATCGTTCACATACCGGGGATTGAGTGTCAGTTTGACATCGAAATTCCCTTCTTCTCCGCTGATACTTTCCACCTCAGCGAGCGTATACATGGTTACCCGCGGACTGTTTTTGATTCTCTTGAACTGAATCTCAAGGCCACAGTTCGGCGGACAGAGTTTCCAGAAGTACTTATTAATCTGTGCCACCCTGCCACCAAGATACGGATTCTTCTCTACGATATAAGCTTCAAGTCCTGCTTCTGCCGCTTCAATGGCAGCAGTGAGACCGCTCATACCGCCTCCAACTACAAGAACTTTCTTGTTTTCTGCCATATTGACCCTCCTTTAAGGCAGTAAGTCACAAAGAGAGGGTTATATCCGAAAAAATAACCATCTCTTTGTAACTTACTCAGTAAGACGGGGAGTATTATAGCATACCTGTCAACAAAAATCTTTCACAGGATAGCTAAAAAAAGGGGGGAGGTTTTACCCTCCCCCATCCTTATATTACTATGGGTACATCTGAACGTACGGTACTTTCTTGAACTCCCAGGTGTTGGTATCAGCATGGTACACGGAGTTTGTGAAGCATTTCCAGTTGGCGTCATCAATCTTGTTGAAGTCACCCCTGTAGTAGTATCCGGGATACCTGGACTCTTCCCTGAAGAGGATGTGGCGTGCATGTGCCTCAACAGACAGAATCCTGTGGTAGTTCTCAAAACACCTTAAGAGCTCATGGAGGTTGGCTGCTGCCATTTTGCCTGCGTCCTCTTTGAGCATATCAAGCTGTCTGAGCCCTTCCTCAAGCATGGTCTTTGAGGTCATATACCAGGTAGAGCACCCACCAAAGTATTCGTCGGAGATCTTCATCAGTCTTGCCTGAAGCGCCTTTGCCGTGATGTAATTCGGGTTGATCAAAGGATCGGTTGTGTAGACTTTATATTTCTCATAGATCTCGAACGGCAGATAGAGTTCAGCAGCGATCTCGTCAAGGGACAGCTTTGGTGACGGTTTGTAGTCCGCGTGGTCGAGGATATAAGCTATTGCAGCCTTTGCTGCAATTCTGCCTTCCGCATGGGAGCCGGAGGAGAACTTATGTCCTGATGCGCCGACAACGTCACCAGCCATGAAGAGACCGGGTACGGTAGACATCCTGTTATAGCCCCAGGTGTAGTGTTCCGGCGTGCCCGGAAGATCGCCAGGGCCGCTTACCCAGAAACCTGCGCACCCGGCATGTGAACCTAAGAGATAAGGCTCTGTCGGCATGATCTCGGAAGCAACCTTATCCGGCTCAATATTTCTTGCTGCCCAGAGAGATGCCTGTCCGATAGCCATGTCTAAAAAGTCTTCCCATGCCTCTGCCTCAAGGTGCTTGACCTGCTTGGCGCCTTCTTTTTCACCGAGCTTCTCTTTCATAGTTTTGGAGATTATTTCCAGCGCTGCAGGGGTCTGCATAAGGATCGGGCCTTTACCGTCTCTCATAGCCCTCATCATCAGGTGGTTTCTGATGGCGGTTCCCAAATTCTTTGCATAATCGCCGTATCTTGCGACTGCATCGTCAAAGTACTCTTTATTGGCGCAATAGTCTTCACCGTAGCTATCTGTTGCTTTAGCCTTGAAGAACAGGAACCATGCGCCGACCGGTCCATAACCGTCCTTGAACCGTGCAGGGACGAACCTGTTTTCCATAAGGGTCAGCTCTGCACCAGCTTGCATACCGAATGCATACCCTGAACCGGCGCAAAACACCGGGTACCAGGTTCTGCCCAAACCTTCACCTACCGACCTCGGTCTGAAGCAGTTAACCGCTCCGGCAGTTGCACAGAGCATTGCCTTTGCTTTAAAGGAATAAATCTTGTTTTCCCTTACGCTGAATCCGATGGCTGCGGCTACGTTTTTCCCGTTTGTATCCATAACAGCCTTCACTATGAAGACTCTTTCAAAATGGTTCTGTGCCACACCGGTTGCAGCCCTGTTCGTCTCGAGGGCCTTCTTTGCAGCCTCGGCAACAACGACTTTGTAGGACTCGCCGTTGATCATGATCTGCCATTTACCGGTCCTTACCGGTGTGCCGCCTTCTTTCAGTGATTTTTTACCGGCTGCAATCGCCTGATGACCATCCATTGAGAAACCGTCATCGCCTTTTTTCCAGATGGGGAGACCCCACTCTTCGAAGGACTGGACTGAGTCGTCAACGTGTCTGCCGAGGTCAAATACGAGGTCTTCCCTGATGATGCCCATAAGGTCGTTTCTGACATACTTGACATAATCAGCAACTTTATTTTCACCAACGTAGGTGTTGATAGCGGACAAACCCATTGCAACAGCGCCGCTTCTATCGGTAGCAGCCTTGTCGACCAGAACGACCTTCAATTTTTTGGCGTTCGCCCAACGGCATGCCTCAAATGCTGCTCCGCAGCCGGCCATACCGCCGCCCATGATCAGAAGATCGCAGTCGACTTCGGTTACTTCAGGCTTCTTACAAAATGAAAACGTACAAGTTTCTTTCTCCATTTATATTCACCTCCTCGATTATTCAGTTCTTGCTGGGCTATTAAAGAAACCCGGCTTCTTGATATTTGCAAAATCAGGCTCTGGTTTCCCTGCATACGGATCAACGGTACCTTCAACCGTAGTCCTGATAGGGAATTTGAATCTCTTGGTCAGTCCGCTCCTGAATTTGATCGTCCACATGATGTTATCAGAACTTCTCAAAGGAATAGTCTGGGATCCGAGGGGAACGAAGTCAGAATAGCCTCTCACCTCAACCGCCTGCTGCGGGCAGATCTTTACACAGTTAAAGCATTCCCAGCACTGCTCCGGTTCCTGATTGTAAGCTTTCATTTTCTCCCTGTCGAGGATCATGAGGTCGTGAGGACAAATATACTGGCATGCAGTTTTATCCCCTGCCTTGCAGCCGTCACACTTTTCAGTAATTACAAAACTTGGCATGTAAATACACCTCCTTTAAAGTTTTAATAGAGTTTAAAAATAACAATGAAACGAACGTGCTGTTCCACCTCCTTTCCGTATAGAACACAATTAGCGGGAGGCTCATAAGGTTGGGCCTTATTGAAGAAGCCTCCTGCCATTGCACATTATTTCTTTTCGCCCTCTGCGTACTTGTGGAGCTTAATCTCTACCTTCTCGGTCAGCCCCTGATAGTACTCTTTAAGAATTGCAGCCACTTCGGTACGGCTGAACTGTGAGGACACTTCCTCGCCTTCGGAGAGCATCTTCCTCAGTTTTGTTCCGCTCAGAAGTACCCTGTCGTCTTTGCCGTGCGGGCAGGTCTTCATCGAGGCCATACCGTCACACTTCTTGCAGTAGAATGTCCAGTCGATCTTCAGCGGTTTGGTCTCGAGTGAACCGGCTGGGATTTGGTCGAAAATCTTCTGTGCATCAAAGGGGCCATAGTATTCGCCCACACCTGCGTGGTCGCGGCCGATAATCATGTAGTAGCAACCATAGTTCTGCCTGAAGGTCGCGTGAAGGAGTGCCTCACGGGGGCCTGCATATCTCATGTCAAGCGGATACCCAGCCTGGATGCAGGTATTCTTCACAAAGTAGAGTTCTACAAGCTTGTCAATCGCTTTGACCCTTACTTCTGCAGGTATATCACCCGGTTTCAGTTTGCCGAGGAGCTGGTGGATAAGCACACCGTCGCAGATCTCGACGGCAATCTTGGCCAAGTACTCATGGGAACGGTGCATCGGATTTCTGAGCTGGAGGGCAGCAACAGTATTCCAGCCTTTTTCCTCGAACATCTTCCTGGTCTCGGCAGGTGTAAGGAACAGACCGGGATACTGTGCAGGGAATCCACCCTGGCTCAGGACCTTAACGGTACCTGCAAGGTTAACATCTTTTTGTTCCATTACCATCTTGACACCCGGATGCTCCATATCTGCTGTTGTGAAAATGTGCTTGCATTCAAACGTCTTATCGATGGTATACTTCTCGGTCACCTTCATCGTGGCCATAATCTTTTCAAACTCATCGGAGAAGAGTGCAATCTCGTCACCGACCTTGATGCCGTCGGCGTCTGCTTTGGATGCAGACAGGGTAATGGGAATCGGCCAGAACGTCCCATCTGCCATCTTGAAGTCAGCACAGACGCCTTTCCAGTCAGCCTGGGTCATAAAGCCTGTCAGCGGGGTAAAGCCTCCGATGCCCATCATAATAAGGTCGCCCGCCTCGCGGGATGCGATCTTGATCTGTTTCAGAGATGCAGCTTTTTTCTTCTCCGCTTCCAGTTCCGCCCCTGTAAGTAAAAGGGGTTTCAGTTTCTTTTCTTTTCCATGTGGATTTACTAATGCCATACTATTTCCTCCTTGTGTTATATTTTCAAGACCAAGCTTGAATTTTCTATTTGAGCCCTAATAACTCGGTAACTTTTTTGAATATCTCATCGATGCTGCCGGTACCAGATACTGATTTCAGTATGCCTTTATTCCTGTAATATCCGATTAAAGGTTCCGTTTGTGAGGTATATACTTCGAGCCTCTTCTTAATGGTTGCTTCCTTATCATCATCCCTCTGGAATAATTCGCCGTTACATTTGTCACATACTCCATCTTTTGCAGGGGCTTTGAAATAAATGTTGTACATCTGTCCGCATCCCTTGCATGTTCTTCTGCCGGTGAGCCTTTTCATCAGGTCATCAAAAGGCACATCCACACTCAGGGCTGCATTTAAAGACATATTCAGCGCTCCGAGCATTTTATCCAGAGCTTCTGCCTGAGCAGTATTCCTCGGAAAACCATCAAGTATGTATCCTTTCTTGCAGTCATCCTGTTTCAGTCTCTCCTCAACCATCCCCAGGACAACCCTGTCAGGAACGAGCTCACCTTTATCCATGAAAGACTTTGCCTCTTTCCCAAGAGGGGTACCTGCAGCAACGGCCGCCCTTAAAAGATCGCCTGTTGAAATCTGAGGCATGCCGTATTTTTCGATTAATTTCTTTGCCTGGGTACCTTTTCCGGCACCAGGCGCACCAAGCAAGACAATTCTCATAATTCTACCCCCATTAATTTTTTGCAAGACTTTATTTAAAAAATGAACTGCCTTCTGTAAACTACACAGAAAAACGCAAAAATGTTAAGAAATAAATATGCTTAGTTCAAAGTTTATACTGCGTGGCAGAGCTTTTCTAAAAAAAAACAGACATATAAATATATTATCCGGCAGGGTTTTAGTCAAATTCATATTTCTCATAGAAAAATAAATTTTTCTTATCGACGTAAGGCGCCGTTTCAACAATTATTTTTATCGTGATTT
>Ga0316601_100001099_pt1 | contig 12821 bp, 9 predicted proteins | sample OWC_soil_day5_no_FD_207663 | JGI IMG/M metagenome (GOLD analysis project Ga0316601, IMG submission 207663) | Wetland soil microbial communities from Old Woman Creek delta, Ohio, United States - OWC_soil_day5_noCT | ecosystem: Environmental > Terrestrial > Soil > Wetlands | place: USA: Ohio...
CGACCACGCGACCTTGCTCGTCGAGGTCGATCGAGGCCGCCGCGGGCTCGGCCGGAAGCCCCGGCATCGTCATCACGTCACCGCAGATCATGACGACGAGCTCGGCCCCAGCGAGCCGGACCTCACGCCGGCGCGCTACCAGTCGAAGCGCAGCGTCGCACCGGTGCCGTCGGGCGTGACGACCGGCGTGACGATGAACGTCTTCTTCTTCACGCGACGGCCCGCGCCCGCCGGGCGCTGCTCCGCGTCGTCCTTCGAGATCATCACGTAGATCAACGCACCCGCGCCGATCGCGGCGAGACCCACGGTCGTCGGAACGAGCCAGGTCATGCGGCTCTTCGCGCTACACGCGGAGTCGAACTTCGAGTTGAGGTCACTCGCGTTGCCTCCGGTGAACTGGCCGTCGCCGCAGTCGGAGTCGCTGATCTTCGTCTTCGCCGGATCCGGCTCCCACGTGGCGCCGTCGACCTTCGCGCTGTCGAAGTCGCCCATCTGCTTGAACGAATACGCGATGAACGCGCCGCCGACGACCGCGCCACCGATACCCACCGCCGCAGCCACCTTCCAGACCGTCTTGCTCTTCTTGCCCGAGACCGTGCCTTCACGAGTCACCAGGTTGTCGGTGCCCGTCGTGGTGGTGGTGTTGGACTCGTTACCCTTGTTCGGGTCGACCGTGGTGTCGATCTTCGACTTCACGAGGTCGGGCTTGAGCTCGACCGGCTTCTCGGTGCCGACGGTGACGCCGTCTTGCTCCCACAGCTTGAAGCCATCGGCTTCGACGCCGACGCGGTAGCGGCCTTCCGGGAGCGAGATCGTCGCCTGGCCGCTCTTGAGCGTCTCGCGGGTCTCGCCATTGATCAGCACGCGGCCGCCGCTGGCGCCCGCCGCCGTGATGATCAGCGTGCCGTCGGAGCTCTCGCCGGTGAGCTTCTTGTAGTGCTCGCGGACCCAGTTCGCGAGGCCCGGGTTCTTCGTCTCGGCGCCCGTGACGAGCGCGTTCGGATCCGACGCGATGACCTGCTTCTTGCTGACACTGACGAGCGTCAAGCTGACCTTGTAACCACCCTTGACGTTCGCGACCCGCCCGAACAACAGGACGTCCGCGCCCACGCTCCCACCGATCGGCGCCATGCACTGCGGGTGCTCGGCACCGCAGTTGTTCATGAGCTTCTCGTCGACAAGCTCGCGCGTGTCCTTCGTCAGCACGTAGTTCTTGCTGTTGTTCGCCCGCGACCGCAGCTCCTTGGTGAGCTCCTGGGCGAAGGCGGTGTCGGCGGGGTCGATCTGGTTGTTTGCACCGACGACGGCCTCGAGTCCGAGGACCGAGATCTTCTGCTTGTCGGCGTGGGCGACCGAGCCGAAGAGAACCAGCGTCAGGGCGACCAAGCTGAATTGAATGGCGCGAATAGCACGGGTCATGGGGGTCCCTCGGGGCGAGTCTGAAATTATACACATTTCCGAAGGCCCCCGAGGCCGAACATGGCCACGGGGAATGGCCCGGGCTACCGTGACTGTCACGCACACATGCGGACACTCTCCGCCCGGATTCTGCTCGGATTCGCTGCGCTCACGATCACATTTGGGGTGATCACGGCGACGGTGGTGGTGAACATGCGGCAAGTCGAGGACCAAGTCCTCTTGATCGGGAAGGGTTACGTGCCCCTCGCCCTCGAGAGCAAGGACCTGGCCCGCCGGCAGGACGAGCTCCACACCTACGTCGAAAACCGGGTTCAGGAGGACGAGCACAACGAGCGGGTCAAGGGCGAGCTGGGCCGGCTCCGCGGGAACCGCGACAAGCGGGTCCGCGAGATCCGCCGCATCCTCGAGAGCCTCGAGCGGGTGATCGAGGTCGACCCCCGGCAGTTCACGATCACGCGGCCGCGGCTCGAGCAGATCGAAAAGAGCGTCGGGGCGATCGACGGACTCTACACCCAGTTCTTGGCTGGACCGGGCACCACCTCGGAGACGCGCGAGGCGCACGCCGCCGTCCTCGTCCAGCTACGCGACGAAGAGCGCAAGCTCTGGGACCTGATCAACAAGCTGTCCGATCAGCTCGAGCGCAGCGTCGTGCGCACGACCAGCTACCTCGAGCAGAACGAGCACACGCTGCGCGTGCGCACGATCTACCTCGGCATCACGGCCGTCGTGCTCGGCCTCCTCGTCACGGTGTGGGTCGTGATCACGCTGCGCCCGCTCCGCCGCCTCCGCGACGGCGCGCGCCGCATCGCCGCCGGCGACTACGCGAGCCGGATCTCGGAGCGCGGCCCCGCCGAGGTCCGCGAGCTCGCGCGCGAGTTCAACTCGATGGGCCGCGCCGTCGAGGAGCGCGAGCGGGAGCTCGTCCGCTCGGAGCGCCTCGCCGCGGTCGGCAAGATGGCCGCCATGATCACGCACGAGGTGCGCAATCCGCTGTCGTCGATCGGCCTCAACACCGAGCTCCTCGAGGACGAGCTGCCGAAAGGCGCCGACGCCGCCGAAGCGCGGAACCTGTGCACGGCGATCCACCGCGAGGTCGATCGACTGACCGCGATCACCGAGGAGTACCTCGCGTTCGCGCGGCTGCCGAAGCCAAAGCTCGCCCGCGAGCCGGTCAACACCATGGTCACCGCGCTCTCCGCGTTCGTCCGCGAGGACCTCGCGGCGAAGAAGATCACGCTGGCGACCGAGCTCGCATCCGGCGACCCCGTCGCGCAGGTCGACGGCGGTCAGATCCGCCAGTGCCTCATCAACCTCGTGCGCAACGCCGCCGACGCCGTCGTCGCGAAGGGTGAAGGCAAGGTCACGCTGCGGACGCGTGTCGTGCGGCACGGCCAATGGATCGAGATCGATGTCGAAGACAACGGTACGGGCATCGCTCCCGACGTCCTGCCCAAGCTCTTCGATCCCTTCTTCTCGACGAAGGAAGGCGGTAACGGGCTTGGTCTGGCACTGACCCAGCAGATCATCCGCGACCACGGCGGAGATCTGCGCGTCGACAGCGCGGTCGGCAGAGGTACGACCTTCACGGTCAGCGTGCCGGTGGGCGTGTAGGGTTGCGATCCTACGAGCGTCGTACGATCATGCCTTCCCGTGTCGGACGAGGACAAGCGCCGCGACGCTCGCGAAGCCGTGACGCTGTTCGTCGAGTACGAAGGCGCGGACGACCTCGTCGGTGACTTCACCGAGAATCTCTCCAGCGGTGGCACGTTCGTCGCCACCACGCGCAGCATCCCGGTCAACACGAGCATTCACCTCGTCCTCTCGTTCCCGGGCCTCCTCGAACCGATCTCGATCGAAGGCATCGTCCGCTGGACGCGCCTCGAGCCGAACGACGAGGGCGACGCGGGCGCGGGCATCGAGTTCGCGCCCGGCCCCGGCCGTACCGCGCTCGCCGCCGTCATCGAGCGCATCCAGCGCCGCGACCCGAAGACCGTCTCGCGCCTGTTCCGGGTCCTCGTCGTCGAGGACAACAAGCACGTCGCGGAGCTGATCCAAGAAGGTCTCAAGGGCTCCATGCGTCGCGACTTCGGCGGCGGCGTCTCCTTCATCTTCAAGGGCGCCGAAGACGGCCGCACCGCCGTCGAGCTCCTCCGCCGCGAGCAGTTCGACGCGCTGATCATCGACGTCTACCTGCCGGTGGTCGACGGCCCGCGCGTCATCTCCACCGCGCGCACCGAGCTGAAGCTCACCGACCTCCCGATCATCGCCGTCTCCGCCGGTGGCGATGCCGCCCGACGCAGCGCGCTCGAAGCGGGCGCGAACATCTTCCTCGACAAGCCGATGCGGCTGCGCCAGGTCATCGACACGATCCAGCGCCTGCTGTCGATTTGAACCGTCACGCGCCTCGCATGGCGCAGTGTTGACCGAGACGGGCGGCCTACTTCAGCTGCGCCTTGAGCTGCAGCGCTTCGGCGTTCTCGGGCTCGGTCTTGAGCGCGAGGGCGAGCGCGGCCTTGGCCTCGGCCTTCTTGTTCATCGCCAGGTACGCCTTCGTGCGGCCGATGTGGACGAGGGCCGGGCGCCGCGGCGGGGGCGTGAGGGCCAGCATCGTGTCGTACGTGAAGATCGACTTCGTGCCGTCGCCGAGCTCCATGTAGGCGCGCGCGAGGGGCTGGAGGATCTCCGGGTCGTGCGGCGTGATGAACATCGCCATCTCGCCGAACGTGCGGACCTTGGCCCAGCTCGAGGTCTTCGCGTGCTCGGTGACGAGCTTCTTGAGCGGCGCGACCTCCATCTGCTCGATGAACGCGTAGTGCTCGAGCTCGACGAGCGACTTCGCCATGTCACCGCGCTTCGCGTACAGCTCGGAGAGCTCCTGGTACGCGAAGCTGCGCTCGGGGTCGAGCTTCTTCGCCGCGCACAGCTGCTTCTCTTGCTCGACGAAGTTGTTCTCGCTCTCGGCGATCTGGGCGAGGCGAGCGCGCAGGTCGGAGTTGTCGATGCCGTCGGCGATCAGCTGGGCGACGAGCTGCTTCGCTTTCGGTACTTCCTGCTTGTGCACCGCGATCTCGGCGAGGATGTAGCGCGCGATCGGTTGCTTCGGGTCGAGTGCGAGGGCGGCGTTCGCGGCGACGAACGCCTTGTCGGCATCGCCCGCGTAGTAGTAGCCGAGCGCGACGTTCGCCTTCGCCTTCGGGTCCTTCGGCGCGGCGTCGGCGGCGATCTCGAGCTTCGTGACGTCGTCGAAGCCGCGCGTCGGGAGCTTGAACGAGCCTGCGTAGGGAGCGAGGCGAATCTCGAGGTACTTGCGGAACTCGGCGTCGAGCTGCGCGATCGGCTTGCCCGTGATCGTCCGCAGGACCTCCGGCGTCTCCTTGCCCTTCCCGTACATCTTCAAGCCGTCGATGATCTTCGAGAAGCCATACGTCTGGACGAGGTACTCGATCGTGACCGCCGACTGGTAGTACGCGACGACGACGGCGTTCTGGTCCGGCTGCATGAACTCTTCGTTCAGGCGCGCGATCGAGGGAAGCGTGCCCTGCAGCATCGCGCCGTAGAGGTCGGCGTCGTTCTCGCGGCGCCACTCGGGTCGCGCGATCAGCGTTTCGTATTCGCTGAGGCCCTCCGTGTACCAGCGTGGCACGCGCGAATTCGAGAGCTGGATCGCGAACACGTGCGCTAGCTCGTGCCACATCACCATGCCCCAGTTGATGTCACCGTTCGCGGGTGACATCGCCGTGATGACTTGGCCGAAGCACACGCCGAGTGCGCTGATGTCGGGCAGACCGACGGTGCGCACGCCGTACGCGCTGCGGTCGGCGTACAGCTCGAGCGTGACCGGCGTCTTCGGCGTGAAGCCGTAGCGCTTCACCATGTCGGCGAACGCGCGCTCCATCGTCGGTTCGAGGTAGCGCGAGAACACGGGCTTCTCTTCGTTCGCGTAGCGAATCTTGAAGCTCTTCGTCGTCGCCATCGTGTAGTGCCTCGGCAACGTGTCGCGGAACAGATCGATCGTGTTCGACGCGCGCACGTTGTACTGGTCACCGACCCACGACTTGTCGAGCCACTCGACGCCTTCCTTCTCCATCCCGAGACGCAAGTAGCCGAGGCCCGCGCCCGCCATCGCTTCGTAGAAGTCGGGCTTCAGCTTGACCGCCTCCTTCTCGAGCTCGACGGCCTCGACATAGCGGTGCTCGCGCACGGCGGAGCGCGCGACGATGCGATAGAGCTGCGCGTACGCGGGATTGACCGCGAACGCCTTCTTCTTCTCCGCCTCGTACGCCTTCACGTCGTCGCGCAGCCAGTAGATGGTGGCCTTCATCGCGATCGCTTCGACGTCTTCCTTGTTGTGCGCGAGCACGCTGTCGAGCGACTTGAGCGCGCCGTCCCACTGGTTCTGATCGATCTCGATCGAGGCGCGCGCCTTGAGTGCCCGTGCGTTCTTCGGATTGACGGCGAGCGCCTTCTCCAGGTGGTGCCGCACCGCCTGCAGCTCGTAGCGCGTCTCGAGGATGACCTCGGCCATGGCCGCGTGCGCCTCGGGGTGATTCGGGTTGATCTTGAACACGTCCTCGAGCGTCTGCTCGGCGAGCTGCGCGTGATACTTCTGCAAGTACAAGTCGGCCCACGACACGCCGGCGTCCGTCATCTGCGGGGCTTTGCGCAGCGCCTCGCGATACGCGTCGTTCGAGAGCGCGATCTTGTTCGTGTAGCGAGCCGCGAGCGCGACTTGGTACATCGCGACCGGATCGTCGTACGACAGCTTCTTCTGCGCCTCTTCGTCGAGCGTGATCGCGAACAACTGCTTCATGCCGGCGATGTCGCCCTGCGCGTAGCGGGTCAGCGCGAGCTGCGTACGCACGGCGCGATCGTCGGGCCGATCCTTGTAGAGCTGCTCGAGGTCCTTGCGCGCGTCGGCGAGGCGGCCCGTCGCTTCACGGAGCTCCGCGAGGACGAGGCGCGCTTCGGCGGCCGTCGCGTCCTTGCCCGCGACCAGTGGTGCGAGGGTCGCCTCGGCGCCGGGGTAGTCGCCGATCGCGATCTGCGCGCGTGCGAGGTGGATGCGTGCAGCGGGGCGGTCCTTGCCGTTGACCTTGCCCAGCTCCGCGATCGCCGTCTTGTAGTCACCGGCAACGAGCTTGTCGCGGCCGGTCGCCAGGTCTGCATACGCGGCGCGGGCAGTAGCAACGGCGACGGCGAGCGCCAGGCATGTCCTCAGCATCTATGGAATCTGTGCGACCACCCCACCGGTGTCAAACCCGGTTGTAGTGGTAAGCTGGCGTTCGTGGCCGAAGCGTCGAAGGAAATCCCGGCGAGTAGTCAGGGTCTGTACAACGATTTCGACGCGTTCCTGAAGCAGGCGATCCGCGAGTACTACGACCGTGGCTGGACCACACGGAAGGGCAACTTCATCGCACTTCTGATCGCCTCGGGGACCACGTCGTTCGCCCTGGCGAAGGACTCGGTCGTCGACGGCTCGGGGACCAAGAAGGTCGCGATCGGCGCAGGCCTCCTGATCGCGCTGCGCATCGGCCTCAAGTACGCGCTCGGCGGTCCGCTCGGGCTGGTGCTTTCGATCGCCGCCGGCGCCTCGATGGTCTCGTACTTCATACGGAACCAGAAGGACATCGTGAAGAAGGTCGGCCTCTACAAGACCGTGATCGCCGACAACGAGAAGAAGTATGCTGAGGTCCAGGCGGGTTGGCGGGATGGGAAGTACCAGGTGACCGACCGCAACCTCATGATCGACGGCTTGATGAAACAGCTCATCACGCACGTCGACGAAGCCTGATGCAAACCAAGCGCGCCGCGATCCTGTTCGTCCTCTTGCTCGCCGGCGTCGCAGACGCGCAGCGCGGCAAGAAGGCGCCCAAGCCGCCGCCACCCGCACCCGCACCCGCACCCGCGCCGGCCCCCGAGCCACCGAAACCGAAGAAGGCGCCGACGGGCAAGGAGCGCATCATCGGCATCCTCGACGTGCGCGGCCCGACGCCCGCCGACGAGACCACGTTCGAGAAGAACCTCGAGGACCAACTCGACGCGAACACGTATTGGCTCGGACCGCGCGCGATCATGCGCGAGCGCCTGCGCAACTCGACGAAGTGGACCGAAGGCTGCGTCGTTCACCACTGCCTGCAAGAGGTCAAGGTGCAGACGAACGCCGAGCTCGTGATCCTCGCGGCGCTCACGGGGTCGGGCACGAGCTTCGGCTTCGTCGTGACGGTGCTCCGCACCGATACCGGCAAGGTCGTCGCGCAGGAGAGCGAGCGCTGCGACGTCTGCACGTTCAACGAGACGATGAGCGCGGCCGTGGCCGCGACGATCAAGCTGCTCCACGGGATCCCGGCCAAGCTGCCCGACGAGACCGCCCAGCAAGGCGCCGCGGTCGAGCTGGCGGTGCAGAACGCGGTCAAGCCGCTCGAGCAGAAGCTCGCGGCGAGCAAGCAGGGGAACGGCAGCCGCGGGGTCGGCATCGCGCTTACCCTTGTCGGGCTCGCCGTGGCGGGTGGTGGCGCGGCTTGGTACTTCCTCGACGACAAGAACGAGATGGGCCTCGCGACCGCGACCGGTGGCGGCGGGTTGGCGCTCGGCGGCATCGGCGTCCTGGCGTTCTAGGGCGTGCCTTTGGCACACGTGATCTTCACCCGTCGGTGATAGGGTCGCGCCGATGCGCTCGTTCGCTCTCGTAGCTCTCGTGGCCGCGTGTGGCGGCGATTCGTCGTCGACCGCGCTGTTCGCGCTGCCCGGCGACACGACCGACTTCTACTCGTTGCCGTTTCCCAACGACCTGCGCCGCGAACCCGACGGCACGATCGATCTGTCCGCGTTCCCGACGAACAGCTTGATCGCCGACAAGTATCGCCAAGCGGCTGATTCGCTCGAAGGCTTCGGCCTGAATCAAGCGATCTTCGCGCGGTTCGACGGCACGCTCGATGCGCCGGTGCTGCCCGATCCGATGGGATCGATCGCCGACGGCGCGTCGGTGTACCTGGTCAACATCGATCCCGACTCGCCCGAACGCGGCGAGCGCTCGCCGATCGCGGTGAGGTTCCGCGCGGAGAAGACGCAGACCCTCGCCGAGAATCACCTGATCGCGCGGCCGTATCCCGGGTTCGGCCTCGCCGAAGGCACGACGTACGCGCTCGTCATCACGAACCGCATCGGCGGCGTCAAAGCATCGGCGACGTTCGAAGCGCTGATGGGCACCGGCGGTGACGCGAAGACCATGGATGCGCGTGCGGCCTATCAGCCGTTGCTCGACTGGCTCGACGAGCCCGGTGGCGACGACCGCGACGATGTCGTCAGCGCCGCCGTGTTCACCACGCAGCGCGCGACCCAGATCGTGCCGGCCCTCCGCAACGGCGTGCTCGCGGCGCCGGCGCCGGTCGCGAGCAACATCACGGTCAGCTCGATGACCGCCGGGTTCACGGTGTTCGTCGGTCAGTACGCGGCGCCGAACTTCCAGAGCGGCGACGTGCCGTATCGCGATGCGCCGACGGGACAGATCATCGTGAACGGCGACACCGCCGTCGCGCAGCGCATGGAGCCGATGCGGTTCGGGCTCACGGTGCCCGCCGGCGCCGTACCTGCGAACGGCTTCCCGATCGCGATCTATGCGCACGGCACGGGCGGCGATCACCTGTCGTTCGTCGACGACGGCACCGGCGCCGCGCTCGCCGCGCAGGGCATCGCCGTGATCTCGACGGACCAAGTGCTGCACGGCCCGCGCAATCCGACGGGCGACGAGCAGATCGACTTCTTCAACGTCGCCAATCCGTTTGCGATGCGCGACAACGCGCTGCAGGGCACCGCCGACGCGTTCGCGCAGCTCCGCCTCGCGCAGGGCATGTCGTTCCAGGACGGCGCCCGCACGATCCGCTTCGACGCGACGAAGGTCTACTTCTTCGGTCACTCGCAAGGCGGCCTGACGGGCCCCGGCTTCGTCGCGTTCGAGCCGACGTTGTCGGGCGCGGTGTTCTCGGGAACGGGCGGCCTGCTCTACCTCGGGCTGCTCTACAAGACGAAGCCGCTCGACGTCTCGATGCTGCTCGCGACCTTCCTGCGTGACGATCCGGTCGACGAGGACAACCCCTCGCTCGCGATGGTGCAGATGTGGGTCGAGCGTGCGGACGGCGCGAACTACGCGCCGATGTTCGTGCGTCGCCCGCTCGGCACGCCGCGCAACATCTTTCAGACCGAGGGCTTCACCGATACCTACACGCCGAACCCGTCGATCGAAGCGTTCGCGGTCGCGGTCGGCGGCGACCTCGTGCAACTCGCCGATACGAAGGACATCACGGGCCTCACCGCGCTCCGCGGTCGCAGCGTGCAGGCGGCGCCGATCAGCGGCAATGTCGGGGGCGCGACGGCCGCGCTCGGTCAGTACAAGCAGCGGAGCGGCTCGGACGGTCACTTCGTCGTGTTCGATATCGCGATCGCCGAGCGCCAAGCCGCGAGCTTTCTCGGTACGCTGGCGCAGACTGGCACCGCCACCGTGGTGCCGTGAGGCCGCCATGCGCAAACAGCTCGGACAAATGCTCATCGAAGCGGGCGCGATCGACGAAGCCGCGCTGCGCAGCGCGCTCGCCGATCAACGCCGGTGGGGCCGTCCACTCGGCCGCACGCTCGTCGAGCTCCGCCTGATCCGCGAAGAAGACCTCGTGCGCGTGCTCGGCCAGCAGCTCGGCCTGCCGAGCGTCGACCTCGATCGCGTGAACATCCCGAAGGCGGTCACCGATCTCGTGGCCGGCACGCTCGCATTCCAGCACAACATCATGCCGTTCGCGCAGCCGATGAAGTTCCTCGACGTCGCGATGCTCGATCCGACGAACCTCGGCATCATCGACGAGCTGCGCATCCGTACGCAGCTCAACATCCGCCCGTACCTCGCCGGTCCGAAGATGATCGAGCGCGCGCTCGTGAAGTACTACGGCGGCACGCTCGGCAGCGCGATGCCCGACTACGAGATCCCGATGGAAGCGCACCTCGGCGTCACGCCGCGGAAGCGCCCGCTGACCGAAGAGCGCGACTCGGTCGCGATCAGCCCCGATCTGCGCGACGGCTTGAAGCCGTTCCCGCCGGGCAAGGAGCGGTCGCCGACTCACCCGGCCCGTGGGCACGATCCGCAGCTGCTCGCCGGCACGGTCAGCATCGGCGATCGCGACAAAGAGATCGAAGCGCTCCAGCAGCGCATCTCGAAGCTCGAGGCCCTCGTCGCGCGTGACGAGAACGTGCTGCGCAAGTTGCTCGCGCTCCTGATCGAGAAGGGCCTCGCGACCCGCGACGAGATCGTCGAGCGCCTCGGGTAGCAGCGAGTCAACAGCTGTCAACGCGGGCCGAGTCGCGGATGCCGTCACGCGCGTAGCGTTGTCGCATGCGCGGCGCGATCGTCCTCGGTCTCCTCCTCGCGGCCAGCATGGCTTCGGCGCAGCCGCCGGGCGAGACGCAGCCGCTGCCGCCGAAGAAGAGCGTCGTGAACGCGTACCTCGTGACGGTCGCCGCCGTCTCGACGCCGATGGCGGTCGGCATGTTGATCGCCGGTGAGAACAGCGACGGTACGCGCGGCGATGTCGGCGGCATGATCGCGACCGCCGGCGCGTTGTTCGGGCCGACCGCAGGTCACTGGTACGCGGGCCGCGTCTGGACCCCGGGGCTCACGTTCCGGGTCGCCGCCGCGGGTGTCGTCGGTGCGATGGTGCTGCGAGAACAGCAAGAACCACTCGAGATCGGAACGCTCGTCGTCGGGCTCACCACGGTCGCTGCGCTGTGGGGCACCGGCATGGTCTGGGATCTGGTAACGCTGCCATCGTCGGTGCGTCGCTCCAACGAGCGCGCCGTCGTCGTCGCGCCGCTCGTCGGACCCACCACCGGCCTCGCGGTCGGTGGGACGTTCTAGTCTTGGTCGCCGCCCTTGAGGCCGTGACGCTTGAGCAGCTCGCGTAGGTGGTAACGCGTCAGCCCGGCCTCTTGTGCCGAGCGCGTGATGTTGCCGTCGTTGCGCGTCATCAGCGCCGTCAGATACGCGATCTCGAACGCGTCGACGACCGATTGCTTCGCCTGCTTGAAGCCGAGGCCCGCCTTGAGCAAGGCCGCATCGAAGATCGCCGGCCCGCTCTGCTGCGGTAGCTCGACACCCGCCATCTGCGCCGCCGCGCGCTGGGCCGCTTGTGCGCCCGCCTGCGCGAGGTCGTGCGAGACGACGATGCTCGGACCCATCTCGCGGCCGAACACGAGGTCCTGCCGCGTGATCACCGGCCCGTCCGACAGCGCCGCCGCACGCTCGACGACGTTGCGCATCTCGCGAACGTTGCCGGGCCACGGATGCCCCATCATCGCCTGCATCGCGTCCTGCGAGAACGACATCGTCATGCCGCGGCGGCTCGCGACTTCGCGCAGGAAGTGATTCGCGAGGCCGGGGATGTCCTCGCGCCGCTCGCGCATCGGCGGCAGCTCGACGTGCACGACCGACAACCGGAAGTACAAGTCTTCGCGGAACGTCCCCTTGTTCACTTCTTCGCGGAGATCGCGGTTCGTCGCCGCGAGCACGCGCACGTCGACCTTGTGCGTCCGATCGCCGCCGACGCGCTTGATCTCGCGCTGCTCGAGCACGCGCAGCAGCTTCGGCTGCAGCGAGATATCGAGCTCGCCGATCTCGTCGAGGAAGATCGTGCCGCCGTTCGCCTGCTCGAAGCAGCCGACGTGTTGCGACACGGCGCCCGTGAAGCTGCCCTTCTCGTGACCGAACAGCGTCGACTCGATCAGCTCGCGCGGAATCGATCCGCAATCGAGCACGACGAACGGCTTGCTCTTGCGCTGCGACGCGTTGTGCAGCGCACGCGCGACCATCTCCTTACCCGTACCGGTCTCGCCGGTGATGAGGCACGTGAGCTCGCTGGGCGCGACCTTCTCGAGGTGGGCAAAGATCTCGCGCATCGCGGGCGATGCGCCGAGCATCATGTCGAAGCGATCCTTCTTCGACAGCTCGATCTCGACGACGTCCTGCGTCGACTGGAATTGGATATTCGTGTGGCCGATGCGGAACACCGTGCCCGGCCGCAGGTACGCCTCGCGGATGCGGAGGTCGCCGACGTAGATGCCGTTGCGCGAGTTGAGGTCCCGCAGCCGATAGCCGTCATCGCGCGCCGACACCTCGAAGTGCGTGCCCGACACGGCCTTGTCCTGAACGACGAGGTCCGAAATGATGCTGCGCCCGCCGGTCACGCGCGGCTTCAGCATCTCCACTTCCTTGCCCTGGTCCGGCCCGTTGACGACCACGAGCTTGCCCTTGCGCAACCGACGCACGGTCGCCCATTCGCCCTCGAACAGGGTCGTCAGGCCTGTGCCGGACTCGAAATCTGACCCGTCGTTCTCCATGCGAGCCCAACGTACCACGAGCCCGGGAG
>Ga0316601_100001100_pt1 | contig 12805 bp, 9 predicted proteins | sample OWC_soil_day5_no_FD_207663 | JGI IMG/M metagenome (GOLD analysis project Ga0316601, IMG submission 207663) | Wetland soil microbial communities from Old Woman Creek delta, Ohio, United States - OWC_soil_day5_noCT | ecosystem: Environmental > Terrestrial > Soil > Wetlands | place: USA: Ohio...
AGTCGAGCGAGAGGCACTGAAAACTCTGGGTCATGGTTTCCAGCCTGCCGGCGTCCACCCCGCTGGCTTCCGCGAGGGCCTCGCGGGTGACCTCTCCATCGTGTTTGGTTTGCAGCCGCTGAGTTTCACGACCAACCTTGCGCCGGAGTTGGTTCCAATGCACAGGGGTTCGGATGAGGCCACCGTGCACGTCCCCGGCGCGGCCAATTTGCTGCCAGATCCACCACACGGCATAGGTGCCGAACTTCACTTCTTTCACAGGGTCGTATTTCTCGACCGCGCGTATGAGGCCGAGGGTGCCTTCCTGCACCATGTCGAGGAAAGACACCCCAGCCCGGCGGTACCGCTTGGCGAACGAAATGACCAAGCGGAGATTTGCTTCAATCATGCGATCGCGGAGCCGTCGGTAGGTCGCCAGCTCGCTGTCCACCGCATCGACGAATTCGCGCAAGCGCAGACGCGAGGCAATTTGGGGCTCGATGCGCCGACGCGATCGCAGGAGGCGCCGGGCGTACTCGAGAATCATGACCGTTTCACGTTCGCGAAAATCATCATTTGGGCGAATCACGCTCCGGCCGTGCTTCGGCAGGGCGGCTGAAGTCAGGCGTGGAAAACGGCGTAGGAGGCGCCGGATCCGATTGCGCGAGCGGACAATCGCTCTGGCGATCGCCTGTTCCTCGTCCGGTAGCAGCAACGAGGTCGAGCCGACGTCTTGGAAGAAATGTGACTGCAGGTCGTAGTCGCCGGTGTCCTCGGCCGCATCATGTTCCTCGGCCTTGAACTCTTCCGAGTTCTCTTCCAGAGCGATATCGTCCTCTAAATTGTCGTCGTCTTCCACATTTAGCGCCAAGGCGCCAAAAGCGTTATCCATCAATCATGCCTCTTTTTCGCTGAGAAACGCCGGGTGTTGGTGGCTGGCTAATTAGACGAAACCCCGGCCCGCAAATTCAAGTGTTCTGCCTTCGAGCGTTCGTTGCCTGTTACTGCTCTCGCCCCGCTCATTCTTCCTCTGGAATCGGCCGGATAGGGGCTTCGAAATCGACCCCGTCTTCCTGTGCCTCAGTTACATCCTCCGTCCCCCCTGACTCCTCCCATGGTGCCACTACCGGGGAGACGTCTTCCCGGCTCCTGTCTTCCCGCTCCCACAGCATCTCTTGAGCCTGCAGACGATCGTCCACCTCCTTTAGTCCCATCACGTCCGTGATGGTCTGCAGGACGATCTGATGCTCACCTTCGCTCGGCACCGAACCGCCCAGGTAAACCACCCCGCGCCGGCAAACGATCCGTAACTCCTCCATATCGACACGACGGTCGTCACGCAAGAGCTCGCGAATCGCCTCCTCGAGCTCCGGGTCGCTCAAGTTGCTGTAGTCAGGCGGAACCCCGGGCTTCCGAGACTCCCCTGCACTCCCTTCTTCGGCACCGGTTAAGCTGTGGCGCTCGGCGTCCGCGGCGCAGTCCCGACAGTACAGCGTTTCGGGAATTGCGTCCAGCCTCGCTAACGGGATCGGTTCACCACACGCAACACAGTTACCATATTCGCCGTCACGCAAACGCGCCAAGGCTCCTTCAATTTCGCCCAATTCCGTCATCCCACGGTCATCCAAGCGTGCGAGCAGGCGTGCGAAACGCGACTCTTGGGCCGACTCCTCAAGTTCCGCCTCGCGGTCTCCGGCTATCTGCTCCAGGTCTCGCTCCACTTTTCCGACCTCTTCGACAAGCGCTTGACGCTTCGCGAGGAGGACTCCGCGGAATCGCTCGAGATGCTTCGCGTTGATGACCGCCCGTTTCCGCATGATTCTTACCCCTTCTTCAAACCCAGCGTCAGTTTAACCACGCTTCCGGGCGAATGCCAGCAAATCCGGGGTCCATGTCTGGGCCCTTTGGGGCCGATCTGAACCCAACATATGCGGAAATTTGACGCTGCGGCCGATTCTCTCTAAGCTGCCCGCTATTCGATGGCGTGGGTGATAATGACGAAACATCGGGCGGTCATATCGGTCATTGGGCACGACCAAAAGGGTGTGGTGGCGCGTATTTCCACCTATTTGGCAGGGTGCAGCATCAACATCGAGGACATCCAACAACGCGTGATGGAGGGGCTCTTCATCATGACGATGCTGGTCGACATTAGCGACCTGAACACCAACCTGGATGATTTGATTTTCGGGCTCAAGCGCATTGGCGAAGAAATTCACATGGAGGTGACGATCCGGCTCCACGGGAGGAAAGAGCCAAAGCGGGTTGCAATCCTGGTGAGCAGGGAGCCGCACTGCCTTGAGCGCCTGATTGCAGATCGAGAGCGGGGTGTGTTGAAAGGTGACCTGCGTGTCGTCCTGTCCAACCACGATGTCCTCCAACCGCTGGCTGCAGCCAACAACATCCCGTTTTTTTGGTTGCCGTCAACCGACAAGGCGGCACATGAAGCCTTTTTGCTGCGAAAGCTAAAGGAATACCAAGCGGAGCTGGTGGTGCTTGCCCGTTACATGCAAATCGTTGGTCCTGCGCTTGTCGAGCACTACCGGGATCGGATCATCAACATCCACCCGTCGCTCTTGCCCTACCACCCGGGGGCCAATGCGTACAAGCAAGCGTACGAGGAAGGGGTGCGGGTCTCCGGCTGCACGGCGCATATTGTCACCGAGCAACTCGACCAGGGACCCATCATCCTGCAGGACGTATTCCACATTCGCGTGGGCGAGGATACGCTTGAGGAGGTCAAGGCGCGGGGTAAGGCGCTCGAAGCGGCGGTGCTGTCGCAGGCGGTGGAACTCTTTCTCAACGATCAGCTCGTTGTCAGGGAGAAGAAAGTCATCTTCCGACCCGGCTACCTAACAGAAACTGTTTAGTTGGCGCCGCGGCGAAGAAACGACGCTTGTCCCGTTGAACGGGCCCAGTTATTTTTGCATGATGACGATGCGGGTTATTGCCGCCGTTGCCCTTGTTCTGCACGTGATTCCCGTGCCGGTCGGCGCGGTGACGTTGAGCGGGGTGATGATCTACTCGGCCGATCACTATGGCAACCCGAACGCCTGGAACGCTCAGAAGGAGGATTTCGCGTTCGGCCAAGTGTGGCGGACCCAGCTCGGCGGTGATTGGTACGGCCTCGGACTGTTGGCCGGGCTTCCTCCGGCGAACTCGGATGGGCCGGTTCTGAACGCGCCCAATTTCGGCATCCAGATACCCCTGGTGGAGGGGGAGAACGATTTCACCGTCGTGGGCGAGCCGAGCAGCCTGACGCGGCACGAGGATTTTTCCCACTTTGCCCTGAATCTCTATTTCGACGGGGTACTCGACCGCCCGGGAATTTCGGTGTTGTTCCCGCGGTACAGTCCGCGCCGCGGCAGCCCGCCGCTTCCGAACGTCGCGCCGGTGATGTACGCGCTATCGCTAGCAGGCGTCAAGGCAGCCGCCGAGTCGACGTACACCGACGGGGTGGATCGGGTATCCGTGAGCGCGATATCGTTTCTGCCTCCCGAAAAGTTTGGGGTGGACTTTGATAAAGTCTCGGCACACGCGGTGTTACCGAGCAGTGTCAGCTCCGGGCCAAACGGTGGCGGGGCGGACGGCTTGGGTGGTTTCGATTTCGTTGGTGTCCTGCGGATCCACGTCGAAGGGCCGGGCAACGCGGCCGTGCCGGGAGCAGTGTCCCTGCCTGCTGCGCCCGTCGTCATGCAGGGGGTGACCGTTGGAACGAACATCCTGGGGGAGGCCGAAGCCGCCGCGGGAGCGGTGCGCGATGATCTGCCGACGGAACAGGGAAGGGGCTCCTCGGGAAGCGCTGCGGGTGCGCCAGTGCCGGATGCTGCGGCAACGCCATCGGCTGCGCAAACGCCGACGCCCGTTGGATCGGTCCTGCACGCTGCAACGACTCCTACGCTCGCCCCGACGGCGGCGGCCACCGGTACTGCCGCCAAGCCACCGGTTACTCCCACGCCCGCGGCGACGTACGGGAGCCTGACCCCTTCTCCGGGCCAGACCCCCACAAGTCCGAGTGCATCGCCGGGAAGGACGCCGTCGCGAGAGGAACCTACCGTGCCGCCGGGCGGCCCGAAGGCACGATAGGGGAGTGGGCAGCCGCGCGCGGCGATAGCCGGGTGAGCAGGCGCCCAGATCTGAGGGAAACCCCGGTTGGTCCAAGGTTGCAGAAAGGGTTGCATGCGCGTTCTCATCATTGGAGCTTCCGGATTTGTGGGTAGTCGGCTGCAGGCAGCGTTCCTGGGCAATTGCGTGGGTACCTATTGCACGCATGCGGTACCGGGATTGCATCCCCTCGATGTTCGTGACGCCGACGCGGTGCGTCGGTTCATTGCCGATTTAACTCCGAACCTGATCTTCCACCCCGCAGCGCAGGCCCATGTGGATTGGTGCGAGACGCACGTTTCGGAGTCGTTCGAGGTCAATGTGCGTGGTGTGCGCAATGTCGCACAGGCGGCGCGCGAGGTCGGTGCACGATACGTGTATTTTTCGAGCGATTACGTGTTCAACGGAGCGGCTGGTCCCTATGCCGAGGGTGCCACGCCCGATCCTTTGAACGTTTACGGCCGTCATAAGTTGGAGGCGGAGTCGATCATCGTCAAATGCCTGGATAATCACCTGATCGTACGTGTGTGTGGGGTGTATGGATATCAGCGCGATGGCAAGAACTTTGTCATGAGCTTGCTGGATCGCGGGCGTCGCGGTGAACTTATGAACGTGCCGTGCGATCAGTGGGGAACTCCCACTTACGCCGACAACCTGGCGGCGGTGGTCAAGGAACTGGCGCTCTCGATACACCGCGGCGTTTTTCATGTCGTGGGACCGGAATGCATGGACCGCATGGCCTTCGCCCGCTTGGCGTGTGCGGTGTTCGGGCTCGATCCTGGATTTCTCCGTCCGTGCGGCACCGAGGAACTACGGCAAGCGGCACCCCGGCCGCTGCGCGGTGGACTCGTGGCGGCGAAGGTTGGCGCCCTGCTCGCCATTCCGCTGCTAGGGCCGCACCAGGGACTCGAGCTGATGAAACGGCAGATGGTGCGCGAAGATTTGACCCAGTAACGGGGCGCGCGAGCGTCGATCGCGTATCGGGCGTCGGGGGGGATGAGGCCGGCGCCTGCGGTTCACGCGACGCGGATGGGTTCATGCTGGATTGCGGTGCGCGGATCGTCAGGGAGCTTCGAGTTTGCACGGCGTGATGCACCTGCAGGGGGTAAAGGCGCGACCGCGCTCGACGACGATTGCGAGTGAGTGCAGATTGTGTCAACGGTGAGGGGCACAGGGCTGTATCCAGCGCCGGAAGGCAATGTCCGGGGGATTCCACGAGTGACCGCTCGGGGCGCGGATCTGCCGGGTCGTTGCAACGGTGGGTGCTGGCGGGAAGGGAGGCAACTGTGGTCGGGGCTGACACGCAAATTGAGCAACTGAGCGTCAACACCATTCGGACACTGGCGATCGATGCGGTGCAGAAGGCGAACTCCGGACACCCGGGGCTGCCCCTGGGGGCTGCGCCGATGGCCTACGTGCTTTGGCAGCACCACCTGCGGCACAATCCGAAGGATCCGCTGTGGCCCGACCGGGACCGATTTGTCCTCTCTGGCGGGCACGGGAGCATGTTGCTCTATGCGTTGCTACACCTGACGGGCTACGGAATCTCCTTGGACGACCTCAAGTCTTTCCGCCAGTGGGGTAGCCGCACGCCCGGCCACCCAGAGATGCACCAGGCGTGCGGCATCGAAGCCACCACGGGTCCGCTGGGGCAGGGAGCGGCCAACGCAGTCGGAATGGCAACTGCGGAGCGGACGCTCGCGCACCATTTCAACCGGCCCGGCCACACGATCGTGGATCACCGCACGTACGCGCTGGTGTCTGACGGGGACCTGATGGAAGGGGTATCGGCCGAGGCCAGCTCGCTGGCGGGTCATCTCAAGTTGGGAAAGCTCGTATTCTTGTACGATTGCAATCACGTCTCCCTCGACGGGCCGACATCGCTGACCTTCTCCACGGAAAACGTGGTGGAGCGATATCGGGCGTACGGCTGGCAGGTACTGCATGTCCGAGACGGAAATACCGATCTTGCGGCGATCGATGCTGCACTCGTGGCCGCCAAGGCGGACACATCACGCCCATCGCTGATTGTGATCGAAACCACCATCGGATACGGCTCGCCGCACAAGCAGGGCACTTCGGAAGCCCACGGCAGCCCCCTGGGGGTGGAAGAAGTGGCGCTGACAAAGCAGGCGTTGGGTTGGGATCCGATGCGGGAGTTCTACGTCCCCGCGCAGGCGTTATCGTCGTTTCGCACCGCAATTGAGCGCGGGGAACAGGCGCAGGCGGAGTGGCAGCGGCGCTTCGAGGCCTACGGGCAGGCGTATCCGGAACTCGCGGCGGAGTGGGAACGGATGATGCGCCGTGAACTCCCGCCGGCGTGGGACGACGGAATCCCATCGTTCAGTTCAGCGGACTCCCTGGCTACCCGACAAGCCGGCGGGAAGGTGTTGAACGCCATTGCCAAGCGCGTCCCCTGGCTCATCGGCGGAGATGCGGACCTCTCCGTGTCGACCAACACCGCCTTGATTGATGCGGGCTCCTTTGATGGACAGAGCGGCGCCGGCCGAAATCTTCATTTCGGCGTACGAGAGCACGCCATGGGGGCGATTGCCAATGGGCTCGCCTACCACGGTGGCCTGCGCCCGTTCGCGTCGACCTTTTTCGTGTTTTCGGACTACATGCGGCCGCCGGTGCGACTGGCAGCGTTGTGCGGCCTACCGGTCATCTATGTGTGGACGCACGACTCGGTCGCCCTCGGTGAGGATGGGCCGACGCATCAGCCCGTTGAGCAGCTGATGGCGATGCGCGCCATGCCGAATCTGGTGGTGATTCGCCCTTGCGACGCCAACGAAACCGCAGAGGCCTGGCGCTGGGCGATGACGCACCAGACAGGGCCAGTGGCCATCGTCCTCAGCCGTCAAAAAGTACCCACGCTCGATCGCCAACGATTCGCGAATGCAGTCGGGCTAGCACGTGGAGCGTACGTCCTGGTGGATGCCGAAGGCGGGCCGCTGCAAGCGGTCATCGTTGCGACAGGGGCCGAGGTCCATGTGGCGCTCGCAGCGCGTGACCTGCTCACAGCAGAGGGCATTGGGACGCGCGTCGTTTCGATGCCGTGTTGGGAGACCTTTGCCATGCAGACTGCGGCGTATCGCGAGTCAGTGTTGCCTGCGTCGGTCCACGCGCGGGTCTCCGTCGAAGCGGGCGTGACCTTCGGATGGTGTCGTTGGATTGGAGACCAGGGGACCGCCATCGGTGTGGACCGCTTCGGGGCATCTGCTCCCGGCGAGGTCATCATCGAAAAGCTCGGCCTGACGGCCAACCGCGTCGCTGCGGCGGTCCGCACTCTTGTTGCGGGCTGAATCGTCCTGCCGTTCGCTTGGTGCGTGAGGCGAGAGGGGTGGGCCCCCCTAACGGGGGACAAACGGCTCCACCGGAGCGCTTTTCAGGCGGCAACCCTATTGCGTACCTCGCAGTAGGGGTAGACGTGCGGAGATGATGGGATCACCTCCGCACGTCGGGGGGAACGGCCGCAGGCAGTTTCAGGTGTCTGGGCCGTCGGGCACTTCTTTCGCGTCGTGGGCATCCAGTCTCGCGTCGGCATCTGCCTTGGATCTCTCGGGTGCGTACCTGTGACGGGTAGCAATGCAAACGGCCTGCCAACGTCTCGGCGCCGTGCGAGACATCGACGACGCAAGGACGACACCGCTCGAGTCTGTCAATTGGACTGGGCAGTGTGCAATGTTTTGCGGAACACCTGCGGCTCCAACGAAGAAAATTGCAGCGCGGGAAGTCCGCACGCGCCTTCCAGCGCCTCGAGTGGTGGACCGCGTAACGTTTGGGTGGGGGGTCAGCTCTCGCGTGCGCTGCGAGCGGCGCGTACGGCATCCCACAAAGCCACCGCATTCGAGCGAACCAAGGCGGGTCCCCCTTCCGCGAGCGCGCGCCCGGCTAGAAGATCGCCGCCGATGCCGAGGGCCGCAGCCCCGGCGTCGATGAACGCGGCGATGTTTGCGGGTGAGATGCCGCCCGTGGGGACCAAAGGGATCTGCGGCAGCGGCCCTCTCAACGAGCGGATATAGGCGGGGCCACCCACCGCACCACACGGGAAAACCTTGACCAGATCTGCGCCTCCTCGCCACGCATTGATCACCTCCGTAGGCGTCAGGGCGCCCGGGATGCAGGGTTTCTCGGCCCGTCGTGCTACGGCAACCACAGCGGGATCGAAGTTCGGCGCAACGATGAACTCGGCCCCGGCGGCAATCGCCGCCCGGCAGCTATCGGCGTCGAGGACCGTGCCCACCCCGGGCAACACCGTTTCACCGTAGCGTGCGACGATGCGCTCGATGACCACAAGCGCGTTCGGCACCCCCGTCGTGATCTCGACAATACCGATGCCGGTGCTGAGGACGGCCTCGGCCGCCCGCCAGGCGTCCTCCGTCGACGCCGTCCGGAGGATCGGTATCAGACCCACCTCGGAAATACGGCTCAGGGCCCTTTGCTTTGACCACGCCATGCTCCCGCTTTCGTCTGTCCTTTGCTAAGCCCGCTCGTAACGAAGCTGCAGGATCTGCATATAGGGGACGCAGTGATGGCGCTGCTTGACGAAATCCCGCGCGCCGGCCAGGGGCAGGCCGTGCGCAGTGTGAAGGTACGCGATGGCCACGGTGGGGGCACGGTTCATCCCGGCGTTGCAGTGCAGGTAGACGCGCTCTCCGTCGCGCAGCAGTTCGGTCAGTGCACTGACGATCCGGTCGAGAAGGTGAGCGAAGGTCTCAGGATCGCAATCCGGGACGGGCACCCGCTCGAACCGCAGCCCATGCTGGCGGTAGGTGTGCTCGAGCTGGCGCAGATCCAGGCACTTGCTGGCGAGGTCCGAATCGTCCTGAAGGCTGAAGACGGCGGACACCTGGTGGACCGAGCGTAACCAGCCCGCATCGTCTGGCGCGGGGTACTCTCCGATCAGGAGATTCGGCAGAATTGCCGTGCAGTTGGGACGGCCCGACCGCAGGAGGAAGACTCTGCGCGGTTCCATCGTCATTTGTGGATCACGATGCGCCACTCGGTTGCGTGCTGTTCGACGTCCAAAACGGCGTATCCCTCCGCTTCGGCGGCCCGCGGGATGTCGCGCGCACCCTTGGGGTCATCGAGAATTAACTCCAACTCAGCGCCGCGTGGAAGTTCCTCAATGTGCAGCTTGGCTTTGGCCCAACTCAGCGGGCACCGAATCCCGCGCAGGTCAAGGCGCATGATCGTGCCTCGAATCCGGCAGGCGGGTCGCCGCGATTGTGTCCAGACGCGCCTTTGTACGCTGCGAGCTGCTTGCTATAGTCTGGTTTGCGGATGGCGTGCGTAGTGGTTTCAGCACCGATTACTCCTGGGCGGATCGGGTGCGGTACAGTTTGCCGGCACGAATGTCCTCTAGCGCCGCGCCGGAATCTTCGCAAACAGGGCGCGACTAACTGCGGTTTAGGAGGGTGCCGGCGTGCAGCCTGATTCTGATGATCGATACGTGCTTCACGTCGGGCTGGCGGGTCGCCGCGAAGAGCGCTTTCGTATCAACTATCGGGCGGAGTTGAATCCGGCGCAGTACGAGGCGGTGGCCACCACCGAAGGGCCCATCCTGGTGGCTGCCGGCGCAGGCACCGGAAAAACGCGGACCTTGGTTTTCCGCGTGGCGCGTCTCGTCGAGATCGGTATCGATCCTACGAATATCCTGCTGCTGACCTTCACCCGGCGGGCGGCCGGTGAGATGCTGCGACGTGCTAGTCTGCTGCTGGATGGGCGCTGCGATCGGATCGCGGGTGGTACGTTCCACTCATTTGCCAACGTGGTTCTTCGCCGTCATGGCGCGGCGCTGGGGCTGGGTGCCAACTTCACCATCCTTGATCGGACGGACAGCGAGGATGTCATCAACCTCTTGCGTGCTGGTCTGGGTCTCGACAAGAAAGAAAAGCGCTTCCCCCGCAAGCAGCTGATCGCCGCGCTGTACAGCATGGCGGTCAACAAGGGGACACCGCTACCGCAATTGCTGGAAGAGCAGTACAACCATCTGCTCGATCACCTGCCCGACCTGACGGAGCTGCAGGTACGCTACGCGGCGTACAAGAAGGAGCGGCGCCTGCTCGACTACGATGACCTGCTGCTTACGCTGCGCGATCTCCTAGGTACCCAGCCGGATGTGCGCCAGCGACTCGCGCGCAGGTATCGGTACATCATGGTAGATGAGTATCAGGATACGAATGCATTGCAGGCCGAGATCGTGCGTTTGTTGGCTGCGGAACACCGCAACGTCATGGTGGTTGGGGACGACGCGCAAAGCATTTACTCTTTTCGCGGCGCGAACTTTCGCAACATCATGGACTTCCCGAGCCTCTTCCCCGGAGCCCGAATCATCGCCCTGGAGGAGAACTACCGCAGCAGGCAGCCAATTCTCGACGTGAGCAACGCGATTATCGCACGGGCGGAAGAGCGGTATGCAAAGACCTTGTTTACGACCAAGGGTAGCGGTCCGTCCCCGATCCTGGTGGCGGCGGAGAACGAACAATTCCAGTCCCGCTTCATTTGTCAGCGGGTGCTCGAACTGCGCGAGGAGGGAGTGCCAATCGGCGAGATCGCCGTCCTGTTTCGTTCAAGCTACCACTCCTTCGACCTGGAGATTGAGTTGACGCGGCACGACATCCCGTTCGTCAAACGAGGGGGCTTCAAGTTCATCGAAACGGCGCACATCAAGGACGTCTTGGCGCACCTTCGCATTTTGGCCAATGCCGGCGACAGTGTGTCGTGGCACCGGATCCTACTGTTGCTGGAGGGCGTCGGGCCGCGAACGAGCGAGGAGATCATCCGTTGGGTTTCTGCCGAAGGCGATCCGCCGGCTCGCTTGGAGAGCTTTCCCCGGCGCACGTTGGGGTCCGACCTGCGGGCGCTTGCCAACCTCCTGCGGCGCCTGCACGAGATGCGCACAGAACCGGTCGAGCAAGTGAACGAGGTTCTGCGCTATTACGAACCGATGCTCAAGCGGTTGCACCCGGAGGACCATCCCAAGCGGCGCAAGGACCTTGAGCACTTCGCCACGATCGCTGCCCGCTATCGCACGCTCGAAAGCTTGCTTACGGATATGGCCCTCGAACCGCCAACCGACAGCGTGGCCGATGTCCTGGCGGCCGATCCCGAGGAGGGCTTGCTGACGCTCTCAACCATTCATTCTGCCAAGGGGCTGGAGTGGCATTCGGTGTTCGTCATTTGGGCGGCGGAAGGCAAGTTCCCTTCGGAGTACAACGTGCACAGTCCGGAACAGGTCGAAGAGGAACGCCGCTTGATGTATGTTGCAACAACCCGCGCGAAGGAGCAGCTGTACCTCAGTTACCCCATCACCATCTACGACCGCAGCGTCGGCGTGGTCATGGGCAAGCCCTCACGGTTCATCGAAGACCTGCCGCGCGCGCTGCTGCGCCCCGTCACGCTGGTCGAGGCGGGAGCAACTGGCGAAGACTGACAGCGACCTCTGGGATATTTCGGCCCGCACGCTGCGAGCGTGCGACGCTACGCGTTCCCACTACTATTCGCCGGCCGTGCTACCGCGAGCAGGGAGAGACCAAATGGGCAGCGCACGTGATCTTCCAAGCGCAAGAGCGGAACCAGCCGGTCATGGATGCGCGCCTGAAAACGGGGCACGGCGCGACGACGGAGGATGCATGCATTTAGATACCATCCCAGCATGCCAATCATGTTGAACGCCTCGAGACGCTCAACGGTGAAGCCCGCCGCCTCGAGCGTCCGCTCGAGCTCCGCCCGCTCGTAGCGACGGTGATGACCGATGGCACGATCGATCTCTCCGTACAGGCTGCGCATCGCCGGGACGATGAGCACAAGGCACCCCTCCGGCGTAAGAACAGTGCGGAGGCGTTGCAGCGCGGCCACATCATCGGCAACGTGTTCGAGCACGTTGAGGCACAAGACCGTGTCGAATCCGGCGCCGACTTCTGCCGGAAGGTGATCCGCTCCCATGTCGAACTGGCAGACGCTGACATTGCCATGGTTTTCAAAGGCGCCGCGCAACGTGGCAACATACTCGGGGCTAATATCCGTGGCGACCACACGCTCGCGGGACGCGAGGAAGCGGGTCATGCTGCCAATCCCAGAGCCGACCTCGAGGACCCGCGTCCCGACGTACGGCTGCACTTTGGTCCAGAGCCAGCGGTTGTACCGGTGCAGCGTGGCCATACGCTGTAACGTTCGATGGCCGGGATTGCTGCCCAGGTCGTCGATGAGCGCGAATTTCAGGATCGTCCACAACGCCGCAAAGCCGTCCCGCCAGCCGATCTTTTTGCCTTCCAGATAGCTGCGCCCGGCGTAGGAGATCGGCACCTCGTAAATGCGGAGCCGCAGTCCAGCGAATTTGGCGGTCAGCTCCGGTTCGATGCCGAAGCGGGAGGAGCGTAGGGGCACGCCCTGCAGGACTTCGCTGCGGAAGGCTTTGTAACAGGTCTCCATGTCGGTGAGATTGAGATTGGTGCACATGTTGGACAGCGTCGTCAGCAAGTGATTACCGACGGCGTGCCAGAAGAACAGCACCCGGCGGGGGGAGCCGGTGAAGCGAGAACCGTAGACCACGTCCGCCTTGCCGTCGAGAATGGGTTGCAGCAGGGTGAAGTAGTCGCCTGGATCGTATTCCAGGTCGGCATCCTGGATGAGCGTGATCGCGCCGCTGGCGGCCGCGATACCGTCTCGGACGGCAGCGCCCTTGCCTTGATTGTGCGAATGGACGAGCAGGCGGATC
>Ga0316601_100001103_pt1 | contig 12782 bp, 8 predicted proteins | sample OWC_soil_day5_no_FD_207663 | JGI IMG/M metagenome (GOLD analysis project Ga0316601, IMG submission 207663) | Wetland soil microbial communities from Old Woman Creek delta, Ohio, United States - OWC_soil_day5_noCT | ecosystem: Environmental > Terrestrial > Soil > Wetlands | place: USA: Ohio...
ATTCGCCAGATCGACGACCCGCCCCGCGAGCGTCGACGCCGCCGCGAGCGGACCGAGCATCCGGGTCATCGCGACGTTCGGCGAGAACGTCACGCCGAATCGAGCCTTCAGCTCGTAGCCCGTCGGGCCGAGCGTGATCTGCGCGCAGCGCTCGTCGATCGCGGTCTCGATATCACGCAGCACGAGCAGCACGGGCACCGAGAACGTGCGTGCGACCGCGAGGTCGACGCCCGATCGCAGCGTCACGTAACGATCGCCGACGATCACCGCCGACGAGAACCCGAGCAGCCGCTCGCCCGCGCGACACAGCGAGAACCGCGCCTCGGGCATCGCGGCGATGCGCTCGAAGAACGCGCGGGAGAACCGCGTCCACCGAAACCGCGCGCCCGCCTCGCGCGCCTCGTAGAGCGCCGTCATCTGATCGAGCTGCGCGCGTGTCACGGTCCGCGTCGTCTCGAAGACGATCGGCTCCGCGATCCCTGCCTTCGCGCGCAGCGCCGCACAGCGCTTCCGCGCCGCCGCGAGATCGGTGTCGGCGCAGCGATCGTTCGCCCACAGGTGCCCGCGCAGCCCGCGCGAGTCATACGCCGCGTTGCGGAGCTTGCGGCGCAGGTCGCCCTCGCTCGCGACCGTCTTGATCCACGCGAGGTAGTCGTGCAGCGTCGCGAACCGGCGCAGATCGAGCACGCTGCCGGGTAGGCTCACGAACTCGCCGTACCCGCGCGCACGCAGCGCCGCGCGCACGTCGCCCTCGGGAACGTCCTTCCAGATCACGGCCGCGCACCCGGCCTCGCGCGCCGCCCGCTGGACCGCGTCGTCGAACGGTTCGATCGCCGTCCCGAGCAGGCCGCCGGTCTGGTCGAGCGCGGTGCCGACGGTCATCGATCGCATGCCGAGCAGCTTCGGGAACCGCCGCATGACGTTGCACGCGCGGTGCAGCCAGCCCGGACCCGCGAGCAGGTCGACGAGCACTTCATCGGTGATCACCGTCGGTGCCGCCGCGACGAGACCGCGCGCATCCGACAGCGTCAGATAGCCATAGCGCTGACACGCCTCGTGCACGCCCCCGCGCGCCATCGCCTCGACGAGGTCGGGGTAGTACGACGGCGAGCTACTCGCGCTCGCCCACGTACGCAGCTGCTCGCGCACGTCGGGGCGCAGCACCTGGCGATCGAGCGCCACGTGCTCGGCACCGATCACGGGCGCGGACCTCGCCCGCGGCCGTGCAACGACGCTCATGCACGCACCTCGCGCGCTTCGCCCGCCACGCTCCGCGACCGCGCGAACCGCGTGAGCAACGCGCCGACGTTCTCGCGCGCGGCATCGCGCGCACGCACGAGGAAGTCCGGCGTGCCGACGATCGGAATCCGCCCGCGCGCGAGCTCCGTCAGCGCGGCTTGCATCCGCACGCGCACCTCGCGATCGATCGCGGCAACCGCGGTCGCCTCGTCGCGGCCGTACCGGGTCGTGTCGATCGCGGGGAGCACGCGCAGGCTGATCTGCGACGGCAGCGGGAGGAAGCCGGGCGGAATCCCGACCCACACGCCCCACGGCACGAGGAACATCAGCGGCAAGACCGGCATGCGTGCGCGCTTGTCGAGGCCGAGCGCGCGCGCGACCTTGCTGCCGTCGTTGACGACGAACAGCGTCTCGTGCGCGCCGCAGCTCACGACCGGCACGACCGGCACGCGTGCCCGGAACGCCGCGCGCGCGTAGCCGGTGCGGCCCGCGAAGATGATCTTGTGGCGATCGGACCACGCCTTCGTCGCGTCGAAGTCGCCGCCGGGATACGCGTGGACGGCGCAGCCACGGGCGAGCGCCGCGGCGGCGTTCTCCTTCGTGGCGCGAATCGCACCGAGCCTCGCGATCCAGCGCGAGAACCCCGCGGGCGGCATCGTGAACAAGAGGTCGTGCGAGACGGCGAGCAGCGGCGTCGTCCTGCCGAGCGCGTGATAGTGCGTGAGCCAGACGATCAGGTCCGGCATCATCACGCTGCCGTTGTGATTGCCGACGGAGAGAAACGGTCCCTCGGGCACGTGCTCGAGTCCCTCGACGCGCGTGCGGAAGTAGCGGTCGTAGAGCCGCTTGATGCGCGGACCCATGTGATCCGCGTACGCCGAGTCGTAATAGCCGACGTCACCTGGCTGCACGTGTTCCCCCACCGCCGACACTAGACACATGTGATATTGCGTTTCCAGTGGCGACGGACCTGGCGAGCTTCGGATCAGCACTCGACGCCCTTCGTGCGCGCGTCGAGGCGGACATGGGGCCGCGCGACGTGCGCTATGTCGAGCGGGTCGACCTGATCTCGCGCTGGCTCGAGCGCCTCGGCCGCGGCTGGATCATCACGAGCGGCGGACCGCTCGGCTTCTTCGGCGGCGTGACGTGTCTGTGGATCGGCAAGCAGCTGCAGGCGACGGAGATCGGGCACGCGGCGCTGCACGGCGCGTACGATCGCTTCCCCGAGGCGGCGAAGTTTCACGCGCACTCGTTCAAGTGGCGCATCCCGATCGACGAGGAGCTGTGGACCGACCTCCACAACGTGCGGCACCACCCGCACACGAACATCATCGGCAAGGACCCGGGCGTCGGGAACCTGCCCGTCAACCGGCACGACAAGACACTCGCGACGCTCGGCGTGATCGCGAAGGCGCTGCGCAAGGCGACGCCGTACTACGCGCGCGAGTACCTCGTGCTGCCCGCGTTCGCCGGGCCGATGTGGTGGAAGGCGCTGCTCGGCAACGCGCTCTCCGAGCTCGCGCGCGACCTCTACTCGATCGCCGCGCTCTACGCCGGCCACGACGGCCACGACGTCGCGTACTTCCCGGAAGGTGTGAAGGCGGAGAGCCGCGCCGACTGGTACCGCATGCAGGTCGAAGCGACGAACAACTTCGCCGTCCCGCTGCCGTTCTCGATCCTGTGCGGCGGCCTCGACCTCCACATCGAGCACCACCTGTTCCCGAAGCTGCCGCCGCACCGGCTGCGCGAGATCGCGCCCGAAGTCCGGCGCGTCTGCGAGGAGCACGGCGTCGCCTACAAGATCGACGGCTGGGGCAAAACGCTCCGCAAGGTTTTCCGCCAACTCCGGCGCGGCGTGCCCCTGCACGGCCGTGGCATAGTCCGCGCCGCATGAAGATCCTCATCACCGGCGCCGGCGGACAGATCGGTCACGATCTGATCGGCGCCCTCCTCGCGGCCGGTCACGACGTCACGTCGACGGACCTCGCGCCACGCCCGCCGAGTCACGCCCACGCAGGTGGCGCGTGGCATCGCCTCGACGTCACCGACGCCGTCGCCGTCCGCGACGTGTTCTACGAGATCCAACCCGAGCTCGTGTTTCACCTCGCGGCGATCCTGTCGGCGCGCGGCGAGCAGGATCCGAAGCTCGCCTACGAAGTGAATCAGACCGGCACGTGGAACGTGCTCGAGGCGTGTCGCAAAGGGAAGGTGAAGCGGCTCGTGTTCACGTCGAGCATCGCCGTGTTCGGCCCGATGCCGAGCGGCCCCCTGCCCGACCCGACGCCCGACGACGTCGCGCTTCACCCGACGACGATGTACGGCGTCACGAAGGTCTCGGGCGAGCTGCTCTGCAGCTACTACCGCCAACGCTTCAACGTCGATTGCCGCGGCGTGCGGTTCCCGGGCCTGATCTCCGCCGCGATGCCCGGCGGCGGCTCGAGCGACTACGCGCTGTTCATGTACGTCGACGCCGTTCGCAAGGGCGGCTACGAAGCGTTCGCCCGCGCCGACACGCGCATCCCGCTCATGTACATGCCCGACGGCGTCCGCGCGCTCAACGAGATCGCGTTCGCCGATCGCGACAAGCTCACGCGCGCCATCTACAACATCGCCGCGTTCTCGCCGCGCGCCGACGAGATCGCGGCCTCCGTGAGGGCGGCCGTCCCCGACGCGAAGTTCACGTACAGCCCGGATCCGGTGCGCCAAGCGATCCTCGACTCGTGGCCGAAATCCCTCGACGACACGGCCGCGCGTCGCGATTGGGGCTGGAAGCCGAAGTACGACCTCGACGGCATGACCGCCGATCTGATCCCGCGCATCAAGCGCATGCTCGAGCTGGGCGCGATCCTGTCCACGCACTGACCGTGCGCGGCTGAGCGGGACCCCGTTTCTCGCCTGGGGCATCGCGGCGAGCGCGCTACTATCACGGGCGAGCGCGTGGACCATCTCGACGAAAGCACGATCGCGCTGTTCCTCGAACGGCGGCTGCCCGACGAGCAGGTGCGCGGGCTCCAGCACCACATCGACGGCTGTGACGAGTGCCGCGAGATCCTCGCCGGGCTCGCGAAGCTGTCGATGTGGCAGCTCGCCGAAGGTTCGACGCAGCCAACGGTCGGCACGTCATCGCCGGGGACGCTCGAGCGCGGTGCTCGGATCGGCCGTTATGTCGTGCTCGACCTCGTCGGCGCCGGGGCGATGGGGGCGGTCTACGCGGCGTTCGATCCCGACCTCGACCGCAAGGTCGCGATGAAGCTGCTGCACGGCGCGTTCCCCGACGGCAACACCCGCCTGCTTCGCGAGGCCCAGGCGCTCGCGCGCGTCTCGCATCCGGGCGTCATCACCGTCCACGACGTCGGCACGCACGGCGATCACGTGTTCATCGCGATGGAGTTCGTGTCGGGCGGGACGTTCCGATCGTGGCTGCGCGATCGAGAACGGCCGTGGCGCGCGATCCTCGCCCGCGCGATCGAAGCCGCGCGCGGCCTCGCGGCGGCCCACGCCGCGGGCCTCGTCCATCGCGACGTGAAGCCCGACAACATCCTCGTCGACGTGCACGGCGTCGCACGGATCGGCGACTTCGGCCTCGCGGCGGCGGCCGGCGACGCCCCGACGCGGCCGAGCGATCCGCTGGTCGCCGAGCGCAAGTCGACGTTCGCCGTCGAGCTCACGGCGCCCAACGCGCTGGTCGGCACCCCGGCGTACATGGCCCCCGAACAGCTCGCCGGATCGCCCGCGACCGCGCGCTCCGATCAGTTCGGGTTCTGCGCGACGCTCTACGAGGCACTGTTCGGCGTGCGGCCATACCCGGGCACCACGGTCGCCGAGATCGTCGCGTCGATGAAGTCGGGCCGGCTCGCCGAGCCCGCGAGCGACCGCGGCGTTCCCAAGCGCGTGCGCGCGGCGATCGTTCGCGGCCTCGCCGTCGATCCCGCGGCGCGGTTTCCGACGATGGACGATCTGGTCACCACGCTCGCGCACGAGCCATGGTCGCGCCGGCGGATCGCGACGATCGCGCTCGCTGCGACCGCGATCGGCGGCCTCGCGTTCGGCGTGTCCGCTGCCACCCGCGAGGAGACGGCGCCGTGCACTTCGGCGGCGAGCGAGCTCGCGCGGGTGTGGAACCCCACGCGACGGGCGCAGGTCGAGAAGGCGATCGCGGCCACCGGGATGCCATTCGCACGCGAGACTTGGACGCGCGTCGCCGGGGCGCTCGATCGATACGGCAGCGAGTGGACGATGCAGCACGTGCAGGCGTGCGAAGCGACCGCCGTCCACCGCACGCAATCGACCGCGATGCTCGACCGACGGATGAGCTGTCTCGGTCGCCGGTTGATCGAGCTCGACGCGGCCGTCGAGTCGCTCGGTCAGACCGATCGCGACCGCGTGCGCCACGCCGTCGACGTGGTCGGTGACCTCCCGTCGCTCGCGATCTGCGCCGATCCCGACCGGCTCGCGAACGCGCCCGCTCCGGCGATCGCGAACGACGTCGCACGGATCACCGCCGACATCGCGCGCGGCCATGCCCTCTTGCGGGTCGGTGTTCCCGACCAGGCGGCAGCGCTCGCGAAGCTTGCCGTCGAGCACGCCGAAGAGCTCCAGCACGCACCGCTGATCGCCGAGGCCTACGACCTGCGGGGGCAAGCCAACATCAGCGCCGGCGATCTGAAGCTCGCCCGAGAGAGCTTCGAACGCGCGGTGATAGCCGCGATCCACGGCAACGACGAGGAGCGTGAAGCGCGCGCGCTCGCGAACCTCGCGCTCGTCTTGCGCGATACCTCTCCCGACGGCGAGATCGCGATCGCACACGCGCGCCACGCCCTCGCGATCGCCGAGCGCGGGAAGCGGACACCGCAGTTCGAGGCACAGATCCGCTACGTCAACATCCGCGTGCTCGCCGGCATCGATCACGCCGCGGTCACCGAGCACTACCAGCGAGGGCGCGCGCTCCTCGACGCTGCGACCGGCGATGTCGACATCCTGCGACTCGACTACGAGGTGATCGACGCGAAGCTGTCGGTCAACCCGTTCGAGTCGCTCGACAAGTACAAGGTCGCGCTCGCGACCGCCGAGCGGGCGTACGGGCCCGATCACCCGCAGGTCGCCGCCGTGCTCGTCGAGATGGCGAACGTGGCGATCGTCGCCGAGCTCCAAGACGACGCGCGCGCGTACGCGAAGCGCGCGGCCGCGATCCTCGCGCCGTATCCCGGCGACCGCGTCGAGCTCCGCCGGGTCGACGCGCGGTTCGAGCGCGATCCGGCGAAGCGCCGCGTGATCGAAGAAGAGGTCGTGCACGCGAGCGAGGCCGCGGCGCCGAACAGCGCGCGGCTCGCGTTCGACCGCGAGACCCTCGCCGAAACCTTGCTCGAGCTCGGTGCGTACCGCGACGGCCTCGTGCAGATCGACGCCGCGATCGCGATCTGGGAGACGCTGTACGGCGGGCACTTCGAAGGGATGATCACGAGCCTCGTCACCAAGGCCCAGCTCCACGCCGCCCTCGACGACTGGGCCGCGACCTCGGCCGCCGCCGAGCGCGCGAACGCGCTCGCCGACAAGGGCGGCATGCGCGACCTCGTCAGGTCGATGGCACGGCTGCTGCTGATGGACAGCTACTTCCGGCAGCGGCGGTGGGCGGAGGCGCTCGCGCTCGTCGAGCAGGCCGCACCCGCGATCCGGATCGCGCTGCTCGGCGATCCATCGTCGAAGATCCTCGACTTCTACGAGGCCGCGTGCCGGTGGGAGCTCGGGCAGGACCGCCCGGCGCAGCTGCAGAAGGCGCGCGAGGCGTACGCGATCGTCAAGACCTCGTCGTCGTCGACCAAGGAGTCGCTCGCGCCGCTCGCCGCGTGGCTCGCCGACAAGCGCCGATGACGTGGTAAACGAGGCGCATGTACGAGAATGCGAAGTCCGTCTACGCCGCCCAGCTCGCCGAGATCGAGCAAGCCGGGCTGTGGAAGCACGAGCGCCTGATCACGAGCCCGCAGTCGGCGCACATCACGACGAACGGCAAGGAAGTGATCAACTTCTGCGCGAACAACTACCTCGGGCTGTCGAGCCATCCGCGCGTGATGGCTGCGGCGAAGAAGGCGCTCGACGAGCGCGGCTACGGCCTGTCGAGCGTGCGCTTCATCTGCGGCACGCAGGATCGCCACAAGGATCTGGAAGCCGCGATCTCGAAGTTCATGGGCACCGAGGACACGATCCTCTACTCGTCGTGCTTCGACGCGAACGGTGGGTTGTTCGAGACGATCCTCGGCGAGGACGACGCCGTCATCTCCGACGCGCTCAACCACGCATCGATCATCGACGGCATCCGGCTCTGCAAGGCCGAGCGGCATCGCTACGAGCACGACAACCTCGACGACCTCGAAGCGAAGCTGAAGGCAACCCAGAGCAAGCGCCTGCGCCTGGTCGCCACCGACGGCGTGTTCTCGATGGACGGTGACATCGCGCGCATCGACGCGATCTGCGACCTCGCCGAGAAATACCGCGCGCTCGTCATGGTCGACGACAGCCACGCGACCGGCTTCGTCGGCAAGACGGGCCGCGGCTCCGCCGAGTTGCGCGGCTGTATGGATCGCGTCGATGTCTACACGTCGACGCTCGGCAAAGCGCTCGGCGGTGCGTCGGGCGGCTTCACGACGGGCAAGCGCGAGATCATCGACCTCCTGCGCAATCGCTCGCGGCCGTACCTGTTCTCGAACACGCTGGCGCCGCCGATCGTCGCGGGCTCGATCGAGGCGATCCACTTGATCTCCGAATCGACCGCGCTGCGCGACAAGCTCGAGGCGAACACGGCGCGGTTCCGCGAGGGCATGACGAAGGCCGGCTTGAACATCCGCCCGGGCACGCACCCGATCACGCCCGTGATGCTCGGCGACGCCAAGCTCGCCGTCGACATGTCCCAGCGCCTGCTCGCGCACGGCATCTACGTCATCGGGTTCGCGTTCCCCGTCGTGCCGAAAGGCCAGGCGCGGATCCGCGTGCAGCTCTCGGCCGCGCACTCGACCGACGACGTCGATCGCGCGATCGCGGCATTTGCAACGGTCGCGAAGGAGCTTTCGCTCGCGTGAAGCCCGAGGAGATCACCGCGAAGATCCGGGCGGCGATGCCCGATGCGCAGGTCACCCTCAAGGACTTGACCGGAACCGAGGACCACTGGGAGGCCGTGATCGTCAGCGCCGCCTTCGAGGGCAAGTCCTTGATAGAGCGGCATCGTCTGGTCAATCGGGCGCTTGCCGAGGAATTGGCGGGGCCGATTCACGCATTGACGCTCACAGTAAAAAGTCCAACTGAAGCCGGATCGGATAAAGCTTCACCATAATCAGACGTTGCGGCGCAGATTCCGGGTGCGGGATTGGGTTCGCATATGCGACCCTCGTGGAACCGGCACCTCATGGGCGTCGATCTTGCCGAAGAAGAACAGTTCGGGCCGTATCTCGTATACGAGCGGCTCGGCGTCGGCGGCATGGCCACGGTGCACCGCGCACTCGAGCGAGGCATTGAAGGCTTCGAGCGCATCGTCGCGCTCAAGCGTTTGTTGCCGCACCTCGCCGAGGACGCGAGCTTCATCAAGTCGTTCGTGCGCGAGGCGAAGCTCGCGTCGATCCTGAACCACGTCAACATCGTCCAGATCTTCGAGCTCGGTCGGGTCGGCACCGAGTACTTCATCTCGATGGAGTACATCGACGGGCGCGATATCCGTCGCATCCTCCGTCACGCCAGGAAGGTCACGGGACCGCCGCCGATCCACGTCACGGTCGGCCTCATGATCCAGCTCTGCGAGGCGCTCGACTACGCGCACTCGAAGTCCGACGACACCGGCCATCCGCTCGGGCTCGTGCATCGCGACGTCTCGCCGTCGAACTTGCTCGTCACGTCGGCCGGTCACCTGAAGGTGATCGACTTCGGCATCGCCAAGGCGCAGTCGCAACAGCTGCGCACGCAGACCGGTCGCGTGAAGGGCAAGCTCGCGTACATGGCCCCCGAGGCCGTCTCGGGCGGCCGAGAGCTCGACTCGCGCAGCGACCTGTTCGCGGCGGGCGTGATCCTCCACGAGCTCCTCACCGCGCGCCCGTTGTTCGCGAGCAAGAACGAATACGAGACGCTGCTCAAGGTCCAGCGCGGCGACGTCATGCCGCCGTCGACGTTCAACCAAGCGTGCCCGGCCGAGCTCGACGCGATCTGCCTGCGCGCGCTCGAGCGCGATCCCGACGGCCGGTTCTCGGCGGCCGCCGACATGCGCGACGAGCTGCACGTGCTGCGTCGCCGGATGAATCTGCAGACGGGACATCGCGACATCGCGCAGTGGCTGTCGTGGGCGTTCTCGATCGAAGCGCCGAGCTCGAGCTTCGGTGCCGTCGGCTCGCGCGATCACAGCGTCTCGTTCGACGCGCGTCACATGCGGCGGACGCCGGCGCCGCGCCGCGAAGACGACGAGGCGGTCGAGATCGCATGGGGTGGCGGCGATGCAGAAGGCAGCGCCGAGCCCGTCGTGCTCGACGAAGTGCCCGACGTCTCCGAGCGTCACGAGAACAGCATGGTCGCGCGACTCGGTGCGCAGGCGTCGTTCGCGGCCGCGCTCGAAGACGACATCCCGATCTCGACGCCGAGCCACGGGTATGGCGCGCACGCGATGGCGCAGCTCCGCGACGAGCTCGACAGCATCCCGGAGCTGCCGGCTCCGCCCATGCGAAACACGCCGATGCCCGCCCATCGCGCGCCGACGGCCGCGTCGCTCCACGCGCCCTCGACGGCGCGCACGAACGGCGGACCGAACACGCCGGTCCCGCAGCTTGCACGGCCACGGACGACGTCGCCGCACGCGGTCCCGACGCCGCACACGCCGATCCCGCAGCGCAACACGCCGCCGCTGCCCGTCGTCCCACGGCCGACCGGCTCGCAGCCGATCTCTCGCGCGACCCCGCCGCCGATCCCGAGCAGCTCGGGCACGTTCGCGCCGGTGCCGACGCGCGAGCGCCGCACCACCGCGCGTGGTGCGGGCCCGGCGCCCTACCAAACCGGTGACATCCCGTCGGGCGTGCACGCGCGCTCGGAGACGGATGTCGTCGCGCCGTCGCCGCACGACGACTCGCACGGGGTGCCGCGCGCGCATCCCGACACGATCGATCCCGAGCTCCCGCAGGCCCGCTACAAGCCGCCGACGAGCCCGCCCGGCGACCTCATCACCGCGCGCCCGTCGACCTCCGATCTCGCCGAGACACCACGCACGAAGCGCCCGTCCGACGTCACGATCGGACGGTCGATCATCCAGCGCCAGTCGTCGAAGCGCACGTGGGTCCTCCTCGTCGGGCTCGGTGCCGCGGGCGCGGCCGCCACGGCGGTCACGTTGATCGCGACGCGCGGCGACGACAACGTCAACGCGGTCAGCTCGAGCGCGACCCCGGGCGGAAACCCTGCGCTCACGCCAGAGCGCCTGTTCGGCACCGTGAAGTTCATGATCGAGCCGCCCGACGCCGAGATCAAGCTCGTCGAGAAGCAGCTCGATCACAAGGGCTCGCCGTGGACCACGCAGCTCGAGCCGGGCGTCCACCAGATCCAGATCCAACGCGATGGCTACAAAGCGTGGCTGACGTCGCTCGAGCTGTCGGCGAACGAGACCCAGACGCTGCGCGTCGTCCTCGAGCCGCTCTCGACGGAGAAGGCCGTCGTCGCCGAGGCCACGCTCGTGCTGTCGTCGACCCCGCTCGGTCTCGAGGCGTTCCTCGACGGCCGCCTGCTCGGGGTCACGCCGATCAAGGCGCAGATCAAGCCGGGCTCGCACGCGATCGTGCTCGAGCAGAACGGCAAGGAGGTCTGGCGCGAAGATCTCAACGCGAAGGCGAGCGCGACCTACGAGTTCAGCCCGTCGATGACGGCAGACAAGCAGCGCGAGCGCGCGCAACGCGCCGCCCCGGTCGTCACGCCCGAGCGCCGCGCCGAGACGCCGCCCGCGCCGACACCTCCGCCGGCGCCCGCACCGTCGCCGTCACCCGCCGATCCGACGCAGCTCGCGACGCAGCCGCCGGTCGACAAGACCGTCGAGAAGCCACCGGTCGTCGAGCCCAAGCCGCCCCCGTCGCCCGTCGCGCAACCCACGCCGCCGCCCCCGAAGCCGGTCACGCCAGCGCCAACGCCGACGCCCGCAGTCGCCGTCCCGACCCCGGCGCCGACGGCCGTCCCGCGGCCCGCCGGTCCCGTCGTCGTCCCGCCGAGCGCCGTGCAGCGCCTGTCCGGCGAGATGCCGGCGGTCGGCAAGTCGAAGCGCGCCGAGGTCCCGCCGGTCGTCGCGGCGAAGGTCTGCATCGACACGACCGGCAAGGTCTCGAGCGTCGACATGATCACGAAGCTCGAGCGCCTCACGTCGGTCGATCTCAGCCACGCGCTCCACAACTGGCGCTACGCGCCGTACAAGCAAGGCGGCGTCGCCGTGCCCGCCTGCTTCGTCGTCAGCTTCCGCGTGCAGTGATCACGATGCGGCATCGGCAATCACCGGGCACGCTCGAGATCCCACCAAGCCCCGCCCGTCGAAGAGCACGCCGCACGTTCCCGACGATCTGGATTAACCCTTCTCGGCGACGACGACGGCGTAGAACATGTCCATGCCGCAGGCGAACTTCACTTCGCCGTCGGCCGGCACCGTGACGTCGACGTCAACGGCCGTGTTCTTCGGCAGGTCGACGACCTTGCCGTCGGGCGTCTTCAGCTTCTCGAGGCACTCGCCGTCGATCGTGCGCGTGAACTTGAGCTTCAGCTTCTCGCCCGGCTTGCCGGCGATCCGATCGGGGACGTAGCCGTTGGTGTTCGCTTCGATCGCGATCGTGCGGACGCCGTCGGTGCCGACGGTGCCGGTCTTCGTCGTGGCCGCGGGCTTGGGCTTGTCCTCGGACTTCTGAGTGTCCTTCTTGCAGGCGACGATGAAGACGAGAGCGAGAGCGAGAGCGACGCGCGTGATCATGGCGGCACGATAGCATCGCGCTCCGAGGCTGGCCGTTCGAAACCTCGTGCGGTCGTGCGACAAATCGCCGGGCCAGGAGGCCCGAACGCACGAAGCTTAGAAGCGCGCCGAGACCGCGCCCGTCGGCGTCTTCTCGAGATCGCTGATCGGGTCGGCCCAGTTCTCGAAGTGCAGGATGCCGAGCTCTTGGAAGCGCTGGCGCTGGCGGTCGGAGAGCAGATCCATCTTCTTGATCGCGGGCACGATCTTGGCGAACAGCATCTGCCGGAACATGACCTGGCCCTTGTTCTCGAGCGCGATCTGCATGCACTCCTTCGCCGGCAGACCGGTCTTCTCCCAGACCTCTTGGAACAAGAAGCGATCGCGCATGAGGCGCGCGGCCTCGAACACGAAGTCTTCGCGCTCGCGCTTCACCGACTCGGGCTGGTCCCGGTAGTAGTCGCGCAACGACAACACACCGAATGCGACGTGACGGGCTTCATCGCCGATCACGTACGAGGTGAGCTCGCGCAGCAAGACCTCTTTCGTGTTGTTGCGGATCATCGCGAACGCGGCGAGCGCCAAGCCCTCGACCATGATCTGCATGCCG
>Ga0316601_100001104_pt1 | contig 12768 bp, 11 predicted proteins | sample OWC_soil_day5_no_FD_207663 | JGI IMG/M metagenome (GOLD analysis project Ga0316601, IMG submission 207663) | Wetland soil microbial communities from Old Woman Creek delta, Ohio, United States - OWC_soil_day5_noCT | ecosystem: Environmental > Terrestrial > Soil > Wetlands | place: USA: Ohio...
TCAACAAATCATTCCTTACACTTAAGGTATTATTAATAAGCTCTGCTATTCGCTCACTCTTTTCAGTAACCTCTGCAAATACTGCTTTTCGAGATTTTCCGCCAACTAAAAATCCTAAAACGCTTACGGAGAAAGCAATTAATACTAGGTAACTAATAATTATTTTCGATTTGATACTCATGACCTATCTCACTCTCCTATAATGATTTTTTTTGGCTTATGTATAATGCTAATTTCCTTCCATATTTATTTTTCTATAATTCTACACTTTCTTTGTAAATTCCTTTTGATTTTCACAATACAACCTATAAACTCTAAATAATTTTTAATTTATTTACAAAAGTTATTTATTTTAAAGTTTTGCAAAGTAAAGTATAATAGAAACATAATAATTCTTAGACAATTTCAAACATTTAAATTCAAATTATACATATATGCTTAAGAGAGGTTTTTCTATGAAAAGTTTAAAACATAAAATCATGATACCTATATTTGTGTTATCAACATTAGGGTTTATACTAATATCCTTAATAGGGTACATGGAAGCCAAACGAATAATATTAAAAAAAGTAGAACTTGTAGCCTGCGAAAAGGTTGAAAAACTAACTATAAAAATAGATTCTAGGTTAGAAAAATGGACCTCAGAAGTGAAAATATTATCGACAAATCCTACCATTAAAAGTATGAACTTTGATGAATTCACAAAATATTATAATAGTAATATAAAACTTTTCACTGATTATGAAGTAGCTTTTATTGCTGATAAATCCGGGAATTACAAAGCAACTAATTATTTTAGTGGCAACTTGATAGATAGAGAGTATTTTCATAAAGCATTAGAGGGACAAACTGTTATCTCCAATCCTCTCATATCCAAATCCACTGGAAACCCAATAATTATTGTTGCTGTACCTATAAAAGATTCCTCAGAGAATGTGATAGGTATCTTTGGAGTAACTATTAAGCTCTCTTTACTTACAGATATTATTAATAGCGAGACGCTTGGTGATACTGGTTATGCCTATATGATTAGTACAGATGGATTAGTAATGGCTCATAAAAATAAAGCTCTTATATATAAGGATAATATGCTAAAAAATAAAAATAAGGATATCGCCGATATTGCAAAGCTAATGATCGCCGGCAAAGCTGGGGTTAACTACTATGAATATGAGGGAAAGAAAAAACTAATAGCCTTTAGACCAATAGTTCCTACTGGTTGGTCAATTGGAATGTCCGCTTATAACTCTGAAATAGCTAAGAGTGTAACAACATTTAAATATTATATATGTATAATAAGTTCAATTACAATAATTCTCATTATTATTGCTTTATACTTCTTTAGTAACACCTTAGTAAAACCAATTAATAAATTAAAATCTTATATGGAGATAGCAGCTAATGGCGATCTTTCGGTACATTCAGATATTTGCAGTAATGATGAAATCGGAGTACTCTCAGACAGCTTTAATTCGTTACTTAAAGAAAATAAAAAACTACTTGAGGAAACAATTAAATATGACAAGTTAAAGACAGAGTTTTTCTCAAATATTTCTCATGAACTCCGAACTCCATTGAATATAATTTTTTCTACAACTCAATTAGTTACTATGTATAATAATAGTACGCCCTCACAACTTAATGGTGAGAAACTTAATCATCATATTTGCACAATAAAACAGAACTGCTATAGACTCCTAAAATTAGTGAATAATTTAATTGATCTAACAAGACTAGACTCAGGTTTTATTGAATTAAACTTAGAAAACAAAAACATTATTGATATGATTGAAAATATAACTCTCTCTACTGCTGATTACGTGGAAAGCAAATCAAGGCAGCTTATCTTCGATACAGACGTTGAAGAAAAAATCATGGCCTTTGATGAAGAAAAACTTGAACGGGTTATGTTAAATTTAATATCCAATGCTGTTAAGTTTACTAAACCTAATGATACTATAGAGGTTATAATTTGTGATAGAAAGGATACCCTATTAATTAAAGTTAAAGATTCTGGAATAGGAATTCCTAGTGATAAGCAAGAAATAATATTTCAACGTTTTAGGCAGGTTGATCCGCTATATAATAGAAATCAGGAGGGCAGTGGTATTGGATTATCCATTGTAAAATCTCTCATAGAGCTGCATGGCGGCACTATTTCTGTAGACAGTATATACGGTAAAGGTACGGAGTTTATTATTGAATTACCTGCTAGGCTTGTAGATCAAAAGGAAGATTCCGCTCCTACTCATGAGCTGTCTAAACAATCTAATGTAGAGAAAGTTCATATTGAGTTCTCTGATATTTATAACTAAAATCAATCACCTTTTTTAATATACAACATAATATAATAGTACATAAGGTTAAACCTTAGCACTTCTCCTTCTGAAATTAAATTAAATAAATTCGGAAGGAGTTTTTTTCACCTATTATATACTATAACATTTGAAATTCTGGAGGTGTCTTATGAATTTTAAGGAAATGATAGAAAACGATAGAGAGCGCCAAAAGAAGACGAAGTTTGAAGGTACATTTCTTGACTACCTAGAACTTGTGAAAACTATCCCCGACATAGCTAAACTATCACATAAACGATTATTTGATATCATTCTTGAAAAGGGCTTTGAAATATTAAAACCTGAAGAAAACCCTAGAATTAGAAAGATATATGGCAATGATACTATTAAGAGATATAACTTCTTTACTGAAGATTTCTTTGGTATTGATAAAGTATTAATGAAACTCGTAAATTACTTCTATTCTGCCTCTATGAAAGGGGAGGAAGCTCGTCAGGTTTTATACTTAGTAGGTCCAGTTGGCGCTGGTAAATCTTCATTAGTTGAATCATTAAAAAAAGCATTGGAAAGCGCCCCTCCTATATATGGATTAAAAGGGTGCCCAATGTGTGAAGAACCTCTTCATCTAATTCCCCATCACTTAAGACCACAGTTCGAAGAAATGCTTGGTGTTCAAATTGAAGGAGACTTATGCCCAATATGTAAATACCGGTTAAAGAATGAGTACAATGGAGAATTTGATAAATTCCCTATAGTGTCTAATTCTTTCTCTATTCGCTCTCGTAAGGGTATAGGTGTTGTTCCTCCTGTAGACCCCAACAATCAGGATACCTCAATATTAACTGGCTCCGTAGACATATCTAAAATGGACTTATACCCTGAAGATGATCCTCGTATTTTCTCCTTAAACGGTGCCTTTGATGTAGGTAATAGAGGCATAGTTGAGTTCATAGAAATATTTAAAAATGATGTTGAATATCTTCACACCATCATCACCGCCACTCAAGAAAAATCCATTCCTTCGCCTGGTAAAGGTGCTATGATATATTTTGATGGCATAATTATAGCCCACTCTAATGAAGCTGAGTGGAATAAATTTAAGTCAGATCATACTAACGAAGCAATCTTAGATAGAATAGTTAAAATCGAAGTTCCATACTGTTTAGAGCTTAATGAAGAAATAAAAATATATGAAAAGATCTTAAAGAAAAGTAATTTCAAAGCGCACATTGCCCCACACACTTTAGAGACTGCTGCAATGTTTGCGGTATTAACAAGATTACTCCCTTCTAGTAAGATAGATCCTATGACTAAGCTTAAGATATATAATGGAGAAGAAATAGTTGAAAAAGGAACTACGAAAAAGCTTGATATCATTGAACTTAGGGAAGAAGCTGGCCAAAGGGAAGGTATGTCAGGTATCTCAACAAGATTTGTTATTAAAGCAATCGATACCGCCCTTTCAAATTCAGATTTTAACTGCATAAACCCATTAAGCATAATGGAATGCATAGTAAAATCCGTAAAAGATTTAGATATTGGTGATGATGATAAGAAAAAATATCTAAATTTCATTCAAGACACTATAAGAAAAGAATATAATAAGACTCTTGAAAAAGAAATTACCAAAGCCTTTGTGCATAGCTTTAGAGAGCAGGCAGAAAGTCTATTTAATAATTACCTTGATAATGCAGAAGCTTTTGTTAATAAAACTAGACTTAAAGATCAATCTACTGGTGAAGAACTGCAGCCAGATGAAAAATTTATGCGTTCCATAGAAGAGCAAATTGGCGTTTCAGAAAGTTCTGCAAAGGGCTTCAGAACAGATGTTACTTCTTATATGTTCTATATAGTAAGAAACGGCGGAAAGATAACCTATGATTCCTATGAGCCACTAAAAGAAGCTATAGAGAAAAAGCTTATTACTTCTGTAAAAGACTTATCTAGAATCGTTACTAAATCTAGAGTACGAGATAAAGAACAAGATGAAAAATACAATGCGATGGTAGATGAAATGAAGTCTAATGGCTACTGTGATTATTGCTGTGATGTCATACTAAAATATGCTGCTAATAATCTATGGAAGGATTGATAGTATGACAATTTTCAAGGACTTTGCTCCAGTAGATCATGACAGGTCTGCAGAGGATAGACGAAGGCATCGCCAGCTTGTAGAAAAAACTATTAAAGATAACCTTGGAGACATCCTTTCTGAAGAAAGTATCATTGGAGAAAGTAAGAATAAAAAAATTAAAATACCTATAAAAGGACTAAAGGAATACCAGTTTATTTATGGCAAAAACACCCCTGGTGTAGGCAGTGGAGATGGTTCAGAAAAAAGAGGAGATAAAATAGGAAGTGATAAAAACCAAGGGCAAGGCAAAGGACAAAATGGTGCAGGTAATGATGAGGGAGATGACATTTACGAAACTGAAATTACCATAGAGGATGTATTAAATTATCTTATAGAGGATCTAGAACTCCCTCACATGGACAAAAAGAAATTCTCAGAGTTATTAACAGAAAATGCAACTAAAAAATGTGGCTATCAAAGACATGGTATTAATCCAAGACTAGCTAAAAAGAGGACGGTTATAGAAAAAATCAAAAGACAGCAGGGTAAAAAAAGAGCTCTTCGAGATGCAAATATCCATGAAAAAATAGAACGATTCCCTTTTAAGGAGGATGATTTACGGTATTATAGAGTAAAAAAGACTAAGAAAAAGGAATCTAATGCAGCTATTCTTTGTGTAATGGATACTTCAGGTTCTATGGATAGTACTAAAAAATATTTAGCCCGTTCTTTCTTCTTTGTTTTATCTAGATTTATTAAAATGAAGTACTCCAATGTAGAGATTGTATTCATATCTCATACTACAACCGCTAAGGTAGTTAATGAAAATGAATTTTTCCATAGGGCCGAATCCGGTGGAACCTATATCTCTAGTGGTCTATTTAAAGCAATGGAGGTTATAGAAGAAAGATTTAATCCAGAGGTTTGGAATATATATACCTTTTACGTAAGCGATGGTGACAACTGGTCAGAGGATAATGAAAGGGCAATAAAATCTGCTAGTGGCCTGTGTGAAATATGCAATATGCTTGGTTATGCAGAAATCATGCCAGCCTATTATTCAACAAGCATAAAAGAAAAATTAGTAAAGGAGGTTAAATATCCAAACTTTACCGCCATAACTGTTGAGAAAAAGCAGCAACTGTGGGAAGCCCTTAAAGGCATGTTAAAAAGAGAGGTAAAGGAGGGCTAATACCATGAGCTATACCATAAAAGATCTAGAAAGTTGGAATAGTAAAATAGAAGTTATCGCTAAAAACTTTGGCCTAAATTATTACGAACAAGAATTTGAAATAATTGACTACAAAGACATGATTGGTTATGAAGCTTACGTTGGCATGCCCTCCCGTTACCCTCACTGGAGCTTTGGAAAGGCGTATGAAAAAACTAGAACACTATATAAATATAATCTTACAGGGCTGCCTTATGAAATGGTTATAAATTCAAACCCATGTTTAGCTTATCTTATGAAGGATAATACCCTACTACTACAAATTTTGACTATCGCCCATGTATATGGACACAATGATTTTTTCAAGAATAATCGTCTCTTTAAGGATGGTACTAATGCTGGGTATACCGTTGAAATGTTCAAAACCCACGCTGATATAATAAGAAGCTACATTAATGACCCAAGTATTGGCTATGCAAATGTTGAAAGGGTTTTGGATTCTGCCCATGCAATAAAGCTTCAAACCTCTAGAGTAGTTGGCGAAAAAAGAATCAGTGAAGAAAGTATTAAGCAATCCATATTAAATGACTATAAGAAAAGATGCGACCATCATAGCATTATTGAGCCTTATATAAAGCCAGACCCGCCAGATTTAAGCAAAATCCCATTAGAGCCTGAGGATGACCTCCTATATTTTATTATTAAATATGGTGATATGGCAGAATGGGAAAAAAACATTATTGATATAGTAAGACAGGAAACTAATTATTTCATACCACAAATCGAAACTAAAATTATGAATGAAGGCTGGGCAAGTTACTGGCACTATAATATTTTAAAAGAGCTTAAGCTGCCATCTTCTCTACATTTAGAATTTATAAAACGTCATAATGATGTAATAGCACCTATGTATGGCGGTCTAAACCCTTATTTCCTAGGCTTTAAAATATTTGAAGATATAAATGAAAGGTATGGTAGAGAAAAACTATTCGAGATTAGGGCAATAGAAAGAGACGAATCCTTCATTAGAAGGTATTTGACAGAAAATTTATGTTCAGAATTAAACTTATTTGATTACATCAAAAAAGGCAATGACTATATAATTGAAGATGTATCTGATGAGCAAGGTTGGAGGAATGTAAGAAATCTGTTATGTGATTCTTGTGGTATGGGCATGGTTCCTCATATACGGGTAGTAGATATGGCTAGAAAAGATAAAACCTTATTACTTGAACATGTTTTTGATGGCAGAGAACTTCACTTGGATTATGCATATTCAACAATAAAGCACATCGTTGAGCTATGGGGCCATCCCGTAAATCTTCAAACAAATTTAATGGGAAAAGATATAAAAATAATTTGTGACGAGAATAAAAGAGTGACTAGAATATAAAAAAGGAGCAGAAATTTCTGCTCCTTTTATCTTCAGGTTTTTATCCTCTGAATTAGTATTACTTGTTTTGTCTATTACAATATCCGCCACAACAGCTCCCATTTTGCAATTATTAGAGGTTTTACTGAAATATTTCCCGGAAAATACTGTTTTATTAAATATACCTGTATTAAAACACTTTTATACGTATTCCTTGTCTTGAGTAAATCAAACAATATCCAGGCTGTAGCTCCTTCACTTCATTAGGTATTGCACCTGTTAAAGAATGAGCGGTTTTCGACTCCAGCATAGGATGAGCTAGAAGAGCTTTAACCTCTGAGGCAAAAATAATTGAGCCAGCTTTTATTCCATAGAATAAATTTTTTTCTCCAGATGGGTCTCTAGCTATAAATACCAACTTTCTACTTTCATCCCAAATAGCAAAGACATAAGTACCTTTAATATGTTTAGCACATTCTTCTCCCCATGCCATATACGCAGTTAATATTATTTCAATATCTGAAGCAGTTTTAAATCCCATTCCAAGCTTGCTAAGCTTATTTTTTATCTCATCGCCGTTGTCTAATTCGCCAATGCTAACTATTGTAAAATTATTATTCCCTAAATTTTTAGACATAGGCTGTGCAATATTGTGAGGATTTTCGACTTTTATACCTCTATGTCCAAGCAAAGCATTTTTACATACATATGTGCCTAATTCAGCAGGTTGTTTTTTACATAAGCTAGTCAACATATTTTCCATTATTCTCTTTTCTCTTGTAAGCTCCTCCTCTAAATTCACCCATCCTGTAATCCCACACATAATTTTCAACTCCTAATATATTAATCATTTTTTATGAAAGGCCTATTACTATATCTTATGTTTTACAAAATAAAATATGCCGTCAATATACTTATTTTAAAAGTGCAACCATAGTTCTTAATACTACTAGCATTGACACTTCCAATTATTAATACAATATAAGTAAGAAGCTAAGGTTCTTTTTACTTTACATAATAGACTTTTCACTAACTATTCGAGAACAAGGATTTTTAAAATTTCCGATTTAAAAAATGCTCTAATTATGTGCTATATATCACATAATTAGAGCATTAAAAATAATAATTTTTTATATATATAACTACTTTATCACTAAATTTAGTAAGTATATTTCTTTACATCTACTTTTAACATGTGCAAATTACTTATTCATGTGTACAGGTAATTATGTTTTTTCAAATTATGAATGTAATGGGTCAGGATCAATTGGATGAGGCTGTACAATAATATTGTCGCATACACTTGCCTTAATACCTTCTTTACTACCTATTTGTCCCTTTTTGCCAGCTAAAGTTTCTCTGCCAAAAGTTAAATAGCTAACTCCCAAAGTTACCACAACAGCAAGAATTACCACCATAGTCTTTTTTTTCATTTCATTACCCCCCATATAATACAGTTAAATAAATACCTTTACATTGATATTTTACCACTTTATTGAAATGTTGTAAATACATATTTATACTTTGAAAGTTTAATGATATAATACATTTATATAAAAATATATATAGGGTGGAGATTCTTATGGAAAGTTTTGAGGTTTTGTCCCCTGGGAAAAAAATAAGAAAGATAAGAAAAGACTTTAGAATTAAACAACACGAAATAACTGGTGGTGAAATTACTCGTAATTTAATTAGCATCATTGAGAATGACAAAGCAAACCTAACTACCCATGTAGCAGATATACTCTCAGAGAACATCAATAAAGTTTGTGAAGAACGAAAAATAGACTTTAAAGTTACATCTGAATATTTGCTTGAGGATATTTATGTACAAGTTAATCGAATAGCAGATAACTACATAGAGTACCTATTTAAAAATGAGTGTACTCCTTCCTTAGCTTTTGAGGAGTCTTTGAATAATATCGAGAACTTTTTATCAAAATATGATATTTTTGATAAAAAAGTAGTTATCTTCGAAAAAATAGGCTTCATTTATAGAAATAACAAAGAGTATTACAAAGCTTATACCTATTATCTAAAAGCCTATGAGCATAATGGCAGGCTCCTTGATGATGTTAGGTTAGCACGACTACTTATAGACCTTAATTATTGCTGTATAAGACTAAACAGATATAAAGAGGTACTTGGTTTAAATAAATCTGTATCACTTACAAAAGAAAGTATTCCTAAAGAGCTTCGTTATAGGTTATTATTTAACAATATTCTTGCATATAAAAACCTTGAAGAATATGACAAAGCAGTTAAAGAGATTGAGCAAGTAGAGCGTGATTTTTCTCTATCAACTGAATACAAATTTGATATTACTACAATAAAGGCCAACTGTTTAATGCAAAACAAGCATTACAAAGAAGCACTTTCCTTACATGAGTATTTATTTTCTTTAATTGAAAGTGACCTTATTGAAAAAAAACTAGTAGCTTTGTGTAATATTTTAGAGATTTACACCATTTTAAACGATACCAAATATTTAAAAAAATATCTTGCCAAATCAAATTTGTTAGTTAGTGAATATGAGCTGTTACAAAATAAGAAGTACGAATGTCAAATATATAATTATATAGGCATAGGGTATCATTCTATCAATAACCTTGATTCCGCAAAAGAGTATTTTAATAAATCTGTTAAAGCTGCTACTGCCATGAAAAATGCATCAATTCTTTTAAGCTCGCTAGATAATCTGTTTGATATATATATAAAAGAAAATAACACAAACGAATTAGATAATTTAAAAACTCAATTGTTAGAAATAATTTCTCTTGGAATATTACCTGCAAATAATAATTTAATATTAAAGCTTATAGGTTATTATAATGATAACAGCGATGAAGAAAGCATACGAAATATAATATGTTTTGTATTGAATAATTAATACTGATATTTATAAAAACAAGCCTTTCCATTTTAGAAAGGCTTGTTTTTATAGATAATAGATTATATTTAGCGAAAGCTTATGCTCCTTCACATTTAAATCTTATATATTCTTTATTCTTCTTCTTTCCTTTTATTCTTTCAATCGCCGCCTGCTTTTGCTCTGCGATTTTAATTTCTTTTTGAAGCCTTATATAGTTTTCAAATCTATCCGCTTGAAGGCTTCCATTTTCTATTGCATGCCTAACCGCACATCCTGGTTCTTTTTTATGCTTACAGTCATTAAATCTGCATCTTGTTGCTAATTCCTCAACATCCTCAAAGGCCTCACTTATCCCCTCTCCACCGTTCCACATTTGCATCTCTCTCATGCCTGGTGTGTCTATCATAATAACTCCACTATTTAAAACAAACATTTCCCTAGAAGTTGAAGTATGTCTTCCTCTATCATCGCACTGACGAACCTCCTTTGTTTTTTGCAATTCTTCTTGTGCAAGATAATTAATAAGTGTTGACTTGCCAACTCCGGAGGAACCTAATAGAGCTATTGTTTTTCCAGGCTTTAAATATTGATTTAACTCCTCAAGGCCTCTTCCATCAACTGTACTTACTACATGAACAGGCACGCCCATAGCAGCTATTTCTGCTTCCTCTATCATTCCCTCTAAATCTGTGCATATATCAGCTTTACTTAACAGTATTACTGGATCTGCTCCACTTTCCCAAGCCATAATTAAATATCTTTCTATTCTTCTTGCATTAAAGTCATTATTGAGAGCATTAACCAAGAAAACTGTATCTACATTTGATGCAACTATTTGCTCCCTTGTCTCAAAACCTGCCACCTTTCTTGAAAACTTACTCTTTCTTGAGAGAACCTTATGAATGGTAGCTCTTTTTTCCTCTGACCTTAAGCTAATCACCACCCAATCACCTACTGCTGGATACTCCTCTTGCTGTAAAACCTCGAATCTAAACTTACCAGATATCTCCGCTAGAACCTCTCCAGCCTCAGTATATAGCTTATAAATATGCTTATGCTCAGCAAAAACCCTTCCTACTGTATAGCCATTTTCTATTGTGAAGCCTTCATTCTCTAAAGCTTTAAAACTTTTTTCAAAATACTCATTCCAACCTAATTTATTAATATTAATTATAACTATCCTCTCCCATTCCATTTTACATTATATTATTGTTTATAACATTTACACTCTAATATCTATATAGCGCCAATATGGCATTAAGACTTCTACACAGAAATCTTCAAATTTTCATTATTCATTTTAAATACTATCTTTCTAATACTATCCTCAGAAAGACTGTATATATCTGAAAGTTCCAAAACCTTCATTCCACTTTTATACATTCCATATATCTCTAGGTTTCTTTCTCTTATAGCCTCGCGGGTACCATTGCTTTCCCCCCAAGCCTTCCTATTCTCAGCTTTAGGAATATATATTATCTCTCCTTGAATATACTTTTGAAGCTCCTTTAAAAGCTCCTCTGGTAAAATATCCTTTCCATTCTTGTAACACAATGCTAAATTCCTCCTCTTTATTTTCAATGTTTATAAATAAAGTTCTAGAATTTTTCATTTTCATCACCTCCATAAATCTTCATTAATTCATAATTAACCAATTATCATCTTAATTTATGGATACAAAAATCCCGCGGAAAGATAACCATCCGCGGGATTTTTAGGCATCTGAGAAAAATAAGAAGTCAAACATACTGACCGGTTTATTTTTTGAAGATGCCATCTAAAAAAGGCAAAAAAAACACACGATAACCCTCGTGCATGCTGCCAAACTTTAAATCCATTTTAATGTTTCAGATGACGGTTATAAATTTACTTTTCGAAAGCACACCAAATAAAGGTTAACCTAACCCTACATTGATCCTTTTATAGACATTACAAATAAAAACCCTCTATAAAATTTTACACTGCCTTCGAATATATTCAGTTATTGAACAAGCACCTCTAAATTAATTATTGATACCATCATATACAACATCCTCCTTCATCTGAAATTATTTTATTTTATAGTCTAACAATTCGTCAGACTATTTTTACAATATTATTTTATAACATTTTTCTTTTTATGTCAATATTTAGTATGCCTTTCATTACCCCGTTTAAAATTTCCAGTTATTTTAGCCATTATTAATTGTGCCTCTAATTCATCAGCATTTAATATTTTGGTTAAAAACTTTTCACTTTCTTTACCTTTTAGTATCATAACTTGCTTCCCTTTCCAAAATATAAACACCTTTTTGTCTTTAGATATCTTGTATGAAAAAACTTCTTCCTCTAATCTATGACGCTTATCTATATCACCCATTTTATACAATACTTCCTTGTCATATTTCCTCTAAAACAATATTCTTTTTAATTTCCAGCCACTCTTTTTTCAATAAATCCATATATAAAACGTCGGAAAAATCTCCAGTTCTACTGTCAAAAAAACCTTGTCTTATAACTCCAATCTCTTTAAAGCCTAATTTTCTATATAAATTATGTGCTCTAGTGTTATCTATCATTGATGTAAGTTCTATTTTATTTAAATTTAAAAATCTAAACATAAAATCTATGAAATGATAAAGGGCATCTATTCCATATCCTTTTCCCTGTTCAGAAGTTTCACAAATCTTAATTCCAAAATCGCATTTTTGACTTCTTCTATCTAAATCCCCATAACCCATTTCTCCAATTGGCTCTAAGGTATCTTTTTTGCATATGATGAATCTCTTTCTATCAGGATATAAGCTTCCATTCTCAATTTCTTTAACTATCTTTAGTCTTATTCCTTCCTTGCTTTCAAGAGTACCGTAGCATAATGCAGCATGTGCCATCATCTCTCCATTATTCCACCATTTATATAAGTACTCCTCATCTCCAAGCTCTAGTTGCCTTATTACTACCTTTTTACCCTCTATCATAATTCCACCTCCGCTATTTAATTTT
>Ga0316601_100001105_pt1 | contig 12759 bp, 9 predicted proteins | sample OWC_soil_day5_no_FD_207663 | JGI IMG/M metagenome (GOLD analysis project Ga0316601, IMG submission 207663) | Wetland soil microbial communities from Old Woman Creek delta, Ohio, United States - OWC_soil_day5_noCT | ecosystem: Environmental > Terrestrial > Soil > Wetlands | place: USA: Ohio...
TGAGGATCATGCGGGTCTCCGGCGCAGGCGGCGCAATCCCTGCTCGACGAGCGAGTATACGGCCGGCACCACGACCAGCGTGAGCAGCGTGGAACTCACCATGCCGCCGATCACCGCGATCGCCATTGGCCCATTGGTGTCGGCCCCGGCGCCGAGACCAAGCGCTGCCGGCAGCAAAGCGAGGATGACGGTGAGCGAAGTCATCAGCACGGGCCGCAGCCGCACCGGGCAGGCCTCGCTGAGCGCATCCTCCACGCCGCGCCCCTGCTCGCGCAACTGGTTGGTGAGGTCCACCAGCAGGATCGAGTTCTTGGCCACCAGGCCCATCAGCAGGATCAGGCCGATCATCGAGATCATGTTGAGCGTGGTGCCGGTGATCCACAGCGCGAACAGGCCGCCCGCCACCGCGAGCGGCTGTGCCGTCATCACGATCAGCGGCTGCAGGAACGAGTTGAACTGGCTCGCCAGCACGATGTACACGAGCGCCAGCGCCAGCATCAGCGCGACCCGCACGTAACCCGAGGTCTTGGCGAACTCGCGGGCGCGTGCCTGCAGCTCGATCGAATAGCCGGGCGGCAGCAGCTCCGCGGCCGCGGCCCGCACCAGCTCGACGGCGGCGCCGAGCGGCATCGTGGGGTTGCTGTAGAAGTTCGCCGAGTACTGCAGACTGAAGCGGTTGATCACCGCCGGCCCGACCACGTCCTCGATCTTGGCGACCGTGTCGAGCCGCACCATCTGGCCCTTCGGCGTGCGCAGGAAGATGCGCTGCAGGTCGTCGGCCGAGGTGATCTCGCCGTCCGCGGCCTTGACGCGGATGTCGTAGCGATCGCCGTCACCCGGGTCGTCGTTGTACTTCGCGATGTCCACGCCGCCGGCGAGCATGTTCACCGCGTAGGCAACGTCCGCGCTCGACAGGCCGACGTCCGCCGCGCGCACGCGGTCCACCTCGAGGCGCAGCTGCGGCAGGTCGAGCTGCAGGTCGAGGTCGATGCGGCCGAGCTCCGGCGTCTGGCCCAGCCGCCGGGCCAGCTCGCGCGACAGCGACGCGACACCGTCGAGCTCGGGGCCCACGATGGCGAACTGCAGTTGCTCGCCGCGCATGCCGCCGATCGGCGAGGGGACGGCCGCAAACGCGAGCACGCCGGGGATCTGGGCGAGTTCTCCCTGCAGCTTCTGCAGGAATGCCTTCTGCGTGATCACGCGTTCCTCGCGCGGCACCATGGTCACGAACGCGACGCCGCTGTTGACCTGCGCGGTGCCGCCGATGCCGATGCCGATGAATGCCGTCACCACCTCGGGATGCCGCCTGATCGTCTCGTCGACCTCCGTGAGCAGGTCGTCCATGGCGGCGCGGCTGGTGCCGAGTGGCGCCCGGAAGCTGACGAGGAAACGACCGTCATCCTCCTCGGGGATGAAATCCTTGCCGACCTGGGCGAAGAAGAAGCCGCTCGAGAGCACCAGCGCCAGCGTTGCAAGCAGCACCCTGCCGCGGTGCGTCAGCGTCCACGCCAGAATGCGGCGGTAAGCGCTGTCGAGCGCGTCGAGCAGCCGGTCGAAGAAGCGGTAAACGGGGCCGTGCTTCTCCGACACCTCGAGGAAGCGCGAGCAGAGCATCGGGGTGAGCGTGAGGGAGACGAACAGGGAGGCCAGCACGCCAACCGTCACCACCACGGCGAACGACTGGAAGAAGCGCGCCACGATGCCCTCGAGGAACAGCACCGAGCCGAAGATCGACACCAGCGTCAGGCTGGCCGCGATCACCGCGAAGCCGACCTGCTCGGTGCCCTCGATCGCGGCGGCGCGGCGCTCGAGGGCGGGGTCCTCCTCGCGCCGCCGGTAGATGTTCTCGAGCACCACGATCGCGTCGTCCACCACGACGCCGATCAGCAGCAGCAGGCCGAGCAGCGACATCTGGTTGAACGTGTAACCCATGAAATACATGGTCGCGATCGCGCCGAGCAGCGAGACTGGGATGGCGGTGGAGATGATCAGCGTGGAGCGGAAGCTGCGCAGGAAGAACCACACGACCAGTCCTGCGAGAACCGTGCCTTCGACGAGGTGGTCCTCGAGCGCGGAGACGATCTTGCGGATCGGTGCGGAGTCGTCCGACGAAACCCTGATCTTCAGGCCGGCCGGCAGCTGCGGGATGATCTGCTCGTCGAGGCGCTGCCGGACGTCGTCGACCAGCTGCACGGTGTTGTAGTTGCTCACCTTGACGATGCCGATGCCCACGCTCGGCTCGCCGTTGAAGCGGATGACCTGGCGATCGTCCGCGAGCCCGTCCTCCACGGTGCCGAGGTCGCGCAGCCGCACCGGGGCGCCGTCGGCGTAGCGGACGATCATTTCGCCGAGCGCCGCGGGGCTGTGGTACTCCAGGTCGAGCTTGATCAGGCTCTCGCCCGGGCCGCTCACGAGGAACCCGCCCGGCAGCTGCACGTGCTCCGTGCGGAAGGCGTTGCGCACGTCCTGCGCCGTCACGGCGAGCGCCGCCATGCGGTCGAGGTCGAGGTTGACGCGGATGTTGCGGCGGCGCTCGCCGCCGATGATCACCTGGCCGACGCCCTCGACCGTCTCCAAGCGCTTCTTGATCACCTGCCGGGCGTACTGGTTGAGCTGCTGGGTGGTGCGGTCGCCCTGCAGGGCGAGCCAGATCACCGCCGATGAGCCGACCTCGACCTTGAGCACCACCGGCGGGTCGGCGTCGTCGGGCAGCTGGCGCAGCACCTGGTTGACCTTGGCCTGCACCTCGGAGAAGGCGACGTCGATGTCCTTCGACAGGTTGAAGCTCAGCACCACCGACGACACGCCCGGGCTGGAGCGCGACTGGATGTAGTCGATGCCCGGGACGCTGTTGACCGAGGTCTCGATGATGTTGGTGATGCTGGCGTCGACGATGTCGGGGTTGGCGCCGGGCAGGACGGTGGTGATCGAGATCACCGGGAACTCGACGCGCGGGAAGCGATCGACACCGATGCGGTCGTAGGCCACCAGGCCGAACAGCACGAACACCGCACTCGCCATGAAGGCGAGCACGTGCCGCCGGACCGACAGTTCGGCGAGTTTCATGGCTTGGCATCCGTCTTGCCGGGCTCGCGCACGGTCACCAGCGCGCCGTCGGTGAGGAAGCCTGCGCCCGACAGCACCACGGTCTCGCCGGCCGCGATGCCGCCCAGCACTTCAGCGCGCTCGCTGGTGCGGATGCCGACCGTGACCTTGCGCTCGACGACCTTGTCATCCTTCAGCACGTACACGACGTCGCCCGCCGGCCGGCGCACGACGCTGCCGGCGGGCACGACGACCCCATCCCGCGAGGCGAGCACGACCCGTGCCGTGACGCTGCCGCCGGGCGGCCAATCCGAGCCTGCGGGCAGCTCCACCAACGCTTCCACCGCGCGGTTGTTGGTGCCGACCATCGGCCGCACCTCGGCGATGACGCCCGTGAGTGTCTGGCCGGGCCGCGCCGGCTGGTCCAGCGTGACCGCGAGTCCCGTCTGGAGCTGGCCCGACAGCCGCTCCGGGAATGGCAGCACGACCCGCAGGCTGCCCTTGCTGACGATCGTGACGACGGGCGTGCCGGGCGACACGAAGTCGCCGACCGAGATCAGGCGCCGCTCGACGATGGCGTCTGCCGGGCTCTTGATGCGCGTGCGGTCGAGGCGGTACTCGGCCTCGGCCAGGCGCGCCCGCGCGTCGTTGAGTTCCGCCTGGCGTGCGCTCTCCTGGGCGATAGCCTCCTCGAGCATGCTTTCCGATACCGCCTTGGAGCGGAGCTCCTGGTACCGCTTGACGGTCCGTCGCTGGTTCGCGAGCAATGCCTCGAGGCGCTCCACGCTCGCGCGCGCCGAGGCGACGGCGAGTCGCTGCGGCTCCCCGTCCAGCTCGGCCAGAACCTGGCCCTGTTGCACGACGCTCCCGCCGTCCACATGCAGCCGCACCACGCGCCCGGAGGTCTCGGCCGCGAGCGCGGGGGCCGCAGTGGCTTCGAGCCGGCCGACGGTCGTTTCGACGGCATTCACGCGCTCCTGCACGGCCTGCGTGACCGTCACGGGGGTCTTGCGGACGAAGGCAGCTCCGTCCTCCTTGTCTTTGCCACCGCAGCCGGCGGCGAGCGCGGCGAGTGCGAGCAGGGCGAGCGGGATGTGGAGCGTTCGTCGATTCATGGCGAGTCCTCGCGCACGGTCTCGGTATGCGGCGCGAGCCCGTGGTACAGAAGGCGGGCGAGCTCGGTGGCGTAGGCCTCGCTGGAGGTGGTCACGGCCAGGTCCGGGCTGCGCCGGACCAGCGCCGAGCTCTGGAACAGGAACCAGTTGGCGGCCAGCAGCAGAAAGACGGCCAGGCCGGGATCGACGTCGGCGCGTACGGCTCCGCTCGCTTGGCCGCGGCGCAGGCCGTCCACCAGGAGCGAGAAGTTGCGTGACATCTCGCCGCTGCTGAGCAGGTCGCTCGAGGCGGCCGTGCCGCTCAGCATCTCGCGTGCAATCAGGCGCATGGTGCCTTGCATGCGGGTCATGCGTTCGGCATGAGCCTTGATGAACTCGCGCAGGCTGCCCTGCAGGTCGTGCTCGGCGTCGAGCAGCGGGATGAGCTGCTCGCGGAAGCCGGCGAAGGCGTCGCCGACCAGCGCCTCGTACAGCGCGCGCTTGCTGCGGTAATGGTGGAAGACTGTGGCCTTGCTGACTCCGGCGGCGACGGCGATTTCCGCCATGGAGGTGCCAGCGTAGCCGCGGTTCGCGAACAGCCGCCGGGCAGCGCTTTCAATGCGCCGGGCACCCGGGGCCGGCGCACGGGGGCGGCGGGCATTGCGGTCCATCGCCGCATCCTAGCACTGACCGATCGGTCGGTCAGCAGCGGGCTGCCAATTCCACGCATTGCCAGGTCGCGGGCGGCGGTGCAACCTGTAATCGGGCCCCAACCAAGGGGAGGCCAGTATGAACCGGATCCGGATCGTCGTCGCCGACCAGGCAGAAGCCATTTTCTACGACACCGCCTCGCTGCAGGCGCAACCGAAGCAGGTGGCCCGCATCACCGATCCTGCGGCGCATCTGCATAACCGCGACCTCGTGAGCGACCGGCCAGGTCGCAGCTATGAGAGCGTCGGCGGCCAGCGCCACGCCATTGCGCGGGAGAACGACCCGCGGCAGTTGGAGGCAGTCCGTTTTGCGAAGCGCATCTCGCGGCGGCTCGACGAGGCTCGCCGCAAGGGCGAATTCGAGGAGTTGATCGTGGTTGCCGGACCGCCGTTCCTGGGCCTGATGCGACAGGAGATGTCGCGGCCGACCCGCGAGCGAGTGGTCCACGAGATCCGCAAGGACCTCGTGCACAGCCCGGTCGAGGCGCTGCGGAAGCACCTGCCCGAGTCCGCGGCGGAGTTGCACCCGGCCTAGGGCACTGCTGACGGCTGGCGCTGGGGCGAACTGTGACGGACCGCGCGCGGCCCAGGGGCGCGTTGGTGCATCCTGCGCGGGGGTGCATACTGACTGCCTGCCAGGCAACGTGACCCGTGACGATGAAGACCGTCCTGCTGGCCTACGAACGCGACCAGGATCTCGCAGCCCTCGAGACGTTGCTCCAATCCCGGAACCACCGTGTCATCAAGACGCGTTCCGGCGTGGACGCGCTGGAGGTGGCCAGGCGCGAGGCCCCGCACGTCATCGTGAGCGACGTGCTGCTGCCGAAGCTCGACGGCTTCGCGCTGTGCCGCCGCATCAAGGAAGACCCACTGCTGCACCACATGCCGGTGCTGATCCTGTCGTTCCGCGTCGAGGGGCCGAAGTACGAGGCGTTTGCCGCCGAGGTCGGCGCCGAGCGGTTCTTGCCGCGAGGCTCGACGCTCGAGGAACTCGCCAGCGCGATTGACGAACTTTCGCCCGGCTCCGGGACCATGCGCATGCCGGCGCTGGTGCCCGAGCTGGTCGAAAAGCGGGAGCAGGATCGGCGCCGCGTTGGCGAACTCGAGCGCCGGATCAGGGACCTCGAGGGCGCGCAGCAGCGCCTCGCGGTGGCGGAGCGGGTGGCCCGCGAGACCGCCGAGCGTGCCGCACGCGAGCGGGCCGAACGCGCCGCTGCCGACGGCGCCCGGATCCGCGAACTGCAGGCCAGGCTCCAGGAACTCGAGTCCCGTGAGCGGCAGCTCACGCAGGCAGAGAGTGCGGCACGCGGTGCGGCCGAACAGTCCCAGGCCGAGCTCGCGCGCATCGGGCTGCTCGAAACGCGGCTCGCCGAACTGCAGGCAGCTCGTGCGCGGGCGCATGCCGCTGCCGTAGATGCCGAGCGCGCATTTGCGGCGCAGCCTACGCCGACGTGGCTGGCCGACATGGAAACCAACGAGCTGCGGGTGGTCAGCGATTCTGCGGCGGCCCTGTTCGGTCTTGCGCCGGAGTCGCTGCGCGGGCGTTCCATCCTGGACCTCCTGGATGGGTACGCTCCGGATGCCGAGCCTGCGCACCCCGTCGACGTGATGTGCATGTGCGCCGACGGCGTACTCCGGGTGCTGGAATTGCGCCGCCAGTCGGTGTCGTATGCTGGTCGCGCCTGCTGGCTCACCGCAGCCCGCGATGTCACCGACGAGCGCGCCCAGCGCGCGAGCGTCGAGCAGGCGCGGCAGCACGCTCAGATTCTGGAGAACGCGCCGCTCGCGACCTGCCTCGCCGACGGCGAGGGCCGGCTGCTGTACGGCAATGCGGCATTCCTTGCGCTCGTCGGCCTCGAGCCCGACGCGCTCGCGGGCAGGACGCTCGAGCAGTTCACCGCGGACGACGATGCTGATGGTACGGTCCGCAGCCTGGCGCTCGGCGGCGAAGGACGGGTGCTCTACGAAGGCCGCTGGCGCCGGACCGATGACGTGGTGATCGACGTCGAGGTTGCCTCGACGCCGCTCGAGGGTTCGCCTGGACTGCGCGTGGTTGCAGTGCGTGACCTCAGCGCGCGCCGGCGCATGGAGCGGCGCGCCGCGCACGAGCAGCGCCGGGCCGCGGCCCTGCTGGACCTTGCCCACCGCGCACACTCGCTCACGGAGACGGAGATCCTCACCGAGGCGCTGGAGCTGAGCGGTCAGCTCACCGACAGCGCGAGCTCGTACCTCTTCCTGGCGCTGCCGGAGGCTGCGCAGCTCGAACTTGCTGCCTGCTGCGGCGGAGACACGGCCGGCAAGGATCTGTCCGTGCTCACCCGATGGCGCGGCGCCCCACCGGCGGATACGGCGCTCCACGAATGCCTCGGCACGCAGCGGCCGGTGTCGCGCGAAGCGCTCGAGGGCACGGGCTCGCTGCGGGATGCCGGACTGCAGGGTTCGCTGCGCCGGCAGTTGTGCGTGCCGATGCTCGATGGCGGACGCCTCGCAGGCATCCTGCTGCTTGCCGACAAGCCTCAACCTTACGATGACGAGGACCTGCAGCATGCCGCGCAGGTCGCCGACAGCCTCTGGAGACTGCTGCGCCGCCGCCGCTCCGACGCCGAAGTCGTGAGCGCCATGGATCACATGGAAAGGGTGATGCTCGGCGTGGTCGAGTCGCTCGCGACGCTCGCGGAGTCGCAGGATGCGTGCAAGTCGGGCCGCTCGCGCCGCGTGGCGGAACTCGCCGCCGGGATCGGCGCGGCCCTGGGTCTGCCTGGTCACACGGTGCGTGGGCTGCGCGTCATGGGGCAGCTGATCGACGTCGGCATGCTGCAGATTCCGCGCGAAATCCTCTGGCGCCCCGGCCAGCTGTCGCCGTCGGAGTACGAACTCGTCAAGACCCACGCCGAGCGCGGCTACGAGAGCCTGCGCGGCATCGAGTTCCCGTGGCCGGTCGCCGACGTGGTGCGCGAGCATCATGAACGGCTGGACGGCTCGGGTTATCCGCGCGGCCTGAAGGGCGAGGAGATCCTGCTCGAGGCGCGCATCGTCGCCGTCGCGGACGCCGCCGAGGCCATGCTCGCCCCGCGCCCGCAGCGCCCCGCGCTGTCGCTCGCGGCCTGCATCGAGGAGCTCCAGTCCCAGGCGGGCCGCCGCTACGACGCCCGCGTCGTCAAGGCTTGCGTTAAGCTGTTGCGCGAACGAGAGACACGATCGGAAGGGGAGGCGACCGTCGGCCAGCGGATCGCCTGAGGCGACCGCATGCAGCTGGAGTTCTACGGCGCCGCCGGTGAGGTCACCGGCTCGTGCCACATCCTGACCGTCGGTGGCCGTCGACTGCTGCTCGACTGCGGCATGATCCAGGGCGGCGCCTCACCAGAGGAGCGCAATCGCGCGCCGTTTCCCTTCGACGCGGCACAGGTCGAGGCCGTGGTCCTGAGTCACGCGCACATCGACCACTGCGGGCGCCTGCCGTTGTTGCGCAAGCGTGGCTTCCGCGGTCCGATCTACGCCAGTGCGGCGTGCCGCGACCTGGCGCGCATCCTGCTCGCCGATTCTGCGACCATGGCGCAGCGCGATGCCGAGCGCGAGAACCGCAAGCGCCAGCGAGCGGGCGGCAGGCACCCGGTCGAACCCCTCTACACGCTCGAAGATGCTCTCGATGTGCTGCAGCAGTTCCGCACGGTGCGCTACGGCCAGGCCGTCGAAGTACTGCCGGGCGTCGAGCTCGTCTTTCGCGATGCCGGCCACATCCTCGGCTCGGCGAGCGTCTGGCTTACCTTGCGCGAGGGTGCGCTCGAGCGTCGCGTCACCTTCAGCGGTGACATCGGCCAGTTCGACACGCCGATCCTGCGCGATCCCGAGCCGGGACCCGGCGCGGATCTCGTCCTGATGGAGAGCACCTACGGGGAGCGTCTGCACCGCGAGCGTGCGGCCACCCTGGATGAGTTCGGCGAGCTCCTGCGCGCTGCGCGCCGCGACGGCGGCAACGTGCTGATTCCCGCCTTCGCAGTCGGCCGCAGCCAGGAGATCCTCTACGAGCTCGCCACGCACTTCGACGAGTGGCAGCTCGACCACTGGCAGGTGTTTCTCGACAGCCCGATGGCGATCGAGGCGTCCGAGGTGTACTGGAAGCACACCGAGCTGTTCGACCAGGAGGCGCAGGAATGGCGCGTGCGCACGCGCAGCCTGCCGACGCTGCCGAATCTGAAGCTGTGCCGCACGGCGGATGAGTCGACGGCGATCAACCGCATCCCGCACGGCGCGATCATCATCGCAGGCAGCGGCATGTGCACCGGCGGGCGCATCGTCCACCACCTGAAGCACAACCTGGCGCGGCCTGAGTGTGACGTCGTGTTCAGCGGCTTCCAGGCACAGGGCACGCTTGGCCGCGCCATCGTCGACGGCCGTGACTACGTGCGCATCCACGGTTCGCCGGTGAAGGTCGCGGCGCACGTCCACACGCTGGGGGGCTTTTCGGCGCACGGCGATCAGCACGACCTGCTGCGCTGGTATGCCCTGATCCCTGGCCGCCCGCCCGTGTGGCTGGTGCACGGCGAGGCCTCGGCCGCTGCGGGACTTTGCGACGTGCTGCGGGCACAGGGCGCCCGGGCTGAGGTCGCCGCGCCCGGCATCACGCTCGATCTCGGGGCTGCCGCATGACGCGCGCGCTGGCGAGAGCCATCAACGCGCGCCCGCACGAGCTCGGCGGTGCGCTCGCCGCGTTCGCCACCGCGTTCGCGATGTTCTCTGCCTATGCGATCCTGCGCCCGATCCGCGAGACGATGGGCATCACCTCGGGCGTGCAGACGCTGCCCGCGCTCTTCTGGGGGACGTTTGCCGGCATGCTGCTGGTGCAGCCGCTGTATGGCTGGCTCACCTCGCGTTACCGCCGCTAGTCGTTCCTGCCGTGGGTGTACCTGTTCTTTGTAGTGAACATCGTCGGCTTCCACGCCTGGTTCAACGCGCAGGACGATCACACCTGGATCGCCCGCGCGTATTTCATCTGGGTCAGCATCTTCGTGCTGTTCGTGGTCGCGGTGTTCTGGAGCCTGATGGCCGACGTGTTCAGCCGCGAGCAGGCGGGCCGCCTGTTCGGCTTCGTGTCCGCAGGACTGAGCACCGGCGGGCTGTTTGGCCCGTTCCTCGCGGCACGCCTTGCAGAGCCGCTCGGCACGATCAACCTGCTGCTGGTGTCGGCGGCCTTGCTTGCGGTTTCGCTCGGCTGCCTGATGCTCGTGCTGAGGTGGCACCGGCGCCACGGCGAGAACACTGCCCCCGGCGAGAACCCCGACGAGCGGCTCGGCGGGTCGGCGTTCGCGGCCTTCCGCCAGGTGGCGCGCTCACCCTACCTCGCACTGATCGCGCTGTTCGTGTTCCTGCTCACGTGGGTCTCGACGTTCCTGTATCTCGAGCAGCAGGCGCTGGTGGCCGAGGTGTTCGCCGACCGGGATGAACAGACCCGGTTTTTCAGCCGCCTCGACTTCTGGGTGCAGGCGGGCTCGCTGCTGATGCAGCTGTTCGTGTTCGGCCGGCTGTACCGCTGGTTCGGCTTCCGGGCGCTGATCGTCACGGTGCCGGTGCTGATGACGATCGGTTTTGCCGCACTGGCGCTGTTCCCGGCCTTCGCCGTGCTGGTCGCCGTGATGTTCGTGCGGCGTGTCGGCGAGTACTCGCTCACGCGCCCGTCGCGCGACACGCTGTACACGTCCGTGACGCGTGAGGAGCGCTACAAGGCGAAGAGCCTGATCGACACCTTCATCTATCGCGGCGGCGACGCGACCTCGGCCTCGGCACACGCTCTGGTGAAGGCCACGTTCGGGCTGGGACTGAGCGGAGTCGCGTGGTGCGGCGCGGTGCTCGCGGCCGTGTGGGCAGTGGTTGCCTGGGCGCTCGGTACCCGGCACGTCGAGATCAATCGTCCACGTTGAACCGCAGGGTCACCGAGGTGCGTTGAGGCACCGGCTGGCCGTGCACGATGCGCGGTCGGAAACCCCAGTCCGCGACAGCTGCGACGGCCGTCGCATCGAACACGCCGCTCGGCTCGGCGCCGACGACCTCGATGTCACGCGTCGTGCCCCGTTCGGTCACCGTGAATTCCACCTCGACCCAGCCCTCGACACCGTTGCGGAACGCCTGGGGAGGGTAGGTCGGGTCGGGGGTCATGACAGGTTCTAGGTCTCGCTCCTGCACGGATGACGCCGTCCGCGTCTCGCTGACCGCCGCGGGCGCCGCTCCTGCCGCGAGTTCCGGCAGTCGCCGCACATAGCCTGCCGTCGGGTGGCCCGAACTCGCGGGTGCGCCAAAGCTGCGCTGCTCCGTCTGCTGTGTGCCGCGGCCGGGCGACGTCGACCGCGAGCCCGGACCCGCGACGCGCGGCGTCAGTGGGTCGGGTCGTACGACGGCCGCCACGACGGGCGCGGTTCGAGTGGGTGCAGTCACGACCGGCGCCGGTGGCTGCCGCGCGGTCATCGCCCGAACCACGCTCGCCGGCGCCGGTGGTGCGTGGGTCGGCGCGACAGCGGTCTCCGGAACGGGGGTCGCCACTGGTGCCGATTGCTCAACGGCGACCTGCCTCGCCTTTGGTGCAAGTCGGGCGAGCAGCGCACGCGCACCCACGTGACCGGCGTCCGCCTGCAGCACTCGGTCAACGGTGCGACGGGCCTCAGCCGCGTTGCCGCTGGCGGCCGAACGTCGAGCGTCCTCGAGCAGGTGCGTGATTGTCGTTTCGAGGCCCTCGCGCGCCTCGGCATTATCGGGGTTCGTCAGCAGTACCGCGGAATACAGGTCCAGCGCATTGCGACCCGGTGGGGTCGCGTAGCGGCCGGCGGCGAGGGCTGCGCGCGCGCGCGACAGCACCGGGTCCGCGAGCGGAACGGGCGAGGTGGTTGCTGCCGTCCCCTTTGCGGTCGCTGGTTCGGCATCCGGCGGATTGCCGAACTGGGCCACCAGCGCGACCGCGAGCAACGCCAGGAACGATGCCAGGCCGGCACCGACGAACAACCACTTGCGCGGCTGCATCCGCGAACGCAACTCGCGTACCAAGGGTAACCGCCGTTCTTCGGTGCGGCCTTCGCGGCGATCGACGTGGCTGCGGATTGCGGCATTCAGGAACATGCCGGCTCGCTTGGGCGACAGCGGCTTGTGCATGAAGCGATAGACGAGACCGTCGCTGATCAGGCCGGCGAGCACGGCTTCGTCCTCGCGGCGGCCGGCTACGACGACGACGACATCGGGGAACTGGTCCACGATCTGTTCGACGAGCGTGCCCGGCTTCGTAGAGACGGCGGCCATGTCGATCAGCAGCACCCCGCAGCGGCCGGTCAGCAGCAGGTCGACCGACTCCTCCGCCGAGCGCGCACGCCATACCGGGTTGCGCTCGCCGACCGCATGCCGGATCGCCTCGTACAGGATGAGGTCATTGGACAGGACGACGACGTCCACCATGAGCGCCGCGGCCGGTGGCGGCGCGGTGCGCCGAGCGGCGGGGTCGCCGGGAAGTTGCGGGGCGCGGGAGTGCACCCGCGAATTGCGCACCACGCCGGCCGTCCGGTCCATCACTGCAGTGAAGAAATCCGAGGCAATTCAAAGTTCCAGCACCGGGCCGCGATTCCTGGACTGAGTCTGCTTCGTCGGGTCCGCAGCGCATGGCTTGCCGCGCGACTCGACATAAGATGCCGCCGCGAGCATGATCCTTTCCCGATCCACAGAAGGCCGGAGTACCGGTCCGGGCAAAGGGAGCATGAGGGAACCGGTCACGTTCACCTCCAAGGTCGCCCGCGAGCATCGCGAGACGCTCGAGCGACTGCTGTTCTTCAACGGTTGCCAGAACCGCGTGGCGCGCGGCATCGTCGACGTCATCGACCGATTCGGCCCGCCGGAGATCCAGCAGGACGGCGAGTGGCTGCGCGTCAAGGTGTCAGGGC
>Ga0316601_100001107_pt1 | contig 12740 bp, 11 predicted proteins | sample OWC_soil_day5_no_FD_207663 | JGI IMG/M metagenome (GOLD analysis project Ga0316601, IMG submission 207663) | Wetland soil microbial communities from Old Woman Creek delta, Ohio, United States - OWC_soil_day5_noCT | ecosystem: Environmental > Terrestrial > Soil > Wetlands | place: USA: Ohio...
GTTCGTCACGAGGGCCCGCCTCTACAGCTTCGACGTGTCCGACGTCGCGGGCGACGTGCTCACGATCGCGCTGACGCCGGCGGTTGGCTTCTGGACCATCAACCATCTCGCCGTCGACTACGGAGCCGATCCGCCGCTGACCGTGCGCGAGATCGCGGCGGACCGGGCGGTCGACTCGCATGGCGCCGACCTGCGGCCGCTCCTCGCCTCCACCGACAGCCGTTACGTGGTCATGCCGACAACGGGCGACAGCGCCGACCTCGTGTTCAAGGCGCCCCCTCCTCCAGCGCACGGGCTGGAGCGGTCGGTCGTGCTGAAAGCGAGCGGCTACTACGACATCCATTTTGACGACCTGGGGGAGCCGCAAACTGACGTCTTGGCGAAAGTGCGATCGGAGCCGGGGTTTGCCGTGCGCTACGCGCTGGACGAGTACAGGAAATGGCAGGTCGCGGTCGCCACGGAGGCCGCGCGGTGACGCCGCCCGCCTCGGCCGAGAGCCGCACGAGAGTCCAGGGCAGCTGGACCGCCCGTGCCATCTACCTGACCCACGCCGCCGGAGTGGCGGCACGATACGGCGTCCGGCCGACGACGTACCCGCTCTTCCGGCTCTCGGCGCGACAAGGCGGCTACCTGCGGACGGTGCAGATCGCGCGCCAGCTTCGCCTGGGAAAGGTCATCCGCCACGGGGGCCTCAGTTTCTACTTCCTCAGCATGCCCGGGTGGCCGTCGAAGGCGTACGACGCGATGGCTGCGCACGGCGGACTGAACGTGGCGGCTGCGGGAACGCCGCTGAAGCAGCACGTCGACATGGCGATTCTCGCGATCACCGGACGCTGCTCGCTCGCGTGCCGCCACTGCTACGAGCGGGCGAACCTCGGCGCCGGCGACCCGGTCCCGCTCGCGGCCTGGCAGACGGTCGTCGATCGGCTCCAGGCGATGAGCACCGGCGTCATCGTCCTCTCGGGCGGCGAACCGATGCTTGCGTACGACGAGCTTCTCGCACTGGTTCGGGGCGCGGACAAGGAACGGTCCGACATCCACCTGCACACGTCAGGCTGCGGCGTGACCCTCGAACGCGCGCGCGAACTTCGGGCGGCCGGCTTGATGGCGGCGGGCGTCGGACTCGACGACGGCGACGCGGCGAGGCACAACCGGTTGCGGGGTTCGTCATCGTCGTTCGACGAGGCGGTGAGCGCGCTTCGCGCATTTCGCGACGCCGGCGTGCTCACCTACACCAACACCTGCGTGACGCCGGAGTTCGTCCACGGCGGCGGCTTCTGGGAATTGCTCGCGCTCGCCCGGGATCTGGGCGTGGGCGCCGTTCGCCTGCTCGAGCCGAAGCCGTGCGGCGGGTACGCCGGCGCGGAGCCCGGGGCGCTGTTCTCCGACGCCGACCGGGCCGCCCTGACAGAGATGTTCATCGAGGCCAACACGAGGTGGAAGCACCGCCGCCTGCCCCTGGTCGCGTACGAGGCCTACTTCGAATCACCCGAGAGGCGAGGCTGTTCGATGGGCGGCCTGTCGTTCTTCGCCGTTGACAGCCGCGGCAACGTCCTCCCGTGCGTGTTTCTCCCGGTGAGCTTCGGCAACATTCTCGACGAGGACATTCGGACCATCTACGACCGGATGCGAGCGAGCGTGCCGCGCCCGCTCCACCGTCAGTGTCCCGCGGTTTCCCTCGCCCCCACCATCGAGGAACGAGCGGCGGCGGGCGCGGGGTTGCCGGTGCCGGTGGCACGGGTGGCCGGGGAGTGGCGGGCGATGTGGGGAGAGGGCTGAGCCGCGGCGCCCCGCGCGATTCCTCGGCCTCATGCGCTAAAGTGCGCACGAAGGAGGCACCCCGATGGTCATCAGACGCTTCGAGCCGCTCTCGGTGGGCAAGGTGGCGGGCGTCCTCTATGCCGCGATGGGCCTCATCGTCGGCGCGATCGTCTCGATTGCCGCCATGATCGGCGGCTTCACGGGCCACAGCGACTTCGGCGCTTTCACCGGCGGCCTCGTGGGCATCGGCGCCATCATCATCCTGCCGATCTTCTACGGCGTGCTGGGCCTCGTCGTGGCCATCATCGCGGCGTGGCTCTACAACCTGGCCGCGGGCGTCGTCGGCGGCATCGAGATCGACGTGCAATAGCCGCCGCGCACGCGTTTTCAGCCAATCATCACCAGCGCCTCAGGACTTCTCAGCGGCGCGCGGGTACGTTGTGGCCAGCAGCCGCAAGGAGGACGCCATGCCGCACCTGCACCGCACAGCACCCGTCGCCGCCTTCCTCGCCGCGTTCGCGCTGGCCCTGCTGGAGCCGGGTTCGGCCGCGGCCCAGCCCCGCATCCCCATCAGCGCTGCCCACTCCTGGGAAGCGCTGCCGGGCGTCCTGCCGGAAGGCGCCAGCGTCGTGGTCAAGACGCGCGATGGCCACTCCACGAAGGGCCGGCTGCGCAGCCTCACCGATACGGCCATCGCCGTCGAGTCGGGCCGGGTGAAGACGATTCCCGCCGCGGACGTGGTGTCGATCGAAGAACGGCGCGGGAAGCGTCCTGTCATGCGCGGCATGAAGACGGGGCTCTACGGCGGCCTCGTCATCTTCGGGTTCTTTCTGATGGGGGCCGCGCCCTATGCCTACGGGCAGCCTTGCGCGCCCGAGGACGAGGACTGCATCACCGGCTCCGACGTCCTCGCGGCGGCGATCGCGCTGCCTGCGCTGGGCGCCGCCATCGGAGCGGGTCTCGGCGCCTTGAAGCCCCTCACGCGCACGCTGGTCTATCGTGCCGGTGCCGACGTCAGCCTCGGGATCTCGCTGGCTGCCGGCAAGGGCCGCCGGGGCGCCCAGCTGCGCGTGGGCTTCTGATCGGCTTCCGTGCTGCCTGGCAACGACCGGACCGTCACAACCGGGTGACAGTGGCCTCGTGCGCAGGTGACGGCCGGACGGCATGCCCGGGCCCGCGCCGGCGCTTTCAGGCCTGAATTCGCGTTGAGCGTCCCGGCATCATCTTTGCTCAGTAGAGGTTAGAGCCCCGGAGGGCTCCGTCATGTCGACCACGAAGAAACTCGGCGCCCTCGCCGTTGCGGCCCTCTTCGCCGCAGCCCTGGCCGGTCCCGCCGACGCCCAGCAGCGCCAGAAGTCCGGATCCTCGTCGGGATCGGGCGCGAAGGCCGCGCCGCGCTCCGGCGGAGGCGGCGGCCAGTCGGCCGGTCCGCGGAGTTCGCCGCGGGGGTCCGGCCAGTCGGCCGGCGCCCGCCAGCCGCAGGGTCCGCGGCCATCGCCAGGAGCAGGCCCCGAGGCGCGGCCCCGGCCTGCGGGAGCGCCTGTCACGGGCCGCGCCGTGCCGCGCCCCGCCTATGGTCCTGGCCAGGGCGGCCGCTACCCGAACTACGGCTATGGCGGTCACTACCCCTATTACGGCTACCGCGGCTACTACCCGTATTACGGGTACAGGGGCTACTACTACGGCTACTACCCCGGCTTCTACTGGGGCTTCGGGGCCTATCTCGGGCCCTATTACTACAGCCCCTGGCTCTACTCGTCCTACTACTACCCCTACGACGCCTACTATTACGACTACGGGCCCGGCGGCGCGAGCCTCAAGGTGGAGGTCCAGCCGAAGACGGCCGAGGTCTTCGTCGACGGGTACCTCGCCGGCATCGTCGATCAGTTCGACGGCATGTTCCAGAGCCTCGCGATCGAGCCAGGCGAGCACGAGGTCACCGTCTACCAGGAAGGTTACCGGAGCATTCGGCAGCGCCTTTATCTGAGCGCGGGTTCCACGCTGCGCATGAAGGGCGTGCTGGAGAAGCTCGCCCCGGGCGAGGCGAACGATCCCCGGCCACAGCCGGCCTACGCGGCGCCGCAGACGTCGGCGCAGGTCGAGCCGCCTCAGCCGTATCGCAGCCCCGAGCCGCAGGGCCCGCCGCCCGACCGCCCCGCGTCGGAGGCCTATCCGCCGCCGGGCGATGGCCGTTACGGCCAGGTGGCCATCCGGGTGCAGCCGGCCGACGCCGAGGTGTTCATCGACGGCGAGCCGTGGCGCACGCAGGCCGGCGTCGAGCGGCTGATCGTGCAGCTGGCCGCGGGCACCCACCGCGTCGAAATCCGCAGGGAGGGCTACGAGGCCTTCGCCACCACGGTGGAGATCAGGCGCGGCGAAACGGCGGTCATCAACGTCAGCCTGTCGAGGTTCTGAGGCCATGCGCACCCGATTCCAGTTCCGCCTGGCAGCGGCGGCCGGCGCCGTGATGTGCGCGATGGCGGCGGCGCCGGGTTCGGCGGCCGCGGGCGAGGGCCCCCAGGCGCCCGGGCAGCCGCCGCCCAGCCAGGGCCGCGTCGTCGTTCAACGGGTCGAGAACGGGCCCGCGTTCGGCGTCGAGTTCAAGTTCACGGAGATCGACGACCGCGAAGCGTACCTGCTGGGCGGATACCTCGGCGTGCTCTTCGACGGCAAGCTGTTCGTGGGCGGCGCCGGATACTGGCAGGTCGACGACTACTGGAACGATTGCTGCTACGGGTACGACGACTACTACGATTACCACGACTACCACGATGACTATTACGACGGGTACGGCTACCACAACGCCACGGGATACGGCGGCCTGCTCGTCGAGGCGTATCCGCTTCGCACGTCGGTGGTGGCGCTGAGCGTGCGCGGCCTGATTGGGGGCGGCGTCACGAAGGTCGGCTGGGACGACTACGCCTACATCCAGGAGCCGACGCCCTACCACGGCGCGGTGTACCCGCCGCCAGGCGGCTACTACTACGGGTACGACCAGGGGTATTTCATCTTCGAGCCGCAGGTGAACGTTTCGATCCGGATGGCGCCGGGCCTGTCGCTCGTCGGCGGCGTGGGCTACCGTGTGATCGGCTGGGCCGACGGCTGGGAGGATCGCATCGGCGGCCTCACCGGCACCGTCGCCATCCGCTTCGGCGTCAAGTAGCGGACGACCGGGAGTGCGCGGCCGGTCCTTGTGCCGCGCGGAACGCGGCCGTAGACTGCCATCGTGAGTGCCCGCTCGCGAACCAGCGTTGCTGCTCCCCTGCTGCTCGCGCTCGGCGCAGCCCTTGGCGGGTACGCCTCGCAGGAGGGGCAGACCCAGCAACCGCCCGTCTTCCGCGCGGGGGCCAACTACGTCCGCGTGGACGCGTACCCGACCCGCGACGGCATCATCGTGCCGGAGCTCACGGCGTCCGACTTCGAGGTGCGCGAAGACGGCGTCGCCCAGCGCATCGAGCACTGCGAGTTCATCCGCGTCCAGTCCGGCGCGGCGCCTCGGCCGGTCCCGCAGCCGGAGACCCTGGCGTCGTCGCGTGCGCAGGCCGGCAGCGTCCGCGCCCGGGTGTTCGTCCTGTTCCTCGATGCCTACCACGTCGGCACCGGCGGCTCGGCGCGCGTGCGAACGGCCCTTCCGGCGTTCCTCCGACGGCTGCTGGGACCCGACGATGTCGTCGGCGCGATGACGCCGTTCATGCCTGCGTCCGCGATCGCGCTGACGCGCCGGACCGAGCCGATCGAGGCGATGCTCGAGCGCGAGTGGGCCTGGGGCCGCCGCGATCAGGCCCAGTACCGGGAACCCGAGGAGATCACCTACGAGGCGTGCTACCCGGAACGCTCGCTCGACGTCCGCTGCGTCATCAACGGCCGGGAGGTCGTGCAGCCGGCGAACTTCTATTCCGGCATCGCGCGGGAGATGATCGAGCGGCGCCGCGAGCGAATCTCCCTCGACGCGCTCGCCGGGCTCGTGGACTGGCTTCACGGCGTCCGCGAGGAGCGCAAGGCGGTGGTCGCCGTGAGCGACGGCTGGCGGCTGGTCCGGCCGGACCCGACGCTGACGCGGCTGGGCGTCTGCGACCAGGACCTGGGCGCGGCCGGCATCGCCCCCAGGACGCCCGGCCGCCCCGCTCACGACCCCAACCGGGAAGGGAGAGGTGCGCTCCTCCGCTCCTGCGAGGCCGACCGGCAGAGGCTGGCCGGCCTCGACAACATGCGCGCCTTCCGCGACCTGCTCGACAGGGCCAACCGGGCCAACGTCAGCTTCTATCCCGTCGATCCCCGCGGGCTCTCGGCGTTCGATTCGTCGATGGGCGATACGAAGGTGTCGGAGAGCGGCGTCACGCAGCCGCTCGTGACGCCGTCCGAGGACGCGGCGCGCCTGACATCCCGGATCGATGCACTGCGCACGCTGGCCGCGGCCACCGACGGCGTGGCGGTGGTCGACAGCAACGACATCGCCGCAGGCCTCCGGCGCATCGAAGCCGACATGGCGTCGTACTACCTCCTCGGCTACTACTCCACCAACACGAAGCTCGACGGGCGGTTCCGCGCCGTCACGGTCCGGGCCCGGCAGCCTGGCGTGCAGGTGCGGGCGAGGCGGGGCTATCTGGCACCCACGCCGGCCGAGGTCGCCTCGTCCGGACCCGGCGTTGCGCCGTCCGGCCCGGCTCCGGGTGGTCCCGCGCCAGCTATCGCGCCAGCGCGCTCGGCGCTCGCCGCGGCGATCGCCGGACTCACCGCCCATGCCTCGTCGGTGCGGACCCACGTGGCTCGGCTGGCGGACGGCGCGGGCGGGGGCGGCGCGCGCGTGTGGTGGACCGTCGAGTTGGACCCGGCCCTCGTCCGCCCTGGCGCCGAGTTCGCGGCCGGCGGGGAGATTGCCGCAACGGTGGCGTCGCCGTCATCGGGCGACGTGCTGGACCAGCGGCGGAAGAGGCTCTCGGCCGGCGACAGGGTGGCGGTCTTCGACTTCGCGATGGCAGCGCCGGACCCGGACGGGCTCGTGCTGCGCCTGCACGCCAGGCCGGCCGGCGGCGCCGGACTGCCGATCACCGACACGGTGCGCGCACCGCCAGCCTCGGGGGCGTGGCCCGTCGGTACGCCGCGCCTGTTCCGGCAGCGTCCCGGCGCGAACCGGCCGTTCGAGCCCACGGCGGACGCCCGCTTCTCGAGAGGCGAGCGGCTGCGTGTCGAGGTCCCGGCGGCGGACGAGATCCGTGCGGTGTCCGGCCAGTTGCTCGACCGCATGGGCAGGCCGCTCAGGCTGCCCGTGGACTGCTCGATCCGCCCCGCCGCCGGGCAGGACAACGCCTGGGCGGCCTGCGACATCACGATCGCTCCGCTCGCGGCCGGCGACTACGGGGTCCGCATCGAGGTGACGGCCGGCGGCCGGCCGCACGAGGTGATCACGGCCTTCCGCATGCAGTAGATTTCATCGCGCATCCCGTCGTTTGACAGCCGCTCACGCAGGGGCGCATACTCGGCCCTGGAAACCCGCCACAGTCGATCGGCGCGAAGGAAGTGCCGCCATGCCGCGCCAAGCCCGCCCCGCGGGCCCACGCAGTCCCCCGCTTCTCCCGCGGTGTGCCTGAAACCCGGTTCATTCGCGCAAGGAGGTGACAGATGTTCGCAAGGGTGACGATCGCGACCGGCCTGCCCGGCAAGGCGGAAGACCTGCTCCGCATCGAGCGCGACTCCATCGTGCCGGCCTGCAAGGGGCAGAAGGGATTCAAGGGCCTGTACCTGCTGCACGACCACAAGACGCAGAAGGGCATGACGATCGCGCTGTGGGAGACCGAGGCCGACATGAGGGCAGCCGAGGTCAGCGGCTTCTACCAGCAGCAGGTGGCCAAGGTGAAGGACGTCATCGCCGCTCCGCCCGTGCGGGAGGAATACGAGGTCGTCCTCGCGCCGTAGGTGGTGATTACCTCGGCTTGAGAATCCAGTTGTTCGGCGTGCACCAGCGGGCCGCGCCGTCGAGCGAGAACTGCACGCTCCCGTACACGACCCCCGCCACGAAGTTCCGCGAGGCCATCAGGCCCGACAGCATCGCGTCGCCCGACGTGAGGCGCGTCGTGTCGGTGGGCGGCGAGATCGTGACCACGACGCCCGTCACCGGGTCGCGCGCCTGCCCCAGCACGGGGCCGTACACCGTCGTCGGCCCGCTCATCTGCAGGAGCAGTTGGAGGCGCATGTCGGCGTCGCCCACCGGCGTCACGCGGTAGATGTCGTCGGCGAGCACGAGCGTTACCGGGATCGACACCGTGTCGGGCACGCTGTTGTCGTCCACGCAGATCACGTGCTTGCCGGATTCGCCCTTCGGCACGTACACGACCAGGGTGTACTCGCCCGGCAGCAGGCCGAACTGCCCGGACAGGGCCTTCGTCGGCGACGCGGGCGTGGCCGAGCAGCCGATGGCGGCCAGCAGCAGGACGGCGGCCGGCGTGACGAGCAGTCCGCGCCTGCGCACCCCGCGGGCCGCCGCGCTCATGCGCCCACCCCGTGCGCGCCGCAGCGGCCGAGATCCACCTGAAGCCCGGCCATGGCGATGGTCGTGGGGAGCACCTGGCACGCGCTCGAGGCCTTTGCGATCGCCGCCTCGATGGCGGCCCGCTCCCCCGCGCCCGGCGGGCAGAGCACGGCCAGCGATCCGCCTTCGCCTCCCGCGCCGTTCACTTTCCAGCCCAGCGCGCCCCGCGCGGCGACGGCGTCGATCACGCGCTGCGCATCGGCGCCGACGAGCGACGGATGCAGGCGCCGCTGCCCCTCGGTGCAGTTGCGCATGGCCTCGCCGAGCGCGGCGAGATCGCCGGCCTCCGCCGCCTCGCGCGCGGCGGCCGCACACTGCCGCAGGTCGTCGAGCGCGGCGCGGCCAGACGATCCGGGCCGGTCGAGGCCGGCGATGACTTCCTGGTGGATCGCCGTCGAGCTGTGCGTCCGCCCCAGGTAGACGAGCAGCAGCTGCCGCTCGAGCGCCGCACGCGCAGAGTCCGGCACCGGCAGCGCATGACGGACGGCCGACGGGTACCTGGGAATCTCCACGTAGTTGATGCCGCCGTGCGCGGCCGCGATCTGGTCCTGGACGCCCGACTGCTGCGCCAGCTTGTTGACCTCGACGGCGTGCGCGGCCTTCGCGACCACGCCGGGCTCCACACGCTTTCCCCAGAGCGTCCGGAGCGCGCCGACCAGCGCCACGCAGACGGCGGCGGACGTGCCGGTGGACGCGCCGGGCGGAACGGCCGACCGCACCGACACCTCGAGCGCGAGCCCGTGCGGCACGCCCACCGACTCGATGGCGGCCTCCAGCAGCGCGTGACGCACCCACGGGCGCATGCCGGGGCGGAACAGGTAGCGGTCGCCGTAGTTCTCGGCGGCCAGAAGGACGGGCGCGGGCGGGCCTGGGGACGCGGCCTCGACGTGCACCGCCACGCGCACGCCGGGATTGACGGCCACGTGGAATACCGCGCCGTGCCCCGCGAACCACGTGTCGGTCCACCCGCCGCAGTCGCACGTCCGCACGGGCGCCGTCGCCGTGACGGTCGTTACCATGCTCTCCTGCTGAAGCCGTTCTACGCCGATGGCGCGGCCGCGTCAAGGGCGCCGGCGCGGCCGCCCGTATGCTACGATGCCCCCGCGACGCAGGACACGCCATGGCAAAAGTCTTCGCAGCCTTCGCGGACGGTTGGGGCCGGGTGTTCCGCGCACCGGCCATCCTGGTCGGGGCCGTCATCGTCACGTGGCTCGTGGCGTTTCCCGCCGGCCGCCTGCTGGACCAGGGCGGCGCGCCCCCGGCCGGCCGGGCCGAGGCCGCCGACGCCCTCGCCACCGGATTCGACCGCACCTTCACGCCCACGCTGCTCGGCACCGACCGCTTCGTGCAGCACGCCCATGGATTCCTGGCCGACGGCACGCTGCCCGTCGAGTTGATCGCGGCCGCGGCCACCACCCTGCTCGTGTGGACGTTCCTGCTCGGCGGCATCCTCGACCGCTACGCCCGCCGGCGCCCGACGCGCGCGCAGGCGTTCTTCGGCGCGTGCGGCGTGTTCTTCTTCCGCTTCCTACGGCTCGGCGTCGTGGCCGCCGCCGGCTACTACCTGCTGTTCGGCCTGGTCCACGCCTGGGTCTTCCTGCCAACCTACCGGTGGCTGACGGGCGGCGAGGCACCCGGGGCCGGCAGCGTCCCGCTCCTGCTGCTCCCGCTCTACGCCGTCTTTCTGATGCTCGCCGCCTTCTGGAGCGCCGTTGTCGACTACGCCCGCGTCCGCGCCGTCGTCGAGGATCGGCGCAGCATGCTCGGCGCGATCCTCGCGGGATGGCGGTTCGTCACGGGGCACCCGCTGAAGACGGCCGGTCTCTACCTCCTCAACTCGGCCGCCTTCGGCGCGGTGCTCGGCGCGTACACGTTCGCGTTTCCGGGGCACGCGGGCGAGGGCGCGGCGGGGCTCGCCGCCGCCGCGGGGGTCGTCTACCTGCTGGCCCGCGTGGCGCTGAAGCTCGCGTTCTTCGCGTCGCAGGGCGCGCTCTTCCAGCGCTCCCTCGCGCACGCGGACTACACGGCCGCGCCGCCGCTGCTGTGGCCCGAGTCGCCCGCCGCGGAGGAGATCATCAACGCGGCCCCGAAGATGAAGTAGCGGCTCCGGACGGGGCCCCGGCGCTTCGGACCCGGGTGTCGAATCCCGAGTCCCGGTCCTGCGCTATAGTCAATCCATGCGCGATCTCGCATCGTCAATGTCCGAATGGCTGCGCGCGCGCGTGCACGAGGCGGGCGCGCACGGCATCGTGCTGGGCCTCAGCGGCGGCATCGACTCGGCCGTGGTGGCGCGCGTGTCGCAGTTGGCCTGTCCCGGCGGCGTGATGACCGTGATCATGCCGGCCAACAGCGACCCGCAGGACGCCGCCGACGCGACGCTCGTCGCCGAGACGTTCGATCTCCCGGTGATGACGATCGATCTCGCCCGCCCGCTCGAGGCCCTGCTCGTCCAGTCGCAGCAGGCGCTCGGCACGTGGCCGCCCGGCGCCGCGCCGGACGACGAGAAGCGGGCGCGCCTGGCCCAGGCGAACCTCAAGCCGCGCCTGCGGATGACGACGCTGTACTACGTGGCGAACCGGCTGAACTACCTCGTCGCGGGCACGGGCAACCGGGCCGAGATCGCCGTCGGCTACTACACCAAGTACGGCGACGGCGGCGTGGACGTGCTGCCGCTCGGGGCGCTCGTGAAGAGCGAGGTGCGGTCCCTGGCGCGCGAACTGGGCGTGCCGGCGCGCGTGATCGACAAGCCCCCGAGCGCGGGCCTGTGGGCCGGGCAGACCGACGAGGGCGAAATGGGCTTCACCTACGCCGATCTGGAGGACTACCTGCTGCGGGGCCCCGACGCGGTGGCGCCGGCCACGGCGATGAAGATCGAGCGCCTCGCCCGCGCGAGCGAGCACAAGCGCCACCTGCCGCCGGTGTTTCAGCCGCACGCGAAGTAGTGCCGTCGCGGAGAGGGGCATGACCAGGTTTCGCACCGTGCAGACAACGGCCATCCTTGCCGCCGCGGCCGTCCTCGTCCTCGCCGGGCAGGCGCCCGCCCCGCAGGCTCCGACCCAGGTTCCCGTCCAGCCGCCGCCGGCGTTTCGATCGGGGATCGACCTTGTCGCCGTCGACGTCACCGTGCTGGCCCGGAGCGGCAAGCCGCTGGCGACGCTGAAGGCCGAGGACTTCACGCTGCTCGTGAACGGATCGCCGCGCCCGATCGTGTCGGCGCGGCTCGTCGAGAGCGGGAGCGCGGCAGCGGCCGGCGACGCGGCCCGGCCGGCTGAGCCGGGTCGGCCTCTCGCCGGCGCGGCCGGCGCGGCTGGCGACGCCGCCGCGCGGCGCCGCTTCGTGATCGTGATCGATCGCGACCACATTCCTGCCGGCGAGGGTCAGCAGATGCTGCACGCCGCCGCGGCGTTCGTCGACCGCCTGCCGCCGGCCGACGGCGTGGCGCTCTGGACGCTGCCGGAGTCGGGCACCGCGCTGCGCTTCGGCGAGGACCGCGCGGAGATCACGCGCCGGATCCGGCAGGCCGTGGGCGCCTATCGCCCGGTCTACGGCCCGTGGATCGTCGGACGAGACGAGGCGATCCAGGCCGACATGGGCCGCAAGGAGGTCCTGCAGTCGATCATCGCGCGGGAGTGCTACAAGCAGCCTCCCAACTGCCCGAATGAAGTGCAGGCGCAGGTGACCCAGACCGCGGCCGACGCGCGGGCGCGCGCGGACGCGACCCTCTCGGAGCTCGGGTTGCTCATCGACGCGCTGGGGAAGGTGGACGGGCCGAAGCAGTTGGTCCTCGTCACCGGCGGGCCGGTGATGACGTTCGACAACACCGGCGTGATCAGCGCGCTCGCGACGCGGGCCGGACTCGCGCGCGTCACGGTCCACGCGCTGCAGGTGCGGGAGCCGTCCTACCAGGCCCGCACGGATCAGATGCGCGCGATGCCGGCCGAAATCGAGCAGTCGACGTCGGCGGCCTACATGCTCGCCGGCGCCACGGGCGGCCTCGCGATCACCCCCGCGTCGGGCGAGGTCGGGTTCGGCCGGCTCGCGGAGGATCTGTCGGCCGGGTACGTGCTCGTGTTCGAGACGCAGCCCGGGGACCGCGATGGCCGGACGCACGAGATCTCGGTGAAGGTGCGCGACGCGGGCTGGGGCGCCTCGGTGCGGGCGCGCAAGTTCTTCCGCGTCGATCCGAGTGCCGCCGCTCAGCCAGCCGCCCGGCCGGGAGCCGCGTCCGGGGCCGCTGCCGGCGCGCCGGCGGAGGCCGGGCCGCCCGCCCCCCTGCCGGCCCCCGAGCCGGTGGGCGTCGATCCGGGCGACATGGCCGGGCGCCTCGCGGACTACGCGGAGCGGTTCGAGCGCGAGATGGCCGCGGTCGTGGCCGAGGAGCGGTACGTCCAGGTCATCCACCCCTGGCGCGGCAACCCGAGCGGGCCGCAGGGCGAGCCTGCCCTCGCGTGGC
>Ga0316601_100001109_pt1 | contig 12728 bp, 5 predicted proteins | sample OWC_soil_day5_no_FD_207663 | JGI IMG/M metagenome (GOLD analysis project Ga0316601, IMG submission 207663) | Wetland soil microbial communities from Old Woman Creek delta, Ohio, United States - OWC_soil_day5_noCT | ecosystem: Environmental > Terrestrial > Soil > Wetlands | place: USA: Ohio...
GACGTTCGTGCCTTCGATCGCTTCGACCTTCTTCGCGACGCGCACGTGGACGACGTCCTCGACGAGCTGCGACTTCTGCGCTTCCTGCGTCTCCTTCATGAAGATCTTCGGCAGCGCGCTGATGTCCTCGACCATGATGAGGCGGCCGTCGCCGGCTTCGCTGATCTGGTGGAGTAGGTCGCGATCGGAGCCCTGCACACCGACGCACGACACCGTGATCCGCGCAGCGCGCATGTCTTGGACGAGCTCGATCAGGCCTTCGCGCGGCGCTTCACCGTCGGAGAGGATGATGACGTGCTTGACCTTCGCGTTGATGCCTTGGAGGCCTTCGAAGGCCTCCTTGAGGCCCGGGAAGATGTTCGTGCCACCGCCGGAGGTGAGGCGCGAGATGTCGTGCGAGATCCGCATGCGGTTCGCGGCGCGCTGCGGGCGCACGAAGACCGTCGCTTCGCTGTCGAACGCGACGACCATGATGAAGTCGTTCGGCGAGAGCACCTCGGCGGTGGCACGCGCGGACTCCTTCGCCGCTTCGATCCGCGGGCCCTGCATCGAGCCCGACTTGTCGATGACGAGCGCGAGCGCGATGTCGGGCTGTTCCTTGATCTTGTCGGAGTCGAACCGCACCGGCAGGATCTGCTCCATGCGCGTGCCCTGATAGCCGCCCGAGCCGAACGAGTCTTCGCCGCCCGCCATCACGAGACCGCCGCCCATCGACGCGACGTAGCTGTCGAGCGCCTGCATCTGGGCCGCGCCGACGAGGTGCGCCGGGACGTCGGAGACCATCACCAGATCGAACTTCTCGAGCTCCTTCGCCGTCGACGGTAGGCCGCGCGGGCCGCGCACCTCGACGTCCATGTTCTCGTGCTCGAGCGCGCGCTTCAGGTAGTTCGCGCTCCCCGGCTCGCGGAGCACGCCGCCCTCGACGTAGAGGATGTTCGGCTTGCCCTTGACCGGCGCCGTCGTGACCGCGGCGTTGTTCGCCTTCTCGGTATCCTTCTCGAACGTCGAGAGGCGGACCTTGTACGTCGTCGCGCCGGCGCGCTTCGCGTCGGACTTGAACTTCACGAGGTTCTTGCCCTCGCGTAGGTCGACCTGCTTGCTCGGCTCGAGCGGGTTCGGGAACTCGTCCTGTTGGAGCGTGAGCGTCGCCTTCTGATCCTCGGTCGACCACACCTCGGCGGTGACTTCGTACGGCTGGCCGACCTTGAGGTCGTCGGGGACCGTCAGCCCGACGACGCGGATCTCGCTCGTCTTGTCCTGATCGAACGTCCTCCACGAGACTTTGACGCCGAGCTCCTTCGCGCGATACGCCTCGACCGCGACGTCGCCGACCGTCTGGTTGCCGTCGGAGACGATCACCATGCGCGGCAGATAGCCGTCGGGGTATAGGCCGTACGCGAGCTGCATCGCCGCTTGCGTGTCGGTGCCGGCGCCCGCGCCCGCGTGACGATGGATCGATGCGGACAGTGGCTTGTCGCCCTCGGCGCGCACGACCTTGGGCTTCTCGGCGAACGTGACCAGTTGCAGACTGCCCTCGCCGCGGGTCTCGACGAACTTGTCGACGTAGCGCTTCGCCGCGTCGAGTTGCTTGTCGGAGACCGAGTCGCTGACGTCGACGAGCACGATCGTCGAGACCTTGCTCTGCTCCGTGATCCACGACGGCCGCGCGAGCGCGAACGCGATCGCGGCGACGACGAGCGAGCGCAGCGTCGACTGGAGGACTTGCTGCGCGAGCGAGAGGTCGGTCAACGAGAGCACGCGCAGCAAGTAGAACGCGGGGATGACCGCGATCAGCAGCAGCCACTGCGGAGCGAGCAGATCGATCGGGCGTTCGACGCCCGGGATCCAGGTGATCTGGAGGCTCGTGCGGTCACCGATCCAAGACGAGATCGCGAACCACAACCCGACGGCTGCGCCGATCGCGAGCGCGAGTCGGATCAGCGCCGTCGGCGTGAGCAGCGATCGAAGGACGCTTCGTTCCGACATCAGACGGTGATCCTGCGGTGATAGGTGACCCACTCCATGACGATCAACGCCATGGCGAACAGGATGAGATAGATCCACAGCTTCTTGCTGCGCGTGATCGCGAAGGCCTCGGGCGCTTCGAGCTTCTTGCCGGCGAGCGAGAGCTCCGTCGACGGCGCGATGTCGGACTCCGCCGGCGACGCGAGGTTCGCGGCCAGTTCGATCTGCGCGATCGGCGTGCCCTTGCCGTCCTTCGCGGTCACGTCGTAGTAACCGACGCGCGAGCCGTAGAACGTCGCGCGCCCGTCGATGATCGGCGTCTTCGTGATCGTCCCGTCGGGGCCTTTGACCTCGGCCTCGGTCGCACCGACGACACCGTCGAGGGGGACTCGCTCGCGCGACCCGGTCGGGTACGTCGTGAGCAAGTCGGTCTGGTCGCCCGCGAACCAGTCGAGCGTGTTGACGAGCAGCATCGGGAAGGCGACGCGCATGGGGAGGTCGGTCGCGCTCTCGCGCCCCGCGGCCGGCAGCGAGAAGCCGAACGCGAGGATCTTGCGACGGCCGTCGCGCTTCGCCGCGATGATCGAGTCGCGCACCGAGTACGCGATCGTCGACTCGCCCTTCTTCGGATCGGGCGCGAACGTGCCGGACTTGTCCATGTAGATGTCGCTCATCGTCACCCAGCGCATGACCGGGTGGCCTTCGTCGATCTCGGTGATCCGCGGGTTCGCGAGCTCGCCCCGAATCGCGAACGGGCTGTTCTCGCCCGTCGGGTGGAAGAACAACAGGCTCGTCGGCGACGGTGGCAACACGGCGGGCGTATGCTCGTCGAAGATCACGACGTCCATGCCGTCTGCGAGCGACGGCTTCGCGTCGTACTCCGCCGGCGAGACCTTCGCGGGATCGATGTTGTCGTAGACCAGGATCGCGCCCTCGAGGAACAGGTTGTCCGTCGTGACCATCAGGACCTTCTGCTTCTTGCGCGCGGGCAGGAGCGCGAAGGCCTGATCGTCGAGTGCGAACGAGTCCGAGCCACCCGCGCCCTCGACGGGACGGAGCGACGCGCGCAGCTTGTTATCCAGACTGCCCGGCAGCTTCGGATAGATCTGCTTGATGCGCTGGCCCGGCGCGATGTCGATCTTCTTGATGTCGACCGCGGTGTCGCCGTTGTAGAGCGCGAGCTGGCGGTGCGCCGGCTCCTGCCCGAAGTTCTGCACCTCGATGTAGACCTCGTACGCCGCCTTGTTTGCGATGTAGCGGCGCACGTTGAACGCGACGATGCCGACGTTGTCGCTCCGGCGACCGACGGGCAGGTAGCGCACGTCGATCTTCGAGAGGTCGACCGCCGCGAGATCCTTCTTCTCCCAGTTCGCCGCATTCGACGTCTTGCCGTCGGGCGCGGGCTGCGGTGCGAGCGGCTTCTTTTCGTCCCAGCTCACGAGACCGAGCTGCGCTTCGGGGAACGCGCCGTCGGAGACGATCACGATCAGCGGATTCGGGCGATCGCGCAGCGCATCCGCCGCGGCGCCGAGCGCCCGCGTGAGGTCCGCCGGCGTATCGCTCGCCGCGATGCCGTCGATGACCTTGTTCAGCACCGGCCCGTCGCTCGAGAACCGCGACATCGGCGTGGCCTGCCCGTCGACCTTCATGATCATCGCGACGTCGCCGCCGCCCATCGAGTCGACGAGAGCCTTCGTCCGCTCCTTCGCCGCGTCGAGCCGGCTCTTGCTACCGGCCTCGTTGCCATCCATCGCCTTCATCGAGGCCGAGGCATCGAACAGCACGACGACGCTCCGCGCCTTGCGATCGACCGCGCCGAGCGTCGGGTCCAACGCCGCGAACAGCACGATCGCGAGGATCAGCAAGATCAGCAGCAGCGAGATCAGCCGCTTCAGCTGCTTCCACAGCGCGTTCGCATCCTTCTGCTCGAGGACGCGCTTCCAGAGGTGCGAGAACGGCACCTCGAAGCGGCGCCGCCGCATCTTGATGATGTACGCGCCGACCGCGAGCGCGGCCGCACCGAGGGCGATGTAGATGAAGATCCCGAACGGGAGGGGACCGAGGAAGCTCACCTCAAGAACCCTCCCGATCGGAAGATCTTGAGCACGAGCTCGTCGAACGGGATCGACGTGTGCGTGCGGAAGAACGGCATCGCGTACTTCGTGCAGTACGCCTCGAGCTCCTGGCAGTACGCCTCGTGGGCCTTCGTGTACTGCTCGAGCAGCGACTTGCTCACCGTCACTTCGCGGGTGTCGCCGGTCTCGCAATCGACGAGCGCGAGGTCACCATGCAGGTTCGGCTCGGCCTCGCGCTTGTCGTAGACCTGGAGCACGAACGGCTCGAACTTGTTGTAGCGGAGCGTGTTGATGCCCTGCTCGAAGCCCTGCGGGTCGTAGAAGTCGCTGATCACCACGGCGAGGCCGCGCCGCTTGTTCTGCGTGACGAAGTCCTTCATGCACTCGGCGAGCTCGGTCTTCCCGCCGAGGTCGCACTTCTTCAGGAAGTCGAAGACGCGGAAGATGCGGTTCTTGCCGCGCGACGGCGGGAGGCGATCGATGATGCGATCCGAGAACGGGATGATCGCGACGCGATCCAGGTTCGCGAGCCCGACGTACGTCAGCGCGGCGCCGACCTGCATCGCGTAGTGCAGCTTCGGCAGCGGGCTACCGATCGCCATCGAGTCCGAGACGTCGACGAGGATGTAGATGTGGAGGTCCTCTTCCTCCTCGAACAACCGCAGGAGCAGCTTGTCGAGCCGGCCGTAGAGGTTCCAGTCGATGTAGCGGAAGTCATCGCCGCGGGCGTACGTGCGGTGATCGGCGAACTCGATGCCGGATCCGACCTTGCGCGTGCGGCGCTCGGCGCGGAGGTTTCCGGCGAACACCTTGCGCGACACCATGTGCAGGTGCTCGAGCGTCTTCAGGAAGCGATCGTCGAACAGCTCCGAGCGGTCCGCGACGCGGGACTCGCGCACGGCCGCAGACTTCTTGAGCTGCGTGAGAGAGGCAGAAGCTGGTTCCACTACGCTTCCTTCGTCGCCTTGAGGATCTCGGTAATGATCGCGTCCGCCTCGACGCCTTCGGCCTCGCCTTCGAAGTTCAAGATCATGCGGTGGCGCAGCGCGGGCGCGGAGACGTGGCGGATGTCGTCGATCGACACCGCGTAGCGGCCTTCGAGCAGCGCGCGGATCTTCGCCGCGAGGATGACGGCCTGCAGGCCGCGCGGCGACGCGCCGTAGCGCATGAACTGCTTGCTCATCTGCGTCGCTTCCGGGTTCTCCGGATGCGTCGCGAGCACGACGCGCACGGCATAGTCCTGGATCTGACGCGCGAGCGGGACTCGGCGCACCAGCTCGCGCATCTCGACGATGCGCGACTTGTCGATCACCGCTTTCGGCTTCGGGACGTCATCGCTCGTCGTGCGATCGAGGATCGTGTGCAGCGCGTCGCGCTTCGGGTATTGCACGACGAGCTTGAAGAAGAACCGATCGAGCTGCGCCTCGGGGAGCGGGTAGGTGCCCTCCATCTCGAGCGGGTTCTGCGTGGCGAGCACGAAGAACGGCTTCTCGAGCTGGTAGGTGTGCTTCGCGACGGTGACCGAGCCTTCGCTCATCGCTTCGAGCAGCGCGGACTGCGTCTTCGGGGTCGCGCGGTTGATCTCGTCGGCGAGCACGATGTTCGCGAAGATCGGGCCCTTCGCGAATTCGAACCGCTTCACGCCGTGCTCTTCGGTGATGACGTTCGTGCCCACGATGTCGGCGGGCATGAGGTCCGGCGTGAACTGGATGCGCGAGAACGAGGCGTGGATCGTCTCCGCGAGCGTGCGCACGAGCATCGTCTTGCCGAGGCCGGGCACGCCCTCGAGCAGCGCGTGACCGCCGCCGAGGAGGCACATCAGCACGCCTTCGACGATCTCTTCCTGGCCGACGATCATCGTGCCGATCTCTTCGCGGAGACGGCGCAGGTCAGCGGTGAAGCCTGCGACGGTCGACTCGACGTCGCGCGACATGGTGGCAGCTTGAGTCATTTGTTGTCCTCGGGTCCTTCGATCGTTTCTTGCGCGCCACTCGGGTGGATCTTCGCGAAGTAACGCTTCACGTAGTACTTGTAGCTCGACGGCAGCTTCTCGGTACGCATCACCTCTTCGACGATGCGTTGGTAATCCGCGTAGACCTTCTGGTAGTGCTTCGACGCGAAGCCCTTCTGCGCGGCGGCGAGGATCGTCTCGCGCGTCGAGCCGCCCTTGCTGCCGTGCGCGCCCTGCAGCTCTTCATCCTTCGTGTTGCCGCTCTTGTTCGTCGCGTCGCCGGTGAGGTTCGGATCGTGGCCGGTGCCCCACGTGTCGCCGCCCTGACCTTGGCCCTGCCCACCGTTTTGACCTTGGCCTTGCCCCTGACCTTGGCCTTGGCCTTGGCCTTGACCTTGGCCTTGACCCGGCTTCCACGACTGGCCGTTGCCCTTCTGGCCACGTGCGCGTGCTTGGAAGTCTTTGTTCTTGCCGTTCTTGCCGAACGGATCGTTCGGGCCCTTGTTGCCCTTCTGCTTCGCGCGGCGCATCGCTTCGCGCAAGTCGTCCATCTGCGACGACATCTTCTTCTGCGTGGCTTGCTTGCGCTGATCTTGATCGACGCGGCCGGTCTCGCGCGCGGCGTCCTTGATCTTCTGTGAGGCCTGGCGCTCGCGCTCTTCCTGCTCCTGCTCGCTCTCCTGCTTGTCCTTCGGCTTCTGGAGCTGCTCGGCGGCCTTCTCGAGATCCTTCTGCAGGCGCTTCACGGCCTCGCGCTGCGCCGACTGCTGCTTCTGCTCGTCTTCCTTCTGGAGCTTCTGCAGCTCTTGCTTCGCCTTGTTCAAGCGCCGCTCGGCATCGAGCTTCTGCTGCTCGGTCTTCGCTTGCTCCTGCTCCTTCTGGAGGCGGCGGATCTGCTCCTCGAGCTTCTGTTGCTGCTGCTCGGACTTCTGCTGCTGATCCTTCTGCTGCTTGTCCATCTGCTTCGCGACGTTCTCGAGCGTCTTCTGCAGCTGCTCCTTCTGCTTGTCGTCCAGCTTCTGCTGCTGCTGCGCCTGCTGCTGCTTGTTCTGGTCGAGCTTCTTCTGCAGGTCTTCCTTCTCCTTCTCGGAGAGGTTCTTGTCCTGCAGCTTCTTCTCGAGCTCCTTCTGCTGTTCGGCGAGCTTCTTGAGCTCCTCTTGGCGCTGCTTGTCCTGCTGCTTCTTGAGCTCGTCGAGCTGCTTCTGGATCTCCTGCTTCTCCTTCTCGGAGAGGTTCTTGTCGGCGAGCTTCTTCTCGAGCTCGTCCTTCTGCTCCTGCAGCTTCTTCAGCTGGTCGAGCTGCTTCTGGATCTCCTGCTTCTCCTTCTCGGAGAGGTTCTTGTCGGCGAGCTGCTTCTCGAGCTCCTTCTGCATGTCCTCGAGCGACTTCGGATCGAGCTTGGCGGCGAGCTTCTCGAGCTCCTTCTTCGCTTCGTCGAGCTTGTTGTCCTTGAGAGCCTTCGCGAGATCCTTCGTCTGCTGGTTCTTCTCGAGCTCCTTCGCGATGTCGGCCATCTGCTTCGCCAGCTCGGCCGGATCGGGCTCGGCGTGCTGGTTGAGCAGCTCCTCTGCCTTCGCGAGCGCTTCGAGCAGCTGCTCCTTCGTGATCTTGCCTTCCTCGGCATCCTTGAGGAGCTGCTCGATCTTGTTCGCGAAGTTATCGAGGTCCTCGATGTTGTCGCGCTTCGCGATGCGCTTCAGCTCGGCGAGGATCGCTTCGACGTACGCCTTCTCGTCGGGATCGAGCTGGACCGAGTTCGCGTTGTGGTACCGCGTGTCTTTCGGATCGACGACCGTGAACACGACCGGACCGATCGTCTTGTCGCCGACGTGCGCGGTCAGCACGGTGTCGCCGATCGGCGCATCGGCCGGGATGCGAATGCGGATCGACTCCCGCGTCCAGTCGAGGACGACCACCGGCCGCGCCTTCTCGGCCTGACCGAGGAACACGTTCGCGCCGCTCGGCACGAACCCGGTGACGGGCGCGGTCGCCTCCGCCGGCACGTTCGGCGCGCCGAGCACGTTCTTCGTCGGGAGCGTCGCGACGGGGGCCGCGACACCGTTCATCAAGTTCTCGCCGAGCAGGTTCACCTCCGCGCCGGGCGGTGCGTGATCGGGGTCGGCGCGGAACAGCTTCGCCGTGCGATCGACCGTCGGCAGGGCGAGCCCCGCCGCGAGCGCGGACACGATGACGAAGCCGGCCGCGGCGCGCAGATCCTTCGGCGCGACGAACGGCGCGGCCGCCTTGACGTTCGCGCGGGGTACCGCCTTCACGCCGTCGCGGATCGCCGCGATCATCATGTCGGTCGTTTCGTCTTCTGCCGTCGGGGCCGTCCCAGCGGTCGCCAGCGTGCGGCGGAACGCGATCGCGGTCGAGAGTCGGTCGGAGAGGTTCGACGCGCGATCGATCCGCCGCGCCACCACCTCGTCATCGAGCTTGCGTCGCGCGGCCCACAGCGCGCCGATGATCACGATGCCGCCGGCACCGATCAGCATGGGCCAGCCGGTCGACTTCGTGATCGCCTCGACGCGCATCAAGAAGATCGTGACGAGGGCATACGCGGCCGCGACGATCGTCGCGGTGGCCGCGCCCTCGAAGGCCCACTGGGTGCGGATGCGGAACCGCGCCCTGCCGATCAGGCGCTGGATGGCCGTGGTGTCTTGAAGGCTTCGCACGCGGGCTCCCTACTGGCCGGGCCGCCGGCCCAGTGCCGTCAACGATCTAAGTTAGCATCAACATTCCACGCGCCAGCCGAAGTTACGGTCTATCTGGCCGCGACTACTGCGACACCAAAACCGCGGATCAGTTGCCTCCGCGATCGAAGGCTTACCTACACGTGACTACCCACCCGAATCGGGAGGCAAGTCACGCCGAACCAACGCGAGCACCAGCGGAAGTTGCCTCACCGCCTGCACGCGCGAGATCTGCCGACGCGCAAAAGCCGGTTCGCTACGTGCGGGCGCGGCACTCGGCTTCGAGTTGCGCCCAGATCGGATCGGAGTCGAGGCGGCGCATCTCCGTGACGAGCGTGTAAGCACAGGCCGCGTTCACGCGCGGCTCGCTCGCGCGATCGTCGAGCAGCGTGCGGACGAGCGCGCGGGTCGCGTCGCGGTGCGCTTGCCACTGCTGGCCGCGAAGCTGCGTCTGCAATCGATACAACGCCTGTGCCGCCGGCGCGTACCCGTCGCCGAGCGTGAGCATCGCCTCGGCGAGCTCGGGCAGCGCGAGGATGGGATACTCGGCGAGCAAGCGCTCGCTCGGCGACTGCGCGAACAGCGTCGCCGCGTCGGAGCCGCGCCCGACGGACAGCCAGTAGCGTGCGAGCATCCACTGCGCGCGCTGCGCGGCGCGTCGGGCGAGCGGTAACGGCATCGCGGGATCGAGCGCGTGGCCGGACTGCGGCGCCGTCGGACCTTCCGCGACGTACAGCTTCGCGATCATCCGCCCGACACGGACGACGACGATCTGGCTCGCGTGCCGCGTGCCCGGCATGCGGCCGGGTGTGGCGCCGCCGAACGCGAGCGTCGCGTCGCCGAGCTGCGGGGCGTGCAGCGCCGGGAGGCCATCGCCGATCGCGTACAGCACCGAACGCAGGAAGTGATCTGCGGCCTCTGCCGTCGGGAACAACCAGCGCGTGTCGACGATGTGCCACATCGGCCAGCTGTCGTGACCGACCCACGCGACGTAGCCCGCGTGCAGCGCGCCCGGCGGTGGCGCCTCGGCACGGCGATCTTCGCTGCGCTGGAACTGCGGGAGCTCGGACTCGTCGAGGAACAACGACGACCACGTCGGATCGCCGGTGCCGTGCGAGACGCCGGTGCTCGAGCCACGCGCGACTCGGCGGCTCGCCTCCGGCTGCAGCTCGACGGCGGCGCGCAGGCGTTGCGCCGCTTCGTAGTTCGCGCGGACGTCGACGCCGATCGAGGCGAGCTGGTGCCGTACATCGGCTTCGATCGCGGACGACCGCGATCGGTCCGCGACGTACTCGCTCGCTTCGCCGAGCACCGTGATCGCGCGCGCGAGGTTGGCCGCGGGCGAGCCCGCGCGCGTGTTCGCGAGCAGCGTCGCGAGGACGTGGCAGGCCGGCCCGAAGCTCGGATCGCCACGTAGCCGATCTCGAAACTCGCGCAGGCTCTGGCTCGTCGCGCCGCCCGTCAGGAACACGTCCGCGGCATCCGCGATCTCGGGCAGGAGCAGAATCGGCGCGCGCTGCACGATCTGGAGCTGGCTCGCGAAGTCGTTCGCCGCCAGAAATGCGCGCATCGCCTCGGCGCCGCGGAAGGCGTGCCACCAGTACCACGCGGGCACCACGGGCATGCGCGGCGCCGGCGGCGGGCGCCTGGCGACGAGCTCGCAGACGTGATCGGCGAACCACCTCGTGTCGGGCGGCGGCCCCTCGCCGAGCGGCGTGCCGTGCTCGTCGCGCTCGTTGCGCGAGACGACGATGAAGCGCGTGTCACCGGTCGCCGTGTGCACGTCGAGCTCGAGGATGAAGTACTGGACCCCGTCGAACCTCGTCACGCCATCGCCGGATCCCACGATCACGATCGCGGCGGGATCGCCGAGCTCGCGTGGTGGCGGCACGACGATCTGGATGACGACGAACGCGCCGCGCTGCTCGAACGTCGCCGTGAGGCCCGCGCGCGAGACGCGATCAGCCGCCGGCAGGAGCGCGCCCGCGCGGTCCCACGCCGACACGAGCAGCTGCAGACCCTGGCGCTGGTTCGCGAGCGTGCGCGCGAACGCGAGCGGATTGTCGAACAGCGTTTCGGGGAGCGCCTCGTTCGCGAAGCGATGGCCGTGCGAGCGTGACATCTACCGTGATCTACGGCCGTCACCGACGAGAAATCCCTCTGGAATACCTCGTGCCCCGACGACGTTCGATCCGGTCGACTCGATCGATCGTAGTCAGAGATAGAACGACGCGAGCGAGAACTTGTTGCTCTGCGTATCGATGACTTGGAACGTCTCGCGGGCGCGCGCCGTCGGGAGGAGCGTCCGCACGCTCGTGGCGCGGCTCGCCTCGGTGATGAGGAAGTAGCGACGCCCGAGCGGGGCGCGGGCGCGGTCGTTCAGGTACTTCAGGAACTCGACGTTGTTCGTCGCGTTGAGCTGCGTCTTCATCTCCGGCAGCCACGACCAGATCTCTCCGCCCGACCAGAAGTTCTCGCCGCGCCAGTACAGCTGCCAGCCGATCAGGCGATCCGCGTCGACGACCGCGATCGATCGCCGCCCGCGGTCCTGCGGCTTCTGCTCGCACGCGCGGTAGAGCGCCGCGACCTTCGCGCGCTCGCCGGCGTAGAGCTCGACGGTGACGTCGTGGTCGCCGATCGCGCTCACGCTGCCGTGCGCGAACACGGTCTGCTCGACGATGCGATCGCGGGCCGCCTCGTGCAGCGCGAAGGTCAGCGTCATCGGTTGGCCGAGCTGGAGCGTGTCGGGGACGAACGTCTCGAAGCGCCAGGTGTTGCCCGTGCCACGCAGCTCGTCGACGCACTGGCCCGCGCCGAAGAACACGCGCTTGTGGCCGTAGATCGAGCGTTGCGAGTAGTAGGTCGCGAACGCGTCGCGCATGCCCCAGTGCTTGCCCGCCTGCGGCATGTACGCTTGCAGCGCCCACACGCTGATCGCGATCCCCGCTGCGCCGACGACGAGCACGCCCCACCGCGAGATGCACAGCGCGACGATGCCGACGACCGCACAGCCGCCGAGCGCGAGTAAGCCGTCCGATGGATCGATCTGCCATGGCTCGGCCGACGGCCACGGCCGGTCGTAGCGGTAGACGAACATCTCGATCCAACGATCGGGCTCGAACATCAGATCGCGGCAGACGAGCAGCACGATGCCGATCGCGACGACGCCGTAGACCCAGTGCATGCGCTCGCGGCGGGAGAACAGGTCATCGAGGTAGAACGCGACGACCACGCCGAGTGCGGGAATCGCCGGCAGCAGGTAGTGGTGGAACTTCGTCTGCACGAAGCAGAACACGAAGACCGCGGTGATCGCCCACAGGCCCACGAGGACGCGGACGCGGCCTTCCCGCGTCGTCGTCGACACGCGCGCGAACACGCCGGCGAGCGCTGCGGGAATCAGCGCGGCCCACAGCCACATGCCGTGGCCGAGCTGATCGGTGTAGTACTCGAACGTGCCGGGCGAGTTGTCGACGCCCGACGCCGCGCGGCTGATGATGTGCGTGAAGAGGTACTCGTTGACGAAGCGCGCGCCCTCCTTGAGGTACATGCCGAGGTGCCACGGCACGGCGACGGCGGCGAGCACGAGGAGGCCGCGCTTGATCTCGAACGCGCCCTCGTAGAGCGCACGCCACCGCCAGAACACCGCGACGTGCAGGCCGGCGACCCCGACGACGACGGCGAAGCCGGGCGGGCCCTTCGCGAGGATGCTGACGCCGAGCAGGAAGTAGCAACCGAGCAGGTAGACCTGCCGCATCGTCGTGATGCGGCGCATCGCCATCAGGCGATCGACGAGGCGCCACACGCCCGCCCGACCGTCGGTGTAGAGGACGTAGCCCCACACGGCCGACACCGCGACGCAGCACGCGAGGAGCGCGAGCAGCGTCGGTGCGGGGAGCTGCTGGCGGTAGCTCGCGAACAGCGCGCCGCCGATCGCGATCACGGGCAGCGCCGCCAGCACGTAGCGATCGAGCGCGTGCTTGTCCCAGGTGCCGAGCACGTTGTCGAACGCGTATCGCCACGCAGACTGCCCGGGAGCGCGCGGCG
>Ga0316601_100001110_pt1 | contig 12725 bp, 7 predicted proteins | sample OWC_soil_day5_no_FD_207663 | JGI IMG/M metagenome (GOLD analysis project Ga0316601, IMG submission 207663) | Wetland soil microbial communities from Old Woman Creek delta, Ohio, United States - OWC_soil_day5_noCT | ecosystem: Environmental > Terrestrial > Soil > Wetlands | place: USA: Ohio...
TATTGAAATTAATTCGAAGGCGTTTTTGTTTTTTTCAATCTTCTTAATAAGATTGTATCTTTTCTTAAAGCTTGTTCTCTTTGCTTCAATATCTATATTATCATAAAAATTCTTTATGGTTTTTTCTATTTCTTCTGTGAACTCATTAACACAATCATAGGGATTAACAGGATAAAATTCAAAGTCCAATTCCCTATTTGTAAATTTTAAGCCTCTATCTGTATTTTCAACTATTATCTTAATTTTATGATTTTCATACTTAATCAACCTTCTACTAAGATTCATGGGTCCTGCTTTTTCAACTTCTACAGTTGTGCCACAGGAAGTACACATTAACATTTCCCTAGAAAACCTATTTGCCTTAGAGTTTTTCCCACAATAAGGACAGGTATTAAAAATTGCTACACTGCTTACCCTTACAATAGAAGGTAAGCCATTATTCTTAAGCTTATAATTTAATATATTAAAAAGCTCATTATACTTGCTGCAATTAAGTATGGGATTGCAGGTTTTCCCCGTGCCATCCTCCCAGGATAGGTTATCTCCTATTTCTATAAGCTTCTCCATTATGACCTGACATTTGTTTTCTAAAGCTATTTTAAGCAGATGATTAGAGGTATCATGAATTATGTTCACAGATATATTCTTATCAGCAATTTTGCGAAAACCATCACATAATAATTCCCCATTCTTATCAACTATTGTATAATTTACTCCATTATCTATTCCTCTTGAAATACCCATATAGTTTTCAGCATCTATATTACTACAGATATCTTTCACAATATTTATTGATAAATAATAGTCCTTTTTACGTTTAAAGAGTCTTGCTGTTTTAAGCATCTCTGGGTTTTCAATAGCTTCCTTAAGGTATTTTTCCTGCCATTTTCCGAAGGATAAAGGAAACATAACATAGCTTCTCTTTTTCCCATTTTCAAGAAAGGGTTCTCGATTTTTATCAATATATCTAAGGGCCTTTCCCTGAAATTTCATAGGTCTTTTTCTTTTTTCATTTTTTACATTCATTAAATATATCTTTGCATAATACCTATCCTTTTCCTCATTATATAACAAACTGTAATTTCTCTTTGTAGAATATCTGCAAAAAAATATTGGTCTTTTCCTTTTATACATCTGCTCTTCCATATAGATAGAAGGATAATTTCCAGCCTTACCTTTTGTCTTAAGGTTTAAATACCCTGAAAGCACAGCTGCAAAATCCATTTTTATAGAATCCTTAAAAGGCTCTATACCAAAGCTATTAAGTTCCTTATCTAGGCTTCCTTCTACCCATTTAGCAATATAATTTGCTTTGTACTTGCCCTTATACTTTTCCTCAATGGCTTCAATTTCTTCACAAGCTCTACTCAGTAAATAACTAAAAGCCTTAGAGTAATTCTCCATAGCTTCATCCATTATAGTCCGCTTACTTAAGCTTGGCTTATATAATTTCAATACTATAGTACTCATAGACCTATTCATTGCCTTCACCACTTTACTAATAATTAATTCTTCATTCTATTAGAAATACTCAACAACAACTTTTTTACCCAATGTAGATAAGCATTTCTCCATATCGTCCACCAATTTTAGCTTCATACCAAGATCTAAAGGAAAATCCGGATTTTGATGGGCCGGGTTTATAGCTCGTCCAACTAAAAATCTAACTGAAGTACTTTCTTCTAATAAAAGCTTCGCCAGTTTAGATGCTCCATCTTCCTTATTTATATCAAGACAATCTTGAATAGTACTTTCATTTGATACATATTTTTTAGCATACTCAAGAGCCTTACACATTGTAAGAACCCCTTCAGTGGTTAAATCTATTCCATCTATTTTAGCAGTAGGAGGTATTGAATGATCTATATAATTAAAGCTAGTAACTATCTCCTTGCCTGTTACTCTACTTACAATTTGAGATGTTGTTCCTCCGCAAACTACCTTTTTTCCCTCTTCATTTACAAACTTGTTTACTACATATTTATCTAATTCCTTATCCACAGGAGGTCCTATAAGCACATTAACTGGCAGGGTATTTCTAAGTCTTACTGAAACAACTGTAGTATCGTCCCCTGGCTTACTTTCATATAAGCTATCACATACAGCTAATAAAAGCTTTGAAATATTCTTAGCTGGCATTTCCTTCTTGTAAACTCGCTCTACATACTCCTTTACATTTTCCCATTGCCATCCTAAATTTAAGCACTGTCCAACACCAGCATGAATTGCACCATCGCTTACTAATATTAGTACATCCTCTGGAGAAACTGTAAACCTGCTCTCCTTTATTAATTTGCCATTAATCTCTCTACATTCTTTATTTAAATCGGCAAATTTTCCTTTTACAAGTCTTATTAATGCTGGATTATCAAATTCAACAAGATAACATTCTCCTGATTCATATATTTGAAGTATAGAAAAGGTTGAATAAGCTAAATCTCTCACCTTACACACTGGCAGTGTATTTGCTATAGTTTCAACTGCCTCATCGATACTTGCCCCCATAGAAAGCATAGTACCTATAATCTTACTAGTTAAGGTTGCTAGTATATTAGCTTTTACTCCGCTTCCAAGGCCATCTGCCAGTACCACAATCACTGAGTCATTACTTCTTATTACTTCTACCTTATCACCACAGAGTTCTTCCTTATACTTATTTAAGCTTGCATGGTCTACATCAACAAAAATACTCATTTGCCTTCACCCATCTCTGATTGTATTGAATTTTTTAATTTTGTCAGTGCTATCTTTGTTTCTGCCGTAGTTTCACCTAAAAGACTTGCTATTTCCTGTGCTACTCTCATCTGTTTATCAATTACCTTTTGTGCAAGGTCCACCGTTTCACATCGCACTTTATACATTTGCTGCTGCTTTTTTTCTTTTTGGGTAATATCCTTAATGATTATTATAATTGTACGATTCTCTTTGATATACAATATAGACTGCTCTACAGCTACATTATATTTTTCATAATAGTATTTACTATTTATGATATCTTCCTTATTTTCGCTCACTTCATAGATATCAGGGCAATCTAAGATTTCAAATATATCTTTACTCATGAAGTCACTGCTTTCAATGTTAAATATGGTTCTTGCAGCTAAATTAGCCTCATGAATTTGAAGATCCTCTGTAAGTGCAAATATTGCATTTGGTGTTGAATTTATTATTACATTTGAAATTGACTCTGCTCTTTCCCTCATATAAGGAACGCACATATGAAGCTCCGCCTTTTTGTTATATACTGCTATAGCTTTTTCCCTGCAGGTATTATATCCACAAGCGCCACAATTAAGTTCTTCTTCCTTTGAAAACTTACCTATTTTTCTTAAAATGTCCACAATCGCTTTTTCATCAGGAATAGTATAAAGCTTTGACTTATCCTTAAATTCCTTAGAGAAACTTTCCTTACTATTATATTCCATACCTTGATTTGCTTTTGATGCTGATGTACAAACGTAATCAAGAAGCTTGTCTCTCATTTCTAAGAAGTCATGGCTTCCGGAATTCATACATGCTCCCCCTAGACATCCTCCAATACAGCTATTCATTTCAATAAAATAATCTTTGATTTTGCCATTTTTAATTTGATTAAGTATATCAATACACCTATCTATACCATCAAATTTTATAAACTTATAATTATATTTTTTAGTTATACCTAGTGATTTTATAATTCCACCAGGTGCAGGATAAAATCTTGTATTAAGACTATGATGAACATGATTATCTTCTATAGTTTCTTCAGTAAGAAAGGATAACCCCTCATCCTTCATCCACATTTCCAATTCTTCAAAAGTTATTACTGCATCTATTACTTCTTCGCTCTGCAGCTCCTTACGTTCTTCCTTTTTAGCTAAACAAGGTCCTATGAAAACAACCTTTATTCTTGAGCCATACATCTCCTTAAGCATCTTTCCGTGAGCAACCATAGGAGTCACAACCGGTGCTAGCTGATTAATTAATTCTGGGAAATGCTTTTCAATTAAGCTCACCACAGTTGGGCAGGCTGATGAAATAATATTACACATTTCCTTCTTTTGCAGAAGCTTTTGATACTCTGAAGATACTTGTGCAGCCCCTATTGCAGTTTCCTCAATATAAGTAAAGCCAAGTTTTTTTAAAACTTGATACATATGTTTTTCATTTTTAATGTTAAAAGCTGGTGCAAAGGAAGGTGCTATACTAGCATAAACCTTCAGCTTTTTATCTATAAAGCCTTTAACCTTTTCGATATCATTCTTTACACTTTTTGCATTCTGAGGACATACCTGCAAACATTTTCCACAAAATACACATCCGTCTTCTATAACCTGTGCATGATCATTTTTAAAGGAAATTGCTTCTACAGGACAACCTCTTAAACACTTATAACAATTTTTACAGTTAACCTCTTTGAATTGTATAGTACTCATATAGTCCGCTACCTCCTGTGTACCCTTCTTTTTATTACCATATTTACATAATAAAAATTCTACACTTCAAAATCTTATCTTAATTCCTATAACCTAATAATAAAACATTGTTATATTTTTGTCAAACAAAGCACTGATACAGTTCAAATTTTTATATTTTCTTCTAGTTCTATGCCAGCTTTAAGCCTTCGCCATTATATATTACTGTTCTTTTCGCCTTTACAGCTCCGGTGTTTGGTTGATAATCAAAGCAAGGATGGTTCTCCATTTCGTAATCTTCAACCTTTTTATGAAATACAAAGCCAGTATATTCACATACACATTTGCTCTTATTCTGAGCCTTAGATTCTGTAGTTTTGTAAAAATCACATAATTGACAATTTAACATATTTACCCCTCCTATTTATTAACTTTAATGTTGTTTTTGCCTTCTTTATTGTTAGATGAGTTTATGAGATTTTGTATTTATGCTTTAATTCTAACAAGGCTTTTTTGCCTTTACAAACAACTTTGTCTTTACATTCCATAGGTTATTTTTACAAAAATATTATTAGATACGGTTTTTTTGCACACCCTATTAACAGCTTTCTTTCTAAATCATTAATGAAAAAAATCTTTATAAAAAAGATTGATAGATTATTAACAAAATGGTATGCTATTAATGTATTTAATTTAGTAAATATAATGGATTTTAAAATGTTAGGAGTGATTTCAATGATTACAATAACCGTATGCATAGGCAGTAGCTGTCATTTAAAATGTTCATACGACATAGTAAGTGGACTAGAGAACTTAATAAAAGAAAAGGATTTAGCCGATAAAATTATTGTTAAGGCCTCTTTCTGTCTTGGACACTGTACAAAACCTGTTTGTGTAAAAGTTAATGATGGCCCGGTTATTTCTGTTAGCAAAGATAACATAGATAGTTTCTTTGAAGAACATGTAATGAAAAATCTGTAGTCCCCTAAATTTAAAAAACTTAATTTGAGTTTTTGCTTCTTTCACAACAATAATTATTAAATTACCTATTATGAGATTTGTATTTATAAATTAACCATTAATAATTATTAGATTTATTAAATTAAGAATGAAAGAAGTGACAATATGAGAAATTTTGAAAGTGATGTACAACTTATTAAATATGAGGTTTTAAAAGAGGTAGTTAAGCTTACCTTAGAAGGTACCTTAAGAAAAAAACATAATACTATATCAGAAAAAATTATCCCTGGTCCAAAGGCAAGAACTCGTTGCTGTATATATAAGGAACGAGAAATAGTTAATGAAAGAGTAAAACTTGCAATGGGCGGAGATAAAAAAAATAAAAACATAATAGAAGTATTAAGTGTAGCCTGCGATGAGTGCCCTATTCATCGCTTTACAATAACTGAAGCCTGCAGAGGCTGCCTTGCACATAAATGCTCTGAAGCTTGCCCAGTAGGGGCTATATATAACATCAATCAAAGAGCTTATATAGATACAAACAAATGTATAGAGTGCGGCAGATGTAAAAGTGTTTGTCCTTACAATGCTATTTCTGACGTTATGAGACCATGCATAAGAGCATGTAATGCCAAAGCCCTATCTATTGATGAAAATAAAAAGGCATGTATTGATAATAATAAATGTGTACAATGTGGTGCTTGTGTTTACCAGTGTCCCTTTGGCGCAATTGTAGACAAGTCTTTTGTTGTTGACGTGGTAAATACCTTAAAAAGAGCAAATGCCACTAAGCAGTTTAATGTATATGCTGTTATGGCGCCAGCTATTTCTAGTCAATTTACCTATGCAAGGATAGGTCAAGTAATTACAGGAATAAAAAAATTAGGCTTTCATGATGTAGTAGAAGCAGCTCTTGGTGCAGATATGGTTGCAGTTCATGAAACAAAGGAATTTGCTCATAATGCTAAGGAAAACAAACCAATGACCAGCTCTTGCTGTCCAGCTTTTGTTGCTCATATTAAAAAGAACCATCCAGAGCTTACTGAGTATATTTCAAATACGATATCTCCTATGACTGCAATCTCAAGACTTATTAAGCAAATGGACAAAAAAGCCAAGGTTGTTTTTATAGGACCATGTACTGCAAAGAAGGCGGAGATATCAGAACCTGATATTAAAGGAATCACAGACTTCGTAATATCCTTTGAGGAACTTCAAGCTATGCTTGATGCATCTAATATCAATATTGAGGAATGCGAAGACAGCCCATTAAACAATGCCTCCTTCTATGGAAGAATATTTGCTAGGTCTGGGGGCCTCACAGAAGCTGTTAAACATTTAATTGACACTGAAAATATAGATGTAGATTTTCAGCCTATTAGCTGTGATGGTCTTCAAGAATGTGAGAAAGCACTAACTAGGTTAAAATTTAAAAAACTAGATGGCAACTTCATTGAGGGAATGGCCTGCATGGGAGGATGTATTGGTGGTGCAGCCTCTTTAAGTCATGGACCAAAGGACAAGACAGAAGTAGACAAATACGGTAAACTTGCCTTTGAAAAACAAGTTAACGATTCATTAAGAATCTTTAACCTAGAGAAAATAGATTTAAATAGAGGACGTTCCTTTAAGGAAACTCCTATGAATAAAGATTAATTCACTTGTCAGGTGCCAGTCGCCTGACTTTTTTATTTGTCACTATCAGGTGCCTGTCACCTTATTTTTTTACGCCCCCCTGTATATGTATTACATATTTGGATATAAATTATAAATGTTTGATTTTAATATCATATTGTTTTAAAAGATAACATATATTTTTATAGCTTACAAATATAAAAATATCACAGGTAATATTTCTACCTAAGTTAATAAAGAGGGGTGTAGTGATGAAAAAGAAAATTGTCCTTAGTATTTCATTAGTTCTTATTATATTTTTTTCTGCAATAACATTTTTAATTGTACATAAAAACAATAACAGTAAAAAAACAACTGAGCCTGCAATGGCAAAAGGTTCTGAGCCCTCAAAAGCAGTTGTAAAAGACATTTCCCAAACTATATCAGAAGTATCATTTATATCCGCTGGGGATATTCTATTTCATATGCCAGAGGTAATCTCTGCACAGGAGAATAATACATACAATTTTAACCCTATGTTTTCCGAAGTAAAAGATATACTATCTTCAAAGGATATAGCTGTTGGAAATTTTGAAACAACTATAAATCCCAAAAGAAATATATCAGGATATCCATCCTTCAATACGCCTGTACAAGCTTTAGATGCTTTAAAGGAAACAGGCTTTGACGTTCTCTTAAATGATCATAATCATACTTTAGATACAGGTCTAGAAGGCATGCGAAGTACAAATAATCTTATGAAGCAATATGGCTTCAAAGTATTAGGCTCTGGTGAACCAAGTGAAGATAAAAGCGTAATTATTGAGAAAAATAATATTAAAATAGCTATGCTATCTTACACCTATGGCACAAATTACGGTATCCAATACACTGATATGATTAACTATATAGATGAAGATAAGATAAAAAAGGAAATAGAAAATATAAGACCAAAATGCGATTTCCTAATAGTGTATCTTCATTTAGGAACAGAGTATGTTAGAACTGTGGAGCCTTCCCAATTTACCATAGTAAATAAAGTAGCTAAAATGGGAGCGGATGCTATTCTCTGCAGTCATCCTCACGTTGCTAGAAAAACAGAAATGGTCTATGAAAATGGTAAAGAAATTTTAGTTAATTATTCTATGGGAAACTTTATTTCTAATCAAAATGATAAATACACTGATATGGGTTCAATGGAAAGCATGATAATTGAAAAGAAAAATAATATAACAAAGTTAAAATTCGCAGAAACAATTCCTGTATATAGACTTAGGTATACCAGCAATGGGAAAACAATTTATAAAACTGTTCCTTATGATAAGGTAGATAAATTTAATAATGTTTTAACCCAAGGTACAATCTCCTATATTAACCAAGTAGCAAAGGAGCTTTTATTTAAATATCTACCACCTAAAGCTCCGCCAAGAAAATATAGAATGCTTGTGGATTAAACTATTATCATTAAATGTCAGTATAGATATACTGGCATTTTTATATTGCTTCCAAAATAAACAGGCAAAAAAATCAAGCAAATCGAATATTGTAAAAAATTATCTTTACATTCAATTATATTTGTGGTAAAATATGTAAATAACAACTTATGAAATGCAGCAGTAATATTAGTTTAGCCTTATAAATTTTTAGATATTTTTAGGTCAACTTCTTAGCATCAGGTGAACCCAAGAATTTATTACTATAGTACTTTTAGTACTAGGGGGGGTAGTATGAAAAAGTCCATTGACTCCATAACCTGCATTGCTATATTTACTGCTTTAATTATCATTGACGTAAATAATTCTACATTTTTGCCTGTACTGAAAGATTTGCTAGCTGTCCTTTGCTCTGCTTTGACCATTTACAGTTTTCTTTTTAAGCCAAGCAGTAAAGTTAAACAAAAAAGACCTAAAAAGCATTCTAAAAATTAAATAAGGAAAGGCCAGCAGGATTTCTCTCTGCTGGCCTTTCCTATTTATATCTATCTTCTTATAACTTGAGTAACTGTTGTATCTGAATAACCATTAGCTTTAACAGTTATAATATAAGTTCCAGCACTAGTGAATACACCAGAGTTGATAACAAGCTTACCGGCGCTAACTGTATATTTTCCCTTAATGGATGATCCATTTACTAAAACATCAGTTATTGCTGTTCTCCATGCTGCATTCTCAACAAAGGTTATTGTAATAGGTTTACCTACTACATTATTTTTAGTACTTGGTGTAAGGATTGGTGGGGTTAGAATTACTGGTTTTTTGTTAACTGTTATTACTGATGATGTTCCTATATTTCCCGATGTATCATATGCCTTAACCTGTATTGTATGACTTCCTACTGTAGCTGTTCCTGCATCCCAATTAAAGGTATATGGTGCAAATGGGGTTGTTCCTATTAAGATGCCATCTACATAGAATTCTACCTTAATTACTGCTACATTATCATTTGCATTTGCAGTAATTGGTGTTATACCATCAACTGTTGCTCCATTTGAAGGTGAGATTATGCTGCAAGTTGGTGCTGTAGTATCCGGTATAGTATTATCTACTGTTACTGATATTACTGCTGATGTTCCTACATTATTAGCTGCATCATAAGCTTTTACTTGCAGATTATAACTTCCATTAGTAACTTTTGTTGTATCCCAATTCATTGTATATGGACTTGAAGTATCTGTTCCTATTAAGCCTCCATTTACATAGAATTCAACCTTAGTAACTCCAACATTATCAGCTGCATTTGCACTAATTGTTGATGTTTCTTTTACCGTTGCTCCATTTGAAGGTGAGATTATGCTGCAAGTTGGTGCTGTAGTATCCGGTATAGTATTATCTACTGTTACTGATATTACTGCTGATGTTCCTACATTATTAGCTGCATCATAAGCTTTTACTTGCAGATTATAGCTTCCATTAGTAACTTTTGTTGTATCCCAATTCATTGTATATGGACTTGAAGTATCTGTTCCCACTAAGCTTCCATTTACATAGAATTCAACCTTTGTAACCGCTACATTATCATTTGCAGCTGCACTAATTGTTGAAATTCCTTTTAAGCTAACTCCATTTGCAGGTGAGGTTATGCTGCAAGTTGGTGATATTGTATCTGCTACACTATTATCAACTGTTACTGTTGTAACTGTTGAAGCACCGAAATTTCCTGCTTTATCATAGGCTTTTACTTGCATTGTGTGATTTCCATTAGCAACCTTTGTTGTATCCCAATCCATAGTATATGGACTTAAGTTGTCTGTTCCAGCTAGGGTTCCATCTATATAGAACTCTACCTTGTCGATAGCTACATTAGCATTAACAGTGGCGTTAATAGTTGCTAACCCCTTAACTGTTGCTCCATTTGATGGTGAAGTAATTGCAGGCGCAATTGATACGGGAGTCGCTGAACTATAATCTACCTCTGCACGAATCATTAGATTTCCATCTTGTGCATCAAGGGCTTTATATGGCGTCAAAGAACCATCTGGGAAATATCCAAAGCTTCGTCCTTGAGGATTATGAGTGTCTATCCCTATACCTGCCTCAAATTCTTTAGTATTTACCTGAATCATTACTGCATAGAAATCTCTATCTGTACAGAAATTATACTTAGATAAATCTACATAGGTCCAATTTCCAACATTAAAGGTTATTGCATCCGTCATCAGTATAGTTTCTCCTGGTTTTCCATCTGCTCTTGAATCTATTATAGCCACTCTAAAATCGCTTCCACCTGGCCATAAATTATTGTCCACAGTATATCCTTTTATGCCTTTTACTAATCCATAACCATTAGGTGTCATCCTTACCGCCCACCCATAACCTGGTGAGTAGAAGGTATGAGAAGTATCTGCATATCCATCCTCATAGGCTATTTCTGAGCTAGAAGCTGTTACAAATGGCTTTAGATTTATATTACAATTAGCTGTTACATTTGGGGTTACTGTTACTTTAGTATCTACTGGAGTGTAGCCTTGAATATTGGTAAACAATGTATACTCACCCTCATATACATTATTTATAACGAATTTTCCATTTGCATCAGTAGTTACTGCTAGAATATTAGCATCCTCAACAACCTTTATCTTAGCTCCTGCAACTGGTACTCCAGTTATTTGATTTACCACTGTACCAGAGATATTTCCTTTACCCTTTGGTACTAAGGAATAATCCATAACTATTTGCTGTTCACCAGCAACAACAAAAGATTTATCCATTGTCTTGTATCCATAAGCCTCTACACGAAGCGTATGCGTTTGCCCTTCTGGAGTTGGCATTAGCTTCATTGTAAATGTACCATCGTATGGATTTGTACGAACTGTTCTACCGGTTTCAACTACTGTAAGTGTAGCATCTACTGGTATCGTTGGTTCTGTTAATAAAGTATTGTTTTCCATCTTTAATAAATTAGCTTCTTTTACAACATTTATTCCAGCAATTTGGCTTGATGTAGTAAGCTTTGCTTTACCAATATGCCAACCAAGACTCTTTGTCATACTATTTCCAGTGAGCAAGAATCCAAAATACACCTTTTGACCTATATATGGAGTGAGATCAGCCTCATTTGTAACCCAATTTGCTGATTTATCAGTAAATCCTCGTATTACATTCCAATTCTTTCCGTCAGTAGATACTTGTATACGGCCGAAATCCGAAACATCGTAATCATCTTTTCCAAAGGAATACCAATGATCAAAAACAATAGATGCATTTGATACATTTCTTAAATCTATTGGTGGTGAAACTAATAAATCATTTACTACATAGTTACTATCACCTATATATTCTCCGTCTAGATTTGTGGCAAATCTATAATCTCCAAATGGTGATTTAAGACCAACAGTAGCTTTACCCCACTGCCAGTTTCCATTCATCTTCCATCCAACTGGATAGCTTGAAAAGTTTGTTTCATATTGTCCTGGTACGATACCGTACTTAGTAGGAACTTCATATGCTTGTGTTTGTGATAAATTATTTGCATAATCATATGCTTTGATTTGATATTTTAAGCTAGGGTCTTTAACATATTGTGCAGGAATAACTGCCTTATATTCCGACTCTGTAATTGCCTTATCAAGCTTAGTCATATCAATTTTTACATCTCCAGTTGAAGTTGTAACCCATAGTTCTACGGATTTAGGGTATACATTATCTTTAACATGAGCATAAAGTTGAACCTCTTCGTTTGCAAAAACATATGGATAAGGTGTGTGAGTTATTGCGGCAAGTTCTGTATCTTGTGCTTCATATGCAACCTTACCAGTTATTGTACCAATACCGCTGGCAACTGTTGCAACTGCATCAAAAGCATTAACTAATCCATAACCATAAGCATAGTTTGGTGATTCAGGAAAATCTAAATCTGTTATACGGACAGCTGTAGTCCTCAGGATTTCTTCTATTTTATCAGGAGTTAATGCTGAATTAGCTGATAACATCAAGGTTACTACACCAGTAACATGTGGTGTTGCCATAGATGTACCATTCCAGCCACCTTCATAAATATGATTTCCATCCTGATCTGGAATTGAAGAACGAATGTTTACACCAGGTGCACAAACATCTGGCTTTTGTTTGTTAGCATCATACATTCCTGGTCCTCTGCTTGAAAAATCTGCAATAGTGTTATTACTATCTATAGCTCCTACAGTAAACACCTCAGGATAAGCTCCTGGACAAGACACTGTAGTTTCTCCTGGGCCTTCATTACCAGCTGCAAACACTGGTACTATTCCTGCATTACGCCATGCTATTACTACATCACGGA
>Ga0316601_100001112_pt1 | contig 12718 bp, 9 predicted proteins | sample OWC_soil_day5_no_FD_207663 | JGI IMG/M metagenome (GOLD analysis project Ga0316601, IMG submission 207663) | Wetland soil microbial communities from Old Woman Creek delta, Ohio, United States - OWC_soil_day5_noCT | ecosystem: Environmental > Terrestrial > Soil > Wetlands | place: USA: Ohio...
TTTAAGTGCAAAATTATTAATAAAAACAAGAAGAACAGCCAGAACTTCTTGTTTTTCGGGGGCCTTGTTATTATCCTAAGATTTAGATTTCATTTTGGAAATTACATCAAAGGCTACCGCTGTTAAAAGTACTAAACCTTTAATAGACATCTGCCAGTCACTGCCAACTCCAAGTATGGACATACCATTGTTTAGTACACCCATTACTAAAGCTCCAATAATGGCACCAGGAATTGTACCTATGCCACCATAGGCGGATGCTCCACCTATAAAGCAAGCTCCAATTGCATCTAATTCAAAGTTCAGACCTGCCTGAGGTGATGCTGAGTTAATACGAGATGCAAACATTATGCCTGCCACAGCAGCTAAAACAGCCATGTTAACATAGGTGAAGAACAGAACCTTGTTTGTATTGATACCTGAAAGTTTTGCTGCCTTTTCGTTACCACCCATAGCATAGAGGTATCGTCCTGGAACAGTCCTTGTTGTAAATATGGTGTATACTACAATAAGAGTTCCTATAAATACTAAAGCTATTGGTATACCTTTATAAGCTGCTAACCAATAAAAAAACAAATTAATTACAAAAACTATAATTACTATTTGAATTATAAAAAATGTTATTGAACTAACAATAAAACCGCTTTTTTGTCTTTTTACCCTGTTTTTAAGTTGTATAACTACATATAAAACAGATATTATAACTCCTACAATGATAGCTGTAAAATTAAGACTTGTACCAAAGCCATTAAAAATATCTGGTATAAATCCAGAACTTATTCTTTGAAAGCCTTCAGGAAAAGGTGCCAAAGTTAATCCCTTAAGCATTGTAACTGTGAGACCTCTAAATAAAAGCATTCCTGCAAGAGTAACGATAAATGCCGGTATTCTTATGTATGCAATCCAAAACCCTTGCCATACTCCAATAACTAGCGCCAAAAGAAGACAAAGCACTATTGCAAGTACTATATTCATGTGCATAGTTATAATTAAAGTTCCTGCAATGGCACCAATTAAAGCACATAAAGAACCTACAGACAGGTCAATATTACCACCTGTTAAAATAGTAAGTGTCATACCTATTGCCAAAATAAATACATAACCATTTTGAAGTATTAAATTAGTTACATTCATTGGAACCAAAAGGATGCCTTTGGTAGCTATTTGAAAAAATATCATTATCACTACTAATGCAATAAGCATTGCATATTGTCTTATATTTTTTTTGAAAAGATTTTTAATAACATCCATTATTTTACCTCCATATCACTCTTCATTATACATTTCATTATGCTTTCTTGGGATGCTTCTTTTTTAGATAGCTCACCAACAATTTTCCCCTCATTCATTACATAAACCCGATCACAAATTCCGAGTATCTCTGGAAGTTCGGAGGAAATAAATATAATTGATTTCCCATCATCTGCTAGCTTATTAATGATGGTATAAATCTCATACTTAGCGCCTACATCGATGCCCCTAGTTGGTTCATCTAATATTAGTACTTCAGGATCTGTAAATATCCATTTGCTAAGCACTACCTTCTGTTGATTTCCACCAGATAGGTTTCCGGTATTTTGAAAAATACTTGAAGATTTGATATTTAGCTTTTTCCTATACTCCTCAGCAACTTGAATCTCTTTATGATCATCTACAAATTGATTAATACTTATTTTATTAAGATTTGCAAGAGAGATGTTACTCCTAATATCCTGCATAAGAACAAGCCCAGCACTTTTACGATCCTCAGTAACATATGCTAGTCCATTATTTATTGCCTCACGAACATTTTTAAGAATAATCTCCTTACCATCTTTTATAATTTTCCCACTTATATGTTTTCCATATGCTTTGCCGAAGATACTCATAGCAAGTTCTGTTCTTCCTGATCCCATTAGACCAGAAAAACCTACAATTTCTCCCTTGCGAACATTAATATTTACATCATCAATGACCTTTTTATCTTCAACAAGAGGGTCATACACAGTCCAATTTTTCACTTCAAATACTACCTTACCAATTTTAGGCTTGTGGCTTGGAAAACGATTTGTTAGTTCACGACCTACCATGCCTTTAATTATTCTATCTTCACTTATATCTGTGTCTCCTTTGTTTAAAGTTTCTATAGTTGAACCGTCACGAATAATAGTAATAGAATCTGAAATCTTTAAAATTTCATTTAGTTTATGAGAAATAAGAATTGATGTAATTCCATCTTCTTTTAACTCTAATAATAAATTTAATAAATTATTAGAATCCTCTTCATTAAGTGCAGCAGTGGGTTCATCAAGGATAAGTAGCTTTACATTTTGTGCTAGAGCTTTTGCTATTTCTACAAGTTGTTGCTTTCCAACACCTATATCTTTAATTCTAGTATTTGAATCTTCCTTAAGCCCAACTTTTCTTAATAGTTCTTTTGATTTAAGATGAGTTTCATCCCAATTAATAAAATTATTTTTTGATACTTCGTTTCCTAAAAATATATTTTCTCCTATTGAGAGATATGGAATAAGGGCTAGTTCCTGATGAATTATTCCAATTCCTGTTTTTTCACTATCCTTTACATTTTTAAAATTACATTCTTTACCTTGATATATTATTTCACCACTATAAGTACCATATGGATATATGCCACTTAGCACATTCATAAGTGTGGATTTTCCAGCTCCATTTTCACCAATTAGAGCATGAATTGCTCCTGACTTAACTTTAAGATTTACATTATCAAGGGCTTTTACACCCGGAAAAAGCTTTGTGATATTTCTCATTTCAAGTATAAATTCATTCATCCCTACATCTCCTAACTTTACTACTATAAATATCTAGACACATATTGGGCTTACGGGTAAAAAATCTCAATAATTTTGTTACTGTAAAGCCGAACACCTTATATTAGGTGTTCGGCTTTAACATATAAAAGTAGTCTAATTTCTACTGTAAATCAGTTTCTTTATAATATCCACTGTCTACAAGGATTTGCTTGTAGTTATTCTTGTCTGCGTAAACTGGATCACAAAGGAAAGATGGAACAACTTTTTTACCGTTGTCATAAGTCTTTGTATCATTTACCTCAGCTGATTTACCTTGGAGTACAGCATCAACCATTTCAACAACTTTAGTAGCTAATGTTCTTGTATCTTTAAAAATTGACATAGATTGTTGATCAGCAATCATTGCTTTTACATTTGGTTTGTCACAATCTTGTCCAGTTAATACTGGATATGGCTTATCAGTGCTGCCATAGCCTGCATTTTTAAGTGAAGCAACTATACCTATTGCTAAACTATCATTAGGTGAAAGAACTACATCAAGTTTAGTTCCCTTTGCATATGTTGAAGTAATTAAGTTATCCATTCTTGCTTGAGCTTTAGCTGAATCCCAACCTTGAATAGCTATTGTTGTAAAATCTTTTTGTTTGCTACCAATAACGAGTTTGCCATTATCAATATAAGGCTGTAAAATGCTCATAGCGCCGTTAAAGAAGAAGGTTGCATTATTATCATCTGGAGATCCACCAAATAATTCAATATTGAAAGGACCTTTTCCATCTTTAAGCCCAAGTTTAGTTTCTATATATTGTCCTTGAATAACACCTACTTTAAAATTATCAAAAGTTGCATAATAATCAACATTATCTGTTTTCATAATTAATCTGTCATAAGCTATAACCTTGATACCATTTTCTCCTGCTTTTTTTAGAACATCAGTAAGAGTTGAACCGTCAATAGATGCTACTACTATAACCTTACATTTCTTAGTTATCATATTTTCAATTCCTTGAATCTGAGTGTTTACATCATTGTTTGCATACTGTAAATCAACAGTATATCCTTTAGATTCAAGTTGTTTTTTCATATTTTCACCGTCTTGGTTCCAACGTTGAAGTGACTGAGTTGGCATAGCAACACCAATGAGGTTACCGGTTACTTTTGTATCTGTGGAAGTTGGTTTAGTTGGTTCATTTGTTTTAGATGAACCGCATCCTACTAGACTTAGTGTTAACACTGCTGCTAGCATCGTAGAAAGTATTTTTTTCATTAAATAATCCCCCTTCGAAATATAAATATGAAATTGTTTACATTTCTATATTAAACCAAAACTACAAATTATACCCTACACAAAATTATCCTAAACCATTACTATTGTGTTGTAATAAAATAAAAAAATGCTATATAGCATTTTTTTGCTATATAGCATTTTTTTATCCATAATTTATTGCTTATTTTCTTTTGGCCATTCTGCTTCAGGTATATTTCTATATATATCTTCAATTCTATGAAAATTATTTTTTACAACTATATCTACCATATTAGTTTTTGTAACTTCAGTTGAGTATTCTTTAAGTGCAGGTACATTAAATAATCCATCATTTATAAAAACATTTCCACGAACAGTTTCACCTTTTCCCATTTTTACGGCCGCCTCCGCTGCGTCCTGTGCCATCCTTACTATAGGCTTATATACTGTCATGAGTTGCAAACCCTCCACAACTCTTTGGCAAGCGGCAAGGTCAGCATCACCTCCCACCACAGAAACCTTACCTGCAAGTCTATGTTCTGAAAGAACCTCAATAACAGCTTGAGCAAGAGTGTCATTTGCAGCTACAATTGCATCTATTCTTACACCACTTGCAATGGTTTCTTCAACACATTTTATAGCCTCGGCTTCATTCCAATTTTCTGACCAAACCTCGCTTACTATTTTTATATTGCCACTTTTAATACCTTTGTTTAATGCTGTCATATAACCTTTATTGAATTCAATTGCATTATAATCTTGCTTATTTCCATTTATAATAATATAGTTTCCACTGGGAACCTTTTTTTCTATAGCCTCTCCCATTAGTTCCCCAACTCTCTCATTATCGAAGGTTACATAAAGGTCCACACTGCCTTTTCTTATTATTCGGTCATAAGAAATTACTTTGATTCCTTTTTTCTTTGCCACACTAACAACGGGTACTAATGCATCACTATCATTTGGCACTATTACTAAGACATCAACTTTTTCTTCTTCTATTAAATACTTTATTTGATTGATTTGTTCATTGCTATCACTGCCTGCATTCTGCACAACTACATCTGCCCCAAGTTCTTTAGCCTTTGCCATAAAAACATCTCTGTCGATTTGCCATCTTTCAATTATAAGAGAATCCATACAAAGTCCAATTTTAACTTTACCCTGCGGTTCTCTTTTACTTGTTTTTTCATTAGCTTTAAAAACAGAAAAGCCACCAATAAAAATTAATATTAGTACTATACTCATACGTCTATACAAATATTTTCCCCCAATAATCATACTCTAACCTACCTCTTATTACACTTTTTTATATACTCTGAAGGTGTTAATTTTTCAGTTTTTTTGAAAATATGACTAAAATAATTTGGGTCAGCATAGCCAATCTTAAAACATATTTCTTTTATGCTTAAGTTTGAAGTTTTCATAAGTTCTTTTGCTTTTTGAATTCTAACTCTAGTAAGATATTCTATAAAGTTTTCTGAAGTTTCTTCTTTAAAAAGTCTACTAAAATAGTGTGGACTCACACATACTGATTTAGAAACCTCCTCCAAAGTTATTTCATTACTAAAGTTTTCATGTATGAATTGTTTTGCATCAATAATAACTCTATTTATTTTCTTTTTTTGAAGTTCACTAATGTTTTTAATTATATATACTATTCTTTCTCTACACCAATTTTCAAGTGCTAAATATTCGTCTATGTTATTCATACTAAACAAATAGCTTTTATTTTCATCCTTTATTCCAAAATTAAAGGCCATCCTACCTATAGTCATCATCAGTTCCATGAGCTTCCATTTACCTTCTTTAGGGGAATCCTTATAATTTTCAAGTACCCAAATATATATTTTATTAAAGGCATCAAAAGCTCCTTTTTCATCAATATTTAATATCATTTCAATAAGTCTATTCTCTTGGTCCCTTGGATATTCGGTTATATTATCAATTAGTGCAGTAATATCTTTAATATGAGCAATACCTTTATCTTTATAATGATGCAGTGCCCTTAATGCTTCTTCATAGGAGGAGGAGATATTTTTTACACTTTTATTGCTTCCAATTCCAATATTCAAATCAAATTCATTATTAAAGTTTTTTAATTTGTTCACTACATAGGAGGCTATTTCATAAGATTCTACTCTATCTGAGTATTCTTCATTAAAATTTGATGGTATAAATACAACTATCCTATTTATCATTAAAGGCCCAATAAGACAGTTACATTTATATTTAAAGGCATCCCTAATTAATTTATAGTATTCCTGTTCGCCCTGTAATTCTAATATTTCATTAAAATTAGTTTGTCTTCCCTTGGCCTTCGACTCTAAAATCATTATATAACCGTTAGCTTCACTGAGCCCTAGTAGTTCTTTATACTTATCTATCTTATTGCCATAATTATCACCCAGAAGTATAGAATATATAAATCCATGTTCAATAAAGGGAATTAAGTTCTGATAATTTTCAATATTTTGAAGTTCCATACTTCTTTTTTCTTTTTCAATAGTTAACTTTTTTATAACATTTTCAAGTGTGCTCACTAAATTCTTTTTTATAATTGGTTTTAGAACATAATCTTTTACACCCAGGCCTATAGCTTCTTTTGCATATTCAAATTGTTCATAAGCAGAAACAATTATAAAGACAATATTTAGCTGAGTTTTTTTTATTTCATTTATTGCCTCTATACCATTAATACCAGGCATTCTAATGTCCATTAATACTATATCTGGATTAAAGCTCTGACACTTTTCTATAGCCTCTCGCCCAGATTTTGCTGATTCGAAGGTTATAACTTCTTTAAATTCTTTATTAATAATAAAGGTTACTGCTTCTATTACAATTTTTTCATCATCTACAATTAAAAGTTTAAACAAGTATATCCTCCTCCGTATCTATTGGTAGTTTTAAAATAACAGACGTACCTTCGAAAGCTTTAGATTTTATTTCAATGACATCTTCTTGTCCATAAAAAGCCTTAAGTCTTTTTATTACATTTCCCATTCCAATACTAGTAGTATGACCTTTTTTATCTTTACTTGCGAGAGTATCAATATCTAAATTAAATATTTCTTGGATGGTGACTTCGTCCATACCTTTACCATTATCTTCAATTATAACTTCAACTATATCCAGAGCTTTTTTTACCCGTAAACATATTTTACCTCCAAATTCCATATCATTGATTCCATGGATACATGCATTTTCAATAATAGGTTGAATTATTTGTGAAGGCATAACAACATCTATAGCATCTTCCTCGATATAATATTCATATTTAATTAAATCTCCAAATCTTGTTTGGAGCAAATATATATATGCATATACACTGTCAATTTCTTCGCCTAGAGTTACTGGAGTGTCCATTCTTCTTAAGTTATATCTAAATAGCTCAGACATTTTTTCAAGAAATATACCTGTTTTTTCTGCGTCCTCCATCATAGCAAGCTGCACTCCTGCATTTAGAGTGTTGAAAAGAAAATGTGGATTTATTTGAGATTGTAATGCTTTAAGCTCCGCATTTTTTAGAAGATTCTTCATTTTTAAGTTATCAAGTTTTTCATCCTTAAGCTTTGATTCAGTTTCAGCTTGATATTTTAGTTCTCCAATATGATTTCTTATATGACCTTTCATTTTATTAAAAGCATCTGCCATAACCTTAAGCTCATCATTAGTATCAACTTTAACATTTTCCGTGTCAAAATTACTCTTAGCCATTTCATTTGCTGATTTTGCAAGGCTTACTATAGGAAGAGAAGTCTTATTGGCAAACCAAAAAGTAAGAACTACATTTAATAAGAAGGTACTCGCTATAATAATTATGTTAAGGATTTGAAGACATTTTAATTTTTCAGTTATAGAGAAGTACTTTTCAGTATTCTCATGGAATTGATTTAAATTTAATTGTTTTATGTAGGAATTTATATATCCTATAATTTCCTGACTTTCACTATACCTTAAGTTACATTCTTCTACATTTCGGCCTCTTTTCGCTGCAATAGCTGCATCTCCCTGAATTAAATATTTATCTATCATATTTCCAATATCCTTCAACATTAACTTTCCAGTATCATAGGAAATATCTCTACTCATTTTACTTGCACTAATTCTTAAACTATCACTAATTTTTGTATAGTCTCTTAAACTATTAGAACTTTTAGTTGTTAAATAGTTTAAGAGTTCCTCATCTATATTTTGCATATCTACAGAGAGTTTAGTTAAATACATATCATTAATAAACATATAATCAAATTTTTCAAGAATATGCTTAGTATTATATAAGGTATATAAACTTGTAGAAATCATTATTAGAATTAGTAGTAAGGAATAAAGTAATAGCTTCCTTCTAATAGTATTAAATCCTAACACCCTTTTTAAATAATGTGTCACTTTTTTCTACCTCACTTAATTCTTTTATTTCAAATAATCATCTAAATTGTGCTTAGTTATTACAATGGAATCTGTATGTATGTATGATGATACTCTCCCATTGTCCTTTAAGCTTTCTAAGGTTCTAATGCTATCACAGCCAATTTTATATGCTCCAGGAACTATAGTTCCATAAATTACACCCTTTTGTATGTAACTTAAAATTTCAGGAGTGCTATCATAGCCTATTATTGTTATATCGCCTACTCGATTAAAGTCTACTACTAGCTGTGCGGCTCCGATAGCATCTTTAGAGCTTGTACAAACTATTGCATTTACTTCAGGATGACTATTTAATATTTCTTGTGTTACATTATTTGCCCCAAGTATTCCATTATCGGATATTTCAACTGTTTCTACCTTAATATCCTTGTAGCTTTTTATTCCATTATTAAACCCGTCTAGTTTAAGGTTTCCACTGCCATTGCCTTCTGAGCTTTCTAGTATAATTGCTACCTTGGCTTTCCCATTTAATGCTTCTGCCACTAATTGTCCAGCTTTTGAACCTGTTTCAAATCCATTTGTTCCAACATACGCCGCTCCTTTACTATTGGACAAATCTGCATCTAAGGTTATTACGGGAATATTATATTTCTCAGCTTTATCAATTAATTTTTTAAATTCATCTGTGTTGTAGGCATGGGTTATAATTCCATCTACCTTTGAATCTATTGCTATATTTAAATACTTAATAGCATCCTTGTAATCGTCTACACCATTGCTGTAATTTGTCTCAATAGCTATATTCGAGGAATTAGCCGTAGCTATTAAGCCTCGCTCTAGATCTTTCACATAAGGCTCATCTGAATTATGCAATATTATAAAAAAATGATACTTGGGTGTCTTTTGATAATTAAATAAACTCCCTTTTACATCCATAAGCATTTTATCAACTTGCCTTGAGTAGGTTATTGATAATGTAATGGAAATTACTATGGTCATTAATAATAGAACAATTATAAGCTTATATACCTTTTTCATTTTGAACTCCTCGAAATTTTTTTAATATTCAAATTATATCACAATATTTGTAATAAATGAATTTTTTTATAATTAAATTAAATAATAAACAGAATTGTATGTTATGAGAATAAAAAATATAATGTTTAGTTTTGTATTTTTTCCTTTACTTGTTACTCAAAGAAACTTTATTAAAAAACTTTTTAAAACCGCTTTAAAAAGTTTGAAGTAACTGTTATACTCTAAATATAATATATTAGGGGGTTATAAAATGAATGAATTTTTTAGCGATATCCATAAGGTAAAATATGAAGGGAAGGATTCCAAAAATCCTTTAGCCTATAAGTATTACAATGCAGATGAAGTTATTGATGGAAAGACAATGAAGGAACATCTGCGTTTTGCAGTTGCTTATTGGCATACTTTTACAGCAGGGGGAAATGATCCATTTGGAGCAGCAACTATGCAGAGAAATTGGGATAATTTAAGTGGAATGGAACTTGCAAGAGCTAGAATGTATGCTAATTTTGAGTTTGCAGAAAAATTAGGAATAGGATATTTTTGCTTTCATGATAGAGATATAGCACCAGAAGGCTTAAGCCTAGCAGAAACTAATAAAAACTTAGATGAAATTGTTTTACTTGCAAAGGAACTATCAGAAAAAACTGGAATAAAACTTTTATGGGGTACCGCAAATCTATTTAGTAATCCTAGATTTGTCCATGGAGCAGCTTCTTCTTCTAATGCAGATGTTTTTGCATATGCAGCAGCCCAAACTAAGAAAGCGTTAGAAGTAACAAAATTATTAGGCGGAGAAAATTATGTTTTCTGGGGCGGTCGTGAAGGGTACGAAACACTGTTAAACACTGATATGACACTCGAACAGGACAATCTTGCTAGGTTTTTTCATATGGCAGTGGATTATGCGAAAGAAATTGGATTTACTGGTCAATTCTTAATCGAGCCTAAACCAAAGGAGCCAACAAAACATCAATATGATTTTGATGTAGCTACAGTTTTAGGCTTTTTAAGAAAATATGATTTAGACAAATACTTCAAGATGAATATAGAAGCAAACCACGCAACTTTAGCTGCTCATACTTTTGAACATGAACTCCATTTAGCAAGAATAAATGGTGTGCTTGGAAGCGTAGATGCAAACCAAGGAGATTCAAATCTTGGTTGGGATACAGACCAATTCCCTACAGATATACGTACAGCAACCCTTGCAATGTATGAAATAATAAAGAATGGTGGACTACACAGCGGTGGGCTTAACTTTGATGCAAAGACAAGAAGAGCTTCCTTTGAGCCAGTAGACTTATTCTATTCTCACATTGCTGGAATGGATACCTTTGCAAAGGGCTTTAAAATAGCTCGTAAATTAATTGAAGATGGAGTTTTAGAAGACTTTATTTCTAAAAGATACGAAAGCTTTAAGACTGGAATTGGTAAGGAGATTGTTGAAGGTAAAATTGGATTTAATGAATTAGAAAAGTATGCTTTAGAAAATAGCAGTATTAAAAATATGTCAGGAAGACAAGAAATGCTAGAAGCTATTTTGAATCAATATATTCTTGAGGTATAATGATATAAAGTCAAGTAAATGTCTCATGGCAATAGCACATTGCTGTTGCTGTGAGGTATATTCAAAAAATAACTAGCAGTGCACTTTTTGAATATGGCTAAATATTAGAATACGTGGTGAATATTATGCTTAATAATAAAAAAAATATAGATCAAGAAACCATAAAGGATTCAAATAGAAAGAAAATACTTAATCTTATGGCTGAAAAAAGAGAGTATACTAAACAAAATATTGCAAAAGAAATTGGTGTTAGTATACCAACGGTAATTTCAAATATTAATGAGTTAATAGAAGAAGGCTTAGTTGAAGAGGCTGGAGTCGAAGGATCAACAGGTGGAAGAAAACCTATTATTGTTAGGTTTTTACCTAACTCTAAGTATTCTTTTGGAGTAGAATTCACATTAAACAATGTGAGAGTTATTTTAATTAATCTTGATGCTGAAATAAAATTTGACGCTAGTTTTGAGGTTAAAGATTTTAAAGATATAGATGGTATTATTGAGAAAATCCATATAATTATTCATGATGTGCTAGAAGAAAAGAAAATTGAACAGAAGGACATTCTTGGAATCGGGTTTTCACTTCCAGGTACAGTTAATGAAGAAAACTTAATTCTTGAGTTAGCTCCCAATATTGGTTTGAAAAATGTGGACTTTAGTAGATTTATTCAGGCATTACAGTTTCCTATATATATAGAAAATGAAGCTAACTGCGCTGCTTTTGGTGAGTTGAATTTAGGTATTGCTAAAAGGATGAGAAATTTAGTTTATATTTCTATTAATGAAGGAATTGGATCGGGCATCGTAATTCAAGATTACCTCTACAAAGGAAAAAATAAAAGGGCTGGAGAACTCGGACATATGACTATTGTACCTAATGGAAAACCTTGTAATTGTGGGAGAAAAGGATGCTTGGAGCAATATGCATCTAAGAAATCTTTAATGGAAGATTACAACTCTAAAAGCACAAAGTCTGTAGACAGTCTAAAAGAGTTTTTCTTTAGAGTGGAACAAAAGGAAAGCCTGGCAATGGTAGAACTTGAAAAATATATAAGTTTTCTTGCTATAGGAATTCAAAATATTGTACTAGTCCTTGATCCACATTATGTGGTTTTAGGTGGAGAAATAAGCGATTTTTCAGAGTACTATCTTGAAAATTTAAAGGAAAAAGTCTTTGTAGAAAATAGTTTTTATGATAATACTAGTCTGAAAATATTTACATCTAATCTTAAAAAAGATTCTTCCATATTAGGTGCAGCACTGCTACCAATGCAAAAGTTATTTTCAATAAATGAAAAAATTATATAGGGGGAGATTTTATGACCTATGTTTTAGGTATAGATATAGGCACGTCAGGTACAAAAACTATATTGTTTGATGAAAAAGGTGTTGATATTTCAAGTGCTGTAAGGGATTATCCATTGTATCAACCCGAAATCGGATGGGCTGAGCAAAAACCTGAAGATTGGTGGGAAGCTGTAGTCGCAACAATAAGCTCGGTAATACAAAAAAGTGGAGTAAATATTGAAGACATTAAAGGAATAGGCTTATCGGGGCAAATGCATGGTTTGGTTATGCTTGATGAAGAAGGACAGGTTTTAAGACCTTCAATAATATGGTGTGATCAAAGAACAACAGTTGAATGCGATGAAATAACGAAGCTAGTTGGAGCTGAAAGACTAATTGAAATAACAGCTAATCCTGCCTTAACGGGCTTTACTGC
>Ga0316601_100001114_pt1 | contig 12706 bp, 7 predicted proteins | sample OWC_soil_day5_no_FD_207663 | JGI IMG/M metagenome (GOLD analysis project Ga0316601, IMG submission 207663) | Wetland soil microbial communities from Old Woman Creek delta, Ohio, United States - OWC_soil_day5_noCT | ecosystem: Environmental > Terrestrial > Soil > Wetlands | place: USA: Ohio...
TAACAATAAAACTCTTGGGTAAACCCAAGAGTTTCATTGTTATTTTAATAGGTTGCTTTTAAAGCATATTGAGTTGTAGTGCTGTATGCTCCACTATAACCAACTACCTTCACATAATAAGTTCCTGCAGCTGCTGTATAAGTTATTGTTTCAGAGGAAGTTCCTCCTAGTATTGATTTTGCAACTTGAGTTCCAGAGGAATTGTATAAATAAATATCATAATCCTTTGGAAGGTTTGTTAAAGTTATAGTTATACTCTTTGAGGAACCTACAGTAAATTTATAATAATCTACATCTGTAGAAGTATAGATATATGAATTATATGCAGTTCCTGAAGCTATTGAATAGGCTTGTGCAGTAGTATCATTAGGTTCATAAGGATCACCTGTTGATGCTGTAAAATCTACCTTTAATGCGTATTGAGTTGCTGTACTATAAGCTCCGCTATAGCCTATTACTTTTACATAATAGGTACCTGCAGCACCAGTGTAAGTTATCTTTTCAGCAGTTGTGCTTCCACTTGCTGAAGATCCTACTTGGGTTCCGCTAGAATTATATAAATATAAATCATAGTCACCAGGTAAGTTTGATAAATTAACTGTAATTGTACCTGATTGAGTTGTACTAAACTTATAATAATCTACATCTGTTGATGTATATATATATGAATTATAAGTTGTTCCTGTATTTATTCCATAAGCCTCTGCAGTTGTACCATTTGGTTCATAAGTGTCTCCAGATGGAGGAGGGGTTGAACCTGAGAAATCAGCTTTTAAAGCATATTTAGTTGTTGTACTGTAAGCACCATTATATCCTGCTACTTTTACATAATAAGTTCCTGCGGCACCACTGTAAGTTATTGTTTCTGCAGTTGTACTTCCATTTTCTGATTTAGCAACTTGAGTACCACTTGAATTTAATAAATATAAATCATAGTCTTTAGGAAGATTTGATAAATTAACTGTTATTGTACCTGATTGAGTTGTTGCAAAAGTATAATAGTCAACATCTGATGCTGAAGAAATATATGAATTATAAGTTGTTCCTGTGCTTATTTGATAAGCTTGAGCAGTTGTGCCATTTGGTTCATATGGATCTGTTGGTGGAGGAGTTGAACCGCCTACTCCTATAGCATCATAAGCATTGTTTACTGCTGTAACTTCTGCACCGCTTGCTCCATATAAATCAGTAGCTGCTTGCACTAAAGCAGTTCTTGCAGCTGCAAAATTTGTACTTGTATTCATATAAGTTGCCATTGCTCTATAATAAATTCTAGCTGTTTTTTCGCAGCCAATTGCTTGAGCTACTAAGAAACCTGCTTTGTTTGGAATTCCACTATTAGTATGAACTCCACCATAATCTGAGGTTGTGTTAAGATAATTATCCATATGAGCTGGATCACCATATAAAGTTGGATCAGCTAAGCTTCTTAATGCATCTCCTGGAGTATTTGGTGTAGTGATGTCATCACCTACTACCCAGTCTGCAGCATTAAATGCCCAAGTGCCGCCATTTCTTACATCGTATTTGTCATAAGTCTCAATCAATACTCCTAATACATCAGACATTGATTCATTTAATGCACCAGGTTGATCTTGATAAACAAGGTCTGCAGTATATTCATCTACTCCATGGGTCATTTCATGAGCTACTACATCCAAGTCTCCACTTAGATAAGTAAACTGACTTCCATCTCCATCACCATAAACCATTTGTCCGCTGCCCCAGCCTGCATTATTCCATGCGTTGTCATAATGAACTGTGGATATTATACTCATGCCATTATTGTTTATACTATTTCTGTTAAATAAATTTTTATAAAAATCATAAACAACTCCAGCAAAATAATGTGCGCTTACACCAGCTTTAAAATCCTCAGTGTTAAAAGTGGTAGATGTGTTGCTAACTAGTTGAAGCTGCTCTGTAGTTGTATGATTAGCAGTATAGGTAAGAATTTGTCCTGTCATTGCCTTAGTAGTGTCTTTCATTTGATAGCTAGTTCCCGATTGATAGAGATTTAATGGTTTAGTGCTTCCAACTACTGGAGTACCTGTACCAGTCACTGCACCATCATATCTCATTCTATCTTCTTTATTTATTACATTACCTGAATGAGCTTCAACATATACATTCCATTCCCCTATAGTTGGCTCATTATATCTTACATTAACTTTATAAACTTCATAGGCATTATTATCTTTTATAAAAACTATTTTATTTGCTGTAGGCTGTTCCTTTAATTTAGTAAAACTTAATTGTGTTACAGCAATATTTATAGCTTCTTCCTTTGTCAAATTACTATTACCAAGTGTCTTTATGGTAGATATCTTATTTTCAACGGTTCCATTTATAGTACTAACTATGCCGTCCCTGTTATAATGAACTGCCAAAGTTTTACCTTCAATAGGCAGCCCATTTAAAGTTTGCTGGAATTTAATATGGGTGAAACCTAGATTATCCTTTTCTTCCCCAATTGCATTAAAGCTGCCATAAACCTTTTGTAATCCTAATGCATTTTTATTCTCATCCAATCTCATAAGCGCATTAATGCTGTTTGGGGTATTTCTTTCGGATAGCTTCCCTGATATGAAAACTCTTCCACTTTCATCTTTTGAGAAAACTTTAACATCTCTTGTGTCTAAAGTATTACTCTCTTGTACTACACCTGCATTTATGCCTGCCTCTTGTTTGTTTCCGCCATTTTCTTTAGCTGAAACACCAAATCCTAAAGACGTCACCAATGCCACTGTCAAAAGTAATGATAGTACTCTTTTTTTCATTTTCACCCCTCCATATATATGTAGAATTATTTCTACATATATATTATACCATATTTGGTATAATTATACAATCGTTTTCATTATTTACGTAAGTGTTATTTCTTACCATTTAAACATGTTAATACCTGCCATCTTATTCACTTCTGCAAATTAATAGCTAAATTTTTATATATAAAAAAAGCAAAAGCCCAGTGAGGAATCTTATCTCTCACTGAGCTTAATATTAATAAGTTGCTTTTAATGCATATTGAGCTGTTGTACTATAATTCCCACTGTAACCAACTACTTTCACATAATAAGTACCAGCGGCTGCTGAATAGCTTATTGCTTCTGCAGTAGTTGAACCATTCTCTGATTTTGCCACTAAAGTTCCAGCTGAATTATATAAGTATAGGTCATAGTCTTTTGGTAAATTAGATAAATTTATAGTTATAGTCTTTGCAGATGCTACAGTGAACTTATAGTAGTCTACGTCTGTTGAAGAATAAACGCATGAATTATAAGTTGTTGCTGAAGCTATACCATAAGCTTGAGCTGTAGTATCGTTTGGTTCATAAGTATCCGTAGGAGATCCGCCAAAATCTACCTTTAAGGCATATTTTGTTGCTGTACTGTAAGCGCTGCTGTAGCCTACTACTTTAGCATAATAAGTTCCTGCTGCACCAGTATAAGTAATCTTTTCTGCAGTAGTACTTCCATTTGAAGACTTTCCTATTTGTGTACCACTAGCATTATATAAATATAAGTCATAATCCTTAGGAAGACTAGTTAAGTTTACTGTAATTGTGCCTGATTGAGTTGTTGTAAACTTATAATAATCAACATCGCTTGCAGATGCAATGTATGAATTATATGTTGTACCTAAATCTATTTGATAAGCTTGTGCTAAAGTATTATTTACTTCATAAGGATCATTGAATGGAATTACACCTACTGCATTAAATCCATTGTTTATTGCTGTAACCTCTGCACCATTTGCTCCATATAAATCGGTAGCTGCTTGTACTAAAGCATTTCTTCCTCCAAGAAAATCTGTGCTTGCTGTCATATAGGTTGTAAGCGCTCTATACCAAATATTTGCTGTCTTTTCACAGCCTATAGCTTGAACAGTTAAATAACCAGCTTTATTAGGTATACCACTGTTTATGTGCACACCGCCCCAATCTCCATCTTGGGTGTTTGGAAGAACTCTATAATTGTCCATGTGAGCTGGTTGATTATATAGTGTTGGATTTACTAAACTTCTTAAAGCATCTCCTGGAGTTCCTGGAGTATATATTTCGTCTCCTACTACCCAATCTGCTGAATTAAAAGTCCAAGCACCTCCATTTTTTACATTGTACTTGTCATAAGTTTCAATTAAAACACCTAGCATATCTGACATAGATTCATTCAATGCACCTGATTGGAATTCATATGTAAGATTTGCAGTTTTATCTGTTACTCCGTGAGTCATCTCATGACCTATTACATCTAAATCACCACTTAAATATGTAAATCTTGAGCCGTCTCCATCTCCATAAACAATTTGGTCATTACCCCATCCAGCATTATTATAGCTTGAACCATAATGAACTGTAGATACAATACTCATACCATTGCCATCTATACTATTTCTATTAAATAGATTTTTATAGAAATCATAAACAACTCCACCAAAGTAATGGGCATCTACTGCTGCTTTATAATCCTCTGAATTAAACACAGATGAGGTATTGGTAACAAGTTGATACTGCTCAGTCTGTGTATGATTTGCAGTATAAGTAATTACTTGTCCAGTCATTGGCTTAGTAGTGTCTTTCATTTGATAAGTAGTTCCTGACAGATAAAGATTCAATGGTTTTACTGCTCCATCAGCACCATAACCTGTTCCTGTAACAGGACCCTCTTGTCTCATTCTATCTTCTTTCTTTATAATTTTGCCAGAATAAGCTTCTACATAGATATTCCACTCACCAATTGTGGGCTCAACGCATCCTACATTAACCTTGTACACTTCGTAAGCGGAATTATCTTTAATGTAGATTACCTTATCAGCCTTTGTTTTATTTAATTTAGTGTAGCTTATTTCCTTCAGTGCATTCTTAATAGCTTCTTCCTTTGAAATGCTTTTGCTTCCTAGCTTTGTTACTGTTGAAATTTTATTTTCAACATCTCCATTTATTGCTGTCACTATTCCTTCTTTATTATAATGAACAATCATTGTCTTTCCTTCGATTGGTAGTCCATTTAAAGTTTGCTGCAAATTAACATGAGTGAATCCTAGCTCGTCCACTTTTTGTCCTAACATTTTAAAGCTATTATAAACATCCTCAAGCCCAAAAATAGCTTTGTTGTCATCTAACTGTTTTAGAGCATCTAAGGTATTTAAACCTTTAGCTGCACTTTTGTCAGACAGTTTTCCCGAAATAAACATCTGACCATTTTCGTTTGTGTAAACCTTTACTTTTCCTCCACTGATAGTCTTTAGCCTTTGTAATGCCTCTGCCTTTTTGCCTGCCATCTGATTTTTATCAGGTGACTCTCCTTTCGCTGATACATTGAATCCCAAAGATGCTACAAGAATTACTGTCATAACTAATGATAGTAGTCTTTTTTTCAATTTACACCCCTCCATTTTCCAGGAAATATTTCCTCAGTAAAATAATACCATTACTTTTATAATTATTCAACAGTTTTGTATACTTTTTACATGAATAAATAATAATTTCATTCGACAATTCCTACTATACATTGGTGTTATTTTATTATTAGATATACTTTACAACTGTGTAACAAGCTCAATTAGTATAAATATACATAAATATCATACTGCAAAAGGTAGGTGAATGGTTAAAATGAAAGTAAAAAAACCACCTTAATCAAGGTGGCCAAACATTTACAAAATATATATTAAAATTATAATATATTTCAAAGCTATATCACAAAGATATTTTATAGTTTTACAACATTTGCTGCCTGAGGACCTTTTCCTCCTTTTTCAACATCAAACTGAACCTTATCTCCTTCTTGAAGACTGATTCCTTGAAGTGCTGAAGAATGAACAAAAACGTCCTTTTCTCCCTCTACCTCAATAAAGCCAAAGCCCTTTTCTGAATTAAAAAATTTTACTGTACCTGTTTTCATAATTTTCCTCCTTAGAAAAACACTGTTTCTTTGATACATTAAATTTATATCACCAACATTTTTCTTTTAACTTGTCAAGCATAGCATTGTTACCAAAATTATGCAACTTTTTTGGTTTTCTGCTCATCTACGCTTTACTCATTATTAAGTATTCCCATCTTTTCATAAAACAATGCACATTAAAATGAGGAGCTTGTATAAAAAAATTAACACACAGTTATTTTCAATGACAACAAAAACTATCTGTTATTTGCCCGTGATACCATTCCTTGCACAATGTCTAAATAAGCCTGAGACACTTGTGGACAAGAGGATAATATACTGTCAACTACAAAATCTATGTTATTCTCATCTATTCTCTTTAAATTGATGCCTTCATCAAAAACAATTCCCTCGCTGTCTAAAGTATTGTAGATAACACTTACCATCGGCGACTGCATGATTTCATTATTCTCAAGACAACTCTCAGAGAAATAAAGCTTTCCATCAACCACCACCAACTGTCCATAGGAATATTCCTTACTGCGAGGCGCTGAAGGCTCCTCCACATCTGAACTTACTTCATACTGTATATGTTCAACATGCTTCAAATCTAATCTGTAAGCTATTTCTTTTCTTGTTAAAAAACACCTTACTTCAAGATCCATCAATCTTTCCTTCACATACTCTGGGAATTCCTCCCCTAATTCTTTTAAGAACATTTTCATTGATACAGTACTTTTTCTCCTATAATTCATTCTCAAATGATCACTCTCCTTTATTATTTAGTATATTTTCTTCCGATTTGATAATCTGCAAAAAAGCCACCTTTTTCAAGGTGGCATAACACTCGCATTATCATATTAAAGCTTAATCATAGCGTTTTTCTCCTAAAGTATATTATATCATAAATAACATAACAAATATATATCTAGAAAAATAAATATATTATGTGTTATTTAAATATATGTTGTATATTAATTAAATGTATGTTATATTAAATGAGCACGAGATGCAAATTTGCATTTACTGTTAAGATTTAATATGATAACAAACATATCCTCTTTTTAGAATATACTTGTTAATCTATTTTTGATCTTAAGTTTTCGAAAAAGGAGGAATGTTGAAATGGCAGATAAAACAATAGTATGTAAAGATTGTGGAAATGAGTTCGTATTCACTGAAAACGAGCAAGCTTTCTACAAAGAAAAAGGATTCGATAACGAGCCACAAAGATGTGCTGATTGCAGAAGAGCAAGAAAGCAACAAAACAACAATAGAGGCTTCAGAAGATAGTAACTAGTTTACTGTTACCCTGCAGGTGTATACCTGCAGGGTTTTTATTTTTTCTAGGAACATTTTTATGTCTTCTTCCATCTAAAATATTAGTTACTTGTTATTTCCATGTGTTTATTATATTATTTCTATTAGAAGAATTCCGTATCTCAGAATACAAAAGGAGGGATTAAATGATAAAAGAATATCTTGATATAATAAAAGATTCACCTTTATTTTACGGTATAAAAGAGGATGAAATTCTTTGCATGTTACAATGCTTAACTCCTAAAATACACAGCTACAGTAAAAATGAATCCATAGTAAATTCAGGGGAATCAATTGACAGGTTTGGTATAGTTTTAGAAGGTGAAGCAACCATCCTCAAAGAAAATGCAGAAGGAAACAGAGTTATTATGTCCGTAGTAAAAAAGGGCGATTTATTTGGGGAAATGCTTGTGTTCTCAAGCCGTAAAATGTGGCCGGTAACAGTGAGAGTACAAAACTCTTGCAAAGTTTTATTTCTTACAAATTCAGACCTTATAGCTAGGTGTGGAAAGATGTGCCCATGGCACAATGCAATGCTCCAAAATTTTATAAGAGTAATCTCAGATAAAGCATTAATGTTAAACAAAAAAGTTGAATACCTTTCAATCAAAAGCATACGCGGAAAAATTGCTGCCTATCTGTTGGAGCAATATCAAAATAATCCAGGCATTAATATAGTCTTACCACTAAAGAGAAATGAACTTGCTGATTTTCTCAATGTATCTAGGCCATCTCTATCAAGAGAAATGTGCGAAATGCGCGATGAGGGTATGATTGATTTTCACTTATCAACCTTCAGAATAAAGGATATTGAAACACTAAAGAGCTTTTGTGATTATTAAAAAAGAGGCAAATAAAGGCCTCTTTTTTTGTCTCATCATGATATTCATCTACCTGTGAGACAGTAAAATGCTCTCCGGTATTTTTTCATCATATTTTCAACTATTCATTAACCTATTCCCTTCTTATTTCATAATATAAACTGATGTAAATATAATTGGAGGTGCTTTATGAAGCATAGACGTTTTAACTATTATGCTTTTCTTCTCTCTTCACTTCTGTTAATTTCACTATTCTCTGGCTGTAAATCTGAAAATCAAGGGGATTTAAAAAAGGTTAGACTAAATGAAGTAGTTCGTTCAGTTTTTTATGCTCCTATGTATGCAGCTATAAATGAGGGCTTCTTTAAAGAGGAAGGCTTAGACATTGATCTTTCCACTGGACAAGGTGCAGATAAAACCATGCAGCAGGTTTTAAGCAAGAATGCTGATATAGGCTTCTGCGGACCAGAACAAGTAATATATATCTATAATCAAAAGAGAGACGATTATCCTATAATATTCGCACAACTTACAGAAAGAGATGGTTCCTTCTTAGTTGGTAGAAAGGCAGAAAGTAACTTTAAATGGGAATCTTTAAAAGGCAAAACCATTATAGGTGGAAGGCCTGGCGGAGTACCTGAAATGGCACTAGAGTATGTACTAAGAAACCATGGCCTAAAACCTGGAACGGATGTTAATATCATTACTAATTTAGCCTTTACAGCAACGGCTGGTGCTTTTAAAGCTGGTACTGGAGATTATGTAGCTTTATTTGAGCCTACTGCCAGCATGCTGGAACAAGATAAATCAGCCAAGATAGTTGCTTCTGTTGGGGAGTCTGCTGGCGTAATTCCATATACTTGTTTCTTTACAACAAAATCCTACATGGATAAAAATTCAGACATAGTAAATAAATTTACTAAAGCCATTTATAAAGGACAATTATGGGTATCAAAGCATAGCGATGCTGAAGTAGCAAAATCTATAAAATCCTTCTTCCCTGGTACTGATGAAGCTATATTAATAAGTGTAATTAAAAACTATAGAGCTACCAATGCATTTGCTCCTACGCCCCAACTTAAAGAAGAAAACATGACTAGACTTATGGATATAATCCAATCCTATAATTCGGAATTGCTGCCAGATAGGCCGCCTTTTAAAACCATAGTTACTAACAAATATGCAGATCAGGCTGTAAAAGAGGTTAAATAACGGAATTGACCTTTTTAGTATTGAATTCCATAAAGTTTCCTATAGAAAAAGAAAGTGCGGCACATGTCCGCACTTTCTTTTAACTATCTCTCCTTCAGAACCGTTCATTCCTTAGAACAATTCAAAAAGGGATATTTGATTAGTTTCTGGAAGATCTTTTAAACAACCGAACTTTCTAAGTAATTCTATTGCAGCATTACCAATCTTAGCTTGCTTTCTGAAATCCTCTATGGATAAGAAGGACTTTCCTTGCACAGCGTTATATATACCTTCAGCTGCTACATTTCCCATTCCTGCTATACTGTTTATAGGCGGTCTTATGCCATCCTCCTCTATTAGGAATTTTGTAGCATCAGATTTATATAAATCAATAGGAAGGAATCTAATTCCCCTCTCGTACATTTCAAGGACTATTTCCAGGTCATCATACATATCCTTATCCTTTGGAGCAGCAGCGTTGCCTAAGGCATCAATTTCCTTCATCTTTGCTTTAACCTTTTCTTTACCGAAGATCATGAATTCAGCATCAAAGGCCTTTGCTCTAATAGTGAAATAGGCTGTATAGTAAGCCCTAGGTATATGAACCTTAAACCAAGCTATTCTAAAGGCCATTGTTACATAAGCAGCGGCATGGGCCTTAGGGAACATGTACTTTATCTTTTTACAAGATTCTATATACCATTCTGGAACATTATTCTCCCTCATTAAAGCCTCATATTCCGGAAATTTAGGATCCTTAAGCGCCTTTCCTTTACGGACCGTCTCCATTATCTTGAAGGCAGTACCTGGAGGAAGACCTTGTTTAATAAGATAAACCATGATATCGTCTCTCGTACAAACCGCTTCACTGATACTAGTTACTATTCCTTGGTCTATCAAGTCTTTGGCATTTCCAAGCCAAACGTCGGTACCGTGGGAAAGACCAGATATACATATCAAATCCATAAAGGTTTTTGGCATTGTGTCTAAAAGCATTCCTCTAACGAACTTGGTACCAAACTCAGGAATACCAAAGCTTCCTACCTTGGAATTTATCTGCTCTGGTGTTACTCCAAGAGCATTAGTAGATGAAAATATAGACATAGTTTCCTTATCATCCATAGGTATCTTTTGTGGGTCCACGCCAGTGATATCCTGCAGCATTCTTATTACCGTCGGATCGTCGTGACCCAGTATATCAAGCTTTAACAAGTTCTGATCTATAGAGTGATAGTCAAAATGTGTTGTTATGATATCTGAATTTGGGTCATCAGCCGGATGCTGTACTGGGCAGAATTCAAAAATTTCACGGCCCTTGGGAACAACTATGATTCCACCAGGGTGCTGTCCCGAGGTTCTTTTTATACCTGTACAGCCTCTTGAAATTCTGAGTACCTCTGCCTTGTTTACCGGAATATTTTTTTCATCATAATACTTTTTAACATAACCAAAGGCTGTTTTTTCTGCTATGGTACCTATGGTTCCCGCCTTAAAGGTTGTGCCCTTACCAAAGATAACCTCTGTATATCTATGAGCCTTTGCCTGATATTCTCCTGAGAAGTTTAAGTCTATATCCGGCTCCTTATCTCCATTGAAGCCCAAGAAGGTTTCGAAGGGGATATCTATACCGTCCTTAGCCAATGGTTCTCCGCAGTGAGGACAATCCTTATCTGGCAAGTCAAAACCGATATTAGCACCGTAATCCGTAAAGTCGGAATACTTGCATTTGGGGCATCTGTAATGAGATGGCAGAGCATTTACTTCCGTTATACCAGTCATATATGCTACCACGGAGGAACCAACTGAACCTCTGGAACCTACCAGATAGCCGTCCTCATTGGATTTCCAAACAAGCTTTTGAGCGATTATATACATAACGGAGAATCCGTTTTTAATAATGGAATCCAGTTCCTTCTCCAGTCTCTTCTCAACAAGCTCCGGCAGTGGCTTTCCATAGAGCTCATGTGCTTTATCATAAGTAATATCTCTAATAGTCTGCTCACAGCCATCTATGTGTGGTGTAGCCTTTTGTGGTGAAATAGGACTTATCTGCTCACACATATCTGCTATCTTATTGGTATTTGTAACAACCACCTCATAGGCCTTTGCACTTCCTAAATAGGTAAATTCCTCAAGCATCTCCTCCGTTGTCCTTAAATATAAAGGTGCTTGTTCATCGGCATCCTTAAAGCCCTGACCTGCTTCAAGTATACGTCTGTATATCTCATCCTCAGGGTCCATGAAGTGAACATCGCTTGCAGCAACTACAAGCTTATTTTGTTTTTCCCCAAGAGCTATAATCTTTCTATTGATTTCTTTTAGTTGTTCTTTATTTTCTACCTGTCCATTCCTTATTAAATAATCATTATTTCCTAAAGGCTGGATTTCAAAATAATCATAATCCTCTGCAATAGCTTCAATTTCCTCATCAGATTTCCCAAGAAGTATTGATTGAAATAACTCCCCTTCACTGCAGGCGCTTCCAAGAATTAAGCCCTCTGAATATTTTTTAAACATGCTCTTTAATATACGAGGCTTCTTATAAAAATAATCTAAATGGGAATATGATACAAGCTTATATAAATTCTTTAAACCTACATAATCCTTTGCGAATATTATTGCATGATAAGTTTTAACCTTTTTATACTCTTCCTTCTTAGCATCCTCATCACAGCCCAATGTATCTATATCTTCAACGGTTTCTGCTCCTCTATCCTTTAGCATTCCAAGCATTATATTAAAGACCTTAACAGTGGTATCCACGTCATCTAAGGCTCTGTGGGCAACCTCCACCTTTATGCCTAAGTTTTTAGCAATTCTTCCTAACTTATAACTTTTATATTCAGGAAATACCGCTTGTGCTAAAGACAAGGTATCCACATATGTAAAGTCAAAGTCATATCCTAAAACCTTAGCATTATGCTTTAAGAAGCCTACATCAAAGCCTGCGTTATGAGCAACCAAAACACTGTCCCCAATAAATTCAACCATTTTAGGAAAGACCTTATCTATGGTTTCTGCATCCCTTACCATATCGTCGGTTATGTTTGTAACCTCTATAACTCTAGCTGGAATAGGCTTTTCAGGATTTACAAAACAACTGAATTTATCTATTACCTTTCCATCTTTAAGCTTCATGATTCCTATTTCAGTAATTTTTTCTGTCTTTGGTGAAAACCCTGTGGTTTCCAGGTCCAGCACACAGTAAGTGGTATCAATACTTTGCCCCTTAAAGTTCGTTACAGAAGGCTTTTTATCTGGTGCCAAATAGGCCTCCACCCCGTATAAAACTTTAATGTCTGGATTATCTCTTCCTACGAGCTTATGAGCCTCTGGATAAGACTGCACCACTCCATGGTCTGTTATAGCAATGGATTTCATGCCCCAACTCATTGCTCTCTTGATTAAATCAGAGGCACTAGTCATAGCATCCATTTGACTCATTTGTGTATGCATGTGCAGCTCTACTCTCTTCACAGATGCATT
>Ga0316601_100001115_pt1 | contig 12705 bp, 13 predicted proteins | sample OWC_soil_day5_no_FD_207663 | JGI IMG/M metagenome (GOLD analysis project Ga0316601, IMG submission 207663) | Wetland soil microbial communities from Old Woman Creek delta, Ohio, United States - OWC_soil_day5_noCT | ecosystem: Environmental > Terrestrial > Soil > Wetlands | place: USA: Ohio...
GGCGGCCTATGCCGAACAGAGGACGGTGATCCGGAAGGAGTGGCCCGAGATCGAGCGGTACCTGATCGAGAACCGCCGCAACATCCACGCCTACGCGGGCGAGGTGTTCGAGATGGTGATGACCCGCGTCAAGGCTCAGGTGTTTTCCGGGAAATAGTGGGGGAGGATCGCGCGAGGAAGGCGCGTTCGACGAGGTAGAAGCCCGCCGGCAGCGCGGCCGCCATGGCGATCACCTTTGCCCCGAGCCGGACCGGTGGCGAGGCGACGCCCAGCAGGTCCAGCGCGAACTCCGCGAGAAGCGCCCCCCCGCAGAGCGACATGAGGGTCCCCACGAAGAGCGCGATCCCCAGCAACAGACGCGAGCCGGGGCGTTTCCCCCGATCGCCTGTCATCCTTCCACCCGCCCTACTTTTTCTTCCACTGCCGCCGTGCGATCGCCCGCTCTATTGCCTCCTCGTTCCTGCGGCGGTCCTCCGCGGTCTCCAGTAGCAACTTCGGCACTTCGACCGGCCTTCCCTGGTCGTCCAGCGCCACCATCAGGAAGTAGGACGAATTCGTGTGGGTTTTCTTCCCCGTGCGCGGTTCCTCCGCCTCCACGCGGACTCCGACCTCCATCGAGGTGCGCCCTACATGGTTCACGGAGGCGTGAAAGGTAACGAGGTTGCCGATGAAGACGGGGGCGTGGAATTCGAAGTGGTCAACGGCGGCCGTGACGCAGTTCCTGCCGGAGTGCCGGATGGCGACCACGCCGGCGGCCGAGTCGGCCAGCCGCATGATGTTCCCCCCGTGGACGTTCCCTGCGGGATTCGCGTCCTGGGGCGTCATCTCCTGGGCCATCACCAGTCGGGTCGCCGACACCGGTTTCGCATTCGCAGTCATCGCATCCTCCTCTCCGCTCGAAGGCACTTTGGAAGATTGTATCCGGAAATGGGACGCGAATCCGTGCCCCGATAAAACAAGGATCGATGAGGAAACCCCGATCCCCATTATTTCGGGGGAACAGCGGGATAGATGAGTGTCTCAGCGCGGCGGAGTTTCCCTGGCTGGGCGAGGGGCATCAGAAGGGTAACTCCAAGAGAAGGTCAATGACGCCGTTGCGTAGTGGCGAAATGAGATGCCGAAATAATAAAACGAGTTATGATCCAATAATTGGCTTAATGGAAACAGGAATTGTGCCTATTTATATTTAGAACGAAATATTATTTTTTGAATATATAATATTGTATTGAAAATCTGAAACCGATAGCATAGGGGTCTGACAGAGTCAGCAAGTCATGGGAATTTCCTCCGGGAGGGTGTATGAAACGCCTTCTGGTTTTTCCCTGTGTTGCCTGTTGCTTCCGTGTTTCTCCTGCTCTTCCTCCAAGCCTAAACCAACCGACACCGCCGAATCGAAGGCCAGGTGATATTCGTGCTCCAAAAACAGGATCTGCCGGGATTGGGAATTTTTAATAAGAATCCGTACCCAATCCGTCACCTTGCGCTTGGTACCGTGACGGCAAGCAGGGAACCGGGATGACTTGAACCGAACCATCCGAATTGTTTCGTTACCGTCGGGAGGGGAATCATGAGACGGTATCCGCTGGTGTTGTTGTGTTGCGTCGTGCTTGCATTCTCCTGCTCTTCCTCCAAGCCCAAGCCTGACACCGCCGAATCGAAGGCCACGTACGGTTCCCTGCAACTAGGCCTTCCCGGCTCAGTCAAGATGAATTTGTCTCCGCAGGCAACGGGGATCTACCCTATCGGAACCCGATCCGGGAAGCGGTCGCGCCGGCGGGATGTTTTCCCGGTATGGGATATATACATGCGGCATCGCTGTCCGAGGGATGGAGACCTGGAAGGGTGAATGCCGTTTAATCCAGGGAATTTTATCCCGTAACCAGGTTGTTTCTCGATGAAACAGGAAACACAAATTTTAGAGCCCGGATGGGCGGTAGCCTGTCAGGAGGCCGTGTGACGGATCCTGGGGAAACGGAAGCCATCCGGAGGATCCTCCTTGCTATCTGCGAAAAATGGAAGACGGAAGAGGAGCCCCCGTCTCCTATCTCCTCGTCGGAGAAGGATCCGGAGTTGATCACGGAGACGGTCCTCATCTCTCCGAAAGAAGGCGTCGGGAATTCGTCGATTCCATCCCCGGGGATTCCGGCGGAGGATCAGGGATTGATGGAAACCGTCATCGTTTCCAGGGATCGATGGGAAGGGGACCTCCCGAAAAAAGCGGCGGCGAATCCGGTCGGGGAGGATATCCTGGCCGAAACGGTGATCCTCGAAAAAGGGCGAAAATCGGGGAATGATGGAACAGGACAATAGGCCGATTTCCGACGAAGCGCTGGCCAATGAGATCCGGGCGATCTATCGGACGGACTGTTCCGGTGCGGAGAAGTCCATCGAGGCCTATCTCCAGGGGAAATTGCAGAAGTATCCGCCCGGTGAGAGACGATCCGTCGTGCAACGGCTGGCCTGTGGATTCCAGGAAGATTCGCCCGGGAGCCGACAGGACGTTGCGTTGGGGCAGGAAGAGTTTCCACGGTTTTTTTCCTTGTTGCTGGGATGCAACGTTTCCGCGGCGGATCTGTCCTCGGCGGAAGTCATGGAGAGATTGGCCCGTTCCCTGAATACCGTTTTCGATACGTTGAACAAGACGATCGCCGTGATCAATTCCAACCTGCTGGGCCGGAAGGGGGAACTCGAAACCATCCGGCATCTCATCGGCTCGGATCTCGAGGCGGCAGGGGGAGGGCAATCCCTGCAAGCCTATATCGACCAGATCCAGGATGCTTTTTTGATCGCCCACCGGGGGTTTCAACAGGCGACGCACGTAGAGGTCGAAAAGATCCTTGCCGCGTTGGACCCCGCCCGGCTGGCCGTTGCAGATGACGGTTTTTTCAAATTCGGCCCCTTTCGTAAAGCGGAGCAGTTCGAAATCTACATGGAAAAGTATCAGGCCGTGAGGGAATGGTTCGACTCCGGGCGCTTCAAGGAGGATTTATTGAGAGACTTCGAAAATATATGCGGAAAAGAATATACAAGGCAAGCGAGGGGAACCCCTTGGAGAAAATGACGAGATCTCTCCTCCTTGTCGGCCTGCTCCTGACGGCTTCTACCTGCGGTCTGCCCGCAAAGAAACAGGCGCTCCCTCCGTCGCCTCCGGAATGGCGATACGAGAAAAACGCGATCATCCTCCACCTGAACGTCGATCCCAACGCGAATCTTTACGACGGAAATTCCCACACCCTCCTGGTGTGCTTTTATCAACTTGGCGATCCGAACGCGTTTCATCAATTGAGCGGCAATCCGGAGGGATTGTCGAAGCTGCTGGATTGCAATCGTTTCGATGCCAGCGTCGCGCAATCCAAAAGAATGGTGTTTCACCCGGGTCAGGAATGGACCGAATCGTTCGACCGGGCCGAAGGGGCGAAATACGTCGGCATTGTGGCCGGGTATTTCAATTTACACGAGGAACGCGTCGTGCGTCTCCTCCCGATCCCCGTCGTGGAACAGAAGACGCCCACCGGCGCAGCCCTGGTGCCTGCGAAGCTATATCAAGACATTTCTCTTGGCCCTCAAGAAATACAAGTCCTCCGAGGGAAACGATGAAAATCCATAGATCCCTTTTCTGGCATCAGGGCCTGTTTCTGCAACCCCAGCACCTCCAGTTGCTCGATCGGTCTGTCCATTCGTTGTTGTTCCCCTTTCAGACGTTCCTCCAACCCGACTTCTGGGGGGTCGGGGAGATCGAAATCCAAAAGGCCTCCCTTGGAACGAGATCCTTCACGCTTCGAAGGGGAAATTTTCTCTTTCCCGATGGAACGTACGTGGAATTGCACGAAAACGGGCTGTTGGAACCCCGCTCTTTCGATGAAGCGTGGGTCAAGGGGGGAAAGCCCTTTCTTGTCTTCCTCGGTCTTACAAAATGGAACGACGATGGGGAAAACGTCACCGTCCTGGAAAAACCGGAAAACATCTCCGGAGTGCCTACTCGTTTCATGGCGGCCGTCGACCCGGAAGAAGTCAAGGACCTCCATGCCGGAGGGCCAATCGGCCGGGTGAAGCGGCTGGAGTACGCCCTGAAAATCCACTGGGAAACCGAGAGGGATCAGCTGGGGGATAGTGTCCTCATTCCCATCGCCCAATTGGAACGGGTCGGCGCGGAGATCAGGCTTTCCGAGCAGTTCATCCCTCCCTGCCTCACGATATCGAGTTCGGAGCCTCTCCGGAAGATCATCAAGGAGATCCGGGATCAGATCACCGCCCGAAGCCACCAGCTCGAGGATTACAAGCGGCAGCGGGGGATCCAGAACGCGGAATTCGGATCGCGGGACGTGGTGTATCTGCTGGCGCTCCGGTCGCTGAACCGCTATGTTCCCTTGTTTTTCCATTTCACCGAATCGCAGGCGGTGCACCCCTGGGCGGCGTACGGCGCGTTGAGGCAGCTCGTCGGGGAGCTTTCGACGTTTTCGGAAAAGGTCAATGTCCTCGGGGAGCAGGCGGATGGAAATCACGGCCTCCCGGAATACGACCACCGGAATCTCTGGGGATGCTTCGCGGCGGCGCAGGGATTGGTCACACGGCTGCTCGATGAAATCACCGCCGGGCCGGAATACGTGATCCGCCTCCTGTTCGACGGCACGTACTACGGGGCCGATCTCAAGCCCGCGATCTTCGAGGGGCGCAATCGCTTCTTCCTGGTGATGAAAACCGGAGAAGATCCCAAGACGATCCTGCGTTCGGTCGAGTCCGTCGCGAAGTTTGGTTCGCGGGAACAATTGCCGAAACTCATCGCCCGCGCGCTGCCTGGCGTCGGGTTGGAGCATCTGCCGGTTCCCCCGCAGGAATTGCCCCGGAAGGCCGATTCCATCTATTTCGCGTTGGACCTTCACGGCGATCCGTGGGCCGGCGTGGCGAAAGGGAACAATGTCGCGCTCTATTGGGACAGCGCCCCGGAAGACCTGGAGGTGGAGTTGATGGTCGTGGGGAGATCGTGACCGTGCATCTCACCGATTGCTTCATCGATCTGGTGGCGTACGTCGCCTATTTCCAGAAATCGGGGGCGGCCAAGCAGCCTCCCTACGACAAGGTCAAGGCGGATATCCTCCGTCTCCTTGCCCAAGGCGAAGCTGTCCTGGAAAAGGGCCAATTCTCCCGGGAGGACTACGACCAGGCGCGCTTCATCGTATGCGCCTGGATCGATGAGGCGATTCTCTCGTCCCCCTGGAACCAGAAGAGTCAGTGGCAGAGGGAACAGCTCCAGCGAGTCTATTACCAAACGACGGAGGCGGGGGAAGAGGCGTTTGAGCGGTTGAACGCCGTCGGCCTTCACCAGAGGGATGTACGGGAAGTCTTCTATCTCTGCATGGCGTTGGGCTTCACGGGTCGTTATTGCAAGAAGGGTGATGAATACCTCCTGGACCAGCTGAAGACATCCAACCTCAAGATCCTCCTCGGAAGTTCGACCGGTCTCCCCTCTCTGGAGAAATCGGAACTGTTTCCGGAGGCGTATCCGAAGGACCCCTTCGAGGCGGGACCGCAACGGCGCCGAATCCGGTCCGCCGCGATCACCGTGGCCGGCCTGGTCGCGCCGGTTCTCCTGTTCGGTTTCTTATATCTGATCTACCGGTTCACCTTGAGCGGGACCGGGGGGAGTCTTCTCCAGGCGATTCGTTAATGAAGAACACGCTGATGAAACTCCTCAAGTTCGTCCTGGTGGCGGCGGCGGTCGCCCTTATCGTGCTTTTGGTGTTCGGGATCGTCCTCTGGCTGGATTGGCCTTTGTGGGTTGGATTTCCCCTCTTGCTGGTCCTGGTCGCCATCGGGGTGGGTTGCCTCTTTCTCCGGAAGATACTCCTGAGGCGGCGGGAACAGCAGTTCGTCCAGCAGGTGATCGAGCAGGATGCGTCCCGCCTGAAAAACCTCCCGGTCAAGGAACAGGACGAGCAGAGGGAGCTTCAGGACCGATGGAAGGAGGCCATCGACGCCCTGAGGCGGTCCCACTTGCGGAAGCAGGGGAACCCCCTGTACGTGCTTCCCTGGTATCTCGTGATCGGGGAAAGCGGGTCCGGAAAGACGACGGCGATCAGCAGCGCCAGGCTTCCTTCCTCCTTTGCCGAGGTACATCGGGCGTCGGGGATCTCCGGGACAAGAAACTGCGATTGGTGGTTTTTCGAGCAGGCCATCATCATCGATACCGCCGGGAGATATGCCATCCCCGTCGATCAGGGCCGGGACAAGGAGGAATGGCAGCAGTTCCTGCACCTCCTTGTGAAGTACAGGAAAAAGGAACCGATCCACGGACTCATCGTAACGATCGCCGCCGACAAGTTGCTCGGATCGGCGCCCGAAGCGCTCGACGAGGACGGGCGCACCATCGGACGGCGGATCGACGAGTTGATGCGGGTCCTGGGAGCGAAATTCCCCGTCTACCTCCTGGTGACCAAGTGCGACCTGATCCAGGGGATGACGCAGTTTTGCGACCATCTCCCCGAAAAGAGTCTCGACCAGCCGATGGGAGTCATCAACCAGGATCTGTCCACCGAGCCGGCGGCCTTCCTGGACCGCGCAATGGGAACCCTCTCGGAAAGGTTGCGGAATTTCCGGCTTCTTCTCCTACATCCGGCGGAATCCAGGGCGGCCGGCCCCGGCCTTCTCTTGTTCCCGGAAGAGTTCGAGAACCTGAAACGGGGACTGGATGGGTTCATCCGGGGAGCATTCCAGAAAAATCCTTACCAGGAAACGCCGATTCTGCGGGGCCTGTTCTTCAGCAGCGGGCGCCAGGAAGGTAGCCCGTTTTCCCATTTCCTGCACACGCTGGGACTGGTCGGGGAGGGGGATGTTCTGCCCGGCACCAGCAGAGGGCTCTTCCTCCACGATTTTTTCGCCAGCATCCTGCCAAAGGACAGGGGACGGTTCGCTCCTACCAAGCGGGCCATGGAGTGGCGTTCCCTCACCCGGAATCTTGGACTTACCGCCTGGATCCTTCTGGGCGTGGCCCTTTCCGGTCTGCTGAGTTTTTCCTTTGTACAGAACCTCAGGACCGTGCGCGAAGCCTCGCGCGAGGTTGGAAGAATTCCAACGCTGGGAGGGGATCCGAAGGCGGATCTGAACACGATGGACCGGTTCGGTCAGGCGATCCTCGTCGTGGAAAACCGGAACCGGAACTGGTGGATTCCACGGTTCGGCCTGAACGAGAGCATCGCCGTCGAGGTCGAGCTTAAGAAAAAGTTCTGCTCCCAGTTCCAGCGGACCTTCCTGGCTTCTGTCGAAAAACAATTGGCTAACGGGTTGGAGACTTTGTCCGCTTCGGGTCCGGATGAAATCATCGGAGCATATGCCATGCATCTGGTCCGGAGGGTCAACCTTCTGAAAGCGCGGATGGAGAATCAGGGGCTGACCGTGCTGCAATCGAAACCGCAGCCGAAATTTTTCTATCCCCCGGCTTGGGCGGATCAGGGAGGAGAGCCGGACGTCGGGAAAAAGTTCGGTACGTTGTACCTGTATTACGTGCTCTGGCGGCCGGAAGAAGGAGAGATCCGAAGGGAGACGGAGATCCTGCAGGCGGGATTAAAACGTGTCCTGGCCCTGAAGAGAGGGGATGGGCGTTGGCTGACCGCCTTGGTGGATCAAAAGGGAACGATCCCTCGCGTGACCCTAAAGGATTATTGGGGAGGCGGCGAACCGGTCGAGGGTGAAGTGACTATCGCGCCGTCTTATACCCGGAAAGGGAAGGAGGAAATCGATCTCCTCCTGAAAGAGATCGATTCGGCTCTTCCCCATCCGCAGGAGTTTTCGCCTCAACTGGCGGAGTTCGAGCGATGGTACAGGAACGGATGCTTCCATGCCTGGCAAACCTTTGGCGCCGATTTTTCCCGCGGGGCCAAGAAGCTCCAAAACCGGGAGGCATGGCGGCAGATCGCCCCGAAAATGGCCTCGGACGAGGGGCCGTATCTTGCCTTCATGAGCCGGATGGCGAAGGAGCTCCAACCACTGGCGACGGAGAAAAATCTGCCGGTCTGGCTCCAGGGGGTATATCAATTCCAATTGGCGAAGGCGCAGGGAGTCGCAGGGGGAGTGACGGAGAAAGCCGTGGAAGAGGGGAAAAGCCTGATCGACAAGATCGGCAAAAAGATCGCCGGGGGAGGAGGGGAGACCTCGCCTCCTCAACCTTCCGTCCCCAAAACCTACCAGAATTATCAAAACAGCCTTGCGGCGATCGTCCCGGTTGCCGCCTCCACCAATCAGGCCCAGCAACTCGTCAGCCAGGCGTTCGGGGAAGATCCGGCGGTCGGTAAGTCCCCCTTCTTCGGGGCCCATGACGCGTATACCAATTTATTGGCCTCCTTCGGCGGTGGCAGCGCCTCCGACGGGATGTTGAGGAGCCTCCTGGCGGGTCCCGTCGATTTTCTCTGGGCGTATGCGCGTATCGAGACGGCCTGCTCCCTCCAGAGCCAGTGGGAGCAGACGGTATTGGCCGGGACTGAGGAGGGGGGCGGCAAGCAGACAGGCGGCCTGATGAGTCCCGAGGGTCCGATCGGGAAATTCATCAAGGGGCCGGCCGCGCCTTTCCTGGGATGGACCTCCCAGAAAGGATATTTCCCCAAGGAAGTCCTGGGAGGCACGATCCCCTTCGAGCCTTCCCTTTTCGCGTTTCTTCGCCAGAGCGAAGCCGTCCGAATGGTGGCGACGAAAACGAATTACATCGTGTCGATCCTCGGACTGCCCACCGACACGAATCCGGGTGCCCGCCAGAAGCCCCAAAGCACCCACCTGGAGCTTCAGTGCAATGCCGGTGCCCAGAACCTGGACAACTTCAATTATCGCGTCAGCCGGACCTTTCAATGGTCCCTCGAATCGTGCGGCGATGTCACCTTCCGGATCCAGTTCGTGAACGGCCTCACCCTGGTCAAGAAATACACCGGGAACCAGGCATTCCCCGACTTCCTTCACGATTTCCCGACGGGGCAGCGCACGTTTTCCGCCGAAGAGTTCCCCGAGAATGCGGCCGACCTGAAGGACATGGGCGTCAAGACCATCCTGGTGAGATACGAGTTCGGCGGCGATATTGCCGCGGTAAAAAAGATCGGGTCTCTTCCGGGCGCCGTACCAAAGCACATCGCGTCATGCTGGGCCCAGTGAAGTCCGGCTCTTCCTGGTGGTGGACCGCCGCCGGCAAGCATCCGGCGGCGAGGGATTATCTCCGGCTGGGCCATCTCTCCCCGTTCACCGACGGGTTCGCCGACTGGGTAAGAAACGGATATCGGAACATGAACCTGAAGGAAAACAAACCAATCTCCGCGTTCCGTTCCTGGCGGTTCTGGGCCTCGGGCTTCGGGAAGGGCGCGCTTGCGTGCGGGGTCGTCAGGGACAGCAGCGACTCCATGGGCCGTCAATATCCTTTCCTGATCATGGGCAACGGTCCCATGAAGGGCTGGGAGGATCGGTGGAATCTTCTGACCCACGCCTGCGAGGAAACGTGGCGTCGGATGGAATCGCTCTCCCTGAACCTGCCGGAGGGATCCGAACACCTGGAAAAGGAGATCCGTCACGGCATACCCCCTCCCGTCCCGGAGTGGTCCCGTCATGCCGCACGGGTAGAGAGCGTGGGAGAGGCCGATGGCTCATTCGAAGAGTGGGCGTCTTACTTGGAAAGGGAGTGCTCCGCGATTTCCGGGAGGATCGATTTCCTGATCGAACTGGACCACGAACCGGCCGGAGATCCCTTCGCACTTGCTCTTCCTTGGACCAATTTCATGAAACGCCATCAAGAAAGGATTCCAAGCTCCCTTTTCATGGGAGGGACTTCGGAAATGGCATTTCTGGCGGTGTTCCACCGTCCCTTGATGCCGTCGGATTTCGTTCGGCTGTGGTCCGTAACCCGGGGCGGGAAACCGTGTGGGGCGATTGCTGCCCCCTCCGCGTGATTTTTCCCGTTGCCTCCTTCGAGCCCAGACAGGGAGTTCTCCATGGATTTCGCTTCCATCGGTAAAGAGCCTGTTCGCACCGACCTCCCGGCGGGCTCGGATATCCGGTACGATCCCGTCTTCGAGGAACTGCAGGCCGAAGTGGACAAGCTTTCTTCCCCTATGGCGTCGGGGGCCCTGGATTGGTCCAGGGTCGAAACGCTTTCTTCGGACATCCTTGCCAATAAATCGAAAGACCTCCTTGTCGCGAGCTACCTGGCGGTGGCTCTGATCTACACAAAAAAATTCGAGGGATTCTCCATCGGATTGGGCGTCTACCGCGACCTTCTGGAGCGGTACTGGGACAACCTTTATCCTCCGAAAACGCGCATGAGGGGACGCCTGGGGGCCATCGCCTGGTGGATGGAAAAGTCCGAGGCGGCGCTGGCACAATTCCCGCCTTCTTCTCTTCCGGCGGAAAAGGTGGTTCCGATCCGGGAGTGTCTGGAGAAGATCGAAGGGATGTTCGGCCGATACCTCGAAGAAGCCCCCTCTCTGCGGCCTATTTTCGGAATCGTCGAATCCTTGGCGGCGCCGTCCCGGGAAGAAGAAAGTCCCGCTCCTTCGGTCCACCCTCCGGCCGTTTCGGCAATGACGGGTTCGCCCTCCGCCGGACCCGGGAACGCCCAGGAACCCGCGCGGAACGAAGCGTCACCGGAAGTTGCCTCGCCGGAAGATGCCCGAAAGGTCATGACCCGGGGATTCCGGAATCTTCGGGAGGCGGCGGGATATCTTCGAAAGGAAGACGTGTCGAATCCCTATCCCTATCGGGTGACGCGATGGGTTGCCTGGTCGGCGGTGAACGCCTCCCCGCCGGCCACCGACGACCGGTCCCGGATCCCTCCTCCGCCCACCCATGTCAGGGGTCCCCTGGAAGACCTGAGGAACAAGGGAAACCACGAGGCCCTGCTGCAGACGGTCGAATCGATCCTCCCGCAGAACATTTTCTGGATGGACTTGAACCGCTGGGCGGCCGAGGCGTTGTCCCACCTGGGGGAAAAACACCAAAGGGCCCGGGAGGCGGTGTGCCAGGAAACGGCCTTCCTCATGTATCGTTTCCCCGGCATAGGCACGCTTTCCTTCTCGGATGGAACCCCATTCGCCGACCCGGAGACACGGCAGTGGCTGAAGCGGATCGCGATCGGAGACGGAGCCACGGGGGAAGAGCCGGTTCCCCGCGTGGAAGCCGGCTCGGCTGATCCCGATCGGGACGAACTCGCCATGGAGTTCAAGAAGGCGAAAGGGTTGATCCAGGAGGGGAAACTGCCGGAGGCGATCGCGCAGTTCCAGAAGGGAGTCCGGACCCGCGCTTCCCGGAAGGAATCGCTCCAGTGGCGGATGGCGCTGTCCCGCCTGCTCCTGGGCGCCGATCAAGCCCGTCTGGCCCTCTCTCACGTGGAGCAGATCCTGAAGGACATCGACGATTTCCGGCTGGAGGAGTACGAACCGGCGTTCGCCCTCGAGGGGTTGAAACTGGCTTGGCGTGGATATGACTCCCTGGCGGACAAATCCTGCAAGGAACGGGCGGCCCAGACGCTGCTCCGGATCGGGAAAATCGACCTAACGGAAGTCCTCCGTATGGGGAAAGGCAACAGGGAGGAAGGCCCGCGTCGGGTTGCGAGGAACGTGGCGGAAACCGGATCCGAATCTTAAAACAGGGGGAAAAGGAGGAGGTCATGGCGAAGGAGGCAACCGTCGCACCGAAGGAGAGGGTCAACATCGTGTACCGGCCGGCGACCGGAGACGCCAAGGAGGAGGTGGAACTCCCCCTGAAACTGCTGGTCATGGGCGACTTCACCGGAAGCCCCGACGATCGCCCGCTGGAGCAGCGTCAGCCGGTAAATATCGACAAGGACAATTTCAACGAGGTCCTGAAGGCCCAAAACATCGGCCTGGATCTCACCGTGCCCAACAGGCTCTCGGGGAAGCCCGACGAGGAGATGAAGGTGAAGCTCCGGCTCGAGTCGATGAAGGATTTCAGCCCCGACGCGGTGGCGGAGCAGGTCCCCGAATTGAAGAAACTCCTCGAACTGCGGGAAGCCCTGCGGTCCCTGAAGAGCCCCATGTCCAACGTCCCTGAGTTCCGGAAGAAGGTCCAGGAGCTGGTCAAGGACGAAACGGCTCGCAAGCAGCTGCTCAAAGAACTGGCGATCGAAGAATAAGAGGGGGGAATCCATGGCCAAGGAACAGGAAAAGAAAGAATCCGCGCAGGGGCAGGTGGTGGAGCAACCATCCTCCCTGATCGAGGAGATCGTGCAGGCGACGAAGCTCAAGCCCACGGACGAGGCTTATTCGCTGGCGAAGAGGGGGGTAGAGGCGTTCATCGCCCAGCTCATTGAGCCCGGCCGGGCCGTCGCGAAGGTCTCCAACGCCGTCCTTGACGAGATGGTCGCGGAGATCGACAAGAAGATGAGTCTCCAGATCGACGCGGTCCTCCACCATCCGCAGGTCCAGAAGATGGAATCGGCCTGGCGCTCCCTCAAGTTCCTCGTCGATCGGACCGACTTCCGTGAGAATGTGCGGATCGAGTTGTTCCAGGCGACCAAGGATGAGCTCCTGGAAGATTTCGAGGATGCCCCCGAGGTCCCGAAATCCGGCCTCTACAAGACCGTCTACACGGGCGAGTACGGCCAGTTCGGAGGACAGCCGTTCGCGGCCCTGATCGGCAATTACGAGTTCGGGGCGAACCCGCAGGATCTCAAGCTCCTCCAGTACATGGCCAGCGTCGCCGGGATGACCCACGCGCCGTTCG
>Ga0316601_100001116_pt1 | contig 12703 bp, 10 predicted proteins | sample OWC_soil_day5_no_FD_207663 | JGI IMG/M metagenome (GOLD analysis project Ga0316601, IMG submission 207663) | Wetland soil microbial communities from Old Woman Creek delta, Ohio, United States - OWC_soil_day5_noCT | ecosystem: Environmental > Terrestrial > Soil > Wetlands | place: USA: Ohio...
CGCGCACGACGATCGCGACGAGATCCTCGGGCGCGCCCTGCTCGCGCTCGGCGAGCGGGACGACGCGGCCGAGCGCGGCGGCGGCGATGACGTCGGTCGCGGTGCGCGCGTTGTACGGAGGCACGCCCGCGAGCAGGTGGTAGAGCATCGCGCCGAGCGCGAACACGTCGGCGCGCTCGTCGACGGGCTCCCCGCGCGCTTGCTCCGGTGCCATGTACGCGGGCGTGCCCATCACGGCGCCGGCGACGGTCAGCGTCGACGACGTATCCTCGGGCTTCTTCGGCCGCGCGGACTTCTTCGGGAACCGCGACGCCGACTCCGGGCTGTCGCCGGCTTCGAGATCCTTCGCGAGGCCCCAGTCGATCACGACGGTCTCGCCGTAGTCGCCGATCAAGATGTTGCCGGGCTTGAGATCGCGGTGCACGACGTGCTTGCTGTGCGCGTACGCGATCGCATCTGCCGCCGCGGCGATGCGCGGCAGCAACGCCAGGCGATCTTCGAGCGTGCGCGCCTCGGCGATCACGCGATCGAGTGGGCGGCCCGAGACGAGCTTCATCGCGAAGAACGGCTCGCCGCTCGGCCACCGCCCCGCTTCGTAGACGGGCACGATGCCGGGGTGTTGAAGGCGCGCGGTGATCAGCGCTTCGCGTTGAAACCGCGTGAGCTGCTCGCCGGCGGGCTCGAGCAGCTCCTTGAGCGCGACCTTGCGGCCGAGCCGTTGATCCTCGGCGGCGACGATGCGGCCCATGCCGCCGCGCGCGATCTCCTTGTCGGCCTTGTAGTGCTCGTCGGAGACGATCGGCAACGGTGGCAAGGACCCGGCCGCCGGCGCCGCTTGCGTCGCCTGGGACTCGACCGGCGAAGGCTGCTGCGACCCGGGCTTGGCCGTGCCGGCGGGCAGATCGATCGGCGGGACCGGCGTCGCGCGCACCGGCTCGCCCGACGTCGGGGCGACGGTCGCCGCGAACGCGTCGTCGGGGACCGCGACGGCGCCCGTCACCGCACGCTTGCGCGGCGTTCCCTCGTCAGACGCCATGTGTGGCAATGATAGCGCCATGCTCCACGTCGTACGAGCGGGCACCGGACCGCGGATCCTGTTGATTCACGGTAGCGCCGCCGACCACACGACCTGGTCGATCCAGCTGGCGTCGAGCCTCCGCGAGCGGTTCACGCTGATCGCGTACGACCGGCGCGCGGCCGAAACCGTCGAGGAGAGTGCAGACGACGCGGTGTCGTTGCTCGCGGACGATCCGTCGCCGGCCCTGATCGTCGGCTCGAGCTTCGGCGCCGTGATCGCGCTCGACGTGATCCGCCGCGCTTCCGTCGCCGCGGGCGCGGTGTTGATCGAGCCGCCGATGGGAGCGACCGACGACGTCCCCGCCGCGCCGGCGGCCTTCCTCGCCGCGTACGATCAGCGGGCGGCGGAGCAGGGCGGGCCCGCGGCGGCGGAGCTGTTCCTGCGCACCGTGCTCGGCGATGCCGCGTACGAGCGGATGCCGCGTGCGTTTCAGGAGCGATCGAAGAGCAAGCACGTCGAGATCCGCGCGGACTCGGCGGCACTGATCGCGTACCGGCCGCGCTATGCCGAGCTCGCGCACGTGAAGACGCCCGTGCTGCTCCTCGGTGGCGAGCGGTCGGCGAGCTACTTTCGGCCGACGCTCGACGCGCTGTTCGCGGCGCTGCCCGATGCACGCCTGGAGGTCATCCCGGCGGCCGGCCACATGCTGCACGCCGAGGCACATCGCCGGTTTGCCGAGGTCCTGTCCACGTTCGCCCTTGCGTGCCTGTAGGCCTTGGGTCAAGGTGCGCAGCCCCGGAACCCAAGATGTTCGAGACCGGCCCACTGTTCCAGATCGAGGGCGACCAGCGCCCGCCCGCCGTCGTCGTCGCCGTGCAATTGCCCGGCGTGACCGATGGGGAGCTCGCATCTTCGATCGCCGAGCTCGAACGCCTCGCGAAGACGCTCGGTCTCGATCCGATCGCGCGCGTCACCCAGCGCCGCGGCCGGCTCGCGTCGGGCGTCGTGCTCGGTGACGGCAAGCTGAAGGAGCTCGCCGAGTGGACCGGCGGCACCGGTGTGGTGCCCACGTACGAGAAGCCTGGATCGCGGAAGCGTGGCGACGACGACGATGATCTCGAGGACGAGGATGACGACGAGTCGGAGTCCGGCGACGACGCGACGACCGCCGCGAAGCCGACGGCGAAGGCGAAGGTCGTGCTCGTCGATCACGACCTGTCGCCGACGCAGCAACGCAACCTCGAGCGCGCGACCGGTGTCGACGTCCTCGACCGCACGAGCGTGATCCTCGAGATCTTCCATCGTCACGCGAAGACGCGCGAGGCTCGCCTGCAGGTCGAGATCGCGCGGCTCAAGTACCTCGCGCCGCGCCTCCGCGAGTCGTCCGGCGGTGGCGATCGCGTGCGCGGCGGCGTCGGTGGCAAAGGCGCGGGCGAGTCGTCGCTCGAGCTCGACCGCCGCCGGATCCGAGATCGGATCGCCGAGCTGCGCGACGAGCTCGCATCGATCGAAGGTGGTGCGAAGACGCGCCGCGCGCGCCGCAGCGAGCTGCCGACGGTCGCGCTCGTCGGTTACACGAACGCGGGCAAGTCGTCGCTCATGCGCTCGCTGACGAGCACCGACGTCTACATCGCCGACAAGCTGTTCGCGACGCTCGACACGACGGTGCGCCGCCTCGTCCCGCCGACCGAGCCGCCGATCCTGATCACGGACACCGTCGGCTTCATCAAGAAGCTGCCGCACGACCTCGTCGCGTCGTTCCGCTCGACGCTCGACGAAGCCGGCGATGCGGATCTCCTGCTCCACGTCGTCGATGCCTCGGATCCGGCGCTCGCCGATCACATCGCGGTCACGAAGGAAGTTCTTCGCGAGATCGGCGCCGACGAAGTTCCGACGTGGCTCGTCCTCAACAAGATCGATCGCGTCGACAGCTTCGGCCGCCGCGCGCTCGCCGAGCGGTATCCCGGCGCGCTGCAGCTGTCCGCGAAGGATCGCCGCGACGTCGGGATGCTGCGCGACGAGCTGATCGCGAAGTTCGCGGGCGCGCTCGAGGAGGCCGAGCTCGTGGTGCCGTGGGCAGCGCAGCGGCTCGTGCACCAGATCCACGAGTCGGCGACGGTGCTCGCGGAAGAGCACGACGAGCTCGGCACGAAGCTGCGCGTGCGTGCGCCGGCGAAGACGCTCGAAGCGTTGCGCGCCGCGCTCGCGACCTAGAATCGCAGCGCGTAGCCGGCGTACACGCCGCCGCTCGTCGGGACGACGTACGCGGATCGCTGCGCCTGGGACTCGCCGCTACCGCGAATGAACAAGTACACGGTGACGCCCGCGAGGACGGCACCGCCGCCGATCGTCGCCCAACCCGAGATCGACGTCTCGCGCTGATAGGTGCAGGCGTCGTCGGTACAGTCGCCGTCGACGGACAACAAGTACGCGCCGACACCCAACGCGCCGAGCGCCAAGCCGCCGGTGATGAACTTCCAGCCGCCCCACGTGCCGCCCTGATCGCGCCGCTTGAGGTCGCCGATCTGCACGCCTTCACCGGTGCCGCCCGCCGGAACGCTGTTGATGTCGCCCGCGAGCTGGATGTCGATGCCGGGCGCCGCGTTCTCACCGGCGATGAACCTCGCGAGCGCGCGCAGCTTGTCGACCGACGGATCGGGATCGAGGTTGATGCTCGCGCGCCGGACTTCGCGGCCGTTCATCAGGCTGACGAGCGACCCGACGATCGCGGGCCGTCCACGCACGTTGTCGATGCCCACGAGGACGACACCGCGTGCGTTGATCGCGTTCGCGAACGCCGCGGCATACGTCGACTCGAGCTTCTCGCGCGCGCCGGCGTCGGCGAACAAGAAGCCGGACCACTTCGGCGAGCTGTGCACCAGCGCGTCGAAATCCGCGTCGATCGTCACGGTCGCTTCCTCGTTCGCGACCACGTTCACGCGGTGCACGCGCGACAGCTGCTTGCCGACCTGCACGAACACGCGGTACTCGCCCGGCAACAGCTCGGCGCGCGCCGAGCCGCCCGCGTTCTGGAAGCGCTCGTTGATGAACACGACCGCCGCATCGTTCGTCGCCTTGACGACCAGCTTGCCTTTCCCGCCCGCCGTCGTCTGCTTCTTCACTTCCTCGAACAGGTTGAACGCATCCGGTCCGTACGACGCGCGCGAGAGCTGGGTATCCGGAAAGCTCCGCAGGATCTCGCCGAACGTCTGCCTCGTCGCATCCTGATCACCGATGCGCTGGTACGACAGCGCGAGCGCGATCAGCGCCTTCAGCTGCTTCTCGCGCAGCGGTTGATTCTGCGCGAAGGCCCCGGGATTCGCGTGCGCCGAGTCGACGAGCGGCGTCAACACCTTCACGGCCTCGTCGAACCGTCCCGCGATCCACGCCTTGTGCCCCTTCTCGACTTGCTCCGCGAACGCGTCCGACAGCCCGTTCTCGACGATGCTCGGCCGCGAGACCTTTTGTTCGAAGCGCCGCCCGACGACCTCCGGCCCCGCGACGTACCCGCGATTCGCGAGCTCGTCCAACACCGGCGAGAGCAGCCGATTCGCATCCTCGGGACGCTGGCCCGAGTACGACTCGACCACGATCCCGTCCCCAGGCGCTGCCTCCGCACTCGCTGCGAAGAGCATCACCGCGATCACGACGATAGTTCGCACTGCGTGCCCGAGTATCACAGATCCGGAGCCGGTGCGATCAAGCTGCATGGACGCGCCTATCGCGCGTGCCGTTCGAGGGTTGCCTGGCGGGCTAGGGCACTTCGTCCGCGCCGATATCCGCAGGTGACATGCGGGTGTGGCCGTCGATGTCCTTGGCTGCGAGCTCGTCGGTGATCGCGGCCGCTGGGTCCGCGCCGCCCAGCGCGGGGCTACCCGGCAGGAGATGGAGATCGCCCATCAGGCCATCCTTGAACTTGGGGTCGCCGCCGATGTTGCTCGCGGGCGGGTTCGGCTCGACGAGCGAGAACGCGTGCGTGCACGCACCGCCGACCTGCATGTTGTTCGTGATCGTGCCGTTCAGGTACAGGATGTTGTTCCGCGCGACGAAGTTATTCACGGCGCAGTGCAGCCCCGTGCCTTGCGCGTCGATCGTCTTGTTGCGGTGGAAGCTGTTGAACTCGAGGCGGTGCATCGCGTTCTGGGCGGCCGTGATGTACAGCCCTCCGACGGTCGCGCCGTCCGTCCCGTTGTTGGTGAACGTGTTGCCGACGATGACGAAGACGCCGCCGTTGATCTGCACGCCCCCGCCCGGGTTGTCGATGATGTTCGAGCGCGCCATCGTGAGCTTGCCGGTCGTGATCTGCATCGCGAGCTGGGTCGTCGCCGTGACCTTGACGCCGTCGAGCTTGAGCTGGGGCGTGCCGGTCGGCATCGCGATCCCGATCCCGCCGCCGCTGATCGTGAGGTCGGCGACCGTGATGTTCGCCGTGTCCTTCACCTCGAGGACGGTCCCACCGCCGCCGCGGGTGAGGCGCGCAGACTTCTCGGCCAGGATCGTGAAGCTCGACGAGCTGCCGAAGCTGACGGCTTCGTCGAGCATCCCCGCGACCTTGATGATCGACTTGCCCTTCGACGATGCCACCATGATCGATCGGCACGGGCTCCCGAGCGTGCATCCGTTCGTGTCCATGCCCACCGCGCCATCGACATAGGCGACGGTGGTCTCGGCGGCGCACTCGCCATTCGGCGTGCACGCCTTCGAATCGCACTGCGAGTGCATCGTGCACTTGCCGCAGGTGTGCGCGGTCGTGTCGCAGATCGGTGCGGACGTCGCGCAGTCGGTGTTGACGAGACAGCCAACACACACGCCCGCGGGGACGTTGCAGACCTTCTCGTTGCCGGTGCAGTCGCCGCTGTCCTCGCAGGCCATCCCGCCACCGTCGGTCTGGTCGCACAGCATCTGCGGTTTGTCCTCGCAGAAGTTCGGGTTCTTCACCTTGCAACCGACTACGAAGACGAGGCAGAGGCTAAGCAGCGCGGCACGCATGAGTGGCTCCAGCTTGCAGAAGTGCATCAGAACGTTCCAGCCCAACCGACGTAAGTGCTGTCCGATGTGACCGATGCGACAGGCGTCGACGATCGTTTCGAGCGGAACAACAAGTAACCGCCGATACCGCCCGCGACGAGACCGCTGATCGCGAGCCCGACTCCGAGCGGTCCGGTGTTGCGATAGAACTCTTTCTGCTGGCCGACGGGTCTCGGCTCGTCTTCGTCCATCGCGAACAGGACGAGGCCGGTCGCGAGCAGGACGCCACCGGCGCCGAGCAGCACCGTCGGGAAGAAGTTCGTCGAGGCGTAGCTCTTCAGCATGACGTCGACCTGCGTCGTCTCGCCGCGGCGGATCTCGAAGTCACGCGAGTCGTCGCGATGGCCTTCCGACGACAGCGTCACCTTGTGGGCGCCGCTCTTGAGGTCGTACTCGAGCGGGGTGACGCCGATCGGCGAGCCGTCGATCACGACGCGCGCGCCCGGCGGGGTCGACGTGATCTTGATCTTACCGGCATCCTTCGCGGTGCTGACCGTGAGTGCGGCCATCAGCTCGTCGGCGGTGCTGCGCAGCGTGACGTCGGTGCAGCGCTCGCAGAAGCGGCGCTCCGCGATCGCGTCGTGGCCTTTGTCGAACCAGTACGCCGTGAGCGTGACCGTCTTCTCGGCGTCGTCGACTTTGAGATCGACCTTCGCGAACACGACGGACTGTGTCTTCGAGCGCTTCTCGACGACCTTGCGCGCACAGCCTTCGTCCTCGACCACGAAGCAATCGATCAGCGTGTTGATCGCGTCGGGCGGGAGCGGGGCAGGGACGAGCTGGTGACCGTGCTGGCGCAACCAGCCTTCGAGCTGGGCGGCGAGCTGCGGCTGCATCGTGACCTCACCGACGACGACGACGCCGACGTCACCACTGCCGGCGAGCGCCGGGGAGCTGAGCAGGAGGAGAACGAGCAGTGCGAAGGCGCGCATGTCACTTGGTCCGATCGATCTTGATGGTCTTGGTTTCGGTGATCGTGATGGAGACGCGTTCGTCGTAGCCGTTTTCGTTCTTCAGTCGGAGGACGTGCTTTCCGACGGGGAGCTTGATCGTCTGCGGCGTGTCTCCGTAGCGCTTCTTGTCGACGTAGACGGTGAGCACGGGAAACGCCGTGACCTCCAAGCTGCCGTATTTCGCAGGGTGCGCTGGTTGGGTAGACGATGCATCTTTTTTGGCGTCCTCGGGAGGTGGCGCAGCGTCGGAGATCAGTGCCGCATCGGGAGGCGGCGGTGGTGGCGGCGGCGCATCCGGTTCAGCCGCATCCGGCGTGGGGGGAACCGGCGAGCCGCTCCCGATCGCGACCTGCGAACCGCCGTCGGCCGACTTCTTCGACTTCACGATCTTCACGACGCCGAACGCCGCAGCCGCGCTGCCGACGAGCGCGAGCGCGAGGATCGCGAACAGTCGGCTCTTGCTGCCCTGAATGCGCGTCTCCGCGTTGCGCATGGCGCCGATGCTCGGCATCGCGGCGGCGGGGGTTGGCTGGCCATAGCCCGAGCCGTCTCCGGCCGGTAGCGCTCGCTGCGGTGGCACGCCTGCGCGGCTCTGCCGTACGCGCGCGTCGGGGAATCGCTCCGCGAGGGTCGCGATCAAGAGCTCGCGCCCGGCCTTCGGCGCCTCGGCGCAGTCGAGCAGCGCCGCGATCGCTTGTTCGGCCGTCGCGTAGCGCGCGGGCAAGTCACGCTCGAGCAACTTCATCACGACGCGCTCGACGTCCTTCGGGATGTCACCGCGCAGCGAACGGGGCCGCGGGATCTGCCCGAACAGCACCGCCGCGAGCGTCGCGCGCGTGTCTTCGGCGACGAACAGCCGCCGCCCGACGAGCATCTCCCAGAACATCACGCCGACCGCGAACAAGTCGCTGCGCCCGTCGAGCGGTTGCCCGTTCGCTTGCTCGGGGCTCATGTACGCGGGTTTGCCCTTGATCAGCTGCGAGGCCGTCGCTTCGCTCGCCGCGCGCGCCTTCGCGATGCCGAAATCCGAGACCTTCACCGCGCCTTCCCATGACAGCAGCACGTTGTGCGGCGACACGTCGCGATGAATGATCCCGCGCATGCCGGTCCCGACGGGCAAGTCGTGCGCGAACCCCAAGCCGCGGAGCACCTCCGTGATCACGAAGATGACGACCGGAATCGGCAGCGGGCCGCCCGAGTTGACGAGCGCATCGAGGTCTCTCCCTTCGACGAGCTCCATGACGAGGAACAGCCGGCCCTCGGCGTCGCGATCGAAGTCGAGCACCGACACGATGTTCGGGTGCACGAGCTGCGAGCTGATGCGCGCCTCGGCGACGAACATCTGCGCGAACGCCGCGTTGTCCGAGTAGCCCGGCAGCACGCGCTTGATCGCCACGCGTCGCTGGAAGCCCTCCGCGCCCATCGTCGATCCGAGGAAGACCTCGGCCATACCACCGCCGCCCAACCGCTGATCGAGTCGATATTTCCCGGAAACGCCGAACATCGCCTCGCGCCGCCGATACTAGCTCAGCGGGGCGTGAAGTCGTGCATCCCGGTCACGCCCCGCGACGCGAAGTAGCGCTTCGCGGCGAGGACGTGGAGCGGGAACGCGAAGACGTCCTCGATCCCGCCCGGCCCGAACACGAGGCCGCGCTCGCTCGTCTCGGTGTCGCGAACATACGGCGGCAGCGCCGAAACCGGTTGCGGTGGCGCGACCGAGAACAGCAGCACGCGGTTCGGCTTCGGCTCGCTCGACGCGAACCACAGCGGCTCGAGCGTCGACGGATCGATGATGACGCCCGTCTCCTCGCGTGTCTCGCGCGCGCCGCCGTGCTGCCACGACTCGTGCTCCTCGAGGAAGCCGCCGACGATGCCGAGCTTGCCGAGCTGCGGTTGGATCGCGCGGCGCACGACGAGGATGCCGGTGCGGCCGGCGTCCTCGACTTGCACGAGCACGACGCTCACCGGGATCGGGTTTGCCCAGACCTGTGCCTTGCAGCCCGCGCACGTGCGCGGATAGGAGAGGGGCTCGGGATACTTCGTGCCGCAGTAGTTGCAGTGCGCGTCGCGGGTGAGCGCCATCGCGGCAGCTTAGCGCGGAATCAGCGAGCTCTGACCGCGCTCGCGCATGCCCTGGCGCCACGCTTCGAGGAGCTTCACGAACGCGTCGGCGAGCTCGGGATCGAACTGCGTGCCCGCGCAGCGCTCGATCTCGCTGATCGCGACCTCGTGCGGCAACGCGCGGCGGTACGCGCGGTCGGAGGTCATCGCGTCGTAGGCGTCGGCGATCGCGACGACGCGACCGACGAGCGGGATGTTCTGGCCCGAGAGGCCGCGCGGATAACCGCCGCCGTCCCACCACTCGTGATGGCACCAGCAGCCGTCGATCAAGCCGTGCAGACACGGGACGGGCTCGAGGATGCGCTTGCCCTTCTCCGGGTGTTGCCGGAACACGGCGACTTCCTCGGGCGTGAGCTTGCCCGGCTTGTTGAGCATGTCGTAGCGGACGCCGATCTTGCCGACGTCGTGCATCACGCCGGCTTGGATGATGCGGCGGATCTCGGCGTCGGGCAGCGTGAGACCCTTGCCGAGGATCTCGGAGTAGACGGCGACGCGCTCGGAGTGGCCGCGCGTGTACAGGTCGCTCTCCTCGAGCGCCTGCGCGAAGCCCGCGACGGTCTGCTGGAACATCTCTTCGAGCGACTGATTCGCGACGGTGAGCGAGTCGTTCGTCGAGCGCAGCTCCGTGTACAGGCGCGCGTTGTCGATCGCGCTGGCGGCGCGCGACGCGAGCACCGCGAGCATCTTGCGGTGACCTTCGTCGAACTTCTTGCCCTGCGTGAACGAGAACACGTTGAGCACGCCGACCATCGTGCCGCGCACCGTGAGCGGCACGGCGACGAACGACGACAGCTCCGCAGGCATCGCGTGCTCGGTGAAGAACCGCGAGGCCTTGCCACCGTGCGCGAGGATCGGGACGCCTTGCGCGAACTGGTCGAGGAGGACGCCGAATGCGGGGGAGGGCAGGCCGGTGCGCGGCGCGTTGTCATCGCGCTCCGTCGCCACGACCTTCACGCGTTCTTCGTAATCGCCCGAAGCCGGATCGCGCAGGTGCAGCGTCGCGACGTCGGCCTTGACCTCGTCGAGCGCGGCGCGCAACACGACGTCGAGGATGTGCTCGATGTCGTGCGAGAGCGCGATCGCCTCGGAGACCTTGTAGATCGTGAGCGCTTCGCGCAGCCGGATGTTCTCCGCCTGCAAGCGCTGCCGATACAGCGCGCGCTCGACGACGTGGATCACTTCCTCGACCTTGAACGGCTTGAGCAAGTAGTCGTAGGCGCCCTTCTTCATCGCCTCGATCGCGGTCTCGACCGTGCCGAACCCCGTCATCAAGACGGTCAGCACGCCGAGCCGCTCTTGCTCGATCTTCTCGAGGAGCTGCAGCCCGGAGAGCCGCGGCATCTTGAGATCGGTGATGAGCAGGTCGTACGGCTTGAGGCGCAGCTCGGTCAGCGCCTTCTCGCCATCCTCGACGGTGTGAACCGAGAACCCCTCGAGCGCGAGGAACTCCGCGAGAATCTCGCGAATGACTCGTTCGTCGTCGACGACGAGGATGCGCGCACTCTCGGTCGCCTCTGACAAGTGATGCCTTACGGAGTCGCGGTCGACGCGTTCGAGTTCTGTTGCGAGAGCATCGGGTCGGGGAAGTTGCTGCGTGCGCCGACGTGCTGATCCGCCTCGGCCTGCAGCTTCAGCCAGCTCTCGCGCGCGCTCGCCGCCTTGCTCTTCTCCGATTGCGCCGCATCGCGCGCCTTCTCGGCACGCTTCGCACGCTCGGCTTCCTGCGGACCGAACTCGGCGTAGTTGATCTTCGGCGGGCGGAGCGCGTTCGCTTGCCCGACCTGCGACTTCGCCAGCTCGTACTGCGCCTCGCGCCAGTACATCTGCTCCTCGGTGAAGCGCATGTGCTTCTTCAAGAAGCTCTTGTAGGACTCGTAGTACCTCACGCGCTGCTCGGCGGCTTTCTTACCGAGCTCGGCGCTGCGCAGATCCTTCTGCGCGGCGTTCATCTTGTTCGCATCGTTCGTGGTGTCGGCCGACTTCTTCATCGACTTCGCCGAGTCGAGCTTGAGGTCCGCCGCCTTCTTCTCGTTCTTCACGACCGACATCTGGCCGTTGACCTCGTTGTAGTCGGCTTCGGCCTTGCGGTTCTCGTCGACGGCCTTCTGCCACGTCGTACGGGCCGCGTCTGCCGCCGTGCGCTGGTCGGCCGCGACCTGGACGAGCAGGGCGTCGTCGTAGCGAACTTTGAGCGGCTTCGCTCTCGTCTCGCCACCGCCGCCACCGCACGCGACGAGAAGCATCGCCGAAGCAAAGATCAACGCGAAGATCTTCGAGTGAGCCTGCATAGGTGGAACCGAGCCTACTACGCCTGCCAAGGGCGAGCTACCATCCAAGCCGATGACCGCGCTCCTCGCCGTCGATGTCGGAAACACGAACACCGTCCTCGGCGTGTTTCGCGATGGCGTTCTCGAAGCGCACTGGCGGATCCAAACGGTCGCCGAACGCACGAGCGACGAGCTCGCGGTGCTGCTCAAGACGCTCCTCGACATGAACGGTATCCCGTGGCGCTCGCTCACGGCGGGGATCATCTCGTCCGTCGTCCCGCCGGCGGTGTTCGGGCTGCAGCGGTTCTTCAAGACGTACTGCGGTGGACCCGCGCTGCTCGTGGGGCCGGGCATCAAGACCGGCATGCCGATCCTCTACGAGAATCCCCGTGAGGTCGGCGCCGATCGCATCGTCAACGCGGTCGCCGCGTTCGAAGAGATCAAAGCGGGCTGCATCGTGATCGACTTCGGCACCGCCACGACGTGGGATGTCGTGACGCCGAAGGGCGAGTACATGGGCGGCGTGATCGCGCCCGGCATCCAGATCAGCGCCGACGCGCTCTACGAGCACGCCGCGAAGCTGCCGCGCGTCGAGCTCGCGCGCCCCGGCAAGGTGGTCGCACGCAACACGGTGTCGTCGATGCAAGCGGGCCTCGTCTACGGCTATGCCGGCATGGTCGATGCGCTCGTCGAGCGCATTCGCGCCGAGGTCGACTTCCCCGCGCGCTGCATCGCGACCGGCGGGCTCGCGCCGCTGATCGCGACGGAGACGCGCACGATCGAAGCGACCGACGACCTGCTCACCCTCAAAGGCCTCAAGATCCTGTATCAACGCAACGCGCTGACACCATGATCGCTCACACACCACTCGATCCCGCGACGCTGTCGCCCGCCGCGCAGAAGGCCCTCGGCCCCGGTCCCGGTCGCATGATGGCGTCGCGCGGCATGATGCCGCTGCCGCCCGCCGATCAGCTCGCGGTGCTCTACCAACTCTCGATCGACGGTGACGCGGGCCTCGCCGAGGCGGCGAAGAAGACCGCGGCCGGGCTCCCCGAGAAGCTGCTCGCAGGCTCGCTGTCGGATGGCTCGCTCGATCCGCGCATCCTCGACTTCTTCGGCACGTTGCACGCCGACAAGCCGGCGATCTTCGACGTCCTCGTCCAGAACCACGCGATCGCCGACGAGACGATCGCCGCGCTCGCCGGGAAGGCGGACTCGCGCGCCGTCGACATGATCGCGACGAACGAGCAGCGCATGCTGCGACACCCCGAGATCATCGCGGCGATGTACATGAACCGCCGCGCGCGCATGTCGAC
>Ga0316601_100001117_pt1 | contig 12702 bp, 17 predicted proteins | sample OWC_soil_day5_no_FD_207663 | JGI IMG/M metagenome (GOLD analysis project Ga0316601, IMG submission 207663) | Wetland soil microbial communities from Old Woman Creek delta, Ohio, United States - OWC_soil_day5_noCT | ecosystem: Environmental > Terrestrial > Soil > Wetlands | place: USA: Ohio...
AGTTTGGTTTATTAATACATTTTTATCGTACAGGTATAGAGGAAGAATTTATAATTAAACGTACTGAAAAAAAGAACATCCAAGACATTAGCGTGGAGTTTTTGATGAAAATGGAAGAGGATATTCTTTATCAGTTTGCCTCAAATTAGAGTTTGTAAATAAACATTTTTTCTCAATGAAATAAAAGGAAGATTGCTCTCGTTTAAAATGTTATGGTTGCATATTCCATCAACTAACAAGGCACTCAAGTTCGCTTTTTGAAGGAAGGAGAATGGTAATGAAAATACTATGTAAATGTGGTGGAATAATTTATGATCAGACTGATTTTTTGCCTAATAAAGGATATGTTATATCAGATCAAGATTGGTTTGATTTACTAGATGCAATGGATAGAGCTATTGAAAAATTAGGTCCAACTATTTTAGAAAAGGAAAAGGCATGCATGCATATAAGAAGTTTGATGACTAAACTGTCAAAACCAATCTATCAGTGTCAAAAATGCGGCTGCTTGTTTGTTTTTAATGAGAAAAAGGAACTTGAAGCTTATAATAAGACATATCCATTTGAAGGTAATAGTGTTTTGAAATCATCATTTGGCTTGAATTGGAAGGGAACTTTGATTGGTGAGTGGAGAGAATCAAGAGAAGGTGAGAGCAAAGGTTATATTTGGCATAATGATATTAGTGATAGAGAAGGTAGTTTTTGTAATTGGAATGATTTAGAGGAAAGATACTATAGCATATTTAATGAATTAAGAGAACGAGATATATTACGATCAGCCATTTTAAAGAAAAATAATGAAGTGCTTCATTCGTGGGAATATGATTGTAATATACTATAGATTAATTAATAATATACTGTTAAACATTGCCACGTCTTATAACAATGCACTCAAGTTCGCTTTGGCTAAATTAGGGTCAAGCCTCTGAAGAAGCCAAAGCACATTCCTTCACCAAGCCAGGTCTGGCTAGGTTCAGGAACGTCTTGAATACGGAACATTATGTGAAATCACAACAACAAGATAGTGTTAGGCTATACGTTAATAATTTGATAGGAGTTTTATATAGTGGAAAAAATAATTTTTCATCAAAATGGTTTTATAATAAAGAATACAAATAGCGATTATAGTCTACACTTTAAAAACTATAATGGAATTGAAGGAGATAATTGGCCTATTTGTTCTTATGATAAGGATATATTAGGGAGTGAAAAGTTTAATTATTTATATGGTTATTTAGATAATCAATTGATGAGATCTAATTTTGATTCACAATATGTAGGGGTTATATCAGATATTAATTTTATAAGGGAGTATTTAGAATCTTGTAAGGTGTTAGGTTTTGATACTGAAGTTTTATTTTGTGAAACCGAAAGGATATTGCCTAAAATAAGTATTAATATTGATAAAATTAGAAACAAACTAAAGTTTATTGGATATGATTATGGGTATCCAGGTGAGGATTATTATTCATGTGTTTATAATGATGTTTCAAGAATAGTTGAAATGTCACATTTACAACTTAATAAATATGGGTTGTTCGATACAGAGGAAGAAATTATTGAATTCATTAGCTTAAGAAATGAATTAGAAAAAATTTACCCTAAATATGCATTTGAATTAGGTGAGTTTATTATTTATAAATTGTGGAAGTGTAATATAGAGATTTTTTCAAGTTAGTAGGTCTTTGCAGCTTAATAAGTAGTTGTGCCTTCACCTAACAAAACATTCAAGTTCGCTTTGGCTTAAAAAGCAGCCAAAGCACATTCCTTCACCAAGCCAGGTCTGGCTAGGTTCAGGAACGTATTGAATACGAGACGTTAGCTGAAATTTCAAGTCTATAAAAATGAATTGTGTGGAATGTTAGTTTTTATGAATTGATTAACTATAGAATTTATATGTACTTAGAGAAAAATGGAGGATCTATACGGTGGTAAAAAAAGATAAAGGATTTAAGGTTATTGGATTAGGTTTAGCCATACTCGTAGGATTAATTTGTACATTAGGAATTATACTCTTTATTATAAATCCAGATATATGTTATGTAATGAATTATAAGATACATAATCAAAAAACTATGGAAAGAGAAAGCTATGTTATGCCCCAAACAAAAAAGATTACAAAACCAATTTTGAAGGAAGAAAATTTTATTGATTTCATGAGATTTAATTTAAAATTTACTTTGCCTTTTGATAAATCTAATATATCAGTTGTAAAGGATATTGGTGACACATTTATTGCCAATTGTGGGAATGATATTATAGTAATGATTAGAGATGACCGAAGCTCAAATGAAATGGTTACTAAAGGTTTAATTGAAGATAAACCCAATCTTAAAAAATATCAGAAATTAGTAGGTGTAAAACCTTTGGAATCGGATTTTGAATTTACCAAATTTTTGTTGGAAAAAAGATCGAAGAAAATAGATTTTTACTCAACTAAAAAAGATATTGCTATTAATGAATTAGCATCAGTATACGGGGAGATTTTATTTAGTAAAAATACTGATATCATTTATAATTCAGAAATTAAAGGCTTTGAATCTTCATCAAAAGACTCAATCCGAAAGGAATTTTCTTTATCTATATATGATAATAGAAAGAATAATTATTTGATATTTGTAGCAGGCAATAATGCAACACAGGAAGAAGTAGATTATATTTTATCTTCAATTCAAAGCCTTAACTAATACTTAGTTTATATTATAGGCTTCTTATCAGTGAGGGGAAATTTGAAAATATCTCAAACAGTGGTTTATAAAGGAGTATAAAAAATGTACCAGAGTATAATAAAAGACCGCTTGGAGAGATAATAATTTTGAAATCGCGTAAATTATAAGTATTTAAGAGATTTGATGGAATATTACATACGATATATAGCATAAGACTAGAAACTTCAGCTAACAAAATACTCCAGTTCGCTTTGCATAAAAAGACGGCAAAGCACACCTGCGACACTAAGCCAAGTCTGGCTAAGTGTCTCGGCGTCTGGAGTGCGAGACGTTAGTTGACATAACCAATTTAAATAAAAAGCTTTTGAAAGGATTGGAATCAAATGGGTAATTGGGTTGAATTAGAAAAGTATAAGTATCAGGAAATTTGGGATAGATTTTATAATAATTTTGATTTCAAACCAAGTGTTCATAGAAATGATTGGCCTACATACAAAGTCAAAGAATCATATATAACTTATGATATATCTAGCATTTGGAATAGTACCAATTTTGAAGAATATGAGTTTAAGTATAAGGATTTGCATCAAAAGATATTAGAATCATTTATCAAATGTACAACAGAAAATCAAATAGTATATGCTTTAGATTGGATGCATACATGTTATTACTTTAATCCTAGATTAAATTTTGATTGTAAACTGTTTGAATTTGCAGATGGAAATAAAATATTAAGATGGAACATTGAAGTTCTGCCAAATGGTGATTATTATATTTTTCTAGCTGATGATTTTAGATGGGGGCTTTTAGGTCATCCATGGGAAAAAAGCATCTGTGTTTTTGGTAAAGAATTAATTGAAGAAGTTAACAATAATCTTCCTGTAGTTTTCGATAAAGTTATTACAAGCAAACTTTAAATATTGTGCTTTGGTTACGCCATCTAACAATGCACTCAAGTTCGCTTTGGCTTAAAAAGACAGCCAAAGCACATTCCTTCACCAACCCAGGTCTGGCTAGGTTCAGGAACGTCTTGAATGCCAAACGTTAGATGCAATTTTAGATTAACAGAGTGACAGCTTAAAAGTTTTGATTTGGTTATTATAAGGCGAAATTGTAATTTTTACTGAACTAGTAAGGGTAAAAACAAAGGAGGATAGAAAATGAAAGAAATTATTTTGATTTTAGCCATCTTTTCCTCTTTGGGGTTGATGATGTATTTAGGGACAATTGCAAGTAAAAACATTAATCTACTAAAAAAAATAGTTGTTATTGAATCTAGGATATCACTATTATTAGTAATTTGTATGTGGATTTATTCTAGTCTTGCAAGTGGGATATGGATCTCGAGAGATAATTACTTATTTAAATCTCTAATTCTTATATTAGTCTATAACATTTTTGTCTTTTTAGTCGGGTTAATTAAAAAGAAAAAGCAACTAACGTATGGTTATATAAACATCACAGAAAACCGGGGATATGGACGGTATAGATATGACGATACTAGTCAATGTATTGGTATTATCTATGTGCTTTGTTTAATTGCTATTGTTGTTATTACAGTTGCTAGTGGCACATATCTGATTTATGGAGAATAATTATCTTTTTTGTAATTGAGAGTGATATTAATAGTTATCCCTAAGTATTGAGTAGCAAGAGTAGACTCAATTTTAAGTGCAGGAGCTAAAACTGCATATAACAATGTATTCCAGTTCGCTTTGGCTTAATTAGGGTCAAGCCAAGGAAGAAACCAAAGCACATTCCTTCACCAAGCCAGGTCTGGCTAGGTTCAGGAGCGTCTTGAATGCGAAACTTTAGCTGAAATATCCTCTCTCTATTTATCATAGTGAGTTATACCTCTAATAGTTGAGTTATGTTTGAAAACTGCAAAAGTGTAACAGTATAAAATTAATAGAAATAAAATTACGCACCTAAAAACAAAAAAATCAAGGTATATGAACTAAAAAGCAAAAACAGACGATAAACTTTGTAGGTACTAAATGGCTAGGGAGGTTCATGTTTTGAATAATGAATTGAAATCTATAATAGAGGAATATACAGAGAATGTTAAAAAGGTGTGTCTTTTAATGCTAAAAGGTCTTAACTTGAAGTCAAAGGACGATTTGTTAAAATATCGAACATTGCACTCCAGTGGTGAATTTGATTTAGATGGTAATAATAAGTTTTTTTTTCATGGGAGAGGATGTTTATTTGCAAATCAAAATATTATCATCAATTGGGATTTTGGATATGGTAGTAGATGGTGTGGACTTGATCCTTGGTTTATTTCTAATTATATTAAGGACAATTATAACAATCTCTCTGAATTTTCTGATGGAGTTAGTATTCGAATAGAATTCGAACAAGCGGTAATTAATTGCGAAATGATAAAAAAATATGGTTTGTATTATTTTACAACACCCGAAATAGATACTATTGATCCAGGTTTTCCCAAAGATTATGACATTTTAATTGTTGAACATTACGAATCACAATGGATAATAAAAAGAAATAAAAAGGTTGATAAATTCATCCGTAAAAGTAGGAAAATATCCAAACAAATTGGTGAAGTTTCAGATGTATACTATTTAAGGTTTATTCAGGGTGGTAAGCAGATTTATTCTATCTCTTATGACGATATTAGATATCCAGAAAGAGCTGTACTACTTATGAATGAATTGATGAAGGAAAATCAAGAAGAATTAAAATAACCAAGTTATGAAAAAGATGAAGTGGGTATGTCTTTAATGGCATGAGGATACATCAGCTAACAAAACATTCAAGTCCGCTTTGGCTGTATAGGGTCAAGCCTATGAAGAAGCCAAAACACATTCCTTCACCAAGCCATGTCTGGCTAGGTTTAGGAACGTCTTGAATGCGAAACGTTAGATGTAATTTTAGATATACAGAGTGACAGCTTAAAAGTTTTTTGTTTGTTTTTTTAGGGATGCTATTATACATAACCGCGAAGTAAAGATTATTTAAATAACATGGAAAAAACAGAAATTTGGTAGGCAGTTTTTAGCTTTGAATTACTAAAATTTTGTGAGGTAAATTATGAAAAAACATATAATAATTGCGGGTGTTCCACGTGCGGGAAAGAGTACAACATCTCAACTTATATCAAAAGTTTATGGATATCAGCATATAAGTATGGATTCAATAATATCTGGAATTGAAGAAAATTTTCCTGAAATCGGAATTGATACTGATGCAAATATGTCATCTGAGGACATTCTCTATAATATAAGCGGTAAAATTGCTCCGTTTATTCGTTCAATGATGGATAGTGGCGAGTATGATGAATTATCTTATGGTATGGTTATAGATATTTATCAGCTTTTACCTCAACATTATGCTAAGTATATAGATGATACAGTTTGTGATATTTATTATTTTTTATCATCAGATGTTACTCCAAAAGAAAGATTTGAAATACTCAAGCATCATGACACTCCAAATGATTACACATATCACAAATCAGATGACGAGAACATGGAAAGCTGTATTGATTTAGTTGAAATAAGCAAATTAATTAAAGAGCAATGCTTAAAATATGGATTGTCTTATTATGAAACATCAAGAAATAGAAATGATGTAATTGACATGTTTATTAAATCTATAAAAAATAAATGAACTTATGGGGAAGTTGTTAAATTACAATTTGTCTGACTTAACCAAACGAGCATAATGTAAGGTTTAGTTAATGCGTATTTATATATATTGCGAATTAAACTTAGAGGTAAAAGAGTAGACTCAGCTTAAAGTGTAGTGGCTAAAACTACATCTAACAATGCACTCAAGTTCGCTTTGGCTAAACTAGGGGCAAGCCTCTAAGAAGCCAAAGCACATTCCTTCACCAAGCCATGTCTGGCTAGGCTCAGGAACGTCTTGAATGCGAGATGTTAGATGCAATTTTAGATTAACAGAGTGACAGCTTAAAAGTTTTTTCTCTATTTTTTTAGGGACACAATTGTATGAAATTATCTTATTAATAAAAATTCAAATATATATTTTGGGGTGTTTATAGTGAAATACTTATTATGGGACTTTGATAATACTTTGGCTTATAGAAATGGAATGTGGAGTAGAACAATATATGAATTGTTAAATGAAAATGGATATAATACTTTTAGTATGGAAGATATACGACCTTATTTAGAAAGTGGGTTTCCATGGCATTCTTCTGAGATATCTCATAAAGAGTTTTTTAAAGGCAAAAAGTGGTGGGAACATATGAATGAGTATTTTATAGGGATATTAAGGGAATTGGGAATTGAATATACTATCGCATACAACATATCAAATTGCATAAGAGAAAAATATATAAATCCTGATAAATGGTGTATCTATGATGATACTGTATCTTGCTTAAAAAGTGCAATAGAAAAAGGATATTGTAACATAATACTTTCAAATCATGTTCCCGAGTTAGAAATATTAGTGAAGAGTTTAGGTATTAGTAAATATTTTTTTAAAATTTATTCTTCAGCACATATAGGGTATGAGAAACCTAATATAAAAATATACGAAAAGGTACTTGCAGAATTAAATGATATCGAGAGTGTAACTATGATTGGTGATAGTTATTTTGCTGATATACAAGGGGCAAAACAAGCAGGTATTAATGCAATTTTAGTGAGAAAAAGTAATGACTATAATTATGATAAATATTTTGCTTCATTATCCCAATTAGCTAATTTTTTATAAATTATTATGTCACAAGTTTAAATAATGCCAAATAAATTTAAAGTTAAAAGAGTAGACTCAGCTTAAAGTGTAGTGGCTGCCAAGCTACACCTGCGAAGCTAAGAAAAGAGCTTTCTAAGATTCTCGGTGTCGGGAATTAGAAACGTTAGTCGAAAGCAACATTACTATTTATGAAAACGGAAAAAGGGAGGACAGAAAATGATAAAAAAATTATATCGTCCAGTCGGATTAAGAGAATTAGAGTTAATAATCGAAAATGATTTTAAAAAATATCCGCCAAGATTACCACAGCAGCCTATCTTTTATCCTGTTTTAAATTATGAATATGCAAAACAAATTGCAACTAGGTGGAATTTAACAGATTCAAATTCAGGGTATAGTGGGTTTATAACTGAATTTGAAATTAATGAAAAGTTTGCAGATAAATATGAAGTAAAAGTAGTAGGTTCAAAACTTCATCAGGAATTATGGGTTCCTGCTGAAGAATTAGAAGAGTTTAATAATGAAATTGTAGGATTAATTAAAGTTACAGATTCATTTTATGGACATGAATATAGAGGACCAATTCCAACAGTGACAAATATGAAAGGTAAAGATGCTTACACTCAATTCATTATACTTTCAAAACTATATGATAGTAATAAAGTAGATTTCAATTGTGAAGTGTTATACCATTGGAAAACGATCTTTATAAACTTTAACTTTTGGTGTCAGACTAACTTTGATAAGTACGGAATAGAAGACTTTAAGAGAGTCACTGTTTTAAATGAAATCTGTGAAATTTGCAAAAGCAATCATCCTGATATAGAGCTTGTTGGAGCAAGTGAAACTTAAAGGGTAGTTGCCATCGTCTAACAATGCATTCAAGTTTGCTTTGGCAAAATTAGGGTCAAGCCTCTGAAGAAGCCAAAGCACATTCCTTCACCAAGCCAGGTCTGGCTAGGTTCAGGAACGTCTTGAATGCGAGACGTTAGCTGAAAGAATGTGTAAATTACTTTTGGTGTGAAATAAAAGATAAATATTATTAAAATATAGGAGTGTTAAGATGATTAATAATTTGGCATATTTCTGCATAGCTATTTCTCCGATTACTATATTTTATTCAATGAAGGGTATTTTATTAGGTATATCTATAATAAAGGAGAATGTTACATTTTCTTACTTTGATGATAGGTCATTAAGAAGTTTCTGTTATATTTTTTTAATGTTAATTGGAAAAAATTTAGCTGATTATTTTGATGGAACGAGAAATTTTCTCTATAAGCATCTACTAGTCTTATTGTTTTTAGGAATAATATTTTTAATATTAATTTGGATAAATAGGCGAACTTATATTATTTATAATGTTTCAAGAGAAGGTGTACTTATTAATTTAATAACATTGTTAGAAAAAAGTAATATTAATTTTCTTAAAAAAGACTATACTCTTTTACTTGAAGGAATGGAAGAATCAAAGATAGTAATAAACAATCATGAAAATTATATTAAGATTGAACTTATTAAGTGCTGGAAAAGAAAAAATATTAGAATTCTCATGAAGGAGTTTATTAAAGATATTAAACTCTATAAATCAAACCAATCATTGTCTAGGGGGAAGTCTGAGTTGCGTTTTGGATTTATTTTGTTTATGTTAGAGGTTGCATTCGGTATTTACTTATTTTCTGAAATTATTATTAAGTAAGAAATAACTTTAGTTTTAGAATTTGGGATTAAGATACACATTCCATCAGTTAACAAAACATTCAAGTTAGCTTTGGATTAAAAAGACAGCCAAAGCACATTCCTTCACCAAGCCAAGTCTGGCTAGGATCAGGAGCGTCTTGAATGCGAGACGTTAGAAGCCTTTAAAAAACTATTGCGTTGTGAAATAATAAATATGGTATAATATATTTAATAAAAAGTTAACCATAAAGGATGGTGAAACATATGAAATGGGAAGAAGTAAGAAATATATATCCCAATAAATTTGTAAAGCTTCAGATATTAGAATCACATATGGAAGCTGATAAAAAAATTATAGATGATATGGCGGTAATAAAGGTAATAGAGGACAACAGAGAAGCTACAAAGGAATTAGTTTCTTCAAAAGATAATACAATAGTGTATCATACTGGTAATGAATCAATATATGTGATAGTAAAAAACATAAGAGGATATAGGGGTGTAATATAACGAAAATACAGTACAGAGATGACTTGGTTTTTACCTCTATTGAAATCTCATATAAAGGGAAATCAAAAATAATAGATAACATTGTTATTGATACAGGAGCGGCAGGGACAATTATTTCTCCTGATGCAGTAGATGATATTGGAATCTACGCAGAATTAGGGGACAGGATCATGGAATATTATGGTGTTGGTGGTAGTACACATAATGCATTTATAAAAACTATAGATGAGATAAAGGTCGGAACTCAGTCTAGTAGAAATATTGAAATTGATTTTGGTTTAATTGATACAAATGGAGAAATAAATGGACTTCTTGGTTTAGATATTTTTATGAATCTAGGTGTAGTAATAGATTTAAAGGATTTAAACTTACATGTATAGTTTTATCATACAGGCAATCTGTTAATGAGAGCCTGTATTTTTTGAATATTAAGAGGTAATAAGTTGAAGCTTTGTAATTAAACGGCGCCTAACAAGGTACTCCAGTTCGCTTTGCATGAGAAGACTGCAAAGCACACCTGCGAGCCTAAGATAGGAGCTATCTAAGGCTCGCAGGCATCTGGAGTACGAAACGTTAGGTGAAATCCACTGTAAGAAAGTTGTTATAGATTATTATTTATACGAAATTATTTCTATATTATGTTGAGTAACCTTAAATCGCGTGTACATTAAGTAAAGATATGTTAGTACTTGAGGGAGTTGAGATATTTGTATGAAAAAAATTCACTGCTTGATGAAAAAATTGATCTGTTATTTCAATGTATAAAGGAAGATGGAGGGATATTCGATTTGCTTTGGTGTACGGACTTACTATATCCATATTATAAGCATTTTGATGATACTAATTTGAAATATAGGGCTGGTTCGATAATTGCGTTTTGTGGATTACTACAAGAATGGGAAGATGGCAGTGGTTTTCCGTTCTATACAGGCATAGAAAATTATCAATGCCATGATTTTAAGGAGTATATGAAGGAATTTATAAACTTCTCAAATACCATTAAGACGTATTACCCCAATACTTATAATCTAATAATCGCACTTTTAAAAGATTTAGATAGTAGATTTAATTTGGAAATTACTTTTCCTGATATTAATAAGCATTTTATTGATACTATCAGAGAACAACTTTTTATTGATGAAGTTATTCTTAACCAAGAATTATATCAAAATGTATTTCAGGAAATCGGAGTATTAAATTAGACATAAATATACTTCTCGGTCAATATCAAGGATGATATTGATAAAAAGCTAATACTCATCCTTTATGGAAGAAAATCAAAAAAGTGCTTTAATCAGTAGAAATAAAAAGTGTAGTGTTGACGGACTTCAACTAACAATGCACTCAAGTTCGCTTTGGCTGATTAGGGGCAAGCCTTCGAAGAAGCCAAAGCACATTCCTCAGCTAACCGAGCTGGAACCTAGAAAAGCTAACATAAGAGCTATGTAAGCTTTTCTAAGTTCCTGTAGCACCCAGGAACGTCTTGAATGGGAGACGTTAGATGTCATCACCATCATACAGATGTAGTGCATCAAAGGTTTATCAATGGAGGTATTAATGAATAATAAAAAAAATATTGCAGGAAAAATCGAGAAAATTAAATGGTTTTCAAATTGTGGTAATGAATTAACTGAAAAAATAAATCTTGATATTTTGTATGTGAATTCATGGAATGATTCACAACGGTATTATCAAGATTGTAAGTGGGAGAGCACTACATTAGAAGCAAGCAATACATTAACTTCTTTTTTACATAAAAGGTATCCTAATAGATATACAGAATGGAATCTCAATGTCAAGAAGGCAAAAGAAATTTTAAATCAAGATTTATTACCAAAACTTATTGAATTTAGAAGAGATAAATCGTTAGAACAATTATTTATAGATTGTGTTTTATGGGATATATTAGCTGCATATATGGAGGAGATATATAAAGATTGCAAAGATAGGCCCACTTTCTTTTTAGAACTCTTTAAGGTATATGAACAAGGAAACTTTCCATGTGGGTGGGAAGGAGAATGGCCGTTAGGCAGATTGATTATCTATTAATCACTTTTGTGTTAGGAGTAGTGTAGACGTCATCTAACAAAATACTCCAGTCCGCTTTGCATGAGAAGATTGCAAAGCATACCTGTGAGCTTAAGATAGGAGCTATCTAAGGCTCACAGGTATCTGGAGTACAAAACGTTATATGCCATCTCTAATAAGTTTTCGGAAATATTAACCTTTAGTTATAGATAAATAAATATATGGAGGAGAATTTATGGAATATAATAATTTAGTTCCATATCTTAGAAAGTTAGCTAAAAATCTTGATGAGATTGTTGGTGAAGATGTAAGGAGAAAAGTATTAGAAGATTGTGAAAAAATCTCTGCTAAAACCAATAAAATTAAACGAGCAGAAATGATGAAAGTAGTAATGATGCGAATGGACAAACTTATTGATAAAAATACAGCAAGTATAATACGTGAAAATTGCGCTTGTAAACCAAAGAACTTTTTAAAATCATCTATTGAAATCTATGGTAAGTATCCGAGAATGGAAGAGTTTATTAATGAATTAGAGAAGACACATTTTGCTGGCAAACTCAAAATTGAAGATAACATTATATATTGTAATTTTAATTCAGGTAAATGTGTATGTGGAATGGTTAAATCAGCGAAAGAGACTATACCTATTTTATGGTGTGAATGTTGTAAAGGGCATGTAAAATGGCTTTTTGAGGGTACATTTAAAAAGCCTTTGAATATTGAAATCCTATCATCAGTAATATCAGGTTCAGATGAGTGCAGATTTAAAATATACTTGGAATAGAGATTGAACCTAGAAAAGCTATGAAATTATATTGATTAGCATGATATGAATTAATTTAGATCATTAATCAAAAAAGTAGATCTTAGCTTTATTATAAAAAATAATTAAAATGAATTATATTATTTATGAGGAGTAATTAAAATGAAAACTGAAAAAGTCAAAAAAATTACATCTTTTGTATTATTTTTTATAGTATTAGTAACTGATATTTTGAGAAATCATGAGATTATTTCAAGAACAGTAGATGATATTATAATAGGTATAGCTTTAATAGGTTTGGTTTTACATATGATAGTATTTCATTATTATAGGAAAACATCATCTAATAAAGGTAGTTAA
>Ga0316601_100001118_pt1 | contig 12697 bp, 9 predicted proteins | sample OWC_soil_day5_no_FD_207663 | JGI IMG/M metagenome (GOLD analysis project Ga0316601, IMG submission 207663) | Wetland soil microbial communities from Old Woman Creek delta, Ohio, United States - OWC_soil_day5_noCT | ecosystem: Environmental > Terrestrial > Soil > Wetlands | place: USA: Ohio...
CGGGGCTACGCGCTCGTTGGCTACTAGATGCTCATAGCATCGTTTCTTGTAGCTTAGAACTCCCGTGGATAACCCCGCCTGCGCAGCGGCTTTTTCCCGAGCGCCCGGGCACGCCGAATGCACCCATCTCCGGTGAAGGAGGCCGTCATCATGGGCTACTCGCCGGAGAAACCAGACCGTGAGCATCGCAGCGTCGTCTATCGCGCTGCTGGCTTCCATGACCCGCCGACCGCCGAAGAGCGGGCGACCCAGACCGCGATCGCGAGCGGTTCGTCGTTCGAGCTGTTCGCCGGGATCGTCGGTGCCATCGTCGCGATCATCGGCATCGCGAACTACTTCCCGTTCTACATGGCCGCGACCGCGACGATCGCGATCGGCTTCGCCCTACTCGCGCAAGGCGGCACCCTCGCCGCCCGCTGGCAGAACGCAGATCACATCCCGAGCACCGAGCGCAAGGAAGCGATCGGCATCGGGACCGAGGTCATCGGCGGCTTTGCCGGCATCGCGCTCGGCGTCCTCGCGCTGTTCGGCGTGTTCCCGCAAGTCCTGCTGCCCGTCGCCGCGATCGTCGTCGGCGCCGCGCTGCTGTTCGGCGGCCCCGCCCAGCCCGAGATCGCGGATGCCGCTCCGCGCCGCGTTCACCAATTCCGCGTCACGCGCGACGCCGTCCGCACGTCGTCGAGCGTCATGGTCTTCGCCGGCCTCGCGGGCATCGTGCTCGGGGTGCTCGGCCTCACCCTCGAGGGCTACATGCTCTTGATGGCGCTCATCGCGATGCTCGTCGTTGCCGGCGCGCTCGTCCTGGCCGGCGGTGCACTGACCGCGCGGTTCGGTCGTCGCTTCGCCTGACATCGAGTAGTGTCTGCGCGTGCAGCACTATGACGTCGTGATCGTCGGCGGTGGCCCCGCCGGTATCTCGACCGCACTCCATCTGCAAGCCGCTGCACCGAGCCTGCGCGTCGTCGTCCTCGAGAAGGAGCGGTATCCGCGCGAGAAGATCTGCGCGGGCGGCATCGGCGGGCGCGCGTTCCGCATCCTCGAGAAGATCGACGTGGTCGTCGATTGCCCGTGCGTCCCGTTCGACGCGATCGCGCTGCGGATCGGGGGCGAGACCATGGTCGTGCACGAGCCGGGGTGCGGTGCGGTCGTGCGGCGCATCGAGTTCGATCACGCGTTCGCGAAGGTGGCGATCGCGCGCGGGATCGAGGTTCGCGAGGGGACGGAGGTCGATTCGATCCGGATCGACGACGACGGCGTGACGATCGACGACACGTTCCACGCGCGCGTCGTCGTCGGGGCGGACGGTGTCGGGGGCATCATGCGCCGGCGGATCGGCTTCCCGCGCGGCGAGCTGCGCGCGCAGGCCGTCGAGGTCGATACCCCGGCCGCCGCCGTCGATCTGCCGCGCGATACGGTCGTGTTCGACTTCTCGACGACCGAGCTCCGCGGCTACGCCTGGGACTTTCCGACGCAGGTCGGCGGCGAGCCGCTCGTCTGCCGCGGCGTGTATTCGCTGCACGACGGCAAGCCGCACGGCGCTGCGGAGCCCCGCAAGCGCCTGACGGCGTACCTCGCCGAGCGCGACTTGGACATCACGCGCTATCGCATCAAGCAGCTCGCCGAGCGCGGCTTCGAGCCCGGCGCCGAGGTCTCGGTGCCGCGCGTGTTGCTCGTCGGTGAGGCGGCCGGCATCGACATCGCGACCGGCGAAGGCATCGGCCAGGCGATCGAGTACGGCGCGGTCGCGGGGCCGTACCTCGCGAACGCGCTCGCGGAGAACGCGCTCGATTTCGGCGACTGGCGTACGACCATCGAGAAGCACCACCTCGGCTTCCAGCTCGCGATCCGCCACGGCTGTTATCGCGCGTTCTACGGCCGGCGGCGGCCAAAGATCGAACGCTTGATGCCGAAGCTCTCGCAGCTGTTTCGCGTCGGCGTGCAGGACTTCGCCGGCGCGCCGCTGTCGAAGCTCGCGATCGTGCGAGGCGCCGGGCAGTTCCTCGCGGCGTTCGCGCGGGCGAAGCTCGCGTAGGCTTGCGGTGATGGAGCGAACCGCGAAGCAAGTGATCGTCATGCGCAAGGACCTGGGCATGCGCAAGGGCAAGATGATCGCGCAGGGTGCGCACGCATCGATGAAGGTGCTGCTGCAGGCCGGCTCGCTCGACGACACGCGCGAGCACTTCACCCTGACGACCTGGCCGGCGCTCGCGGCGTGGCTCTCGGGTCGGTTCACGAAGGTGTGCGTCTCCGTCGACTCCGAGGCGGCGCTCGACGCGATCGTCGAACGGGCGCGCGAGGCGGGGGTGCCGTGTGCGCTGATCGTCGACGCCGGCCAGACCGAGTTTCGCGGTGTCCCGACGAAGACGTGCTGCGCCGTCGGCCCCGCGTGGACCGAAGACGTCGATGCCATCACGGGTGGACTGAGTCTGCTCTGAGGGTTAAACCAGCGGCAATGCGATCGAAGCACCTGATCGTGCCCGTCTTGCTCGCGCTCGCCGCGTGCAAGGGCAAGTCGGACTCGAAGTCCTCGAGCACCGACCAACCCGCGCTGCGCGAGTCGAAGACCGTGACGCCGGCGCCGCAACTCCCCGAGCAACCGCCGGCCGAGGCGCTGCCGAGCGACTTTCCCCTCCCCGCCTCGTCGAAGAAGCAGCTCGTGCGCTCGCACAAGCGGCTGACGATGCTGGTCTGGGAGTACGAGCTGCGCGACGTCGCGGCCAAGGACGCGGCGAAGCAGATCGAAGACGGCATGCGCGCCGCCGCGTGGACGATCGTGCGCAGCGACGCGAGCCACACGATGGCGACCTCCGGCGGCCGCATGTACGTCGTCGGGGTCGAGCCCGTTCGCGAGGGCAGCAAGGTCGTGATTCGTTCGTTCCCCGAGGCCGGCCCGAGCACGCTCAACGCGCCGACGACCTACCCGTCGAAGTTTCCGTTCCTCGCGGGCGGGACCGCATCGCAGGCGCCCGACGGCGCGAAGCTCACCATCGCGTACCAGTCCGACGCCCGCGACATCGAGCTCGCGATGATGATCGCCGCCGAGGCCGCCGGTTGGACGTGCACCGGCGTGGGCACCGTGACGTGCACGAAGGACAAGTCGAACGTCACGTTCACGACGGAGCAGGTGCGCGGCGGCGCGTTGCTCGTCGTCAGCGCGCGTTGAGCCAAGCCGCGGTCTGGGCCTTGACGTCGTCGGCAGACGCGCCGACATCGATCGCGATCGAGCGCTGCGTGATCAGCTCGAGCGCGCGCAGCGCGTAGTAGCGAACGAGCGGGTACTCGTGCGCGAGGTGCGGCGCGATCAGCGACAGCGCGGTCGCGTCGCGTGCTTCACCGAGCACCGCGATCGCCGCGGCTTGCTCGTGGGGCTTGCCGCGCGCGAGCGTCGCGCGGATCGCGTTGACGCGCAGGTCATCGCCGTAGAGTGCCCTCAGCGCCGCGCGATCGGCGCGCTTGCCCCACCAGGTGTCCATCGTGGCTGCCAACTCCTCGACGGACTTGTCGGTGTGGCACAGCGCGCATTCGAGCGGGCGGTCACCGGCGACGCGCTTCGGATCGTTCGGCGATCCGATGCGGTGGTACCGCACGAGGCCGTAGTCGAGCCCCATGTTCTTCTTCGGCATGTGACAACCGACGCACGAGCTACCGGCGCTCGTCGTCTGGTGGTGTGTGTGCGCGGCGAGATCGGCACCGACCTCGGCGTGGCACGTCGTGCACACGTGGTTGCCGGCCGTGGTCGCGAGCTTCGCCATCGCAGCCGGCGGATCGACGGTGTGCGGGTCGTGACACGTCGTGCACGTCATCGCGCTCGCGCAACCACCGAGCATGAAGTCACGACCTTCACCGGAGTTCGTGGTGCTGCCGCCCGGATTCTTCGTGCGCTCGCCGCCCTCCCAGGTCCACGGATAGCGCGTGAACAGCACCGTGTGGCACTTCGCGCACGTGCGGTTGATCCATTGCGCCCGCGATCCGTACTGGCCCGGCGGCGGACGCATCTCGAGCACCTCGCTCTGCGCTGCGTACGACGGCAGCACCGTCGGCTCCTGCGCGTGCACGCGCGCGCCGTTATGACATGCCTCGCACCCGACGCCGACCTCGACGAGCTTGTCGGCGCGCAGCCTGTCCTCGGTCGTCTTCGCGGCGGCGCGCAAGAGATCCTTCACGGGCGCGTTCGCCGGCGGCTCGCCACCCAAGAACCGAATCTCCGCCTCGAGCGCGCGCGACAGACCCGCGTCGTTCGTCGCGCGCGCCGTCCACAGCCGGCTCTTGGGGACCACCCGATCCGATAGCTTGCCTTGATAGCCCGGCAGGCTCGGCCCGTAGAGCTCGTCGTAGAGCAGCGTCGCGAGCGGCAGCGTGTTGTGGCACGCGATGCACTCCTGCGACCACACCGCGCGCGTCGACATCGCGGGCCGCTCCTTCACCATCACGGAGTAGCCCTTGTAGCGCCACGACTTCGTCGCGAACACGTACGTCGCAGGCAGTACGCGCTCGACGCCGTCATCGGAGACGCCGACGAAGTCTTCGCGGTAGCGGCCACCGACGACCTTCGTGACGCGGAACGTCTCGCTGCCGACGCGGATCACGCGCGCGCCGTTCTGCATCTCCATCGTCGCGACGTCCGTGCCGACTCGCAGCGTCGCGCCGTCGAACGGCGCGCGGACCTGCGCGTCTTGCACCTCGCGGGTCATGTTGCGCATCGGCGACGCCTTCCACTTGTCGTAGATCTCGTGGTGGCAGTCCGCGCACGCTTCCGAGCCGGCGTAGTCGGGCCGCAGCACGTTGCTCGCGACGATCTTCGTCGTGGTCTTCGGGCGATCGGGCGCGGGTGTGCCGCACGCGATCAGCACGACGGTGCAAGCTCCCCAGCGCACGCGCCGGTTGTACCCCAAAGGGCACGGGCTACGCGCGCAGCTTCTTGCGGGTGACGACCAACTGGACCGGCTTACCGCCGCGGCGCAGCGTCACCGTGACGGTCGTGCCCTCGACGCCGCGGATCTTCGCGACCGCACCGTCGATCCCGAGCTCCGTCGTGGGAAGTCCGTCGACGGCGAGGACCTCGTCACCCGCGACGATCCCCGCGTTCGCCGCGCCTCCGTCGGGGATCACCATCTCCACGGTCAGCCCCTCGTTCCCCGCGATCAGCTTGACGCCGATCCCGACGAGCTCGAGGGACGGCTTCTCGCCCGGCTTCAGCTTGATCAGGTTGATCGTCAGCGGGCCGAGCCTCGCCCCATCGCTCGCCGTGATGCCCGCCTCGATCTTCGGGTGAAACCCGCCCGCGCCGATCGTGATCGAGAGCGGGCCCGGCGGGATGCCCGCGAGCTCGAAGGTGCCATCCATGCGCGTCACCGTGCCGGCGTTCGCCGGCTGCGCGCTCGCACCCCCACCGCGCGCTTCGCGCATGATGCGCGCGTACGGGATCGGGCCCGAGCCGTCGGCCGCGAGCACCTGCCCGCGCAGCGTCGCGCCTTCGGAGACCGTCAGCTCGACCTCCCGATCACCGGCCTTCGCGACGACGAGCTCGCTCGGGGCCCAGCCACTCGACGACGCTTGCAGATCGTATTCGCCCGGCGGCACGCGGATCTCGAACCGGCCGGTCGCATCGACGACCGAGCGCGCGAGCACGAGCGCGCGCCGTGCGCCGAGGCGCTTGAACGCGAGCAACGTATACGCCGCGACCGGATCCGCACCGGTGTTGACGACGCGGCCCGTGATCGCCTGGCCACGATCCAGCGCGAGCACGACGTCACGCGCACCGCCGAGCACCGGCTCGAGGAACGTCGACGCGTAGCCTTCCGCTTGCGTGGTGAGCGAATACGAGCCGTCGTCGAGATCCTCGAGCGCGAAGCTGCCGTCGGCGTTCGTCGTCGCGAACGAGACCGAGCGGGTGTGCTGCCGACCGAGCTCCTCGGGCTCGGCGCGCACGAGCACGTTCGCGACGGGCTTGCCGGCCTCGAGGACGCGGCCGGTGATCGTCCGGTCGCGCGCCGGCGTGTTCCCGATCGCGATCTCGAGCAACTTCGTGATCGCGACGTCGCCGTTCAGCACCGCGAAGCCGCGCTGGTTACCGCGCACCGCCTCGAGCACCGCGTCGTCGGCGGCGTGGAACACGAACTTGCCGTCCTTGTCGCTCGTCCACTCGGTCTCGAGCTTCTCGATCGCCTGCTCGCCGGTCGGCGTACCGAGGAGCCGAACCTTCGCACCGGCGACGGGCTTCCCCTTGTCGTCGACGACTTTGCCCGTGTAATCGACGGCCGGGAACAAGAACACCGTGATGCCGCGGACGGCGCGGTCTTCGATCACCTCGACGTGCACGCTCGAGTGCAACAGCTCCGGCGCGTAGGGCAAGAAGCCGGGGGCGCTGATCGTCGTCAACACGAAGTGGCCGGGCGCGCCGGGCGCGAGCTCGAACACGCCGCCGGCACGCGAGCGCACCGTCGTGGCGCCACCGTCGCCCGTGAACGTGAGGTCTGCACCGTCGACACCATCGCCCGTCGACCAGTTGATCACGCGCCCCGTGACGAGACCGGGACCGCTCGTGTCGTCGAGCACGACCTTGCCCTGCCCGGGTGGCAGCTTCGCTTCCACGGTCTCGTCGACGTGTCGCTTGTTCGGAGGCGTCACGCCGGCCTCGCGCTTCGCGGGTGCGACCGCCGGGGCAGCACGCTGCGAGGCCTCGTCGTCACGCGTGACCACGAACAGGACGGCGCTGCCGATCAGCAACAGGACGAGCGCGAGGAGGATCGACGTCTTCGTTTTCATCAAACTGGCTCCTGCGAGGGGCATGAACGCGCGCTTCCAGCGCGGTTCGCTGGCGTCGAGCGCGGCGCGTAATCGCTCGAGGCCGGTCTTGAGTCGCCACCGCACCGTTCCCGCCGGGACGCGCAGGTCTTTCGCGATCTGTGCCGCGCTCTGACCGTCCAAGTAACGCCGGACCACGGTCGTGCGAAACGGCTCGTCGAGCGCGACGAGCGCCGCGGCCAGCCGCTCGAACGCGCGCGCACGATCGAGCGCCGCGTCGGGCCGCTCGACGTCATCCGCGATCACGGCGACCGCGTGCTCGCGCGCGGCCCGCCGTGCGGCAGCCCGCGCGTCCATCCGCCGCCGGTTGCGCAGCACGACCGCGAGCCACGCCCGCGGCGGCGCCTCCTCGGGTGGGTGCTCCAAGGCGGTGACCGCTGCGTCTTGCAGGAGGTCATCGGCCTGGGCGTCGTCGTGGGCGAGTGCCCGCGCGAGGGCTCGCATGCCTTCGAGCTCGCGCAGCACGGTGTCGGCGTTCACGCGGGAAGAATGCCGCGGTCACGCCGAGTGTTGGCGAGAATCGTCTAGGCGCTCTTCTTCCAGTGTTGCCGGCCGCGTAGGCCTTCGGCGCCGAGCGCCGCATATGCCGCCGGTCGCTGAGAAATTCGGAACTCGTAGTCATCCAGGTTCGGATAGAGCTGCAGCTCGATCCCGAGCTTGTCGCTCCACTGCAGCATCACGAACAGGTACGCATCCGCGACGGTGAACCGCTCGCCCATGAGGAAGCCGCGATCGGAGAGCACGCCCTCGAGGTACGTGAAGCGCCCGCTGATCTTCCCGCGCAGGTGTGCCGCGAGGGCGTCCGTCGGCGCGTGAAACAGGGGATGGAACTGCTCTTGGATCTCGGTCGCGATGAACTCGAGCCACGACTGCAGTTGGTAGCGCGCGAACGTTCCGGCCGGCGGTGCGAGCTGCTTCTCCGGCGCGAGGTCCGCGATGTACTGCACGATCGCCGTCACGCCCGCGAGCACGTCGCTGCCCGACCCGTCGAGCTGCAGCGCCGGGACCGTGCCTCGCGGGTTGATCAGCAAATAGTCCGTGCCGCTCGAGGTGCGGTGCGTGTCGAGATCGACGCGCTCGAGATCGAAGCGACGATCGGCCTCGCGCAAGCAGATGTGCGGCGCCAGCGAGCACGCGCCCGGGGAGCAATAGAGCTTCATCGTGTCTCCTGAGATATGATGAGGCATCCGTCATGCCACCAACCGTTCGTGACGACAGCGCACGGTTGGGCGCCCGCGCACGGTCGCGTCGCGCGGAAGTGCAGTAGTTCGCTGATCCTCGGCGGCATGCGTACTGCACGACACCCCGGGCCATGCACCCCTTGATGATGCCGGAGCGTCGGAGGCTGCTGGACCGGTTGATTCGCGAGATCTACCGCGGCGAGGTGCATGCCGCGGAGCACGCGACGCGCGAGGAGGCGCTCGTCGGCGCGGTTCCGCCGGTGCTCGCGCTCCGCGAGGTCGCGAACCACGTGGTCGCGATGCGTGAACGCTTCGACACGATCGTTCGCGCGTACGATCTCCAGACGGGTCGCACCGGCATCGCCAGGACGCTCTCGACCCTGCGCGGCCACGACGATCGCAGCCGCGACCCGGAGCGCGCATACCGCACGTACCTCCTCGACCTCCGGCATGGCATCGACGTCGTGAGGCTCGCGCGTGAAGTCACGCGGAGCGAGGAGCTCTTCGGGATTATTCGGTGGTGCGATGACTGGCTTGGTGCGCGCTGCACACTCGTAGCGCGCGTCGAGGCACAACTCGTGTGGTTTATCGAAGAGGCGGGCGTGGAGCTGATCCCGCCTTCCGCCGTCGGAGAGGTGGTTTCCACGCCGCCGATCCACGCTGGCACGACGATCGCACTACCTCCTTGCAGGCACGAGCAGGAGGAAGCCCCCCCAGCTGGACTGGGTGCGCATCCGTCGCGAACGACATAGTCGCAAGCGAAGAGAGGCTCTCGATGGCGAGGTCATGAGAGCGTCCGCCTGTTTCGTGCCGCCTTTTTGAGGTGCGTGACACGAAGGCGCACTCCGACGATCGAGGACGAAGGTCGCAGGACGTGCTTCGCGAATGGCAACATCTGGTCTCAGCTCCACAAGTCGTGGTCGCGCTCGACCTCGACGGCACGCTGATCCCATTCGCGCCGACGCCACACGAAGCGCGCCTCGATGGTGATGCCGCCGCGCTGATCGCGGACCTCTCCGCGCTGCCGGGCGTCATCGTCGGCGTGATCAGCGGCCGGCCGCGCGACCTCCTCGAGGATCTGCCGTCGCGGTTCCCGAGCGTCGCCTTCGCGGCCGAACACGGCGTGTGGCGCAGCACGGATGGGAAGTGGGAGGCGGCGCTGCCCGCGGTCCGCGAGCTCGACGAGATCGAGGGCTCGCTGCGCGCGCTCGCGGCACGGTACGCGGGCGCGATCGTCGAGCGCAAGTCGTGCTCCGTGTGCCTGCACTGGCGCAGGGTCGCGCCCGAGGCGCACGACCTGGTCTCGGCCGCGGCCGAAGTGATCGTCGACGAGTGGCTCGAGACCCACGCCCAACTCGAGCGGCTGCCCGTCGTCGAAGCGCTCGAGGTCCGCCATCGCGGCGCGCACAAGGGCACCGCGATCAACTGGCTGCGGACGAAGGGGCCGCAGGGCGCGCCGGTCCTCGCGATCGGCGACGACATCACCGACGAAGACATGTTCGTCAGCCTGCGCGATGGGGACGTCGGGATCCTCGTCGCCGAGAATCCGCGCCGGACGCAAGCCGCCTTGCGGCTGCCGTCGATCACGAGCGTGCACAAGTTCGTGCGCTGGCTCGTCGACGCGCGAAGGCAGCAACCAACGATCCCTGCGGCGGAGGCGGCCGCGAGCGTCGATCTCCAGGTCGCGCGACGACCGACGCTCCCGACGGAGGCACGGCTCGTCGTCGCATCGAACCGGTTGCCCGCGGCGCCGACGTCGGTGCGCGGCCGCGAGGTCGGCGGGCTCGTCAGCGCGCTCCTCCCCGTACTTACCGAGAACAGCGGGATCTGGCTCGGGTGGAGCGGCGCCGAGCGCGACCCCGGCCTGCGCTTGCGCGTCGAAGACGGTGAAGCCTTCACGCGCGCGCAGTTCGACTACCCGCCGACCTGGCGCGAGCGCTTCTATGCCGGCTTCTGCAACCAGAGCCTGTGGCCCCTGCTCCACGGCATGCCCGGCCGCGTGCGCTACGTCGACGATGAATGGGACTGCTACGTCGACGCGAATCGCGAGTTCTCGCGGCTCGTCGCGCAAGCCGGCGGCCTCGCCAGCGACGTCTGGGTGCAGGACTTCCATCTGATGCTCGTCGCGCGTGCGCTGCGCAGGCTCGGTCATCGCGGGCGCATCGGCTTCTATCTCCACGTGCCGTTCCCGCCGCTCGACCTGTTCGAGACGATGCCGTGGTCGCGCGAAGTGATGGGTGCGTTGCTCGAGTTCGATCTGATCGGCCTCCAGTCCGCGCGTTGGGCCGACAACTTCTTGCAGACCACGCGGGGCCTGCTCGGCCACGATGCGGAAGCGCGCGCGAAGCAGCGGCTGCGCGTGATTCCCGTCGGCATCGACCCGGATCGCTTCGCGGAAGCCGCACTCGGCGCACCGACGGAAGAGCTCGGATCGATCGAGGCGATGCTCGGCGGACGCAAGCTGGTGCTCGGCGTCGACCGCCTCGACTACTCGAAGGGCATCCCCGAGCGACTCGAGGCGTTCGCGCGCTTGCTCGAGCGCTACTCCGAGTGGCGAGGCAAGATCTCGTTCGTCCAGATCTCGGTTCCGACGCGCTCCGAGGTTCCGGAATATGCGGAGCTGCGCGGCAAGGTCGAATCCCTCGTCGGCCGCATCAACGGCGCGTTCGGCGAAGCCGATTGGACGCCCGTCCGCTACCTCTATCGCAGCTACGATCAGGACACGCTCGCCCGCCTGTATCGCCACGCGGCCGTCGGGCTCGTCACGCCACTGCGCGACGGCATGAACCTCGTCGCGAAGGAGTATGTCGCCGCGCAGGACCCGGAGAATCCCGGCGTGCTCGTGTTGTCGCGGTTCTGCGGCGCCGCCGAGCACATGACGCTCGCGCTGCTGACGAACCCGTATCACAAGGATGGTGTCGCCGCGGACATCGATACCGCACTACGCATGCCACTCGAGGAACGCGTCGCCCGAAACGGCGCGCTCAAGGCCGTGGTGTGGAGAGAGACCGCGAGTGCGTGGGCTCGATCGTTCCTCGATCAGCTCCGCGCCTGAAGCATCACCTCGAACCTTCCTATGAACCCCGATGTCATCGAGCTGCCCGACGATCCGCACTGGTACAAGGACGCGGTCATCTACGAGATCCACATCCGTGCGTTCAACGACTCGAACGGCGACGGGATCGGAGACCTCAACGGCCTGATCGAAAAGCTCGACTACCTGTGCGACCTCGGTATCACCGCGATCTGGATCTTGCCGTTCTATCCCTCGCCGTTGCGCGACGGCGGCTACGACATCGCCGACTACACCGACGTTCACAGCCACTACGGCACGCGCCACGACATCGCGACCCTCCTGCGCGAAGCCCACCGCCGGGGCCTACGCGTGATCACCGAGCTCGTGCTGAACCACACGTCGTCGGAGCACCCGTGGTTCCAGCGCGCGCGTCGCGCACCCCCGGGCAGCCCGCCGCGCGACTTCTACGTGTGGTCGGAGACGCCCGCGCGGTACGAAGACACGCGCATCATCTTCAAGGACTACGAGACGTCGAACTGGGCGTGGGACCCGGTCGCGAAGGCGTACTACTGGCACCGCTTCTACGCGCACCAGCCGGACCTCAACTTCGACAACCTCGCCGTTCACGAGGCGATCTTCGGCGTCATCGACTTCTGGATGGAGATGGGCGTCGACGGCCTGCGCCTCGATGCCGTGCCGTATCTCTACGAGCGTGAAGGCACGAGCTGCGAGAACCTCGAAGAGACGCACGGCTTCCTGAAGAAGCTGCGCGCGCACATCGACGGCAAGTTCAAGAACCGCGTGCTGCTCGCGGAAGCGAACCAGTGGCCCGCAGACGCCGCCGCGTATTTCGGCCACGGCGACGAGTGCCACATGAACTTTCACTTCCCGCTGATGCCGCGCATGTTCATGTCGATCGAGCTCGAGGATTCGTTCCCGATCGTCAACATCCTCAAGCGAACGCCGAAGATCCCCGATAACTGTCAGTGGGCGACGTTCCTCCGCAACCACGACGAGCTCACCCTCGAGATGGTCACCGACGAGGATCGCGACACGATGTATCGCGCGTACGCCGCCGAGCGTGCCGCGCGAATCAACCTCGGGATTCGCCGCCGGCTCGCGCCGCTGCTCGGCGTGCGCCGCAAGGTCGAGCTGATGAACGCCCTGTTGCTGTCGCTACCCGGCACGCCGGTCCTCTACTACGGCGACGAGATCGGGATGGGCGACAACATCTACCTCGGCGATCGCGACGGGGTGCGCACGCCGATGCAGTGGAGCTCCGACCGCAACGGCGGGTTCTCGCGCGCGAACCCGCAGAAGCTCTACCTTCCGACGATCATCGATCCGGAATACCACTACGAAGCGATCAACGTCGAAGCCCAGCAGAGCAACCCGTCGTCCCTGCTCTGGTGGATGAAGAAGATCGTCGCCAAGCGCAAGGAGCACCACCTCTTCGGGCGCGGCTCGATCGAGTTCATCACCGGCGACAACCCGCGCGTGCTCGCGTTCGTACGCGAACACGAAGGCGAGTCCATCCTCGTCGTCGCGAACCTGTCGAAGTACGTGCAGTGCGCACGCATCAACCTCGAGCGGTTCAGAAACAAGGTGCCGACGGAGCTCTTCGGCCGCATGCGGTTCCCCGAGATCACCGAGGCGCCCTACTTCATCTCGCTCGGCGCCTACGACTTTTATTGGC